>Ga0136846_1219224_pt1 | contig 38894 bp, 32 predicted proteins | sample HopSoiMetagenom2_FD_96841 | JGI IMG/M metagenome (GOLD analysis project Ga0136846, IMG submission 96841) | Grasslands soil microbial communities from Hopland, California, USA - 2 Assembly 2016 (version 4) | ecosystem: Environmental > Terrestrial > Soil > Grasslands | place: USA: Hopland...
CTCCAGGGCTTTACGCCTTCGCAGAACGTGACGGTCACGGTCACCGCGACCGCTGGTCCGCCGCCTTCATGGGACGCTACGGCGACCCACACGCAGTCTGCAAAGACCTGCGCGATGACCGGTGGTGTGATCACCTGCACCTGATCAGGGCTGACACCAGCCTGAAAGAACGGAGCGTCGAAAGACGCTCCGTTCTTTTTTGTGCCCGGGTTAAGATCGCGAAAAAGCCTGCGGCTCCTGGCTACCCGCTACCCGCTGAACGCCCGCGGAGTGGGTCAAATGGGCGATTGTGTTGTGCCGGGAGGCAGTTTGGTCGTGGCCCAGGCACCGGCCACAGTCTGTCCCGTCGCCTGCAGCGCATGGCGTTCGGCGTTGGGCGGTAGCGGGTAGCTTGCCTTGGCCGTAGCTGTTGTCGTACACCTGAATCCGCCACGGATACGGATAACAAAAACGCCGCGGGTTAACCCCGCGGCGTTTCCTTAAACTAAATCAACAGCCTATTGGCAGCTGTCGACCGAGTGCGTATCAAGGTGGAGCACGCAGTGCAGCGATCCGAGCTGCAGCGCCGGCGCGTTGGTACCATCGAACGTAACGGCGACGTGGCGGGTAACCTCTTTGGAGACCGTACCGGTGGCACCCTGCATCGACGCGGTGTAATCCACGTCAATCGCGATGCTTCCGCTGAGCGGAATCTGGCTCGCGGCATCCTTGCCGGGCATCACGACGTTGGAAACTGCGACGCTGGACGTTCCGGAGAGGCTTCTCACTCCCTCGAGGCCAACGTGCGAGATCGCGTCATTGCCCGTTCCGGTCCCATTCCAGGTGCGCTGCGGCGCATGACTTATCAGGCCGGCAACGGTGAGGTTGGCCGTCCGATGAATGCTCAGATTCCAGACGAAATCCTTGGTGAAGTCTCCGTCGACCTGTGCCTGGAAGTTCACTGACTCCACGACCGTCGGGTCCCAGGTCTGAACGGTTTGACCCTGAGCGTTATAGAACGCGAAGGATCTGCTGACGCTCAGGCCCTGCTCCGTCGTCGCCGCGCAGCTGTAGCGCCCCGAGGCATAGGTGCAGGTTGGCGAGATCCCGTTCAGCCGGGCGCCAGTTCCACCGACGCTCACGCTGTATCTGGGCGCCACCATCGAAAACGAGCCGGCTGCGGTGACGTTATCGCCGAAGCTCGTGATCTGCGATGCGACGGCATCCCCGGAAGTCGCGGCGATGTCAGCATCGATCTGCGCGTCGTCGAGGGTCGGCGGGCCGACCAGGTCGGCACTGCAGGCAACTGCTCCGGACGCCACGATGAGCGCGGCGGCGAGCATTGATCTACCGAATTTCATATAGAGGGGCTCCTTGGATTGGTGTGCCGCTGTGCGGCAGTACCTATCACACGAAGCACCCCTCATAAAGGAAACGTGCTATTAACCACGAGCTGTCTGCCAGGGTTTTTCCTCGAGGGCCCGAGGCCGTTCAGTGATAGAAAAACGACATTGGCTGATAAGGAATCGACATACCCAATCGCACCGGCATTCACCAGCGTTTGGGCACTGTAGCGCTGCGGGGAACTCTCCTTGCAGCTACGCATTCGACGTCTCGAGCCGGATGAGGTAAGTGTGAACCGGATTCTGATTAAGTGCCCAACGACCGGCAAAATGATCTACACGGGTTACTCAATGGATCCGCAAACGTTCGACGCGTCCCCTATCGAGGAGATGGACCCCATCCAGTGCCCCGCCTGCCGCCAGGTGCACTCGTGGTCGAAGCGGGATGCGCGGTTCGAGCGGGACCCCAACGAATAGGCTTCGTTGAAGGGTAGTTACAAGTACAACTGCCTGCAGCTGACGGCGTTCAGCGTGTAGCGGGTAGCGGGTGGCTTGTAGTAGCAGTTGTTGAACCGAGACTAGGATCGAGGACTCAGCTAGCCAGCTCCGCCAACCGTTGAGAAAGCGCGACCATGGCGGCAGTATCCCGCTTGCAATACTCGAGCAGTGCCTGGCGCAGCTCCTCCCTCTCCTCAGGATGGATCGCCGAGCCTCCAAGTATAACCCGGGCGAGCTGCACACTGGCGGTCTCGGCTTCGCCAATGCGCAGGTCTCCGTAGCCAAGGCCAGGGACAAGCGCGGGGAGGACTTTCTTGATGCTGAAGCTGCCACCGAACTTCTCGTCGTAGACGTTCTCGCGCACCATCGGCTGAAGATCGACGAGGTTGTCGGCAATTCCCTTCAGCAAGGCGGCCTTGTCCGGACACGCCGCGGCAACGAGCTCGATGCAGCCCCTCTCGAACTGGGCGTTATACGCCGTAACCGTAGCGGCCGGCCCGCAGAATTCGAGGATCGCATCGGCGATGGACGGGCGTGGGTCGCCGTTCCCGTCGAACAGGAATTGGCTGTGGGACTCGCTGTGGTCCGCCCGGACCAGGTGGCAGCTCAGTTGCACCGGCACCTGATCGTAAGGCCGGCAGCCATCCCAGATCGGAATCGCCGGCTGCACTGTTTCGAAATCGATGTGGGCGATCGGGTATGCGAGGGACTTCATTGCCTCCAACAGAGCGTCGCGCTCAACAATGGTGTGCCCCTCACGCAATGCCCTGCGCTGACGCGCGGCGATCGCGCTCAACTTCACATCATCCGGCAAATCGCGGATGCTTTCCCAGCCCGACGCCTCGAACTCGCTCAGCATCTTCTCGGTGATCCTGTACAGGGTGCCGATGTGATCGCTCGGCGCCGCCGGCCAGCAGCGGTCGATGAACGGACATGGATCGGGACGCCGGCAGTGTGATCCGGTTGGAGTATTGGGCGCAATCGGCAGGCGCGCGGTAATCATCTCCACCCGCATCTCCTCGGCGATCGTCGCCAAACGAGCTTCGACGAGCTCCGTGACATCGACCCGCGTAAAGAGATTGGACAGGTCCGGATACACGCACTCCCGATTGAGGTGCATGACTTCGCAGCGCACAATCGGAATACCGGCCGCCCTCAGCACGTGGGCCTGGATGGCAACGTCGGGGATGTGCTTCAGCTCGCTGACTGAAGTTTTTGACTTTACCTCGATGAGTACGAATCCGTCGCCCTCCCGCTCGAGGATGTCTGGAAAGACCAGTGTGCTGTTGGCGAGCACCGCGGCTTCATAGATCGCTGGAACGGAGCGGTCCGCAATCGCCTCTTTGGTGTCGGCAAGGATTGCGTTCAGGCTGCGCCCACCGCGCTTGATCAGTCGTCCACCCGGAACGTAGGTGCGCGCGCTGACGCCGACCCTGGCACCCTCTTCGATCCTGAAACGCGACGTGGCAGTCGGACGCGTTTCAGGCGCAGATGGATCGTACATCTCCCACCACATGCGCTTCAGACACTGCGCGCCGGCGAGAAAAGTTTTCTTGGTGAGAGTGTAATGACTGACCACGGCGTCCAAGCTAGGAATGCCAGTGAAAGCGAGCAACAAAAATCGGATGGCTGACGATTTGGCAGCACATCGAACCCGGTCCTAAGCGATCAACTCTTGCGTTGTGTCGTATCGGCGCACGAAATCAGCGCGCGCATTTCACTTGCGCTTTTACCGCGATGACTGACGGCGTGCTCGACATCTCGTTGGAAACGATGAAGTGGTACGTGCCGGCAGATTTCAAATCGTAGCTGAGGGTGTTCTCGGAACCCCTGTAGGTCTCCCAGGAAGACTGGGCGATGGCGACCGGGTTGGCGTGCCAGAAAACGTATTCATCGTCGGTGAGCAGGAAGATCTCGATGTTCCGACCGAACCCGCCAATGCCTTTTGTGGATCCGACGAGCTTGCATTTCTGATCGGTCTCAGGCAGGTCGAACGCGTACTGCAGTGCGTCGCGCGCCGGCACGGTGGAGCTCTTCGTATTAGCGACCTTGATGGTGATGAGCGCCGACGGAGCGGCGCCAGCGGCGGGAGTTGACGCCACAACTGCGGGCATCGTACCTAGTGCCACCGCGGGCTGAGCGATCGGTTCCTCGACCTGGTCGGCTACGGCCGCTGCCGGCGGCCGCGGCGCCGACACTTCTTCTGCTGGTGCCGACTGCGCCATCGTCCACATCACGCCGTAGGCGACGACCAGGGCCGCCGTTACGCCAATACGGGCTCTACGATCGCCGGGATCGATGGTGGGCGCGGCATCCTGCGATACGTCCCAGCCGCACTGCTTGCATTCCTTGGCTTCCGGCAGCATCGGCTCGCCGCAAAAATTGCAATATTTCTTCACGCTAGCACCCTCAGGGTAATGACGGATGACGCACAGTTTGACTGCGTCGATCTACCATGAGGACGAACGACGATTGCGCTCGGAACAGCCGGAAGTCGCCGGTCGTGATACTTTTGTGGCCCGTGTTCCGACGCCTTCTTCTGTCGCCGACTTCCGCGCTGCTCGCGCTCGCATTTCTCGCGCGTACAGCGAGCGCGCAGCAACCACGACCGCTGCCAGTGCCGCCGCCAACCATCGAGCTGCGTCCGGGCGTCGTCATAACCCAATCGGCGCGAGTCATACCGCGCACCTACAGACTCGCGCCGATCCGCGGGGCCGATTCGGCGGTGATTGTAGTTCGCGGTGACAACATCACGGTCGATTTCACCGGAGCGACTATAGAAGGTGGTGATCCCCGGCTGAATCCCGATGTCGCCCGCGGCATCGCGATTCGCGTCGACAGCGGCCGCAACGTCCGCATCATTGGCGCCCGGATCCGCGGCTACCGGATCGGGATCCTCGCGCGCGGAACCAGGAATCTTTCTCTGATCGGCAACGATCTCAGTTATAACTGGAAGCCGATGCTCCTGAGCGTGGTCGAGCATGAGAGCCTGGTCGACTGGCTGTCGTTTCATCACAACGAAGACGATGAGTGGCTGCGCTACGGAGCCGGCGCCTACCTGAGCGACGTGGATGGCGGCGAGATTCGCGACAATACCGTGACTCAGGGCATGAACGGACTGATGCTGGTACGAACGAAAGGTCTGCGCATCTGGAACAACAACTTCTCCTTCAATTCCGGCGTCGGGATCGGACTATATCGGTCGAGCACTGACACGGTCATGCACAATCGCCTCGACTACAACGTGCGCGGATTCAGTGACCGCTTCTACCGGCGCGGCCAGGATGCGGCGGATCTCCTGATGTACGAGCAGAGCCGCAACAATATCGTCGCGTACAATTCAATGACGCATGGCGGAGATGGCGTTTTTCTCTGGGCCGGACAGAGCACGATGGATTCCGGCAACGGCGGCGCCAGCGACAATTTGTTCTACGGCAATGATTTCAGCTTCGCCATCGCGAATGGGATCGAAGCGACTTTCAGTCGCAATACCTTCATCGCCAATTACATCGAAGGCAATGAGTACGGTCTCTGGGGTGGCTACAGCTTCGACTCGAAAATCGTCGGCAACCGCTTCGTCGGTAATCACACCGGAATAGCAATCGAGCACGGTCAGAACAACCTGATTGCCTCGAATATCTTTTCGGGCGACGGAACTGCTCTGACGCTGTGGGCCGATTCGATCGCCCAATCAGACTGGGGATATCCGAAGCATCGCGACACGCGCAGCAGAACCTACGAGGTGAACGACAATCTCTTCGTGCGCAATCGCGTCGGCGTCCGCGCTTCGGCGACGAACGCGCTGACCGTGGCGAAGAACCAGTTCCTGGCGGTGGATTCAGCCGCGGTCATGCACGACTCGACCCGCTACACTTTCATCCGCAACGTGATCGACAGCGCCTCGCCGCGTGCGCCGGTGCTGCCGCGCTCTTTGCCTCTGCCGCCGGAATTCGCCAGGCTCAAGCCGCAACCACTTCGAGGCGGATGGATGCCACTTCGCACCGACACGGCGACAGAACGTCGCCCGCGCTCGGCAATAGTCATCAACGAGTGGGGGCCATATGACTACCGATCACCGATTTTGTGGCCAACAGACAGCTCTCACGAGATTCCGCTACGCCTGCGCGTGCTGGGACCGCCGGGAGACTGGCGAGTGACCGGCCAGCGCGGGATTGGAATTGTATCGAGTATGCAGGGCCGTGTCGGCGACATCATTGCAGTCACGCCGCGTCCGGATTCGGCTGGCGACTGGCAGCTCACCGTCGAGTACACTGGATCGGAGATCGTGTCTCCGCGTGGCGAGCGTTTCGCACGCGGCGCGCCATACGAATTCTCGTATAGCCGCTTCGAGCCGCCGATAAACTGGCGGGTTCGTTTTTACACCTGGAACGACAGCATCGGTGACCCGCGTCGAAGTGTCGATACCCTGGCGGCATTTATCCGCTCACAGCCTCTCTTCGCCACGCAAGTCCCACGTCTCGACTACGAGGGTTTCGGTGCCCCGTCGCCCATGACGGGTAAAAAATTTGCGCTCGAGGCGACCGGATCAGTGGATCTACCGGCGGGAGATTTTACTCTGCGCACCATCAGCGACGATGCGGTTCGCGTCTGGGTGGATGGTCAGCTTGCGGTCGACAACTGGAAGCAGCACGAGTCGGCGGTCGATTTCGTAGCGCTTGACGGCGGCCACCACGACTTACGCGTGCAGTACTACCAGCTGGACAGCTGGTACGAGCTCAAGGTCGATATCCTTCGCGGTGGCGATCGCTCGCCCGGATCACCGGGCGCGCATAGCGCCGAGTAGACGCTAGAGCTGGGCCTGCGGCGGTTCCGCCTCGGTCACGGTGCCGTTGGTGCGCGGCTCCGTCTGGGTCGCTGTGTTGTTGGCGCGCGCCCTCGACCGGTGCGCAGGCTCTGAGATCTGCTCGAGGACCAGTGCGATTTCCTGCTCGCTTACTTCGCTGTCCATCCCCGCCGCCCGCGCAATGTCGGCCTGCGAGATGATGCCCAGTACACGGCCTCCCGCGTCGCAAATAGGAATGCGACGCACCTGGAGCTCGGCCATCTTGTGCTCGACGTCGCGGAGATCGTCGTCCGCGGAGCAACATTTTGCGCCGGCGGTCATGACTTCGCTGAGCCGGATGTCCGCGCTCTTGCCCGCGGCAATCACGCGAACCGCGAGATCACGGTCTGTGACAATCCCGACCACCCGACGCGAGTCATCGACGACCGGAATCACGCCGCAGTCCTTGTCGCGCATAATTTCAGCTGCGCGCCGCGCCGTATCCTCGCGCCGGCAACACTGCGGATCCCGCGTCATGATATCACGTGCTCTCATCGGTCGGCTCCTGACGGTCGTTACTTGAGGATGGCGCAAGGTCAGGACCGGGGCAAGACATGTGCTATCCCGCTTTTTTGGGCGGGAGGGGTCGACGGGCGATTCGGCGACTGTGAGACCGCAAGTGCAAGCCGCCCGCTACCCGCTGAACGCTGAATGCCGTCAGCTGCGTGCGACGGGACAGGTCTGTTCGTTTCGCCTTCCGCGTTCGCGGAGTTCGACATAGACCGTCCAACACGCGCTTCCCTACGTGCTTCGAGGTCTGTCAGATAGTAGGCAGCAGAAAGCGATCAGCGTGCAGCGGGTGGCGGGTAGCCGGCGCGCGCAGATTTTTCAATCCTTATCCTGCCTAGCAGATGGAGGAGCAATCCACCCCCGCGGGCGTTCGAGTCCGGCCCGGTCCCATTTGCCGAGATTCGCCGCCGCCTCGTAGGCGGTTTGCAGAAAGTCGAGCACAGCGCGATCGGGGTCGGGTGCCGTGCGAACAAGGTTGTATGGCAGGAACCACTCCCGCATCTCTCGATGGTAAAAAGCGCCTTCCGGTTGCACCGGCGCCGAGTCGAATCCCGGCGGCTCGGGATACGAGTAGGCGTAAAACGTCGGCTCGGCTACAGAAGCTCCGACGGTACCTGGCCACCATCCCACACTGAAGCACTCGTGAGAATAGCCCTCGCGCATCACATAGTTCGGGCAATTGAGGGCGGGTCCGGTGTATTCCGGCGCGGCGTTGCCGGAGAAGCGCGTGCAGGCGAGATCGAATCCGCCCCACCAGAAATGCGATGGACTCGATTTACCGAGGAAACGCCCGCGAAATGCTTTGAACACCCGGTCGGCGTTGACCAGAATCCGCCAGCACCGATGCGCCGCGTCGGCGTCGTATGATGCGTGAGCAGTATCCTGCTTGAACGGGAGAGTATCGGGCATTTCCACCGGCACTGGAAAAAGTTTGACCTCGATATCCAGTGAGCGCAGCATCGACTTGTACTCGCCGTAGAAATCCGCGACCGAGCGGGACTCGAGCGGAATGGCGCGTTCGTCTCCGTCGTTGGTCAGGACTGCCAGGCGGTGGCGGACGAAATCGAAGCTCACGTCGAAAGTGCGGCCGTTGTAGGGAATCGGCGACGTGGTGAGGCCGCGGTCGGTCACGTACAACGTCACCTGCCACCAGTGGTTCTGCATCGGTGCCAGCGCCAGGCGAGTCTTGCCGACGATCTGCGTCCAGCGGTGAAGCGTCGTCTGTGTGGGCGCCCATTCGTCGAGCGCCAGCGCCGGCCACGCAGTTTCAGTCCTCAACATGATCTCCTGAGCCTCGACATACGCCCGGCTTTTGTCAATGCTAGATTCAATCGTTTTCACTGGTGGCGTCACTGGATACTTCCGAGCGGACGACCGATGAGCAGGCGGAGCTGACGCGCATCTCCCGTGCGCTCGATCCGGATTTCAAGATCATGGGCGAGCTCGGGCGCGGCGGCATGGGTGTGGTCTATCTCGCGGTGGACGTGAACCTCGAGCGAGAAGTGGCCATCAAGGTGCTGCCACCGTATCTCGCCAGAGAAACCGGCGTGCGCGAGCGGTTCCTCCGTGAAGCACGCACCGCCGCCAGGCTGACGCACCCGAACATCGTCCCTGTCTACCGCGCCGATGAAATAGGCGGCGTAGTGTTCTTCGTCATGCGGCACGTCGATGGCGAGTCGCTCGCCGATCGTCTCGCTAAGACGCGGACGCTGTCGCCTCTTGAAGTCGCGCGGGTGATGAAGCCTGTGGCGCTCGCGCTCGATTACGCACACAGCCGGGGAGTGATTCACCGGGACATCAAGCCGGAGAACATTCTTCTCGAGCGCGGGAGCGACACTCCCGTCGTGACGGATTTCGGAATCGCGCGACTGATGGAAGCGGCGCCCCAAACTGCCACCGGACAGGTACTCGGTACGGTCCTCTACATGAGTCCGGAGCAGGTGATGGCCGAGCGCGTCGATGGAAGGAGTGATGTGTACTCGCTCGGCATTGTCGGGTTCAAGGCGCTGACAGCGTCGCTTCCGTTCGAGAACAGGACGGCGACGGCGGTCCTCGTAGATCGCGTGACGAAAGACGCTCCGAGGGTGAGAGAGGCTGGACCGGAAGTACCTGCGGCGCTGGCAGATGTGATCGACCGTTGTCTTTTGCGCGAAGCGGACGCGCGTTATCAGACGGGCAGCGAGCTGGCCACCGCGCTGGAGGAAGCGTCTCAGGCAATCGAGAGATCGAGCCCGGCAGCCCGGTATCCGGCGAGTACGCCGGAGATGATTCCGACGCTGGAACAACACTCACCCGAGATAATCTCCGAGCGCGAAGCGAAAGCGGTGTGGACGCGGGCCGCCGAGCTGCAGGCAGAGACCGGGGTGCAGCCTGCTCTGCGAAGTCTCCCGGCATCGCTCGGTCCTCCGACAGCACAGGACCGCCGAACGCTCACCAGCGGTTACAGGATGAGCGCGGTTCGCGAAGCAGCCAACGAAGTCGGAATTCCGGAGAAGTACATAGCGCGGGCGCAGCAGGAGCTCGGTCTGGCTGGCGCGGACAACGCGCGCGTTGCCACACACCCGACGGGAATGAAAGTCGTTCGGGGAAGTCCGCTGCGCAACAATATCTGGCTCGGCGCGCCGAGTAGGATCATTTATGAAATCGAAGTCCCGAAAGAGGTGCGGCCGGACACCTTCGAACTCCTCGTTAACACCATCCAGCGAACGATGGGCGACCCCGGCCATGTCACTACGCTCGGTCGAAGCCTGCATTGGGCGAGCGCGCATCAGCAGCGACGGTTGCAGATCAGCATGGTCCCGCGTGGTGGGCGAACCACCATCCGTGCCGACGAGGGGTTGCAACAGGTGATCGGTGGGCTTTTCGGCGGAGTAGTCGGTGGAGGAGGCGGCGGGATCGGTGGTGGTATGGCACTGCCGCTGACTATCGCCCTGACGCATGATCCGGTCGCCGGCTTCGGAGCGTTCGGCGCCACTGCGCTCGCCGCATATCTCGCCGCTCGCGGCATCTATCGGCAAGTTCGACGGTCTCGCGAGCGCGACCTTATCAATCTGGTGGACGAGCTCGCCGCCGAAATAATGGGCTGAGCACGTTGACCACACACAGTGTCCGAGGAAACAACGTAATGAAAACTTCCCTGCCCGTCCGCCAGCTCGGCACCACCGACATGAACATCACTCGTGTCGGGGTCGGAGCCTGGGCGATCGGCGGTGACGAATGGGGACGACAGAACGACGACGACTCAGTGGCGGCGATGAATCATGCCATCGAGCTCGGCGTCAACTGGATCGACACTGCCCCGATCTACGGTCGTGGACACTCCGAGGAAATAGTCGGTCGGTTTCTTCAGGGGAAAAGCGCCGACCAACGCCCGTACGTGTTCACCAAATGCGGATTGGTGTGGGAGAAGAAGAAGGGCGGCGAGGTTCGCCGCGTGCTGTCGGCGGAATCGATCCGGCGGGAATGCGACACCTCGTTGCGGCGATTGAAAATTGATCGCATCGATCTTTACCAGTTTCACTGGCCCGACGAGAGCGGTGTCCCGGTCGAAGCATCGTGGCGGGTGATGGAGCAGCTGGAGCAGGAGGGAAAGGTCCGCGCCATCGGCGTATCGAATTTCGACACCTCGCTGCTCAGAAAAATCGATTCGCTGAAGCACGTGCAGTCGCTGCAGCCGCCGTTCTCCCTCGTACGTCGGGACGTCGCCGCGACGGAGATCCCGTGGTGCAACGCCAATCGCACCGGAGTAATCGCGTACAGTCCGATGCAGGCCGGACTGCTCACCGACACTTTCTCACTCGAGAAAGTCAGAAGCATGGGCGAGGACGACTGGCGCAAATCAGCGGTCTATTTTCAAACGCCCCACGTCGAGAAGAACATCGCATTGCGTGACGCGCTCAAGCCGATCTCGACGCGACACAATACCACGGTCGCCGCAGTGGCCCTCGCGTGGGTACTGGCCTGGCCCGGAATGACAGGGGCAATTGTCGGGGCGAGATCCGCCGCACAAGTGGATGGATGGATCGATGCGGCGAAGCTGACGCTCAACGGCGCGGACCTGGACGAGATCGCCGCTGCCATCGAGAGGACCGGCGCGGGAACGGGGCCTAGGAGACCGCCGAGCCCCAAGAGAGAGGGCGCGGCGGAAGCTCCTGCAGAGGCGCGGTGAGAGGATAGGACTCACCACGCCTCGACAAGAAAATTCTTACGGAGCTTTTTCGTTTACCGTTGGGAACGGCGCGACCGGGTACGAGCCGATCTTTTCAACGGTATACTCACTCGCCCAGAAATCGGGTGGGCCGTCGCTATCGGCCACCTTGTTCTTGACCGGCTTCAGTCCGTTCTTGAGGTAGGCGGCTATCGCCAGGAGCTCGGCGTCGGACATGTACCGCCAGGCGGTCCAAGGCATTGGCGGTGCGAGATAGTGGGGATGGAGAGGAAAGTTTCCCTGCCCTGGAACCATCGACGTTATCTGGACGTCCGGAGTCTCCTCCGGTCGTAGCCCATAGCGCAGCGCGTTAAAGAGTTGACGCTCCGTGAAGCTGCCTGTTCCGGTTGCTACGTCTGGAGTGAGGTTCTTCGGTCGGGTGATGAACGGCCCAATGTGAAATTGCTGCGCCGTGTCTCGGACGCCATCGAGGTAACCCGGAGCGCTCGGGTTGTCGCCAGCCATCCCATGACACCCTCCGCAGTCGTGGGTCAGGACCAGTTGTCGCCCAAACAGAATCTGATCCTGGCGCGCCTGTGCGGGCGATACGATGATCTTGCCGGATGGCGCCGGCGCGGTGTACGCGGTGGCGAAAAGAAGCACGACGATGGAGCTGAGGCACACCAGCAAACTCGTGGATCTTCGCGTCACGCAGTCTCCCAGATTGAATTGTTTTACTTCAGAACTTCAAGAACTCCCATCATGCCGTGGTCTTCGTGGTCCAGGATGTGGCAGTGGAACATCCACTTCCCGGGATAGTCGTCGTAGCGCACGATGATGCGCGCCGTCGAGTGCTTGGGAATGTTCAGCATGTCCTTCCAGGCGACGTAGGGCTCGCGCACGCCATCCCGGTCGATCACCTGGAACTGAAATCCGTGGAGATGGAACGGGTGATCCATGCCGACGATGTTCACGATGTCCCAGATCTCGGTGGCGCCGACGTGCGTGCTCACATCGACGCGGGACATGTCCATGGTCTTTCCATTGATGATGCCCTGCCCGAACACGACGGTTCTCACCGCCGTCGCTCGAGTTGTGTCGAGAGCCTCGATCGTTCGGAGCGTGGGCGGGATCGTCACCGCAGCTGCTGGAGGAGCATTGCTCGTCTCGAGAGTCAGCAGTTCTCGCGTCACCTTCCAGTCCGCCGGGCGGGTATTCGGCGAGTAACGATCGTAGGGGAGATTCTGCAGCACCGTCCGCGTTCCGCGCGCTCCGCCGCGCACCAGCAGCTCGGCGCGCTCACCCGTCGTGAGCAACACTTCCTGTACCTCGACCGGCTTCTCGAACAGCCCACCGTCGGTGCCGATTTGGGTCATCGTCTGGCCCGCGAGTGCGATGCGGAAGATCCGGCCAGCGGAAGCGTTGATGATGCGCCAGCGTTGCACCTCGCCGCTTCGAATGGAGATCGACGGCATCACCCGACCGTTCACAAATAGCACTGGACCTTCGCGACCGTTCTCCTCATCGATGCCGCCGTGCTGCGAGACGGCGTCCGGAAAATCGATGGTGCCATCCTTGAGGAATCGGTTGTCCGAAAGGATCAGCAGTTTTTCCGAGATAGAAGCCGGCAACGGATCATGAGCAGCGTGCACGACGATCGCGCCGAATAGTCCTTTGCCGATCGCGAATCCCGTGCGGCGATCGGGATGCGGATGGTACCAGTACGTTCCCGCCGTGCCGGGTCTTACCGTGAATTCATACGTGTGCGATTCCCCCGACTTGATAGGATGAAACGGACTTCCATCCGACTCGAAGGGGAGATGAATGCCGTGCCAGTGGACCGTCGTCGGTTCCGGTAGCTCATTCTTGAAATGGACAATGACGCGATCCCCTTCGCGGACGTCGAGAGTCGGGCCAGGCACGTGCCCGTTGTACGCGAAGACCTCGCTGTTGACGCCCGGCTGCAGAATTAGCGTCGTCAGGCCGGCAGTGAGATTCACCTCGACGGTTCTGGGCAGTTTCGAGATGTTTGCGAGGAGCGGTGGGCTCGAGGAGACGTCGCGTACGACCGGTGCGACGGAGCGGATCAGAAGTGCGTCACGCGGGCTTATCGACGCAACGGCTGTTGCGGATAACGCGAGCACCATCAGTGAAGCGAGCTTGCTGCTGATGCCGGTCTCCGCTTTTTGGAAGCGCCAATATCAAAAGCTCTGGTCAGCTGAGCAATAGCGTTCTGCTTGTTTACGCATATTTGTTTTGCGCTCGCACAAACGACAAACATTTGCGGAGCAACGAAGCATGTCGCAGAAACAATTCTCCCACGCTCTTCTCTTCGTCGCATGGCTCGTCGGCAGCGCCGCGTGCGCGCAGCAAACCGTTTCGCCTGCGACGAATCAAAGGCTGCTGGTACTCTCCAAGAATGACCAGCAGCTTTCGATCGTCGATCCCGCCTCGCTGAAGATCCTGGCGCGGATGCCGGCAGGACCAGATCCGCACGAAGTCGTCGCGTCAACCGACGGCACTCGGGCGTACATCTCCAACTACGGTGGCGGCGCCTACAACACGCTCACCGTCATCGATCTCGTCAATCAGAAATCGCTTGGCACTGTCGACCTTGGTGCGCTGCGCGGTCCGCACGGTCTCTACTTTGCGGGCGGCAAAGTCTGGTTCACGGCGGAGGCAGCGAAGGCGATCGGCAGCTACAATCCATCGACCAACAAGATCGATCTCGTACTGGGCAGTGGTCAGGACGGAACGCACATGATCTACACGTTCCCCGATCTCGCGCGCATCGTGACGACGAACGTCGGCTCCGGCAGCGTCACCTTCTTCGAGAAGCGCGCCGGTCCACGAGAAAACTGGAGCATTACGACTATATCCGCGGGTGGTCGCGCCGAGGGCTTTGATGTGACGCCGGGCGGCAGGACAGTTTGGGCGGCGAACGCGCAGGAAGGAACGATCACGATGATAGACGCTGCTTCAAAAACCGTCGCCACATTTGCTGCCAACGTGCAGGGCGCCAACCGCTTGAAGTTCACGCCGGACGGGACCCTGGCACTGGTGTCGACGCTTGGATCTCCTGATCTCAGACTGATCAAAGTCTCCGACCAAAGCGAAGCGAAGAGAATTCCCGTCGGTACCGGCGCCGCCGGAATCGAGATACAACCCGACGGCGCGCGCGCGTATGTCGCCTGCTCCCCCGACAACTACGTCGCGGTCATCGATCTCAAGTCGATGCAGGTAGTGGGGCGAATCGATGCCGGCCGAAATCCGGACGGGCTGGCCTGGGCGGCGATTCCCCAACGTTAGCGCGAATCCGCGAGGCTGTGTCGGTCGTCATCCCTGAACCGCCAACATTGAACGGATCGGAATGACTTCATCAGACCAAAGACCCGTACCCGAGCTGCGGATGCCGCGCCGCATTTTCGGCGCTGGGGCAGCGCTGGCGGTCGTCGCTCTGCTGATCCTGATTACGTTCGGTTACTGCGCCAGCCAGCTCACGCCCGGCTCGTTCTTCGGCAAGGCTGACACGACCACTGTCACCCACGACCTCGTGATCCAGCAGGTCCGAGCGGTCGCCAAGCTGGTGTCGAGCGAGGCGACGGTTCGCGACGTCATCGTCTACGAGAATACCTGGTACGGATCGACCAAGCGGTCGCTGGTAGTTGTTACAGGCCGGCTGCTGGCGGGAATCGATCTGCGCGACAACCCCGACGTCACGATCGATCATCAGAACAAACGAATCGTGATTCGCATACCACCCGCCAAGCTGATTGCGGTCGAGATCACGGACATGCGAACTTACGATGAGCGTGGTGGCCTCTGGAATCCGTTCACTCGTGAGGACCGGGACGCCATTCAGCGTCAGGCGCGGACTCAACTGCTGGCTGCGGGAAATCAGCTCGAGCTGCTGCGACACGCCAATGAGAGCGCCACAGAGATGCTTCGCATGTTGCTTGCAAAGGACGGATACACCGTCGATGCTGGAATAAGAGGGTCGTAATCAGGAATCGAACGGAGGAGTGATGAACGAGCGCGTCCCGTCTGTAATCGCTGCCGTTACTTCGTTGGTGATCATTGCTTACGCCTGCTCTACGGCGCCGGCCCCGAATACGAGTCCCTCGCCGGCAGGATCAGCGACCTCCGCACAAACTCCAGGCGCGGGGAACCCGGGTGGTCCAGGTGGTCCTCGAATACCGCTTACCGACTCGGCGCGAAGAGTACGCGACAGCCTGACGTCGGCACGACGAGACAGCGCTTCGGCGATGGTTCTCCGCTCGATCGCCGGTCGCGAGAATCAGCCGGCAGAAAGCGTCTTCAAGAACATCAAGATTCTGAAGGGTGTGCCCGCGGGCCGCCTTGTGAACATCATGAACATGGGCTTCGGGCGATCGCTCGGCGTGAGCTGCGGCTTCTGTCACGTGCCAGGCAAGTGGGATCTCGACGACAAAGAAGAGAAGAACACTGCGAGGTTGATGTTCGCGATGGTGCAGACGATCAATAGGGACTACATGTCGAAGGTCCCCAACGATCGCGGCGCGGCGCCCGTGGTGAACTGTTTCACTTGCCATCGCGGAAATCCCAGGCCGGTTGGGGCTGAGGGGCCCGGAGGTCCGCCACCGGGTAACAGGCCGGCGGGCGACTAGCCGTTAGTCATTGCCGATCGGCGGACTGCTGTGTCGCAGTCCGCCATTCCTACTGTCGCGGCTGAGAAGAAGAATTGTTGATCTCGGCGACGATGACCCAGCGCTGTCCGGTGCGTTTCCAGATTTGCAGGAAGTTTCCGGCGGCTTTGACTGGTTTGCCTTTCGGGTCGTTCGCTGTCGCCTCGAAGGTGCCGTAGTGCCAGGCGAGGGACCCATCGTTCGAGAAGCTGAGGCCTCCACTCTCAAAGGACAGGTCGCTGGGATTGGCGGTGAGCACTTCCGCATACGAGCTACGGACACTGCCCATACCCTTCACCGGCTTGGTTCCCTGTGTCATCGAAACAACATCAGGGTCGTAGTAGCGCATCAGGGAATCGAGGTTTCGGCTGGCTAGCCCGCGCATCATCGCGGAGTCGGCGCGAAGTATTTCCGCACGAGCCGCCTTCCTGTCAAAGGAACGGGTAGTCGTCTCGGCGGGGGTCGCTGAATCTGCCGTCGCGGGTGTGCTCTTTCCACAAGCCAGGCCGGCGCCTGCGCACGCCAATACAGCCACACCGTAACGTCTCCGCATCCTTCCTCCCAATCGCCCGCGCGCACCGGCGCGGCGGGCGTCCGGGGGGAGCTATTGACTGAGTCGAATCTCTCGCGCTCCGAATGGCCTTGCGAAATTCGAACCACTGTTCGAGCGAGCGCCAATCGCGGCGACTTTGACGACCGTCTGTCGTACCGCGTCGGTGATGCGGTCAAACTGTTTTCCCGAAATCCAGTCCGCGGGGGCCATCCAGCTCCCGCCGACGGCAGTGACATTTTTTTGCGCCAGATACTTGTCGAACGTCGCCGCGGTGACGCCGCCACTTGGATTGAATTGCACTCCGCCAAACGGCCCTTGTAGCAACTCGAGAAACGGAATTCCGCCGAGTGTCTCGATGGGCCAGAGCTTCATCAGACTGAGGCCCGTTTCGAGAACCATCTCGATCTCGCTCGCTGTCGCGACGCCGGGATAAACCGGCATCTCCTGCTCCAGACAATAATCGACGACGGCGCGGTTGAATCCCGGTGATATCACGAACTCGGCGCCCGCCGCCTTCACCTCTTTGGCCTGAGCGACGTTGAGCACGGTGCCGCAGCCGGCAAACATTTCGGGCTGCTCTCCCTTGATTCGACGCAGCGCTTCGAGGGCGCCCTTGGTGCGAAGCGTTATCTCGGCGATGGGCAGTCCGCCCGCCATCAGTGAGGCGGCGACGTTGGGTGCATTCTTCGGATCTTCGATGACGATGACCGGAATGATGCGCCAGCGGCGCAGGGCCTCGTTCACCGATGTTGTCTGGACGTTCACTATCTCCCCGTGGATCGGACGTTTAAAACTGCACAATGCGGCGCTTTCAAAACAGGGAGTAGTTGCGAAGAAAGAAGTGGGCCCCGCGTTGATAGCCCAGTGGGGCGATCACGCTGAGGAAATGATGCAAATTCGCCGCAGTTTTGTGTTACAGATGAGCACGAGGCAAAGTCTTAATCTGACATGCCTCCATCCTCCAGCACCGACCATCAGGTCCGCACCATCGACGTCGACGGGCAAAAGTATTTTGTTTGTCTGCGTGTCGGTTATGATGGCATCGAGTACGTCGGTCGACTGCGTTTCACCGATGCTTCGACGGAGATCACCTTTCAGGATCACGGTGCCGTGCCCGGCATCAGCGTCCTCGACGCCGTTCGCAAGGCGAAAGAATTCTCCCCGACAGAGATGGAGCAGCGGTGCTACAGGGCGCTCGCCGAGAAGCGCCGCTTTGGGAAGCTTCGCTCAGCGACCGACCAGATGATCGACAAGATCAAATACCTCAATCGTCTGGCAATCGATCTGGAGAAAGGCCGTATCGACCGGACGGGCGGCCAACAGGAACTCGATCAGGTTCAGGGACAGCTACTGGACATCGTGAAGAGCCTCCGCCAGCACGCGGGCGTAGAGGACCTGGCCGACTAGCAGACCGGGGCGGCGGTTTACGGTTGGGCTGGTAACAAATTATTACCTGAAACTTTCCAACCCTTTTCGCGAAAGGAGTATCAAAGGAGTGTTAACCCTTAGACCCTGACCACCTTTCGGACCGGACAGTCGTATGATCGTTTCTGTCTCTGCCCTGCCCCTTCTCGGCCTTGTCTTCAACATGCAGGTGATGGCACAGGCCTCCCAGCCAATGCGTGCCGACGGCTCGAAGGCGCCTCCCCGCACAATTGCCCTCCCGACGGACAGCAGCGCGACCGCATTGCGTGCCGACGCAAACATCGTGATTGACGGCAGGGATGCCGATGCGGCCTGGCAAAGTGCGCCGCCAATCACGGGTTTCCAGGAATGGCGGCCGACGGAAGGCAAACCTGCGCGGTTCAAGACCGAAGCGAAAATCAGCTACGACGCGTCGAACCTGTACGTGTTCGTGCGGGCGTTCGACCCCCACCCCGATAGTATCAAGAAGCTGTTGGAGCGTCGTGACACATTTACCTCGTCCGACATGATTTGGATCTTCGTCGATTCCTATCATGACAAGCGGACCGGCTATGAGTTCGGCGTCAACGCGGCGGGTGTGAAGATGGATCAGGCCATCTACGATGATGGCAACGAGGATGGTGCTTGGGACGCTGTCTGGGATGTCGCGACCCGTGTGGATTCGCTCGGCTGGACCGCGGAGTTCCGCATTCCGCTCTCGCAGATGCGTTATAGCAGAGAGCGTGAGCACACCTTCGGCATCATGATCGATCGCGGTGTCTACCGATACAACGAGCGCTACATCTGGCCGCTGCTCCGGCAGTCGAAGCCGGGCTTCGTATCGCAGTTCGGCTCGCTCCACGGCATGGACGATCTGGAGTCCCCGCGAAAGCTGGAGCTGATGCCGTACGTGGTGACCAAGAGCGCGTCGACGATCGTCAACAACGCATTCGCGCAGAAGGCAAACCTCGCCGTCGGCGGCGACTTGAAGTATCGCGTCGCGTCCAACGTGACACTCGACGCGACGATCAATCCGGACTTCGGCCAGGTCGAATCTGACCCGTCCGTTCTCAATCTGTCAGCGTACGAGAGCTTCTTCGACGAGCGGCGTCCGTTCTTCGTTGCCGGCCGCGGACTATTCCGCGCCGACGTGAATTGCAGCGCCGTCAACTGCTGGGGCGAGACGCTCTACTATAGTAGGCGCATTGGCCGCACGCCCCAGCTGGGCGGCATTTATGGCGACACCGTTCCACAGCAGCCGACCACCATCCTCGGCGCCGCGAAGCTCATTGGACGATTCCCCAAGGGGACAACGGTCGGCGTGCTGGACGCAGTCACCCAGCACGAGATGAGCCCGGGCGACACCACATATGAGCCGGGGACGAATTTCGCGGTGGTGCGTGCGAGCCAGGATCTGCGGGGCGGAAACAGCGGGGTCGGTGCGATGCTCACCGCCGTGAATCGGCGCATGGATCTGTTCACATCACCGTATCTGGCCTCGAGCGCGTACGTCGGATCGCTGGATTTCCGCCACAAATTCTTCAAGAACAACTATGAGGTTTCGGGAGCTCTCGATAAGAGCACGGTTAACGGCAGCGAGGCTGTGATCGCGAATCTTCAGAACAACAGCGTGCACCAATACCAGCGTCCCGATGCGGACCTTCCGCTCGACAGCACCCGGACATCGCTCGGGGGCGACGCCGAGGAATTCAGATTCGGGAAGGTTGGCGGACAGCACCTGCTCTTTGAATCCGCCTACTCACGCCGCTCGCCAGGCTTCGAGGTCAACGACCTCGGCTATCTGCGACGCGCGGACCAGCAGTCGTGGAGTACCTGGGCCGGATTCTTCGACCGCCAGGCGCGGTACTTCTACACGCGCTTCCAGTGGAACAACAACTGGTGGCAGTGGTGGTCGACGGAGGGACTCCCGCTCGAAGCGGCCTACAACACCAACGTGCACATCAACTTCAAGAACAATTGGGGATGGCACATGGGCGGCACACTCGGCCAGCTCGGCAAAACCTACGACGACAGGACAGCTCGAGGTGGCCCGGCGGTTCGTCAGGATGTGTACACTTCCCCTTGGCTGTCCATCAATGGCGACGATCGCAAGGCGATTGTGCCCTACTTCAGCGCCAACTACTTCGAAAGCTCCGCGAAGAGAAACTGGAGCGTGAACCTTTCGCCCGAGCTCGACTTCAAGGCGATGGGCCGTTTCAGCGCCGTGCTCGCCATGAACTGGTCGCACAACGTAAGCGACAACCAGTGGTACGGCAACTTCACCGACAACGCCGACCTGCTGCACTACACCTTTGCGCACCTCGATCAGCAGACGACGGCGTTGACGGCGCGATTCAACTACACCTTCACACCGAATCTCTCGCTGCAGACGTACGCGCAGCCGTTCATTTCGAAGGGCACTTACAGCAACGTCCGTCAGTTATCTGCCAATCCGCGCGCCGATAACTACGACGATCGGTACGCACCGTACAACGACGCTTCGGTGACGAGCGATCCGGGCGGATTCAACTTCAAGGCGTTCGCGTCGAACGTCGTAATGCGGTGGGAATACAATCCAGGATCGACAGTCTTCCTGGTGTGGAATCAAGGTCGGCAGGGGTATAACGGCGCCGAGGGGAGTCAGGCATACCGCGGCGACGTCAGAGATTTGTTCGCCTTGCATCCCGCGAACACTTTTCTGGTCAAGGTTTCGTATTGGCTTAACAGGTAGGGTTGTAGGAGCAACGGCAAGCTACCCGCTACCGGCTGAACGCTCATTGCCGTCCGCTGCAGCGACAGGACAGGTCAGTCGGCGTGAAAGAAACAGCATCGAGTTGATCGAACGGTGGCCGGATTCGAAAGAGTCCGGCCGCTTTTTGGATATTTTCTCAACTCGGCACAACAGCGTTGGAATCGTGTAAAAACTGCGGGTGGGTTCTTGCCAAGCGACTCGCCGCATGCAATGGTGGTGTCCCGATCACGCTCATTCTACCTTCGCGCTCACTCTCAATCTCAATGAGCAACCCAGCACTCAATCGATTCGTTATTGCCGCAGTCGCTGCCATCGCCGGCTGCAGCCCCGCGGTTACGACCACGAACTCCGCTCCGAGTACGACCACCTCGCCGGCGACGGGAGATTTCCTCGCCGCGAATCTCGATACCAGCGTCAGCCCCGCTGTGGATTTCTTCCAGTACGCCAATGGCGGCTGGCTGAAGAAGCATCCCATCCCAGCGTCCGAGGCGGCGTGGGGAATCGGCAATGAGGTGCGCGAACAACTCTACGTGAACCTGCGCAAAATCAACGAGCAGTCCGCCGCCTCCTCCGCGGCTCAGGGAAGCGATGCCCAGAAGATCGGCGATTTCTGGGCGACAGCGATGGACACCGCCCGGCTCGAGCAGCAGGGCATCCATCCCTTGGATGCAGAGCTCGCCAGGATCGACGCGATTCGCACACCGAATGACGCAATCGACGTCGCGTTCGCCGAAGGTCCGCTGCAGGTCGGGCCATTCTTCAACTTCTACATCTATCAGGACGAGAGAAAGAGCGACGCCATGGCCGTCCATGTCAGTCAGGGCGGGCTCGGACTTCCCGAGCGCGATTTCTATTTCAACCCCGACACGGGCGTCGCGCGCATCCGCGGCGAGTACGTCGCCCACATCGCGCGGACCCTGCAGCTGCTGGGTCGCGACGCGGCTTCGGCGAAGACTTCCGCGCAGAACGTAATGACGTTCGAGACGGCCTTGGCCAAGGCATCACGCAAGCTCGAGGATCTCCGCGATCCGGTCGCCAACTACAACAAGATGACGCCGGCGCTGCTCACTTCGAAATACACGCCGTCGATCGCATGGAGCGACCGGCTGGCCGCGTGGAATCTGCGTCCTGATTCCCTCATCGTCGGACAGCCCGAGTTCTTCACCGCACTGCAGTCGCTGGTCCAGGCGACGCCCGTGCCGACGCTCCAGGACTACATGCGCTACCAGCTCATCACGTCCTACTCGCCGTACCTGGGAAGCAAGTTCTACAACGAGCGCTTCAGCTTCTACAATCGTGTCCTCAACGGCCAGAAGGAGCCGCGCGCACGGTGGAAGCGCGTCCTCGATGCCGAGGGCGACGCGATGGGCATGGTGCTGGGCCGCATCTTCGTCAATGAATATTTCCCGGCCGCGGAGAAAAAGCGCTACAGCGATCTGGTCGAGGCCATTCGCACCTCTTATCGCGAGCGCATCAACCGTCTCACGTGGATGAGCGATTCGACCAAGGCCCGTGCGCAGCAGAAACTGGCGTCGGTGATGCCCAAGGTCGGTTATCCGGACAAGTGGAAAGACTACTCCGCGCTCGTCATCTCGCGTAATTCTTACGCCGAGAACATGATGAATGCGTCGCGCTGGTCGTTCAACGACAACATCGCGAAGCTCGGCAAACCGGTGGATCGGACCGAGTGGGGGATGACCCCGCAGACTTACAACGCGTACTACAATCCATCCAACAACGAGATCGTGCTGCCGGCGGCGATCTTCACGATCCCGGGCGTTCCTGACTCGGCAATCGACGACGCGGTTGCGTACGGTTATGTCGCGGCAGGCACAATTGGCCACGAGATGACTCACGGCTTCGACGATGAGGGCCGTCAGTTCGACGCCGCCGGCAATCTCACCGATTGGTGGACGAGCGCGGATGCGACTCGCTTCCAGGAGCGCGCCGCCGTCCTCGCCCGGCAGTTCGATGCGTACGAGCCCATGCCCGGGCTCCACATCAACGGCAAAGCGGGACTCGGTGAGAACATCGCTGATTACGGTGGAGTGCTGCTTGGGCTCGATGCATTCAAGAAGACTGCGCAGTACAAAGAAGGAAAGAAGATCGGCGGACTAACGCCGATTCAGCGCTACTTCCTCGGCTATGCGATTGGCTGGATGTCGCAGCAGCGGGATGAGGCATTGAGGAGCCAGCTGTTGAGTGACGTGCACTCGCCGGCGAAGTGGCGAGTGCTGGGGCCTATCTCGAATGTGCCAGAGTTTTATCAGGCGTTCGGGGTTAAGCCGGGGGATGCTATGTACCGGGCGGATTCGGTGAGGGTGCAGATCTGGTAGACCGGAACGGCCACTACAAGCTGCCCGCTACCCGCTGAACGCCGATTGCCATCCGCTGCAAGCGACGGGACAGGTCGATTGGCTTGAGGGAAAAGAGCGTTAGGTGAAATGGAAAGTGGGCGGATTCGATCGAGAGTCCGACCACTTTTCGTTATGTCGGATTTCAAGAAACTGCGTGTGTGGTACATTGCGCATGCCTTAATACTGAACACAAACCGCATCGCATCGTCGATCAGTGGAACGCGCTACGCCGCGCTTCGCAACCAAATGGACCGCGCGGCGATGTCGGTAGGCGCGAACATCGTAGAGGGCAGGCAGCAACGGAGCGAACGAGAGTTCGCTCGCTTTCTTGGCTATGCACTGGCATCAGTCTCAGAGCTGGAGAACCATCTGATCGTAGCCCGTGACATTCGCGCCATCACGCGAGGAGACTACAATCTTCTGGTTGGCCAACTCACCGAAGTTCGGAAAATGCTTCACGGGCTTCTGACCAGGCTTGACCAATCCGCCAAAGTCACAGGCAAAAGACCTGTCCCGTCGCCTGCAGCTGATGGCGATCAGCGTTCAGCGGGTGGCGGGTAGCTTGTAGTGGCTGTTATCAACTGTCTTTAACTCGACCTAGATACACGGCAACATTTCTCGCCAGCCTCTTCGACGCCAAGCTCGCCTCGAAAAGATGCCCCCGCAGACTGTGCGTAAACCCGATGAAGTAAAGACCCTTCTCTGCCGTGTCGGCGCCGGATGCAGCGATCGGCTCGCCCGCACCATCGAGCACCCCATCAACGCCCAGCAGCCCCCGAAGGCCGGTGCTGAATCCAGTAGCGGCGATAACAGCATCGTACGGCTCCTCGACGCCGTCGGAGTAAACAGCGCCGGTCGCCGTGAGACGCGACAGCGCAGGACGAATCTGGACGAGACCACGCTTCACCGCACTCACGAAGCCGACATCGATCAGTGGAACCCGCTTCGCCGAGAATGGTCCCCACTTTGGACGCGGAATCTTGTAGGCGGTGAGATCGCCGAGCACCAAGCGAGAAGTCAGTCGACCGACGCGATCGCCGATCCACGACGGGAAGAAGCTGAAAATGATTCCTGTGCGCTGAATCGGCATGCCGAACGGATCGCGCGGGACGATCGGCGGCGGTGTGCGAATGCTGAGCGCCACCATCGTCCCGCCGTTCTCGGCGATGTCCGTGGCGATCTCGGCGCCGCTGTTGCCAGCGCCGACTACCAGCACTCGCATGCCAGCGTACGGCGCTGCGTTGGAGTAACTCGATGAATGGGACAGCCGGCCGCGATACTCTTCAACGCCCGGCCAGCTTGGCTCTGTTGGAATTCGATACTGCCCGGTCGCAATCACCATCGCAGGCGAGCGCCAAACGACGCCTGTGGCGGTCGTGATATTCCACTCCTGTGTCGCCGCGTCTCTCGAAACGTTCGCGACGGCGCTGCCAGTGACAACGTGCAGCCCGAAGTGGTCGGCGTATTCCGCGAGGTATTCAACGAACTGGTCTCGGGAGAGATAGGCGGGGAACCGGCGCGGGATGCCGTAATGCGCGAGGCCCGAAAACCCGCGCACGGTATGCAGGTGCAGCCGATCGTATCGGCGAGCCCAGGTTCCGCCAATACGCGCATCCTCCTCGAGCACGAGAACGTCGATGCCTTTTTTCTTGAGCGCTGCAGCTGCCGACAGACCTGACGCACCGGCGCCAACCACCACGACATCAGCGTTGCGCCCGGCGTCGTAAGCCGACGGCGTCTCAGTCATCGAATTCTTACGATCGGCCAGCCATTGTTGCCACGATCGACATCGGGTAGCGCGTTCCGCGGATCGATGGTGACGAACCGGACCGTCTTCTTCCCGGGCACGCGATAGACGAATTCAGGCCCCAGGTTCCACATCTCTACCGGGAGCTTGACCGTACTCTTCGACCCATCGGCGAAGGTGAGCGAGAGCTCCGCAGGCATCACCATCGTTCCACGATTCGTGAGGTAGACATTGGAGCCGCCATCGGGTCGTGCGGCAACGGAATCGACTGCCTGATCCAGCCTGGCCGTGTTGTAGATCCACCCGCGCCAGAACCAGTCGAGATCCATCCCTGACTCGTCGCGCATCATCCGGAAGAAGTCCGCGGGAGTCGGATGCTTGAACGCCCACGTCTTGATGTACTCTCGAAACGCGGCATCGAATCTCTCCCTCCCCAATACCTCGTAGCGAAGCATTTGCATCATCAGCGCGGGCTTCTGGTATCCCACCCAGAAGAGATCGTGTACCTGAGTTGGATTCGAGATCAGTGGCTGTTCTTCGCCCGCCCTCGCGTGCTCGCTGTACAGTTGCAGGGGATGCACTTCGATGGAGTCGCCGTACGGAGTCCCGCTGAAATACTTCGCAGCGTTCCCGAGGTCGATGAAGGTGTTGAAGCCCTCGTCCATCCACGGATAGAGCCGCTCGTTGGAGCCGACGGTCATCGGGAACCATTCGTGGCCGAATTCGTGGGCGATTACCCACTGTTGATCCTCCCCCGACGGGCTGTTCGGCGTGAAAGTCAGCATCGGGTATTCCATTCCCTCGATCGGGCCCTCGACGGTTGTCGCGTGCGACCACGGGTAGTGATACCACTGCTCGCTGAAATACCTGATCGCCTCTCGGCCCATGCGATTCACTTCAGGCCACTTGTCAGCCGTCGGACGATAGAGACTCTCGATCAGGATTCCCTCGTAGCCGCTCGCGTCCCAGCGGAAGTTCGGACCAGCGGCGAAGGCGAAGTCCCGGACGTTGCTTGCTGTGTAGTGCCAGGTAAGGGAAGGAACCGGGTTGAGTGCCGACAGCTCTCCCTCCGCGTAGACCCTCGGACGCGTCGACTCCAGCTTGCCGACTTCCTCGGCCGTGATGATCGCCACCGGCGTCCCGGATTTTCTTGCAGCCGCGAGACGGGTACGCTGTGCGGAAGTCAGCACCTGCTCCGGATTCGCCAGCTCCCCGGTTGCAGCGACGATGTAGGATGCCGGGACGGTGAGAGAGACGTCAAAGTTACCGTACTCCAGATAGAACTCACCGGCGCCTATGTACGGCTCGTGATTCCATCCCCGCACATCGTCGTAAACGGCCATGCGCGGGTACCACTGCGCGATCTCGTAGAGAGGACCATCGTGGCCCATGCGTCCCCCACCCTGCGGCGGGACGTTGAACCGCCAAGCGGCATCGATGAGGACCGACGCACCGGACGCGAGAGGCGCCGGCAGATCGATCCTCATCGTCGTTCCGTAGATCGTGTACTTCGCATTCGCACCGGCGATGCGGAGAGAGTCCAACGTCAGGCCGCCGTTGAATCCCTGGCACGAGAAGTCGAACGACGCTCCGAGGAAGACGAGGGGCGGTTGATTGAGCTGGTTGGTGACGCTGGTTGGAGCGCAGAGATTCTGCTCAACGAACAACCAAAGATACGAGAGGCGATCGGAAGAGTTGTTGACGTACTGAATGGTCTCGCGGCCGCGAACTTCGTTACGCGCGGGGTCGAGCGTGGCCGCAATCCTGTAGTTGGCCTGCTGTTGCCAGTACCTGGGCCCGGGACGTCCGCTTCCGGTTCGGATCTCATTGGGCGCGGGAAGATCGAGTGGGCGAAAAGGCGACGGATCCGTCGCGTGCGGTGGTGGATTCTGCGCCCGAGCCGGCAAACGTGATACGCAGAGAAAGAGAACGACAAAGAGAGCTGTTTTGCGCACGGGTGAGTCCTCGAGGCTGCTGATCCAGCGAACCAACGCGACGGTAAATATGTCCAACCTCGAGTGATCGGCTATGGCGGTAACTTTTCGCACGCCGGTTGCGTAATGGGAATTGGAGGTCGCACGATGCCGTATCCTCACCATTCGGGGAACAGTTCCGGCGGTTACGCCGTCCGTCCCGGCAGCAGTGCCGCGCTGACCGCGCGTACGATCGATGCAACGATCCATCCGCCGCTGGTGAGGGCGCAGGAGACCGTCGTCTCGCTCGTCCCAAGGATGGCAGAGGCGGCGGCGCCGCTCACCTCCCCGCTCTTCCTCAGCGCCGTCGGCCTGACTCTCATCTTCATCTGGGTAGCGATCAAGATGCGTTACAGGCCGAGCGCTCTCCTGTTGTCAGCGCTGCTGGTGATGGGCCTGACGTCGTTTCGGCCGGCGGAGCAGCCCCAGACCCGGCAACAGATCGCGGCGCGCAGGCCGCGTACGACGCTAAGGGAAAACGAGCCCGAACGATGGAGCTATTACCGGGAGACGGTCCCTGAGCAGGCTCCAGATCCGATGACGGACGACGACCCGCCCACACCCCCGTCCCACCCATCGGAGCCGATGATCGACGTTGGCGTCGACCCGGGTCAGATCGAGCTGCCGGCGATTCCGGTGCCGCGCGTACCGCAGGCAACCGCGGAGATGATGCGTTCCGCGGAGCGGATGATGCGCGACAACGAAGTATTCCACGCGGTGATGGAAGAGGCTCGCCTCAGGCTGCGTGAGCAGATGCGCGAGAGGAGATGGCGGCGCGCGGTGGCAGGAGCGAGGGTTCGCACTCAGGAGTTCGGGCCGATAGGGATCGAGCTAGCTCACTAGCTTGGCATAACGATAGAGGTCGACCCAACTGCAACTGAACGGGTGCGAGCAGTGAGCAACCAATGTTACAAGGCGCGAAGTTCAAGGACATCGGGACGTTTCTGACCGGCATTCCAACCATTCGCGGAGCGGGGCTGTCGAACTGTTCTCGGACTCCACAGGCTCGAATGCATCGATACATCCTGGCTGTTCTCTTCGCCGCGGTCTCGGCTTCTACCGCTGTCTCGCAGGCCAGCCCGCTGGATTCGACAGAAGTGCGAAGTTGGCGCGAGGATCTAGTGGTACTCCGCAGAGAGATGCCCGCGCACCATGCCAATCTCTTTCACGCGATGACACGCGCGCAGTTCGACAGCGCGCTCAATTCCATCGACGCTCAGTTGCCGACGCGCGCGCGCCACCAGGTAATCGTCGAACTGCAAAAACTCGCTGCGGTCATCGGCGACGGACATTCCAACGTCGGACCGTGGCGCGACAGCGCGATCGCGTTTCACACCCTTCCCGTCGCTCTCTATTGGTTCACCGAGGGCATCATCGTACGCGCCGCCGACTCCGCGCACGCTAGCCTCGTCGGCGCGCGAGTCGTAGCGATCAACGGAGTTCCGGTCGATTCGGTGACCGCGCGCATCAGACCTCTCATCAGCCACGACAATGACATGGGCGTTCGCGCGTTCACGCCGTTCTTCATGGTGATGCCTGAAATTCTCCAGGCGACGGGAATCGCGTCGGCTATGCAGCGGATTCGCTTCACTCTCGAATCAGCGGGACGACGAAGGGACGTTGTACTTGAGCCGTCCGGCTTGTTCCCGATGCTGATCGGGGATATCGATCGCAGTTGGCTGAAGCGCCCGGGCTGGGTCGACGCGCGCGACAGAGCGCCCACTCCGCTCTGGCTGAGCGATCCACTGAATCTGTACTGGTACAAATACCTGCCCGAGACGCGGACCCTCTACACTCAAATCAATACGATTCAGCAGAAGCCGACCGATTCGCTGCGCGCTTTCATAACTCGGGCAATCGCGGCTGCAGATTCGGCGGGGGCGGCGAAGTTCGTGCTGGACCTGCGGTTGAACGGAGGAGGTAATGGTGATTTCAACAGGCAGATTTTTCTGCCTCTCATCAAGTCGCGATACGATGTCCCGGGAAGGCTTTACGTGCTGACCGGACGTCGAACATGGTCGGCAGCACAGATGCTGGTCACCGAGATGCAGAAGTACACCACCGCCATTTTCGCCGGCGAGCCGACGGCGTCGAAAGGCAATGCCTTCGGCGACTCCTACCGCATCGTGATGCCAAACAGCAAAGTCACGGTCCGGGTATCGACGCTGTGGTGGCAGTACCTCGATCCGCGAGATAAACGGGAGATGATCGAGCCCGCGATAAAGGCACCGCTATCGTTCGCGGATTACAGTGCGGGAAAGGATGCTGCGCTCGACGCTGTTATAGCGGCGCACAAATAACTGCAACTGAACGGGTGCGAGCAGTGAGTAACCAATGTTGCGAGCAGCGAGTTCACTACGCCGGGACGTACTCCCGTGACGCGACGCGTTTAATGCAGTGGCCACCGATTATCGCTCGTATTGGCATCCATCCATATCCCACCATCCAGCACGAGCGACTGCAGCGTCTTCGCCGCGGGTACGGTCACGGTCGCCTGGCGAAGATTTGCCGCCCAGATCGCGGGAGTCTCGTGGACTACGCTGCTCGTCCCGTCGGTGAATGTCAGCTGCAGATTCACCGGCGCCGGCATCCCGCCGATATTATTGATCACCACCGTGTAGCCGTCGCCCGCTTTGTTCACGCTGGCGACCGCGAGGTCGATGTAACTCGGGTCGAAGAACCAGCTCTTCCAGAACCAGTTCAAATTTTGGCCGGTCACGTTATTGACCGTATTGAAGAAGTCCCACGGTATCGGGTGTCTGCCGTGCCAGCGATCCATAAACGCGTGCAGCGCCGTCTTGAACTCCGCTTCGCCCAAAAGATCCTTGAGAGCGAGATAACCTAGTGACGGCTTGCCGTAAGCGTTGTTGCCGTACGGCGCGACAAGTCCATCGCCGGGAGTAATGATGGGAACGTCCTCGAGTGAGGATCGGTCGTTGATCCAGCCTTCGACGCGGAATTGCTTGTAGAACTCCGTGGCGCGCGGCGTACCCAAATCGGCGCTTCCGATCAGATATTCGAAAGTCGTGGCCCAGCCTTCATCCATCATTGCGTAGCGGGTCTCGTTGATTCCCATGTAGAACGGGAACCAGCTGTGGGCGATCTCATGCTCAACGACGAAGCGCGAGAACACCGTGTCGGCGTAAGGCTCGTCGTTCACCATCATCGGGTATTCCATCCCCGCGAAGCCCTGCACCACCGTCGTCTTCTCGAACGGGTACGGCACGCCCGGCCAGTTGCGCGACAGCCAGTCGAGCGCGTGCTGGGCGAAGTGCACCATGTGGTGGAAATCGGTGGCGGTGTCGTTGTACGCTGCCTGCACACTGGCCCGCCTGTTGGTCGCTGGATCGACGACCACACTCGCGGCATCCCACACGTAGTGGTTGCTCAGAGCGTACGTCATGTCGGGGATGTTCTCCGCGTGAAAACGCCAGGTGTTGTTCTTCCCCTGCATCGTCACCGACTTCGCGCGCAGCTCGGCGAGACTGGCGATCGTGATGGTCTGATCGGCGGTGAGTGACCGGTTATAGCGTTCGAGATACGCGGCCCGCAGAACTTCGGATGGATTGAGGAGTGTGCCCGTACCCCACACCACGTAGTTGGCAGGAACGGTGACGGCGATGTCATAGTCGTTGAAGTCGCTGTAGAACTCCTGCAGGTCGGTGAAATCCATCCTGTCCCAGCCGTTGTAATCGTCGTACACGGCGACCCGCGGATAGAAATAGGCGAGGTACCACGTGGTCGAATCGATCATTCCCTCACGACCGCTGGTGATGGAAATATCGTAGTGCCACTTGAAGGTGAGTCGAACACTGTCGTGCGGGAACAATGGTCGCGGCAACGGATACTGGCGCGTAGTGAACGTGTTGTCGGTCACCTGCCACTGCGCCGGTTGTCCGTCCACCGTGACTGCATCGAAATGAACGCCCGAGGTCAGGTAGTTCGGAATCGCCCCGTAAGCGCGCGGCGCGCCGGGCTTGTGGATATTGATGAATAGCTTGATGGATGGATTGGCAAGCGTATCGGGACTGTTGTTGACGTAAACGATGCTCTCCGAGCCGCGGACAGTGCGGTCGGGCGGGAGAGCGCTGACTTCGATGTTGTACCGCGCCCGATTCTGCCAGTAGTTGGGACCGGGCCGGCCATCTGGCGACCGCGTTCCCTTCTTGAAGGCGAGCGCGACGTCGCGCGGCATATACAACCCGCCCGTGCCGGCAGCTGGCGTCGGAGCAGTAGACGGCTTTCCGACGCAACCAGCGGAGGCGATAACCGAAGCGAGTAGAATCGTCGAACGGAGATTATTGGACATCGTATACGGTGGTGGGGACCTTCTCGAGGTATTTGTCGAACCAACCGACAATGTGTCTTAGACGCTCTACGCGATGCCACGGTTTACCCGAACGAGAAAGTTCATGGGTCTCGTCAGGGAACCGTACCATCACGGTTGGCTTGTGCAAATACTTGAGGGCGCGAAACATCTGCTCGCCGCCGAGTGCGGGCGGAGTGCGCATGTCCGACTCGCCCTCGATCAGCATTAGCGGCGTCTGGACATTGGCGACGTATGTGATTGGTGACAGGTCGGTGAACTGTTTCGGATTCTCCCAGGGCGCGCCTGAGAACCATGTAGGATTGAAAAGCGTGAAATCGGCGGAGTACCAGAAACCGGACCAATCGGCAATGGAGCGCTGCGAGACGGCCGCCGCAAAGCGATTGGTGTGCCCGACGATCCAGTTGGTGAGCACACCGCCACCACTCCCACCAGTCACCCCCAGGCGAGCGGGATCGATGTACCCGCGTTTGAGAACTTCGTCGACTCCGGCCATAAGATCCTTGTAGTCGTCTCCGGGATAGTTGTGCTGGATGATGTTGCCGAAGTCCTGGCCGTACGAGGTGCTGCCCCGCGGGTTCGTGTAGACCACGACATAGCCCTTGGCTGCCATCCAGTCGAACTCGTGGGTGAAGGTGTAACCGTACGCCGAGTTGGGCCCGCCGTGGATCTCGAGGATCATCGGATATTTTTTCGACGCGTCGAAGTGCGGGGGCTTCAGAATCCAGCCCTCGATGCGTTTGCCGTCAAAGCTGTCGTACCAGAACTCTTCTGGGACCGGAATGTCGAGAGTGCCGAACAATGCCTCGTTGACATGCGTGATCTGCCGCGGAGGCGCGGTCCCTGTCGGCCCGAAGATGAATAAGTCGCCGATGTTGGTAGCGGTGGAGATCAGCGTGGCCAGCTTCGATCCATCACTGCTTGCAGAGTAGGCAATGACTTCCTGCTTACCCGCGGTGAGGGAATCGATTTTACCGGTCAGCGAGATCCGTTTCAGGTTCGCCGTACCGTTTTCAGTGGTGACGACAATCATGCTGCGACCATCCTTGCTCCAGATGATGCCACCACCCGCGCCCGCGCGCGGAGGATGCTGGTCGCCGCTCAGCCCGCTTTCGACGTCATAGTCGTATGTGGTCGTGAGGTTTTTCGGTTTGGAACCGGCGCTCACGTCCGTGACGAAGAGATCGCCTTCATCGTAGAATCGCACCGGCTTCGCGTTCTCGTTCCCTGTGAAAGCGAGAGTCTTCCCATCCGGTGAGATGGCGATCGAGCCGATCCCGCCGTCGATGCTGGCGACCTTCGTCGTCGCGCCGCCCGCAGAGGGAGCAGTGTAGACTTCATTGCCCGTCGTTGCATAATACGGCTCGAGACGCCGGTTCGACGTGAAATAGAGCCGCGTCCCATCCGGCGACCACACCGGCTCGTCCTCATCGAATTCGCCAGAGGTGATCTGCTTCACGGCCGGCAACGCACCCCCGGCGCCGAATGACGCCGCCACGGTCCAGATGTGGGAGTGCGATGTGACATCGGTGTAGCCGGCGCCGTTCCAACGGTATTGGGCGCGGGTGATGACCTTGACGTCGCTCACGTGTCTTTTGGTGGAGTCGGGTTTCCTGCTCGAGTCGGCTTTCGCCGAATCGGGAGTCGAGAGGAACGCGATGGTGCGGCCATCTGGTGACCATACCGGATTCGATGCACCCTTCGACACGTCCGTAAGTGCTCGCGCTTCGCCGGCATCCATCGAGATCAGGTAAATCTGCGATGGCCTCGATTTCCCATCGACGGGCTCCGGAGTCCGCACGAAAGCGAGCACCTTCCCGTCTGGAGACCAGCGGGGCGACCTGTCATTGCGTCCGGAAGTGAGCGGCTTCGGCGACACACTGCCATCAGCGGGGACAACAAAGATCTGGGTCTCGTAGCGGTCCTTGTCCTCGTTCACGTTCACGCGGACGAAAGCGACTTGCGAGCCGTTGGGTGAGATCTGTGGATCCGAAGCCCATACGAACCGGAAGAGATCGGTTTCGGTGATCGGGCGGCGCGCCTGTGCAAACGCGGCGGCAGGAAGCGCGACAAATGCGAGCGCGAAACGTGAGTACTTGTTCATGAGATCATCCTGGAGTGGGCGTCATCGGCATGCGATAACGGCGATGCCTAACCTAAGCCGGCAACTAAACCACCACCAGATTTGCAGGCCGCGCTCGGTGCGCCGCTGGCGCTATGGAGACCCTCGCCACAAAATTCGGATCGAGGATGCCATGATTCGCAAATCGATGTTGTGCCTGCTTCTCGCGTCGACCGCCGGTCCTTCTGCACGGGCGCAGGGCTACCCATTCAGTCAGCGCGGAAGCGTCAGCCAGTCGGTGGCGTACACCGACATCTCGATCATCTACGGCCGGCCAGTAGCGCGGGGCCGCGCGCTTTTCGGCGCGCTCGTCCCGTGGGACACGGTCTGGCACCCGGGCGCCGACTCGGCGACGCGGATGCACCTGAATCACGACATCACCGTAGAGGGCAAAACGTTGAGAGCTGGTGAGTATTCGCTGTGGCTGATTCCGCGCCAGAGCGCGCCTTGGACGCTCATCTTCAGTAAAGCGGCGCACACGTTTCACAAACCCTATCCGGGTGAGCGGTTCGAAGTGCTGCGCGTCGATGTCGCACCCGAACAGGTTTCACCAGTGGAATCACTCACGATTTCTTTTCCGCGGGTGATCCGCGACGAGGCAGACCTGCGCATCCACTGGGGCACAACCGCGGTCACCGCGCACATCAAAGCGCCGTATCAACCGCGCGGGTGATCAGCGCCGCTTGGCGCCTTCGACCAAGGCCTACTTCGTCAGTTCGGCTGTAGCGACGACCTCGTTCTGCTCCAGCAGAGTCGTCGCGAACTTCACCACGCGACGCGTCTTTTTGTCGATCCAGTAGGCAGCGGTCTGTCCCGGACCGCCGGTGGCCGAAGTCGTCAACACTTTCCAGGTGTTGAATCTGCCTGCAGGTACGCTGACCACCTCGCTCCCAAGGACGCGGAGCTGGAGCTCGCTCACTTCCTGTGTCTCGGTGTCGAAATTCAGGAATTCCGCGTTGTAGCCACGGGCGAGTGGCAATGCGGCGATCGCGTCCTGTGCACCCGGACCGTCCGCGTACAGTGCGCCGTGCATATCAACGTAAATGGGTCGCGTCTGCCCCCGCGTAGTGATCGTGCCGCTGGCCATGTTCCCGATGAATCGCAGCTCGAGTGACATAGTGGGATCGCGCATCACGCGCCGAAGAGGGACAAGGCTCTTCTTGTCGAGGAAAGTCGAGTCGATGGCGATGTAGCTGGACATCGTCGTCACCTCGGTTATCACCCAGGTCCCTTTCACAAGTTTTACGGTACGAGCCAGATCCAACGGAACGATGCGGCCGTCGATCTCCAGACTCGCCTTGTAGATACTGGTGCCTGGAGTGAGCGCGACGACTGGCTTGGGCGGTGCGCCAGATTGGGCCAACGCCTCGGTGGAGGTGGCGGAAAAAGCGGCAGCGACCGAAAAGATCGCGACCGCGAGTCTGCAAAAGACATCGCGATGTTTCATCAGGCTATGGGGAACGAGTTTTACGGTGTCTTCGGCTTCGCGAGCGGCAGCGTTCGACGAGGCAGGGTGATGACGCTATCACGACCGATTATCGAGTCGGGCTTGCGCGTTACCCTCGTGCGCGCCGGCATCGCCTGGCTCGATACGGGCGGCTCGGCCGCCGCCGGCTTCTGAGCCGCGGCGCTATTCGGTTGTGCGGGCATGGGAGAGGCCTGCGCACCGCTCACTGCACTATCCTGTTTGGCGTCGCCAGCGCGCGAGCACGCAGCACAAGCCATCACAACGATCGCTGCACGGGTGAATGCCAGGCTCATCTCGCTGGCCTCGGCGAGGATCTACGATGCGAGGGAAGAGTCCTCGGTGGAGATGCCAGGCCTCTCTCCCACACCGAACCGATTGGCGTTGCCGCGCTGACACTCGGATTGGCGCGGATACTCCCCGCGAAAATCGTATACGGATCCGCAGCCGACGTATTGATGGTGTAGCCGAGGTCGGCGAGAGCGCGCACCGTCATGATGCTGAAAGGCATCGAGCCATTGCTGGCAAAACCCGTCATCAGCTCCGCACCGAAAGTCGACTCGCGCCAATGGGAATTGGCGGTACCGGATCCGCCCGTGTTCTCGACAGGGACGCTCGCGCTGCACGTAGTGGTGCCACCAGTAGCTCGACATCCCGTCACACCACCCGTCCCTGTATAGGCGACGTCAGGCGTATCGAATCCTGTCAGCAGTCCTATGTCATTCCAGAACGAGCCGATGCCGACGACGTGAAGCATCTCGTGCGTGATGATGTCCTGAAGAGTGCTGCCGGTTCCAAGTGAACTGAGATCATCGACATCGAATTCCATGATTCCGATTACAGTTCTCACATCGGTCTGGTCGCGAATGAAACAGGGCCCCGCCTGGGCCAGGATTTTCCCCGGCCCATCGATGGTCTGCACCGAGGCGTAGATGATAACGCCCGGCACGGTCTCGGCGAGCACTGGCTGGCCGCTGACTCCGCAGTCGGCGGGATCCGCGCCGGTCGCATCAACCGGTGGAAGAGCGCCCGTAACAACACCTCGAATGCGGGCAGCGGCGTTCGTGAATAGCGCCTGCTGCTGCGGGGTCATCGGCGATCCCCAGAAACGAACATCGATATTGTAGTCCGACAAAACCGTCGCGCTCACGCTTGCCGATTGGGATCCGATGCTGGCGAGGATCGTTTGTGGCAAAGCCGATTTTCCCAGCGTGAAGGCCGGCATGGTGATGGTGCCATCGACCGCGGAGGTCGAAGTGAACGCGGCAAGTTTGCCGCCGCCTGCCAGCACCGAGAAGTTGACGACCTGGTTGTCGAGCCTGTTGCCGTACTGATCGACTCCGGCGAGGAGCACCGGCTGGGAGAGCGCGGTTCCAGCCGGGCCTGATTGATTGTTTCCTGCGAGAAGATTGAGTGACTGAATCTGTCCGGCGGCTGCGGCGACCGTGAAAGTCACCGAGGCGGGCCCTTTTGAGAGAGTCATCGTCTGGTTGCCTTTCGTGGTGCCAAGGACCCACTCGGTCAAAGGGAATGTCATGTTGCCGGTCGCATCAGTGGTCAGTGCCGCTTCCAGTGAGGATCCGCCACCGGTAACACTTACGTCGACCAAGGCTCCGGCGATGCCGTTGTCATTCGCATCCTTCAGCACGGCGGAGATTGGGGCGGTGACTGGCTGGCCGACAACTCCGGTGAGACTTGTCGGCGTAACTGCGATGAGCTTCGCTGGCGCGCCCGCGATCGAGGTGATGTTCAGAACGAGGGGTGTCAAACTTCCTACTGTTATCGTCAGGGTATTGATCCCGACGGTTTTCCCGAGGGTCCACGTACCTACCGTAGTTGTAGGCGCGGTGCTTTTGGTCGGGGCGTCGGCGATGGTCCCGCCACCGGCCGTCACCTTGATGTTGACCGAAGCACCACTCATCGGATTCCCGTCCTGGTCCTTAACTACGAAGGCAGGCGCCACCATCAGCGCGGAACCAGCCGTGGCTGTGCCTGACGGCGCGAACGTGAACGCGATCGAGGACGGGACTGCTTTAGGACCGGAAGAATCTCCGCAGGCGGAGCAAAGGACTGCGACGGCTGCGGTACGAATGACAAAGTATTTGCGCATCTATAGAGGACGAGAGTGCGCAAAGATTGGTCAATTGTTCAGATAGTCAAGATTTACATCGGGCCTTCGGGCATTTCGTCGGCGGATCTGCCGTAAGTCCATGGCACCGGCACTTCGAGCATCCGCAGGTACACTCCGATCTGCGCGCGATGATGCGCCGAGTGTGTGACGAACGCCGTTCGTATAACCGTGGATCGCGGAGCCTGGAGTGCGACCCCACCGCCGGCTCTAAGTGTCCACGTCTGATTCGCCTGATCCCAGGTCATTTTCTGAAGCAGACCCTTCAGTTGCGCGCTCAGCTGATCGAACAGCTTTACTCGTTCGACACTGCTCGTGAAGGTCGGATCCGGCGGACGCGAAGCAAACGCGTCGAACTCCTCGCGGGTGAGCATCATCATGGCGAATCCCGGTAGTTGCGCGAGGTGAGTCGCGAGCTCGCCGAGTGATCTCGATTTGGCGTGGGGACGCCAGTCGTCGTTGCCATTGGGAACGCGCTCGAGCATCCGACGCGTCGTCGCGAGCTCGCCCTCGAGATCCGGGAAGAGGGCTGACAACGGCGCCGCACTCGAGCTTCGCGAAGAGGCGGCGGCAGGACGTTTTCTGGCTGTCGTTTTCTTTCTTGTTACCGTTCTCTTTCTCATTGCCGCTTTCCGGCTGCTCGCTGATTTCGTTTTTCTTGCCGACTTTCTGGAAGTTTTTGGCATGGCTTCGAGTTCGGTGAAAGGGATATCAGGATATTAACTCGCCCACGTAACAGGCGGGTGACTTCCAGCCGCCATTAATTTTCGCGATGCAGATGACCTTCTCACGGGCGGCGAAATCCTGACAACGCATTCGCGCGGCCGCGCCTTTGCCGCGCTGGCGATCGCCGGTTGCTTGTGGGGAACGGGATTCCTGTTCGGGAAGTGGGCGTTCGCCGAGCTGTCGGTAGGGCAGATGGTGCTCTACCGATTTCTGTTCGCGTCGGTCGGGTTCGCGCCCGGAGTATGGCGCGGAATGCGAAATCCGGCAACGCGCATCCGGCGACAGGATTTGTGGGTGATTCTCATCGGCGCGCTCGTCGGCGTACCCATCCAATTTCTGATTCAGTTTGCCGGACTGGTGCGAACGACAGTATCGCACGCCTCGCTAATGGTGGGCGTGCTGCCGGTGCTGCTCGCGGCGGGCTCGGCGATGTTTGCCCACGAGCATGTGACGGTTAAAAGATGGATCGCGCTTCTCACATCGACACTCGGTGCCGGCCTCATTGCCTTCGGCGCGTCGACGGGCGAGGCAGGATCGCAGGCGACACTGCTGGGTGACCTGCTCGTTGCCGCTTCACTGATTGCGGCGGTCGTGTGGATCCTGCTGGTGCAGGTGATGATGAAGTCGGGGCGGTACACGCCAATCACTGCCAGCGCTTATGTGATGACGTCGGGCACGCTAATGCTGGTGATATGGATCTTCGCCACCGAGGGTCCGCCGCCCGTCCACTTGTCCGCGCTCACCTGGGTGTCGGTGGTAGCGATGGGACTTCTGGCGACGACAGTTACGACCTACTTATGGAACTGGGGATTGGCGCAGGTGCCCGCGTCCCAAGCCGGCGTATTTCTCAATCTCGAGCCAGTAGTCGGTGCAATACTCGGTGTTCTCGTGCTCCACGATGTGCTCGGCCCGTATGGGGTTGTGGGAGGATTACTGGTGATTGGGGCGGCCATTGTAGTCGCGATGGACGAGGGGGAGTCAAAAGCGCGGTAGCGCACAATCCCGTCGTTTTGCACTTTGCCCGAGTGCCGCAAAACGCGGCAGTTCGAGCGCGGCAGCAAGCCATCGCCGATACGTTAACTCGTTATTTTCCAACACCTTATGACTTGGCGAGTTAGCCAGGAATCGACGGCGACTCAGGGTGTTTCCCTAGGGGTAAGCACCTAGTCTACTGTATGAACGACGAGTCCCGTCGTCCCCCAACCGCTTCTCGGAGAAGTCATAAATGTCGAACAAAAAGGGTTTCACCCTTATTGAGCTTCTGATCGTAGTCGTCATCATCGGCATTCTTGCCGCGATTGCGATTCCGAAGTTCGCGAACACTAAGGACAAGGCGTACGTCGCTGCGATGAAGTC
>Ga0136846_1231270_pt1 | contig 38889 bp, 30 predicted proteins | sample HopSoiMetagenom2_FD_96841 | JGI IMG/M metagenome (GOLD analysis project Ga0136846, IMG submission 96841) | Grasslands soil microbial communities from Hopland, California, USA - 2 Assembly 2016 (version 4) | ecosystem: Environmental > Terrestrial > Soil > Grasslands | place: USA: Hopland...
CCGATGATCGTGATCGGAATGAACGATAGAATGTGGTAGCCGATCGCCCAGCTGACCGCCAATCCACCGGTAACGCCGTAGACCTCGAGGCCCACCTTGGCCGCCGCCTCGAACACGCCGAAGAATCCGGGTGACGACGGCAACGCGACGCCGATGGCGATGATGCCCTGAAGAAAGTTCGCCGCGCTGAACGGCACGTCGACGCCGACCGCCTTGAAACCGATCCAGAAGGCGAGCGCGTTCACGAGCCAATGCACCAGCGCCCAGAAAAACACCGCCGCGAAACGCCGTGGGCTTCGCAGCACTCCCAGTCCCTCGGAGAAGGCGTGAATGATCGTGCTCCCACGCTCCACGAGGCCCGGTGCAACTCGGCCGACCATCGTGGCGTACAGGCGAGCGAGATACTGCGGAAACACGACGATCACGTACAGCATGACGAACAGGATGATCGCGCCGACGGCGAACAGGGCCGCGGCGCGCCGGACAGGCTGCCCTCCGATCGTGATCCCCCGTGGGAACTCCGGCGCCAGCATCGCGGCCACCAACAGGAGCATCAGCGTGAGCGCGTCGAACACGCGGTCCACCGCGAGCGACGCCACCGCAGACGTTAGGCTCACCCGGCTCGTCTCACGCGTGAGAGCGTACGCGCGCGCGATCTCGCCGAGGCGCGCGGGATAAATGTTGTTCACCATCATCCCGACGGCCGTTGCCCGCCACAGCTGCGAGACGGGCAGATTGGGGGCGACGGGTTCGAGAATCACGCGCCACCGAATGGCGCGGAGAGGAAAGACCGCCGTCGCGACCAGCGCCGCCACGACAAGCAGCGGCACGTTCGATTTGGAGATTACCGCCCAGATGTCCGACGGTGACTCGCCGCGCAGCGTCCACACGAGGAGCCCGGCGCTCAGCACAATGCCGAGCGCAGTCTTCCAATTGAGTTTCATCTCCGGCTAGTCGGCGGCGGCGAGATCGAGCAGATCGAACAGCTCGGCGAGAGCCTCGTCAGTATTCCCACCCGAGAGCCGGATCAGATCGCGGACCTCGATCGCTCGCGCAAGCGCGGATCTTCCGCGATAGAGCAGGTCGTCGATCGGAACGAGCGTCGCGTCATCCAGCGGAGCCGGCGGAGCGAGCGGTGTCCGATCCAGCTCGTTGAAGCTCGCGATGCCGGACTGGAGGAACCGGGTGAGTTCGGCCCCCGTGGGCGTCGCCGGGGCTTTCCGCGCGACCGGCATGTCGGTTCGCACCGGCGTCGGACGAGCCGGGCGAGGACTGGGCGCCACGCTGGTTGCCGGCCGTGCCGGCGCCGACGGCGCCGGGGTACGCTGCGGTTGATCGAGCGGGGAGAAGCCAGCGGCGATCGCGCGGTCGACCGTGTTTGCGCGCCCCAGTTCTCCCAGCCGCGCCGCGAGGTTCGCGAGCGGTATTGTTGGCGATGCGACGAGTGCCCCCGCCGCGTCGATCGATGAGAGGACGATAGGGTCGAGGATGTTTGTTTCTGCCGACGCGTTTCCGAAAAAGCGTGATGCGTCGGCCTCACCGAAGCTATCGATCGTCCATCGAATGACGCGAAGTGCCCCACGCAGCTCGTGGCTGATCCGCTCGCGGCCGACGGAAGTGGTCGCGGTCTTGGCGTCGCCCACGAGTCGCCGGAGATGTTCCGCGAGCGGTGTGGCCTCGCTTCGGAATCGCGTTTCCAGTGCGGCCGGCGAACGATCGGCGCGGGAGACGATGTGCGGTCCCGCATCGCTGAAGAACAGGCTGGCCACCGGCACTACCTGCTCCTCGTCGCGCGACTGCTGCTGAAGGGCCAGCGCCGCCGCAGCGAACCGCCGCACTTCAGGCGCCGTCGCGTCGGGGCGACCGGTGGTCCGCAGCTCGCGCGCGGCGCGTCGAAGCGTATGCGCCGATGCGTCGTACAGCTCTGCGTGCTGCTGGCTCAGCGCCCGGCCGTCCACCATCGTGGTTTTCGCTGCCGTCTCGAGTGCGTCAGCGACATCCGAGAGTGGCGGGAGATCCTTGAGTGCCGCAATGCCTCGCAGGGCACGCACACGACCAACCGCCTCGTCGAGCGCGTTGCGATCGGTCGGTGTGGCGACGTAGTTGTCGAGCGCTGCCGCGACGCCTTCGACCTCCGAGGCGAAGAACGCGGGGCTCACCGCGGCGCTGATCGGCGTACTCGCCTGCACGGGGTTGCCGTCGGGAACGAATGAGCGCAACTCGGCGATGCGTGCGGCGGCGCGCTGCTCCTCTGCGGCGCTCCAGCCGCGAACAGTCCGCAGCAATATCCGGACATCGTCGATCGCGGCGACGAGCGCGGCGCGCACCTCGGTGCTCCAGTGGACGGAGCCGTCCCGCAGTCCGCGCCCCACGCGCTCCACCGAGCCCGCCAGCTCCGCCATCCGGAGCAGCTTCGCCATCGTCGAGCTGCCGCGAAGGGCACGAGCCGCCGCGATGAACGGCGTAGACTCCGGCGGCGCCTGAACGGCTGCGCCCACGAGCGCGTCGAGCTGGTCGACGTACTCACTCGCCTCGAGGATGTAGAAGTCCAGCAGCCCGACCGTCACGCCCATTCCCGCTCCGAACGAGAGACCGACGAAGTTAAGACGCTCCCCCAAGGACGGTCTACCCTCGGGTCCGCGCAACATCCATCACAGCACGCATTTCGCGAACGGCCTCCGCAAGCCCGACGAATACCGCTCGGCTCACGATCGAATGGCCGATGTTGAGCTCCTCTATTTCGGCGATTGCTGCAACCGGCCCGACGTTGTGCGTGGTGAGTCCGTGCCCCGCGTGGACGGCGAGACCGATCTCGTGTCCGTGGCGAGCGGCGTCCTCGAGCGCACGAAGAACGTCTGGCTCGTTCGAATGATGCGCATATCGACCCGTGTGCAACTCAATGGCAACGGCGCCGAGGTCCCGCGATCGCGACACGGCGTCTACGTCGGGGTCGATGAAGAGGCTCGTACGAACACCAATGGACGCCAACCGCTCGATGGCCGACCGCAACGCCTTTGGATCTCGGGTCACGTCCAGGCCGCCCTCGGTCGTGACTTCTTCGCGCCGCTCCGGCACGAACGTGACCTGATAGGGACGCAGCCGACTCGCGATCCCGACCATTTCCGCGGTGCACGCCATCTCGAGGTTGAGGACTGTCCGGACTGTAGTCTTCAGGCGCTCTACGTCGTCGTCCTGGATGTGGCGACGATCCTCGCGCAGGTGCGCGGTAATGCCGTCGGCGCCAGCGTTCTCGCATTCGATCGCCGCAAGAACGGGATCCGGTTCAACGGTGCGACGTGCCTGGCGAAGCGTCGCAACGTGGTCGATGTTAATGTAAAGTCGCTGGTACATGGCAGGTTGAGCTACCATTGCGGGCCGCAAAGGCGTGGAGAGAATCCAGTGAAGCGAACGATCCTGTTGTTGTCCTTGGCTGTTGTCGGTTGCAAGTCGGGTTCGGGGAGTAGTTCCTCGGCGCCGAGTCCTGCGGCTGCCCCTTCCGCGAATCTTCCAGGCGCCCTTGCACCGCGAGCCGCCATAGAGCGGTTCCTCGCGGCAGCGAAATCGCAGGACCTCCAGGAGCTATCCATTGCATGGGGCACGTCCAAAGGGCCTGCGCGTGATCAGTTCGAACGCACCGAGCTCGAGAAGCGGCTCATCGTCATGCAGGGGTGCTACGACGCGGACAAATACACGATCGGCGATGAACAACCCGGCGACAACGGCAAGCGCATCATGAAGGTCGATCTTACGAAGGGAGCTGTGACGAAGTCGCCGCGGTTCACGACGGTGAAGGGGCCGTCCGACCGCTGGTATGTCGAGGATGCGGACTTCTCGGCTGTTACCGCACTGTGCCGACAAAAGTGACAGCAGGCTGAGCGTCGGGAACGCAAGCGAGCATTGCTGGGTTAGTATTCGGACAGCTCGACGAGGACACCCGCGGTCGATGACGGATGCAGAAACGCGATCCGTTTCTTCTCGGCGCCGATGCGGGGGGATTCGTCGATGAGCCGGATGCCGGCTGCACGACAACGCTCGAGGGCGGCGTCGAGGTCGTCAACGGAAAAGCAGAGGTGGTGGATTCCCGGCCCGCGCTTGGCCACGAAACGTCCAATGGGCGAGTCCGGGGACTCGGCTTCGAGTAGCTCGACGAGCGCATCTCCGGCTTCGAGGCCAGCGATCGACGCGCCGTCGGCGTCGTCGAGCGGTACCTCAGGCAGGCCGAGGATGTCGCGATAGAACGGGAGAATCTCATCGAGGGAACGGACCGCAATACCGATGTGCGCGAGTCGAGTTCCGCGACGGGCTGATGGCTTGCTCATGGCGCTCTCGCAGGGGAGCGCGAGAAACTAATCCGAAATGGAAGCCGGGCGGAGCCCGGCGCGTGGAGGCTCAAACGAAATGTCGAACGCAGTGGCGGTAACCGACGCGGACTTCGAGCAGGAAATCGAGAAGCACGATGGTCTGGCGGTGGTTGATTTCTGGGCGACGTGGTGCGGCCCGTGCCGCATGATTGCGCCGATCCTCGACCAGCTCGCGGTGGAGTACCAGGGCAAGGCGAAGGTAGCGAAGCTCGACGTAGACTCGAACATCCGAACGGCGACGCGCTTCAACGTGCGATCGATCCCGGCGGTGCTGTTCTTCAAGAACGGGAAGCTCGTGGATCAGGTCATCGGTGCGGTACCGAAGCCAGCGCTGGAATCGAAGTTCAAGCAGCACGTCGCGGCGGCCTAAGCGCAGCAGCCGGAAACGATTGCGGCGGTACGGCGCCCGGCCCAAGTTTATCGCCTGAGAGGTTCCTGCCTCTCAGGCGTTTCTCATTTCATTCCATGCGATGCCTGCACTGGCCGCACGGCTACGGTACCCTCACGGGCGTGTTCTCCTCGCGAGAACCAAGCTCGCATACGTTCACCTTCGGAATCTCCTCACCGACGCCAAGCGTGACCGTACGGCCCGCGTGGCGGGCTACGTCGCGATCTGGCTTCCGGAGGAATTCCTCGTGCTCTTTCTGCGCGAGGGCGAGGTAGTCAACGCCATCCGCGCCACGCAGCGCGGCAACGAGCCATTGGCGATCGCCTCGGCCCTCGCCCATGTGCCAGCGGAACCGGAATTCGGCGAGATCGCGTTTTACGAGGCGCCGGTCGAGCTGCTCGTGTGTATGTACCACACGCTCCTCATGCCGCCGGACCCCTGGCCAGGGGGCTTCGTGCCCGGGGATCCAAACACGCTGTTTCCTCACCTGCGAGGTGGCCGATTCAGCGGCGTCGTGGAAGTCGTGAATCACGAGACGGCGAACTATCTGCTGCTGCGGGATGGGCTGATCGAACAGACCTTCGTCGTGGACGACAATGGGTCGGGGCGAACGGAGCAGCTTGCGCGCGTGTTCGGGCCCGCGCCGTCGCGTCCCAAGGCGCGGGTCGCTGCGTGGCGCAGTCCGTTGCACATGCCTACTCAGGCGCCTGCCGCGCTCGTCGCTGCGTACCGGGAGCTCGTCGAGCGTATGTATCTGGAGCTCGGGTCGTATGGCGTCCCCGTGCCCTCGGCAGTCGGCGAGCGCGTGCGGGATGCTCTTCTCGGTCGCTATCCCGCGCTCAGTCGCTTCGCCGCGGGTTCGAGATCCGAGGATCCGTCCGAGGACGGTCATGAGGTAACGGCGGGCGTCGCGGCGTGGGTGACGGACACCGCCCGAGAGGCACTCGACGGTGACGAGGAAGCAGCCCGCCGCGTGGTGGTAGAGGCCGCACGTGAGCGCCGCCATATGCTGCACGCGGCCGGATTCCTCTCGGCTCTTCCGTGGGAGTTGGAGTGGTAGACGCCGCGGCGCCGAACGGGTCACTCTATGTCGTCAGCACGCCAATCGGTAATCTGCGCGACATTACGCTCAGGGCAATCGACGTGCTGCGGACCGTGGATCTGATTCTCGCCGAGGACACGCGGCATTCGCGGCACCTTCTTGATCACCACGAGATCTCCACGCCCATGCTCTCCTACCACGAACACAACGAGGCGCGTGCAACGGCGACGGCGATCGCTCGTCTCCGGGAAGGACGCGATGTGGCGTTGATCTCCGATGCCGGCACACCGCTCGTGTCGGATCCGGGTTCTCGTGTGGTCCGAGCCGCCGCGGAGGCTGGTATCGCCGTGGTTCCGATTCCTGGTCCGTCCGCCGCGTTGGCGGCACTCGTAAGTTCCGCGATAAGCAGCGAGCGCTTTACGTTTTTCGGTTTCCTGGCGCGGAAAGGGCGCGAGCGCGATGACGCTCTGCAGGAGCTCAGCAGCCTTCGGCACACGAGCGTACTGTACGAGGCGCCGAACCGCGTTGCGGCGACGCTCACCGAGCTCGGGGCTCGCGGTGCGGGGGAACGGCGGGTGGTCGTGGCCCGGGAGTTGACGAAACAGTTCGAGGAAATTCACCGCGGAACGGTGGCCGAGCTCTCGGCGTATTACGAGAGCTCTCCGCCACGCGGGGAGGTCGTGATCGTGCTCGAGGGTACCACTCTTCAACCGCTGGCGGAGGACGAGCTGCGCTCGCGTGCCCGCGTGATGCGCGATGCCGGACTCAGTGCACGCGATGTTGCTGCCGCGCTCGTGCGCGAGGGCGGCGCGTCCCGCAATCTTGCCTATCGACTCGCTCACGAAGCATGAGAACCGTACGCGCATACGCCGCATCGCTCGCGGCGCTCGTCGCACTGGCGACTCTCGGCGCGGCCCGGAACGATGGGCCGCGCCTCGCCATCGCTCGCCTGCAATACGAGGGGGGCGACTGGTACGCCAACCCGTCGAGCCTTCCGAACCTTATCGAAGCGATCAACGAGCGGACGTCACTGCGGGTCGACAAGACCGAAGGGCGCGTGACGCTGCTCGATGACCGGATCTGGGATTTCGCATTTCTGCACGTGACGGGTCACGGCGACATAAGGTTCAGCGACGCCGAAGTGGATCGACTGCGCCAGTACCTCCTGCGGGGCGGGTTCCTGCATGTGAGCGACAACTACGGGCTCGACGCGAATTTCCGCCGCGAGATCGCCCGCGTGTTTCCGGATCGGCCGCTGGTCGATGTGCCGCTCACGCACCCGATCTATCATTTGGTGTACGACTTTCCGAACGGTGTCCCGAAGATCCACGAGCACGACGGCAAGCCGGCGCGCGGACTCGGGGTCTTCATCGGCGATCGACTCGCGGTGTACTACGACTTCTCATCCGATCTCGGGAACGGGTGGGAGGATACGGGTACCTACAACGACCCACCTGAATTGCACGAGGCGGCGCTTCGCATGGGCGTGAACCTGTTCGTGTATGCGGTGACGAGCCGCCCTGCGGCATGACCGTCATCGATCTCGTCAACCGCGAACGCGGACGCATCTCGCGACTGATCGCCGCGGCGGGTGGCGCCGGGGCGGTCGGGCTGGCGGCACTGCTGCTCGCGGCGGGCGTAGTGCTGCTCGGCCGCGCGCGATGGATCGACCTCCCGCGAGCGGTCCCGTTCATCATTTGGTTGGCCGTCGCGATCGTCGCGATGACAGCGATCTGGTGGACACGTCGGCGCCTTGTGCGCGATGCGTCGGTGAGCGGCCTCGCGTTCGAGGTCGAGCGTGAGCAGTCGCTGCGCGCCGGCGTCGTTCGCGGCGCACTGGAAGTGGCGAACTCGGGCACGCTGGGACGATACAACGCCGAGCAGGTGGCGGAGCGGCTCAAGGAGAAAGCCGGGAGCCGAAGCCTAACGCCGACGCTGACGCGACGCGCGCTGGTCCGAAGCGGCGCCGCCGCGACGGTCGGGGCGCTGGGGATCCTCCTTCTCGCGACTCGGTCTTCCGCGACGCCGGACGGTTGGCGCGCGATCGCGCATCCGGTTCGCGCGTGGACCGGCACGCTGCTCGCTCCCATCGCCTTTCAGCGCGCGCCGAAGACCGTACTCCGCGGTGAACGACTCACGCTCTCCATCTCGGCGCCGGAGCGCCGTCGCGTCACGCTCTATCAACGCGCGAAAGGGTCGGCGTGGCGGGCGTCGCAGCACGAGGTCCACGATGGCGTCGCGAAGGTACGGCTCGCACCGATGGATGCCGACCTCGCGCTGTTCGCGACCGATGGCAGAACGATGAGCGATACGGCGTCGGTGGCACTGGTCGAGCGACCGTTCATCGGCGACGTCTCGGTGACGGCCACGTTCCCGCGCTACCTGGATCGGCGCGACGAGACGCTGCCTGTCGGTGAGGCGGCGCAGCTGCCCCGCGGTACCGTCCTGACGATCTCCTGTCACTCGTCGACCGAGCTCGCGGGCGTGTCGCTCGCGAGGGCGAGAGACACCGTGCGCCTAACGCCGAGCGGCCGGTCGTTCACCGGGCGCCTGCCGGTGGTGGAGGGTGGCCGCTACGAGTGGAGCGCGGTCGGCCTTGCCGGACCGATTACCGAGCTGCCGGCCGCGTTGGAGTTCGAGGTCGTTCCCGACTCGGTCCCGCACGTCGAGATTCTTTCCCCCGCGACCGACACGACCGTGTCCGCGGCTGACACGATACCGATGTCGTTTCTCGCCACCGATGACCACGGGCTCGCGAGCGTCGTGCTGCGCGCGTGGAGACAGCCCGAGGGCGGGACCGCGATGCCGGAGACGAAACGGCCGCTGCTCTCGCAGCCCAGCACGCAGTGGACCGGCAACGCCGTGGTGTCGCTGCCGGCGCTCGGCGTGCAGCCGGGCGAGTCGGTGCACCTCGTGGCGGTGGCGACCGACGGGTCTCCATGGCATCAAACCGGAGCGACTCGCGAGTTGGTCCTCCGTGTGCCCGGCATGACGGAGGCGAGAGCGAACGTGCGCGCTGCCGCGGATTCGGCGGTGGAGCGAGCGAAGGCGGCAGCCGCCGCGCAGAAAGCGCTGCAGCAGCGAACGGCGGATGCGGCGCGCGCGCGTCCGCGGAACATCCCGAAGAACGGCGACCAACAGGGCTCAAGCAACAAGAGCTCGATGTCCTACGAGGCCGCGCAGCAGGCGCAGGCGCTGGCGAAGGAACAGCGCGAGCTCGCCGAGCGCATGCAGCAGCTGCAGCAGAATGCGCAGCAGATCGAGAAGCAGCTCAAGCAGAGCAACGCGCTCGACAGCGCACTGTCCGCGCGGCTCCAGGAAGCACAGAAGCTTTTGAAGGACGCGCTGACTCCGGAGCTCGCGGAGAAGCTCCGCAAGCTCGAGGAGTCGGCGCAGAAGCTGTCCGCCGAGGACGCGCAGAAGGCGTTAGGCGATCTGGCGCAGCAGCAGAAGGGGCTGCGCGAGCAATTGGAGAAGAGCGTCGAGATGCTCAAGCGCGCCGCGCTCGAGGGCTCGATGCAGACGCTCAAGGAGGAGGCGAAGGACCTCGCGAAGTCGGAACGCGCGAACGCGGACTCGATGGCGAAAGCGCGTGAGCAGGCGCAGAAGCAGGAAGCACAGAACAACGCTCGCGATCTCGCCGACCGATCGCGCGACCTTCAGAAGCAGGTCGAGGAGCTACAGAAGCGGCTGGAGCGCGAGAACGCAGACGCAGGTGCCCAGAAGGTCAATGACGCGAACCAGCAGGTGAAGGAATCGGCACAGGCGATGGAACGGGCCGCGCGCAATCAGGCGCCCGATCAGCGTCGTGGCGAGACTCAGCAGCAGAAGGACCAGCGCGCACAGCAGGAGATGGCGCAGCAAATGGCGCAAGCTGCTCAGCGCCAGAGCGGTCAACAGCAGAATGGGCAGCAGCAGAACGGCCAGCAACAGGGTGGCCAGCAGCAGAAGGCCCAGGGCAACAAGCAACAGGATGGTCAGGCACAGAAGGGACAGGAGAAGCAGGACGGTCAGCCCGGAGCGCAGAAGCAGGGACAGGACGGCCAGCAATCGCGGCAGGGGCAAACGGGTCAGCCGGGCCAGCAGCAGTCGGGTCAACAGCAGTCCGATCAACAGTCCGGGCAGCAGCCGGGGCAGCAGTCAGGGCAACAGCAGGGCGGGCAACAGTCCGGCGGCCAGAAGTCGGCCAACGACGCGGCGGATGCCATGCAGAAAGCCGCCGACCAGCTGGCGGATGCTCGACAGAAGCAGATCGACGCGTGGAAGCAGGAGCTCACGGGCGAGCTCGATCAGTCCGTGCAGGAGATGCTTCAACTCTCGCGACAGCAGGAGCAGATCGAGCAGAAAGCGCGGCAGAATGTCGACAAGCAGTCGCTGCAAGCCGAACAGAGCGCGCTTCAGCAGGGCGTCCAGCAGGCGGGCAAGCGACTGACCGAGGCGGGGCAGAAGTCCTCGCTCCTTTCTCCGCGGGCACAGCGCTCGATGAGCGAGGCACAGCAGAAGGTCGATCAGGCTACGCGCGATCTTGCGAGTGCGCGCCAGAGCGACCAGGCGGCGGGGTCGATGCGCGAGGCATCCGAAGCGTTGAACCAGGCGGCGGCAACGCTGGTGCGCGATCGCGAGCGGGCCCAGAACGCCAGCTCGGCATCCGGTTTCCAGGAGATGCTCGACCAGCTCAAGGACATGGCGCAGCAGCAAGGCTCGCTCAACTCGCAGACCGCGGAGCTGATCCCGCGGCCGGGCGCGCAGCTCGATCAGCAGGGGCGCGAACAGGCGCGGCAGCTCGGGCGTCAGCAGCGCGAGGTCGCCTCGTCGCTCGACGAGATGGGTGACCAGGATCGGACGGGCCGGGCCGACGAGCTGGCGAAGGAGGCGCGTCAGCTCGCACAGGCGTTGGAAAGCGGGGCGCTGGACCCGAACGTGATCGACCGGCAGCAGCAGCTGTTCCGCCGGATGCTCGATGCTGGACGGACGCTCGAGCGCGACGAACGCGAGGACAACGGCAAGCGTGAGGCGAAGGCGGCCACGGGCAACGAGCTGTTCCTGCCGCCTAACGCGACGGCCGGTGGCAAGGCAGCGTCGAAGTTCGCCATGCCGAACTGGAATGAGCTCCGCGGGTTGACGCCGGAGGAGCGACGCCTCGTGCTCGATTACTTCAAGCGCATCAATGCGGAGAAGCCGTAGCGCCGCGATCGCCTTCACGTTCGCTTGGGTGTTGACGCTCGCGCCGCAGGCGGCGCGGGCGCAGGCGCAACCGGGCCTGCCGATGCGTGCGCTCGAGCTCGAGCAGGCGGGGCAATGGCGGGAGGCACTGAGCGCCTACCGCGCGGCGCTCGACGAGTCCACGACAGCCGCGATTCTCGGGATCGAGCGCATCTACGACCAGCTCGGGAAGCGCGATTCCGTTCTCCCGCTGATCGACTCGATGATCACGAAGCGCCCGCGAGAGCCAATGCTGCGCACGGTGCAGCTCCGGACGCTTTCGTACCTGCATCGCGACGAAGCCGCCGCGGGCGCCTTCGAGCGGTGGCTACAGATCGCGCCACGTGAGGCGACGCCCTACCGCGAGTACGCGCGCCTGTTGCTCGACGCCGGACGGGCGGCGTCCGCTGATACGGTGTTGCAACGGGCACAGCGCGCGTTAGGCGGTACGAAGGACATCACCGTCGAGATGGCGCAGCTGCGCGCCGCAACCGGGCTTTGGGAGCTGTCGGCGCAGAGTTGGCGCGAGGCGATGGTGGCCTCGCCCTACCTCGATCAGGCTGCCGTGTTCTCCCTCTTTCCGACGCCCGATTCCGTCCGCGGCGCGGTTCGCCAGGTATTCCGCGCGCCCCCGGTACAGGTCGAGGCGAGGCGCGCGCTCGCGCTGCTCGAGCTCCGCTGGAGCTCCGCGCGCGAAGGGTGGGTGGCGCTGCGCGATCTGCCGCCAAGCGACGACGCCGTGAAAGCGTGGACCGAGTTCGGCGACGAGGCGGAGGCGTCCGGCGCGTGGCTCGTAGCGCGAGACGCCTTCGCGGCGGCGTTGGCGCACAGCCCGACGCGAGAGCTCGCGGTGCGTGCCGCGAACGACGCGTTGAGCGGCGCCGACCCATCATCGGCGGTGAAGCTGCTCGAGCCGTACGCCGCGGCAACGGACTCCGAGAGCGTACGAACCGTCCTACCGCTGCGCGTTCGAGCGCTGAGCGCGTTAGGTCGTGCGGCCGATGCCGAAGCGCTCATCAATGCGAACGCTTCGCGGCTCGATTCACTGGCGCACGTACGACTCGTCCGCATGGCGGCGTGGGGCTGGGTTCGCGCCGGTGACCTCGCGAAGGCACGTGCCGCGATGGGTACGACGCCAACGGGCGAGGACGAGGATCGCACGATGGGCTGGATCTCGCTGTACGAGGGCGATCTGAAGTCCGCTCGTCGCATCCTCAAACGCACCGCCGAGACGGACCCGGATCTGCTGCTCGCTCTCGCGCTCCTCGGCCGAACCAAGGTGGACAGCGCGCCGGACGTCGGAAGCGCGTTTCTCGCGCTGGCGCGCGCCGATAGTGCACCGGCGGCTACGAAGCTTGTCGCTGCCGCGCCGCAGGTTCCCGACGCCAGTGCTCTCTTGCTCAACGCCGCCGCGCGCATCTACTCTGCTCGGCACGATGACAGCGCCGCGATCGCGCTCTGGGAACGCATCGTGAAGGATTTCGCCTCGGCGCCCGAGGCGGCAGAAGCCGAGCTCGAGTGGGCGAGAACGCTTCGGCGACGCGGCGACCGGGCGGGCGCGGTGCAGCATCTCGAGCATATGATTCTTACATATCCCCGAAGCGCGCTGGTGCCCCAGGCCCGGCGCGAGTTGGACCTCGCTCGACAGAGCGTTCCCTCGATATGACACCTCCATCGTCTGATCGGCGCGGCGGCGCGCCGTCCGGGATTCGTTGCCTAACGAACCGGGTGCTAGGTCTGCTCGCCCTCGTGATGCTCGCCGTCGCTGCGCCCGCCGTCCGGGCGCAGCATCTGCTCGTCCCGATGGACGACGCGCAGCAGAACCACCTCAAGGCGTACGGCCTGACGTTCAACGCGCTCAAGGCTGGGAACCGTGCTGAGTGGTTCATCAACTACCGGGGCGGGGCGTTCCTGCTGCCGGACGCGCCAGAGCTCCGGAAGACGGCGACGCTCGACGGCGTGACGTTCGAGGCGATCGACAACGGACGCTTGGCGCAGATCCGCGCCGAGATCGCGAGCGGGAACATGGACGCGGTCACGCTGGAGAAGGCGCCGAAGATCGCGATTTACACGCCGCCGAAATCTCCACCGTGGGATGACGCGGTGACGCTCGCGTTGCGGTACGCCGGCATCGAGTACACGACAGTCTGGGACGACGAGGTCATGAACGGAGACCTCGCGAAGTACGACTGGCTGCACCTCTTTCACGAGGACTTCACGGGGCAGCTCAACAAGCTGTATCTCGGATTCCGCGACGCGCCGTGGTTCGTCGAGCAGCGCGAACGGAACCTCGATGCCGCGAAGCGCCTCGGGTTCGCCACGATTCCCGCGCTCAAGAAAGCCGTGGCGGAACGCATCCGCCAATACGTCGAGGGCGGTGGATTCCTGTTCGCCATGTGCGGGGCCACGGAGACGCTCGAGCTGGCGATCGCGGCGCATAACGCGGACATCGCCGCCGCCTATGCGGACGGCACGCCGATCGATGAAGACGTCGACGCGAAGATGGACTGGAAGCGCGCGATGGCGTTCCGCGATGTCCACGTGGAGCAATCGCCGTTCACGAACTCGATGAGCGACATCGACGGCCACCAGGTGAACGTGCCAGCCCGCCGTCAGCCGCTCGGACAGTTCACGCTGTTTGCGTTCTCCGCGAAGTTCGATCCCGTCGCCACGATGCTCGTGCAGGATCACCGCACGGTCATCCCAGACTACTATGGCGTGACGACGAGCTTCAACAAGGCGGTCATCAAGCCCGGCGTGACGGTGCTGGCCTACGAGGAGGGCGCGCCGTGGGTGAAGTACATCCACGGGGATTACGGGAAGGGCTCGTGGACATTCCTGGGTGGCCACGATCCGGAAGATCCGCAGCACAACATCGGAAACGCGCCGACGGATCTGGCGCTGCACCCGAACTCGCCGGGCTATCGGCTGATTCTGAACAACGTCTTGTTCCCGGCGGCCAAGAAGAAGCCGCTCAAGACTTAGTCTGACCTCCGGGTGGGTTCGTGAAGTCTTCGGGCGTCGGCTATCTTCCTGTGCGTGCCGCCGTCCGCAGTCTCAGCAGCCAAACACTCTCGCCTCGCTGCCTCTCCCGCCGCCGCCATGCGCGCCGCCATCCGGCTCGCGGGCGGACGAGAGGTGTGCTTCGTCTGCACCATCGACGAAGAGGGCGTCGTACGCACCGCACGCGTCGCGGCGCGCGGCGACGCCGAGTGCGTGCTCGCGTTGCCCGGCTTCGCGGAACGCGGCGAGATGCTCGTGCACAACCACCCGTCAGGACGGCTCGAGCCCTCGGGTGCGGACCTCGAGGTCGCCGCGCGCATGCACGACGATGGTGTCGGCTTCGGGATCATCGACAACGATGCGCGCGAGCTGTACGTCGTTGTCGAAGTGCCGCGTGAGGAGCCGGACACGCTGCTCGACACGAACGCGATCGACGGAGATCTCGGACCCGACGGCCCGATCGCGCGGCTGCTGCCGAAGTACGAGGACCGGCCTGCGCAACGCGAGCTCGCCGCGAAGATCGCGCAGCTCTACAACGACGGGGGCGTCGGACTGCTCGAGGCGGGCACTGGGATCGGGAAGTCGCTCGGCTACCTCATCCCGGCGCTTCGGTGGGCGGCGGCGAACGGCGAGCGCACGGTCGTGTCCACGAACACGATCAACCTGCAGGAACAGCTGGTCGGCAAGGACCTGCCGTTTCTCGCTCGCGCGCTCGATGACCAGCCCGTGCGGTTCGCACTGCTCAAGGGGTGGCGTAACTACCTGTGCCGGATGCGGCTTCAGCAGGCGGTCTCCACTGGTACGGCGCTGTTCGAGGAATCGTTAGGCAACGAGCTCGTTGCGCTCTCGGCGTGGGCCGAGCGAACGACCGATGGCTCGCTCAGCGACATGCCGGTTCCCCCGCGCGCCGAACTGTGGGATGAGGTCTCGGCCGAGCCCGACCTGTGCAATCGGGCGCGATGCGAGTTCTACGACAAATGCTTCCTGTTCGCGGCACGGCGCAAGGCGGCGCAGGCGGACGTGATCGTCGTCAATCACCATCTGCTCATGTCCGATGTCGCCGTTAGGCGGGTCTCGCAGAATTGGGACGACGCGGCGGTGCTGCCGGCGTACTCGCGGCTGGTCGTCGACGAAGGTCACCACATGGAGGACGCCGCCGCCGCGCACCTCGGCGCAACGGTCACCCGACGCTCGCTGCAGCGGCTCTTCGCGCGGCTGGACCGGACCGGCAAAGGAATTCTGCCGGCGCTGATGGCGCGCCTGGCGGAGGGGAAGGACCTCCTGAGCGCGGCGAGCCTCGATCTCGCGGCCACGAAGCTGTCGCCGTCCGTGCTCGCCGCGCGCGATCGTGCAGGGCTCGTGTTCGACCTCTTGTCGATGCTGCTCGACGAGAGCGGCGTGCCGGTGCTTCGCCTCACGGATGACTTCACCGGTCACCGGATCTGGCGAAACGGGCTCGAGATGGCGCTGGAGGAGCTGCTGGCCGAGATCGAGCTACTGCACGACGGGCTGCGCGTCGTGCGCGAGCGGCTCGAGGTCGATGAGGCGCGGGCCGAAGCAGTGGCGCCGCTGCTCAACGAGCTACGCGGTATCGCGAGACGTCTCCAGAGCGCGGGCGACGCGCTGCGCCGTACACTCAAGCCGAAGGAAGATGAGGGCGCTGCCGTCCGCTGGATCGAGGTTCGCGGCAAGGAGCGCAATCTCGCCGTGACGTCCGTGCCGCTCGACCTGGCGCCCGTGCTGCGTGAGGACCTGTTCCGGCGCGTGCGCACCGCCGTGGTGACGAGCGCGACGCTCGCGGCGGAACAGCGCTTCGATTTCCTGAGCCGACGACTTGGTCTCGATGACCCCGAGCTCACGCCGACGACGGCGCTCTACCCGTCGCCGTTCGACTTTCCGCGGCACGCGCGGCTCGCGATTCCGACCAACGCGCCGGCGCCTAACGTCGATGCGACCGCGCACATCCAGTTCGTCGTTCGCGCGGTACTCGACGTAGCGACGGCGTCGGACGGCGGCATGTTCGTGCTCGCGACGAGCCATCGCGATGTGCGGTTGGTCGCCGCCGAGTTGCGCGCCCGAGGCGTGGAACGGCGATGGCCGCTGCTCATGCACGGTGACGACGGGCGTGACGCTCTGCTCCGGCGGTTTCGTGAGAACGAACGAGCCATCCTCGTCGGAACGGCGAGCTTCTGGGAAGGCGTCGACGTTCCAGGTCACGCGTTGCGCGCTCTCGTCATCACGAAGCTTCCGTTCAAGGTTCCCAACGAGCCGGTCACGGCGGCGCACTGCGAGTCGATCGAGCGGCACGGTGGCGACGCGTTTCGGGAGTACATGCTGCCGCACGCGTCGCTGCGTCTCAAGCAGGGATTTGGCCGGCTGATTCGCACGGCAACCGACCGCGGCGTCATCGTTCTGGTCGACCCGCGCGTCATCTCCAAGTCGTATGGCCGCACGCTGCTCGATGCATTGCCTCCAGCCCGGCGGTTGGTAGGCGCATGGCCGGTGGTGCTGGAACAGATCCAGAACTTCTACGCGAGCCCGTGATTGGGGCGCTGGGAACTGGGAACAGGGAACCGAGACTCCTCACGGACTCATGTTCCCACTCCCCAGTTCCCGGTTCCCAGTAAGCCGGCGGCGACCCTCTCTCCGAACCTATGACCGGACAGCGACCCTCCAAGATTGTGTGCGTAGGCAGGAACTACCTCGAGCACGCGCGGGAGCTCGGGAATGAAGTGCCTGCGGAGCCTCTGATCTTCCTCAAACCGCCGTCGAGCCTCATCGACGGCGGGGAATCGATCGTCTTGCCGCCGCAATCAGCGCAGGTGGAGTTCGAGGGCGAGATCGGCGTCGTCGTGGGGCAACGGATTCGCCACGCGACCGAAGCCAGCGCGATCGAGGCGATCGCCGGCATCGTGGCGATCAACGACGTGACGGCGCGCGATCTTCAGCGGAAGGACGGGCAGTGGACGCGGGCCAAGGGCTTCGACACGTTCTGCGCCGTTGGAAAGCCGCGCGTCGGGGCGATGACGGCGGCCGAACTGACGGCGCTCGAGGTCGTTACCCGCGTGAACGGCGAAAAGCGCCAGCACGGCAAGGCGGCCGATATGGCGTTCTCAATTCCGTTTCTCGTCTCGTACATTTCGGCGATCATGACCCTCGAGCCGGGCGACCTGATCGCCACCGGCACTCCGGCCGGCGTGGGCAGGCTCGACGAAGGCGATATCGTCGAGGTCGAAGTTGTGGGCGTTAGCATGGTTACAAACCCTGTCGCCGCACCATCGGTATAAAGTCGTAGGATTGCAGAGTGGCGTAAGCGATGCGTCGGAGGTATCGTGGGAACACCGGTACGCGATGAGGGCTATAAGGCCAGGCGACCGGCCCGCCACGGACCGGACGAAGATCCTGGGGGAATGCTGAGCGAAGAGACGACGGGCGCGACGGCAGGACGCGGGGGCAGACGACCGTACCCCAAGCGAGCAGAGACCCAAGGCCGACGGCGGCTCTCGGGACCGGTGCTCATCTCGATCATCCTCCACGTCGTCGTAGGCATCGCGCTCCTCCGCATCCTGCTCGTTCCGTATCCGTTCACATCGCTGTTCGCCTCCAAGGAGAAGCCGGTCGAGCCGGAGCGCATCAGCTTCCTCGCGCTCCCTCAGGCGTCCACGACGAACTCGCCGGGGAAGAGCGGCGGAAACGGCCGACCCGAAACCCCGACCAAGCGAGAGACGCCGCGTCCGCTCGTGGCGCCCACCGAGGTACCATCCACGCTGCCGCCGGTCACGCCTGCGGCGCCGCCGCCCGCGACCGACGACGAAGCGAATGGCCCGCTGATCGGCAAGGGTGGGGCGACCCGAGGTATCCGGCCATCGTATTCAGACCCGCGCATCTGGGTACCGCCAGCGCCTGTCGTCAGCGCACCGAAGTCAGCGCACGAGCGCATGGACAGCGTCGTGACGGCGGACATCGAGCATGCTCGCGATTCCGCGGCCGCCGTTGCGTATAGCCCGAACAAGTTCGAGCGCGGTGACTGGACCGTCGAGAAGAACGGGAAGAAGTACGGTATCGACAACCAGTACATCCGACTAGGGAAGGTTTCGATCCCCAACGTCCTGCTTGGCCTCCTGCCGCTCAACATGCAGGGCAATCCGGTCGCAGCGCAGCGCGATCGTGCGACCGAGTCGCTACGGCAGGAGATTCTCTACCAGTCGCAGCGCGCGATGAACGAGGAGCAGTTCCGCAAGGCGGTGAAGGAGCTGCGCCAGCGGAAGGAGCGCGAGCACCAGCAGCAGGACAAAGATCGCGCGCCCAAGCCCATCTCGGCGGTCGATCGCGATCGCGGTACTTCGGCGAACCCGTAACTCGCGCCTAACGCGTCATTGGCGGCGCGCCCAGTGCCGCTTCGCTGGAGAATCCTGCCGGTCAGAGCGGCGGTGCGCCGGCCTCGTCCGATTCCTCGGCCGCATCATGAAACGGCCGGAAGACGGCGGCAATCGTTCCAATCACCGCGAAATCGTCATTCGGCGTGATCACGAGCTCGCGCTCGTCGGGATTTGCCGGCTCGAGGACGATCGTGGCGCCGCGATGCTGTAACGTCTTCACCGTTGCTTCGGTGCCCACGCGTGCGGCGATGATATCGCCATCGCCGGCACGCGCCGACGGATTCACCAGTACGTAGTCGCGGTCGAAGATGCCGCGGCCGATCATGCTGTCGCCGGCGACGCGAAGGAAGAAGCAGTCATCGCTGGGCACGAACGTACGATCGAGCGTGATGTAGCGGTCCCGGTTTTCCGGGATCAGCATCGGCTCACCAGCAGCGATCTTGCCGTAGAACGGCACGGGCTGCATTCGCCCGACCGTCGAATACCCAAGCAACCGGACTCCGCGAGAGCGCGCCGGATCGCGCTGAATGAACCCCTTGTCCGCGAGCGACTGCAGGATGTCGGAAACCGTCTTCGTCGATTTGATACGAAAGCGCTTGCCGATCTCGCGAATGCTTGGCTGATACGTGTGCTCGCCGAGGAAATCGAGCAGGTAGTGGTACACTCGCCGCTCTATGGTACTTAGCTCATCGGGCATGAGGCCCTCGGGAAAACGGGTCGCCGGGCGGGCTCATCGAGCCTCCCGGCGACCCTCGTTCTCGGCAAAGTTACGGCAGTTCACGATTGCCGGTCAACGGCATACGACCTCGACCATCACCACCCTGCGGATGCTACCAAGGTGACGCAGGGGCAAGCCCTGTCGAGTTACACCTTGTGTTTATCGCGCAAGCACCTGCAATGCCGTGTCGATACGACCGAGTGAACGCTCACGACCGAGCAGCATCAGTACATCGAAGATCCCGGGACTCACGCTCGATCCGGTGAGGGCAACGCGCAGCGGCTGGAAGAGCTTGCCGGCACCGAGGCCGCGACGTTCCGCAACGCTGCGCAGCGCTTCCTCGAGCGTACTTGCGCTCCACTCGCTTGCCGCAGCGAGCGCATCGCGCGCGTCGCTCAGCAGTTCGGGTGTCACAGGGTCCTTCCACTGCTTCGCCACGGCGTCAGAATCGAGCTCCACGGCATCACCGAAATACGGCGTGGCCTGGCGAACTACGTCGCTCACGGTCCGTGAGCGCACGCGCAGCAGCTCGAGGAGCGTCATGTACCACGCGCGATTCGCCGCGAGCCACTCTCGTGTTGCCAGCCCCGCGTCGACGATTGCGGGCGTGATGAGCGGCTCGACCTGATCGAGGGGCAGCATGTTGAGGTGCTGGCCGTTCATCCACTCGAGCTTCTTGAGGTCGAATACCGACGCCTTCTTCAGGAGGCCATCGGGCGAGAACCGCTCGATCATCTCCTGCATCGTCATGACCTCGATGTCGCCGCCTGGCGACCAGCCGAGGAGCGCGAGAAAGTTGTCCATCGCGCTGGGCAGAATGCCCTCGTGCCGGTAGTCGCCCACCGCCATCGCCCCATGTCGCTTGCTGAGCTTCTTGCCGTCGGTGCCGTGGATCATCGGCAGATGCGCAAAGACGGGGAGGGGAGCGCCTAACGCGTTGTAGAGCAGGATCTGCTTCGGCGTGTTCGAGATGTGGTCGTCGCCGCGCATCACGAGCGTGACGCGCGCGTCGATGTCGTCCGACACGACCGCCATGTTGTAGATCGGCGTCCCGTCCGAGCGAAGGATGACGAAGTCCTCGATGTCCTTGTTCGGGAAGGTGATTCGCTCGTGCACGAGATCGTCCCACTCCGTGCTGCCGTCCGGAACGCGGAAGCGCAGCACGAATGCGTCGCCGGCAGCCACTCGGTGCTGAATCTCGTCAGGCGCGAGGCGATCGCATCGGCGATCGTACTTGAACGCATCGCCGCGCGCCTCGGCCTCCGCTCGGCGCTGCTCGAGCTCGGCCGGCGTGCAAAAGCATCGGTAGACGGCACCCGCATCGAGCAGTCGCTGCGCGTCCGCTCGATGTCGCGCGAGATTCGCGCCCTGGTACGTAACCTCCTCATCCCACGTGAGGCCGAGCCACTCCAGTCCCTCGAAGATCGCGCGCGTGCTTTCGTCGGTGCTGCGGGCGCGATCGGTGTCCTCGATGCGGAGCAGGAACGTTCCGCCATACTTGCGGGCGAGGAGCCAGTTGTGAAGCGCCGTGCGCGCACCGCCGACGTGAAGGTAGCCCGTCGGTGAAGGGGCAAAGCGAACGCGAAGTGGGGCAGGCAGCGTCTTGGACATGAGCCTAGCAAAAAGGTGCCGAGGATGCGGCCGACGAGTCGGCTTGCGATCCTTGACACCTCGGATGGAGCGGAATGTCGACGGAGAGAGAGGGATTCGAACCCTCGATAGGGGTTGACCCCCTATGCCGGTTTAGCAAACCGGTGCCTTCAGCCTCTCGGCCATCTCTCCAGGAGTCGCTAGTCGGGAACCACTGATTCGTTGGCGACGCAGCCGCGTGGAGTGACCGACGACTGACGCTCGCGCAACACGCCAGCGAATGCGCAACCTAGCCAGCCCGTGGAGGCCAGTCAACCGGTTGTGGCGGAGAGGGTTCGGCAGTGGGTTGGTCTGACGAATCGCTCACAAGCAGGCCTTCCCACACGAGCGCTTCCCGCTTCCACAGCAATCGCTGTCCGCGCTCATCCATCTTCGCCCAGAGTCGTACCTCGTAGAGCGCGCCATCCAGGCGGACCTGGCACTTGGTCCGCTGGATGAGCACGACGTCGCCGTCACGCGGGCCACCGACGCATTCGTAGCGGATCGTTTTGCGGGGAATCTTCACTGGCCGGAGCGCCGCGGGTTCGAAGGTGGCCGGGTCAGGGGGACTCTGACACTACAATCGATGCGACGGGTGGGGAAGACCACAGGTCACACGTTAGGCACCCGCGAGTCGGATGGCACAGGAAAAGGCTTGGCTAGCCGTCGCTTTGGGTTGCAAGAGTCTGGCTCGAGGGGTTGCATCCGCCAGGCCGATCGAGGGCCGCCGTGATACGATCTGATGCATCGGCATCGGGGGTTGCCCCTACACAACGGTATGAACCGTGCGTTCGGCGAGCCGGGGCGAAACCAGGGAACAGTGGGTGGCCATACTTCACGTCGACGACCAGCCAGCACTCCGCGAGATTGTCGGCCAGGCACTCAAGGCGTTCGGATTCGCTGTCGTGTCGGCCGACGGCGTGCACACGGCGAAGCTTGCGCTCAATAGCCGCGACGATCTCGCCGGGGCGTTACTCGATGTGCGGCTGCGTGACGGCAGCGGAGTCGAACTGTACGAATGGATCACGGTGCATCACCCCCGTCTCGCCGGACGCGTCGCGTTTCTCACCGGCAGCGTCGACGCCGATAGCAATCAGGCGCTTCATGCAACCGGGTGCCGAATGCTTTCGAAGCCGTTCGAGATCATCGACTTGAGCCGGCTTGCCGCGGAATGGGAGGGCGCGGCCAGCGACGGGCCGCCTGTCGCCGATCGCCGTGCCCGCGGTGGCGATTCCGCGAACTGGAACCCGCGACGCTCGCTGGTGGCTGTGCTTCGCAACGCGGGTCCGCGGCCGCCGGACGTGCAGGCCCTTCGCGAAGTGGTGTGTGCGTATGTGAACGCAGCGCGACTCGGCGGCGAGCCGTATTCCCGAGTGGTCGCCGATTTGAAGGAGTCGATGCGCGAGGCGGGTCTGGTTGGTCAAGCCGCGAGCGCGGAAGAGCGCGCGCTGGAGGATACGGTGATCGCGTGGTGTGCCGACTGCTACCAGCCCGCGGAGCGCGCGGGCTGAGTTCAGCCGTGTCTACGGTCGAACGCCCCGCGTGTTAGGCGGGGCGTTCCGTATCCGGTCACGGCGTGAAATCAGCAGTTCCCATCGCGTTTGCCAGCACTCACTTCGCGACCGGACCGACCGCGCAAGTTACCTTCGTGTGCATCGGCGTGTAGATACTGAACGTGAGCGCCCCCACGAGCCCGTTCAGGAAACTGCGTTCTGTCTCGACGACGGCGAGGTTTTTGGCGCATTGCGCTTTCGTGTCGATCTCCGGAGGGGGCACCAGTCCGTAGACGAACGAATTCTGCCACGGCTTGTCGATGGTTTCCGCGGCGGACGGGGCCCCGGTCACCACCGTGACCCGGTAACATCCGGACAGGAGAACGGTCGCCACTACGAGGCTAGTGGTCGCGCGCATTGACAGTCTCCGGGTTCTGGTTAGGCCGCGCACGTGACGCGGAGGTGTTGGGGCGTGTAGATGCCGAGCGTGACGAGGCCGACCAAGCCGTTCACGAAGCTCTGCTCCGTCTCGACCTTGGCGACGCCCGATGGACACTTCTGTCGGACGTCGATCGTGTCTGCCGGGACAATGCCCCAGAGCCACGTCCGTACGAATTGGTGTTCGATTACGGTGGGAGATGGTTCGAGCCCACTTGAAACTGATTGATGGAAACAGGCGCTGCCCGACAGCGCGAGCGCCGCGACTAACGCGAGCCGCAAACGAATCATCGATCATCCGCTCCGGAATAAGGGAGCCGGACGATGGCGACTTGCGCGGCGGTTGGCTACCGACCGTACCGGTAGTTCATGAAATTGTCATAAAGTCACTGATCTGGTCGCTTTTCCGCCGGGCGTTAGGCGGAGTCGCGCATCGCAACCGACGCCCGGGCGATTTCGCGGTGCGCAGCCCGGCCAACGGCTATGCGGGACTGCGCGTCTCGGGCTCTTTGTATGTCGGCAGGCCGCTGATCGACAACGACCCTCGCTCTCGGGCGTCGATCTCCTCGAACCTGAGCGTTGTCTGGATCACGTCGTCGATCAGCTGGGCGAAGTCGTCGTCCGACATGGTGCCGCGGAAACGCTCCAGGCGAGCGGCTAGGGCTTCGCGGAGCGAGGCGAAGTGCTCGGGCATAGGTCGTCGTGCCAAGGGACGTACAGCGGGGCGTGAGACGATGCTACCGGGACCAACAGGGCGCAATCGGGCGGATGCCGCGAGCGCCCGAGTCCGGCTCCAAGCTTGCGAGACCAGGCGATCATGTCCGCTGCTCGAGTACGTCGACGCCACGAGCCCATCCAGTACCGCGACGGTCAGGACCGCGTGTGGTCCGTCTCGGAGGTTGCGGCGCTCAAGGTCGTGTCGCCCGCGATCGATGGGCCGAACCTGGCGCTGGTGATTCGGTTCGAGCGGGAAGGCGACGAGCGACTCGCGCGGTGGATAGGCGGAGACGACTGGCAACAGCCGCCCGCGTTGGACCGGCTGTTCACCGAGGCGGAGCCCGTCGCGCCGGACTCCGCCCAACTGGGCGCGAGTCCCGCACCAGCCACACTCAACGACCAGAGGCCGCCGGAGGCCCCGATCGCCAGGCGACTGCAGTGGATTCGGGAGGTTGCTGAAATGGGGCCGGACGCGCTCGATCTCTTCGAGCAGCAGACCTTCCAGCAGTGGGACCGCGCGAGCCTCGTGGCCGTGCGGCGGGCGATCGACGCGCGACGGCGCGAGCTCTCGGGCTAGCTCCGGATGACCGACGACAGCGGTGTTGGCCGCATAGCGATCGACCGCAGGCGCCGCGAGCTTGCCGGATGACCACGAGGCGGGCGCGTTCACCCCAATGATGCCGGACCGTCGGGACCGGCAGCGCCCCCCACTCCCGGCTTCGCATCGATCTCGCGGAAGCGTGCCGCGGTTTGCGCGGCGCTCTCGACCAGTTCCGAGAATTCCGTATCCGTCAGCCCGCTACGGACGCGCGACAGTCGCGCGGCGATCTCTACCCTCAGCGCCGCCTGACGCCGTTCCTCTCGTGAATCCTGCACACTGTCCATCTCGCTCCGGTCCCGGCGACGGGAAAGCGCAAGCACCGTGCGAGCGGCCTAACGCGGCGGGGTGAATGCGGTGACTCTGTTTCGCTCGGGCTAGAGCAACACGCCCGCAATGACGCAGAGGACGGCGACTAAGAGGACGGCGACTAAGAGGACGATCGCGAGCCAGGTCGACCGAGCGTAGAGGGGCCGCTCGTTTTCACCCGCGTTTCCACCTGCCGAGGTCGTCGCCTAACGCGGAGCATGTTGCACAACTCCGTCGCGTTAACGGGGCCGAGTGCGGATGGCGGCACGATTTCTGTAACCGCTCCTCCGGCGCCGGAAGCTGGGCCCTGTGTGCCGCTGTGTCCGTCTCACTCGACACGGACACGCGCGTACGCCCTGGCTCGCTCCCTGAACTCAACCGTGGCGCGGTACGCATCACCGTTGTGAGGATACACACATGGCACGAGTCACCGCAGTGTTCGACGACCGTACGCAAGCCGAGCGCGCGATATCGGAGCTTCGGCGTCGAGGTATTCCCGACGCGCAGATGTCGATCGTCTCGCGGCGTCCGGACGACGTCGATGTTACCGCAGGGCGCGCCGATGACACCACCGGGGAGCGTGTCGGAAAGGGCGCCCTCGCCGGTGCTGGCGTCGGCACGCTGTTCGGTCTGGCCGCACTGCTCATTCCCGGCGTCGGGCCATTCGTCACCGCGGGTGTGCTCGCGTCGGCACTCGGCGCGACGGGTGGCGCGATCGCGTCGGGGGCGATCGTCGGCGGCACGTCCGGTGCGCTCGCCGGTGCCTTCTCGAAGGCCGGGTATTCGCGTGACGAAGCCGAGTTCTACGGATCGGGCGTCGAGCGCGGAGGCGTGGTCGTGGCCGTCGAAGCCGACGACGTGTCGTCAGAGCGTCTGCGATCCGAGCTGGCGCAGTTCGGTGGGAGAACGTACGGCGCCGAACAGACGACCGGGCGGCCCCAATCTCGGCCGACGATCTAGTTCGGAACGCTGACGTTCGTCGGCTGGGGTGAGCTTCGTGAGTACACCTCACGAAGCTCCGAGGCGCCTCACGAAATCACCCCGTCCGCCGGGCCTCCATTAATGGAGGCCCGGCGGATGTCGAGCGGTCTCAGGACGAAAACAGCGGGGTTGGCAGTAGATGCCGCGCGAGATGCGGCGCCGAACGTACGAGCGCCGTTCGGGTGCCTCGAATCGTCTCGGAAATAGTGTCAACGGGGCCAGAGCACTTCGCAGCAACACTAGCTAACTTCAACGGAGGGCACAGGATTCGAACCTGTAAGCGCCTTTCAGCGCGGCGGTTTTCAAGACCGCTGCATTAGCCATTCTGCCAGCCCTCCCGGGTAGCGAAGCCTATTCGACGAACCCGCGAGGTCAACCCATCCGCAGGCACTCCACTCGATCAATGCCGATCATGCGCCTCGCGCTGCCCGCCGCACTTCTCGCGGCCACGTCTGTCTTCGCCCAGCAGCCCAAGCAGCCGCTTCCGCTCAAGCTCGAGCCGACGAAGACCACGCCGGCGATCACGATCCCTGACCTCATGACGCGCATCTATCGCTTCGCCGATGACAGCATGCGCGGACGCATGGCGGGGAGCGCCGAGGCCATGAAGGGCACCGAGTACATCGCCGGTGAGCTGAAGCGGCTCGGGCTCCAGCCCGCCGGCGATAGCGGCACGTACTACCAGAACGTGCCGTTCGCCGTGCAGACGATGGATTCGTCGTCGACCATCCAGGTCGGTGAGACGACGTTCAAGGCGGGATCGGATTTCCTCGCCAGCGCGCCGCTTGGGACGCCGTCGGAGCCGCGGAACCTCGACGTGGTCTTCGGCGGTCAGGCCATCGACACGATGAACGTCCTCGCGCCAGAGAAAGTGAAGGGCAAGCTCCTGCTGCTTCTGCCGGCTGCCGCCCCGCCGTCCGACGTCCAGGCGTTCCTCGCATCGGAGGGATTCAAGCGGTATCAGGCGGAAGTGAGTGCGGCCGCGGTGATCGCGCTCATCGGGCCGACGCAATTTCCGCCCACGGTCGTGAAAAACGCGTTCACCCCGAGTCCGTTCGTGCAGCTCGTGCCTGACCAGCCGCCGACGGTCCCGGTCACGCTTCAGCTCACCCAGCCTGTCGCCATGGCACTGCTCGGAGCACCTATGGCGATGCCGGCCAAGGGCACTGCGGGCAAGACGGCGCAGATCAACCTCAAGTTCGTGGTGACCCGCCGCCCCGGACGGAACGTCGTCGCCATCCTGCCCGGTGGCGATCCGAAGCTCAAGGGTGAATACGTCGCCATCGGTGCGCACAGCGATCACGTCGGCGTGCGCGCGCAGGGACCGGTGGAGCACGACTCGATCCGCGTGTTCAACACTGTCGTTAGGCCGCAGGGTGCGGACAGCCCCAACCGTCCCGCGAGTGCCGACGATGTGGCGAAGATGAAGACCATGATCGACAGCGCGCGGGCCGCGCAACCGCCGCGCCAGGACTCGATCAACAACGGCGCCGACGACGACGGCTCGGGCTCCATGGGCGTGCTCGAGATGGCCGAGGCGTTCGTGAGCGCCAAGCCGAAGCCGAAGCGATCGATCCTGTTCGTCTGGCACATGGGCGAAGAGGAGGGAATGCTCGGCTCGCGCTACTTCACCGATCATTCCACGGTGCCGCGTGACTCGATCGTCGCGCAGCTCAACGTGGACATGATCGGGCGTGGCGCGTCGAGCGACATCACCGGCGAGGCGAAGGATGGATCGCTCATCCACGGGCGCGACTCCGGCTACGTGCAGGTCATCGGGTCACGCCGACTCTCGACGGAGCTCGGCAACCTGATCGAGGACGTGGACACGAAGACGAAAGCGAACCTGCAGATCGACTACGCGCTCGACGCGGACGGGCATCCGCAGAACATCTACTGCCGCAGCGACCACTACATGTACGCGCGCTACGGCATCCCGATCGCGTTCTTCACGACCGGCGGACATCGCGACTATCACCAGGTGACCGACGAGCCGGAATACCTCGACTTCGATCAGTATCGTCGGGTGACGCAGTTCATCTACGATGTCGCGTGGCGCCTTGCGGACCTGGATCACCGGCCGGCGGTGGACAAGCCGAAGCCCGATCCGAACGGCGCGTGCCAGCAGTAGTCGACTGAGCGCTCGGTTCGCAGCGCTGATCGCTCGCCGTGACGATGGCGGGCGATCACAGGTTAGGCGTCGTGAATTGCGCTTCTCGCGCGTGTCGCGCTGGAGAGAAGCCGCTGCACCTGATGCCAACCGAGCGCGAGGTCGCTTTCCATCAATGACGTTGGATGCACGACGACACGGCCGACGGCTGTGGCGCATCGCCATGCTTGCCTCGCTGGTCTTCACCGCTGCGCTCGTGGGTTGCAGCGACTCGGTCGGCGCGAGCGACGACAGCTATGCTGTCAGCTTCGACTTCTCGAGCGACTACCAGGGCTGGGTGGCGGGGTTCGTGGACTATCCAGTGGGCAAAGAGGCGGAGTGGGGCATTGGATCGTCATTGGCCCCGCTGCCCGCGCCGCTCGATCCGGCTCGCAAGGGCATTCTGTTGACGGGCGCGAACCACAGCGACGACCTGTTCATGTACATCACGCGCGAGGGTCCGACCCTCGCGCCTAACGCCTCGTACGTGGTCCGCTATCGGGTGACGGTGGCCACGAACGCGCCGAAGAACTGTGCGGGGATCGGCGGCGCGCCGGGCGAGTCGGTCGTGCTGAAGGTGGGCGCGACGCCGGAGGAGCCGGCACGCATCGTCGACGCCGCCCAGTACTACCGCGCGAACTTCGACCACGGATCACAACTCGCGGGTGGTCGCGACGCGTTGCCCGTGGGCAACATCGCGAACTCCAATACCAACTGCGCGGTGCCGCGCTACGAGCTGAAGCAGTTCGACAGTGCGCCGCTCACGATCGCCACGTCGGCCAGCGGGAGGTTGTGGCTCGTGGTGGGCGTGGATTCGGGCTTCGAGGGCACAACGGCGGTGTACATCACGGCGGTACGAGTCGCGATAGGGCCGGCCTGATCGCGAAGCGCGGCCAGCAACTGATGCCTAACAACCAACGACCCACGACTCATAACCGATGACTGGCCACGCATCGTCGCGATGCGGGGCCAGTCATCAGTCATGGGTCAACAGTCATCGGTTGTCAGTCATTCAGTTTTCCTGCTTCTTCCCGCTTTCTGGTTTAACCGGAAGGGGGATCGCCGGAGGACGGCTATCGCCCTCAGCGCCTAACGGCGGGAGACTCTGCGCCGCGTTGAACAGGTCGGAGAGCCGGGTGGCCTTGGCGACATTCTCGGCCGTGGCCAGAACGCGCTTGGCCTCGTCCACGCGGCCCTGCGAGCGCTGGGCTTCGGACAGCATGAATCCCGTGGACACGTAGAGCGCGGGAATCCCGACCGAGGCTCGATCGGGCCAGTCGCCCTTCCGCACGATCGATTTCGGCGCCTGGAACACGCTGTCCCACAGCACCGTCGTCCGCGGCACGTCGACGAATCCCTCACCCGGAACGAGCATCGTGTCCCGACCTGCCGGTCGCGGGATGTCGGGCATGAGCTTGCGGGCGAGTCCCTGCGTCATGAGGTACGGCGCGAGCCCGAGCTCCTGACTGCCGTATCCGCCCGACGTGCGGCTGAAGTACACGGGCCGGCCCGTATTGTCCTTGATCATGCGCAGCACGAAGATGTCGGCGCGCGTGAGGGTCCGCGGCTGAATCGTCGCTTCGATCTTGCCGGCTGTGAATTGCTGCGGCTCGCGCATGTCGAACGCGATCGGGATCTGGTCGGCTTCGTCCATTGTCATCTTGACCGGCGGTCCCGAGGGCTTCGGCCAGTTGCCGTTCCGGTAGATCGCCGGCCCTTTCGCGGCGTCATAGGGCCGGACCGGCGCGCGGATCAGCTGACGGGTGTACCAGTCCGTATTGAGCAGCGACGTGTTCGCCACGATGACGTCCTGGCGAATCCCTTCGACTTCCTGCGCATACCAGAGCGGGAACGTGTCGTTGTCGCCGACCGTGACGAGGATTCCGTACGGCTCGACGGAGTTCAGCAGGTCGGCCGCGAAATCGCGCGTCGTCGTGTCGTACCGTCGCGACGCCGCGTTCCAGTTCCCGAAGAGTGGAATGAACGAGAGCGCCAGTACGGGCGCCGCGATCAGCCAGCTCTGCTTGCGGGGAAGCTGCAGGGTTTCCCGGCCGAGCCTAACGTTTTCCGAGCCGACGAGCGCCGCGATCGTCTCCCACAGATAGACGAGCCCCAGCGCCGCCCACACACTCCAGCCGGAGAAGCTCCACAAGTAGAAGTAGTCTCGGTCGCGGACCTCACGCGGGACATTGTCGCCGAGCTCCGGCGCCTGCGAATACCCGTACTTGAAGTTCAGGTAGTAGATGAGCAGCAGTGTCATGGTGAACATCAGCGGACCGAAGAACCAGAATGACCGCCGGTCCCGCTGCCAGTGCACCCACCCGCCCATCAATCCGAGAATGAGGAAGATGGTCGCGAGCGTCGTCTGGAGCGCTTCACGATCGCCGTGCGCATCGCGCAGCCACTGCCACTTGAAGTAGAGCCACCACATGCCGATCTGGGCGCCGATGGGCGCCTGGCGTTCCACGACTGGCGGCTTCCCGTACTGCTCGCGATTGAAGTTGTACTTGAACGCCTGCCACGTGCCTTCCGAGAACGTGCAGCTTGCCTTGAGCTCGGTGCGGCACCCGGTTGGCTCACCCTCGTTGATCGCGGGGAAGTACGCGGCGCGGATCGGCTGGGTCGCGAATGGCGTGATGCCGAGCAACCCACCGCCCAAGCACGCGGCGATCAGCCAGGGCCGAACAAGGGTTCGTGGACGACGAATCAGGACCGCGATCGCGACAGCTGGTGCCGCGAGCATGCCAGCCATGTGGTTCGCGTAGCCCAAACCGAGCAGGTACGCGACGAGCACGAGCAGCCGGTCCGCCTTGGGGCCATCCGGCTCGTCGCACCAGCGGACGGTGAGCCAGGCGACGAGCGCGAGTCCGGCGAGACTGACGGTATACACCTTCTCGTTCACGACCGACTGACTCCACACCGTGAACGACGTCGCGCCGATCAGCGCGGCGAGCGAGCCGCCGACGATTCGCTGCCACCGCTGCGGGAACCAGCTGACGAGGACGCGTTCCGTGATCAGGAACCACATCCCGGCCGACACGGCGCTCGAGACCGCCGCGAGGATGTTGACCCGCGCGGCGATCGTGCCGCCAATCGGCATCAGCGTGAAGAATTTCCCGATCAGGACGAAGAACGGGTTCCCCGGCGGGTGGGGCAGGCCGAGGATGTACGCAGCGGCGATGTACTCACTCGTGTCCCACATGGCCGTGGACGGCGCCAGTGTCACGACATACAGGATAAGTACGAGCGCCGCCGCGATACCGGCCGCGAGGTACGACGGCCGATAGTCGAGATCGGCTGAAACGGTGGAAGACATTGAAGTCCGGTTATCGGGAGAACGCGAGTCCGAAATACAACTTCGGTCGCGAGTGAAGCGTCACGAAAGCTAGTGCCGAAACTGCCGTTGGCCGGTAAAGACCATCGCCATCCCGTGCTCGTCCGCCGCGGCGATCACGTCGGCGTCGCGGATCGAGCCGCCGGGCTGCACGATTGCCTTGACCCCCGCCTCGACCGCATGCTCCAGGCTGTCCCGGAACGGGAAGAACGCGTCTGACCCCATCACCGCACCCGCCGTGTCGTGGCCGGCCGAGCGCGCCTTGTGGACGGCCACGAACGCGGCGTCCACCCGTGACATCTGACCCGCGCCGATCCCGATCGTGGCCCCGTCCTTGGCGAGCACGATCGCGTTGGACTTGACCGACGCGACCGCCCGCCACGCGAAGAGCATGTTCTCACGCTCCTCGGCCGTTGGGTGGCGCCTGGTCACGACCTGCCAGGTCGCATCGTCGATCACGTTAGGCGCGCGCTCCTGGGCGAGCACCCCGCCACGTACCCGCTTGAAATCCAGCGCGTGCGCCGTCCATCGCGCCGTGCCGACGAGCACGCGGAGGTTCTTCTTTCGCCCCAGCACGTCGAGCGCCTCCGGCGAGAAGTCCGGCGCGACGATGCATTCGACGAACAGGCTTGCGACCGCTTCCGCTGCCTCGGCGTCCACGGTCGTGGTAAACGAGATGACTGAGCCGAACGCCGACGCCGGGTCGCATGCCAGTGCCTTGCGGTAGGCATCGATCGCGGAGGAACCGACCGCGAGACCGCACGGCGTCGTGTGCTTCACGATCCCGCAGCAGATCTCGCCGGCGAACGGGTCGGTGGCGATGAGCGCGCCTTCCAGGTCGAGGAGGTTGTTGAACGAGAGCTCCTTCCCGCCGCGCTGCTCGAGAGCCGCCAGACCACCGCCGCCGCGCTCCACATAGAAGGCGGCACGCTGTCCTGGATTCTCACCGTACCGGAGACTCTGCGCGCGTTCGAAAGAGACGGCGATCTCCTGTGGGAACAGCTCCCCGCGCTGCTCTGCGAACCAGCTGGCAATGGCACCATCGTAGGCGGCCGTGTGCGCGAAGACCTTCGCGGCCAGCACTCGGCGCAGGTCGAGATCGTCATCGCCTGCCTGCAGCGCGGCCAGCACGCGGGCATAGTCGGCCGGATCCACGACCGCGAACACCGACGGAAAGTTTTTCGCCGCGGACCGCAGCATGGACGGGCCGCCGATGTCGATCTGCTCGATGACGGCGTCCGGCCGCACGTTAGGCCGGGACGCCGTCTCACGGAACGGATAGAGGTTGACCGCCACGAGGTCGATCGTATCGATGCCCTGTTCGGCCAGCGCGGTCATGTGCTCCTCCACGTCGCGACGCGCGAGCAGGCCGCCGTGCACCATGGGGTGCAGCGTCTTCACGCGCCCGTCGAGCATCTCCGGAAAGTGCGTCACCTCCGCGACGTCGCGCACCGGGAGACCCGCGTCGCGGAGCGCCTTCGACGTGCCGCCGGTGGAGATGAGCTCCCAATCCAGCTCGCGCAGGCCTCGCGCGAACTCGAGGAGGCCCGATTTATCCGAAACGGAGAGTAGAGCGCGAGGCATGAACGGACACTGGTTGCAGGTTACAGGCGGTTTACTGGTTAACGAGAGGCGGGAAAGGTGATCAACTCCGGTACCGACGCCAAGCCGGCGACGCGGCCGTCGGCGCCTAACGTCACACGACCTTGCGCGACTGCCTCGAGCGCCACCGGGTACAGCGCGTGCTCGACGGCCAGAACCCGCTCCGCCAGCACTTCCGGAGTATCGCCGGGTCGCACGGGCACGGGCCACTGCGCGATGATTGGTCCGCAGTCGTACTCCTCATCAACGAAGTGCACCGTCACACCCGTGAGGCGCACGCCGGCTTCGATCACGGCCTGGTGCACGCGAATGCCGTACATCCCCGTGCCGCCGAACGACGGGAGCAGCGACGGATGCACGTTCACGATGCGTCCGCGCCACTGGCGCGTCACGCTCGTCGGCACGAAGCGGAGATAGCCGGCCAGCGCGATGTAGTCGATCGCGTGCGACTCCAGGACCCTCGCCATCTCGTCGCCACGCTGCTCCTTGTCGAGCGCAACCACCTCGACGCCGTGTCGCCTGGCTCGGTCGAGCGCTCCCGCGGACGCACGATCCGACGCGACCAGCGAAACGGTCGCGCCGCGAGCGTCACCCCGCGCGTCGAGATAGTCGAGAATCGCCTGAAGGTTCGTCCCACCTCCAGACGCGAGCACGGCGACTCGAGCAGTCATGCTTCAGATTCTATCCGGCTCGCGAAGACCGCGGGAAGAGGGCAAGAAACTGCTGCACGGCATCGAGCAGCGACTGGGCAACGGTGGCGCCCGCGCGAACCGACTCGTCTACCTCGTCGGGCGGCGTCGACGGTGCAGGGACGAGAAACGCTGTTCCGCCGAACGTGCGCGCCGGAAGCACATCGCGCGAGCGGTCGCCCGCGAACATCGACGCGGTTGGGGCCAGGTCGAGATCAGCGATCGCCTGATCGAACAGCTGTCGCCCAGGCTTCCGGCAGTCACAAGGCTCGCTCACCGCCGGATAGTGCGGACAGTAGTAGGAAGCGTCGATCCGTGCGCCGTGCGCGGCCAGCACGTCTGCCGTCCGTTCGCGCACGGCCTCGTAATCGGCGACTGTGAACATGCCACGCGCGATCCCGCTCTGGTTCGTGATCACGACGACGGCAACGTCGTGCTCATTGAGCAGCGCGATCGCCTCGGCAGCGGTCGGGCGCAGCTGGACCTGGTCCGGGCGCGAGATGTAGCTCACGTCCTCTATGATGGTGCCGTCCCGATCGAGGAAGGCTGCTGGTCGCGCCATTCCCCAGCTCAGACGAGCGATGTGGTGACGGCGCGCACGAGCTGTTCATCGTGCCCGGCCGGAACGCTTCGCATGTCGAGCAGAACGCGGCCGTTCGCGATGCGGCCGATCACCGGGTGGTCGCCGCGACGCAGCCGCTCCTCGATCGCAGCGGGAGTTCCCTGCAACGCCACGGCGTACGACAGAATACGTGCTGTTGGAAATGCTCCGCCACCAACGCTGGCTTCGGTCTCCACCACGTCGCAGCTCACACCGTTGTCACGAAGACGAGCGGCTGCCTGCTCCGCGCGCAGCTGGACGTTCGCCGCCGGCGCAGTGAGCATCGCCAGCGCGGGGACTTCGCGAACGGCGCGCACTGGCTCCCGGTACAACGCCAGAGTCGCCTCGAGTGCGGCGAGCGTCAGCTTGTCCACGCGCACCGCACGAGCCAGCGGATTCCTTCGGCAGGCCGCGATCGCGCTGGCATCACCGAGGACGATTCCTGCCTGCGGGCCGCCGAGCATCTTGTCGCCGCTCATGAGCACGAGCGTCGCGCCGGCGCGCACGGCGTCACGCGCGGTCGGCTCGCCGCGCAACCCGTACTCGTCCAGCGACACGAGGAGGCCACTCCCGAAATCGAAGAGCAGCGGAATCGCGTGCGTGCGCGCGAGCGGCGTAAGCGCCGAGAGCTCTACCTCCGAGACGAAGCCGCGCAGCTCGAAGTTGCTCCGGTGCACCTTCACGATCGCGCCCGTCGACTCGCCGACTGCCTCCTCGTAGTCCGTGAGGTGCGTGCGATTCGTCGTGCCGACTTCGACGAGCGTGGCGCCACTCTTCGCCATGATGTCGGGCACGCGAAAGCTGCCACCGATCTCGATGAGCTCACCGCGTGAGACGATCGCCTCGCGGCCGGCGGCCAGCGAGTTGAGCGCCAGCACGAGCGCCGACGCGCAGTTGTTGACCACGATCGCGTCCTCGGCGCCAGTCAGCTCGCGAAGCAGTGCCACAGCGTGCACGTACCGCGACCCTCGCTCGCCGCGCTCGAGGTCGTACTCGAGGTTGCAGGCGACGGCGGCCGTCGCGGTGATCGCGTGGAGCGCGGCAGCCGAGAGCGGGGCACGGCCAAGGTTCGTATGCAGCACGACGCCTGTGGCGTTGATGACGGCCCGAAGTGATGGCCGCTCGAGGGCCTCCAGCCGGTCGGCGATGGCCTCTACCCAACCGGCCAAGTCGTTAGGCGTCGACGCCGGATCCCGCCTGGCGTCGTCGACGACCGAACGAACTGCCTCGGCGACGAGTGAGCGAGGCGCGCGCGCCAGCAGCGGAGCGACCTCGATGCTCTCGAGCAGCACGCCCACCGACGGCAGCGCGCGCCGAGGGTCGCTTGGCGCGTCGAGCGGCGTCGGTACGGAGCGCGTGCCGGGTCTCGGGTCGCTCACTTGGCCACTCCGGGGGTGAATAACTCGCGCATGAAACGCAATGATAGCTCGCCACGCTCCGGCGGGCGCCGCGCCGGCGGCGGTCGCCGGGTCGAATCCGGACGCCGCGCGGAGTCGCCGGGAGCCCGGGTGGAATCGGTGTGACGCGGCGCGATGAAGACGCGGTCGGATGTCCGCGGGATGTCCATCAAGCTCCGCAGTGAGTCGGCGCGCAGTCGATACGTCGTTGCCGGCTTGAGCCCGCGACCGAGCTTGATGATCGCATACGTCTCGGGGATGGGCGCGCTCATTTTCGGGCGCGGAATGGTGTCGCGGGCGGAGCCTGGCCGGCGCGCGGGCGGGCCAGCTGGCGTTGGCGCCGGACGCGGCGCCCGCGGGTTCGCGCGTGCGATCGAGTCGGCCTGCCGTGCACGCGCAATCGAGTCCGCCACTTCCTTGGCCTTCGCGCTGTCGGCCTGCAGCTTCTCGAACGCGGTTCCCATCGTCACCGAAACGATCGGGACAACGGACGAATCGGCGGCGCGCAGGGAAAACCGCGTGGCGGGAACGGGAACGCCAGGTCGCAGGGGACGATCGAACCGGCTTCGGATCGTCACCGAGTCGCGAACTTCGACCTCGGCGAGTCCGGCGCCGATGCTGTCGTGGACGAACGCCAGCATCTCGTGCGATGCCGAGTCCGTGAGCGCAACGGTGGTGGTGTCGAACAGCTCGCGACGATCGAGCACGCGGTTGTTGTTCGCGTCGATGATCCCGCGAACGAGATACCGTCCGGGCGGCAGGTAACGCACGACGAACCGGCCGAGTGAGTCGGCGTACTCGCCATACGTTAGGCTGTCGGGGAGGTGGATGGCTTCGATGTACGCCTTTGGCGCCGGCTGTCCGGTCGCCCAATCGAACACCTCGCCGCGGATCAACGACGCCGCTCGAGTCGGCCCGGTCGAGAAGATGTATTGGTGCTGAACGCTGTCCGAGTTACCACGCAGGTCGGCCACGCCCGCGAGCTGCGTGATGACATAGGTGGTGTTCGCCATCCAGCCGCGGCGCGGCCGGATCTCGATACGACTCCGGTGCCATTTGACATCGACGCGGCCACGCTGCGGCGAGATGAGGAATACCCCGGACAGGTTGTCGCCGCCGCGCGCCGGGCGCTCGTTGATGATCTCGTCGAATTGCAGCTGGACGCTTTTCGGGCGCGCATTGAGCGCGTTCGTGTCGGGCGAGATCCGGAGCAGGTGCGGGGCGGCGTGATCATCCGGGCCGCCCGGGGGCGAGCCGAGTTGGGCGCACCCCAGAACGGTGACGAGCAGGATCAGCTTCCGCACAGCGTTTTTACCTTGGCCGCGAGCTGTTCACGCCGCGCGGACCATTCGCGTTCCTTCTGCCGTTCCGCTTCGACGATCTCCGGCTTGGCGCGCGACACGAAGTTTTCGTTTGCGAGCCGCTGCCTGAGTCCATTGAGCTGCTTCTCGAGACCAGCGAGCTCCTGCTGGAGGCGGGCACATTCCTTGGCGATGTCGATCGTCCCCGCGAGCGGCACGATGACCTCGGAGCCGTCGGCGAGCACCTGGTGCGCGGCCGTTTCTCCCGTGGGCGCAGCGTCGGCGACCGACACCGTACACTTCGTCAGCCGGCCGATGAGCCCCGCTTCGGCCGCGAGTACGGTCCGGGCGTTAGGCGCCGGCACGACGATCGCCGACAGCTGCTTGCCGGGCGTGATGTTGTACTCGCCGCGAAGCTGTCGCAGCGCGTCCACCGCGTTGCGCACGCGCTCGAATTCGTTTGCCCCCTCGCCGTGACCACCCGTGGCCTTGGGCCACCGCGCCGAGATCAGCAGCTCATTTTCGGCGCGACCAGGGAGCCGTTGCCAGAGCGCTTCCGTAACGAACGGCACGATTGGGTGGAGCAACCGGAGCGCGCCATCGAACGCGTGCGCGAGGACCGCGCGCGCCACGTCGCGGTCATCACCGTTCTCGGCGAGCCGTCCCTTGATGGCCTCGAGGTACCAATCGGCGAGCTCGTTCCACACGAATCGCCGCGCGGCCTCGGCGTAGTCGTTGAGCCGCATGCCCATCGTGCGCTCGGCCAGCGTCCAGTGCGTGTTCACCGGCCGCGCGGGACCGAGCGCCGCGTCGCATTCGGCGATGGCGGCGTCGAGGCGCGCGAGGATCCACTGGTCAGCGCGCGACAGTCGGTTCGGGTCGATCGCGGACACGGGTTGCACGGGCGCGGTTCCGACATTCGTGAGCAGGAACCGCCCGATGTTCCAGAGCTTCGTGACGAAGTTCCGGCCCGGCGCAAACGACTTCTCCAGGTCGTCGGGGTCGAAGATGATGTCCACGCCGAGGCCCATCCCGGCTACCACCGTGTAGCGCAGCGGGTCCGCGCCGAAGCGGGCGATCACGTCCAGCGGGTCGATGCCGTTACCTAACGACTTGGACATCTTGCGGTGCTTCGTGTCGCGGGCGATGCCGTGCAGGTACACCGTGTGGTACGGCGCCTCGCCCATGAACTCGAAGCCCGACATGATCATCCGCGCCACCCAGAAGAACAGGATGTCGGGTCCGCTCACGAGCACGTCGGTGGGGTAGAACGCCCGGAGGTCCGGCGTGTCCTTTGGCCATCCGAGCGTGGAGAACGGCCACAGCCACGACGAGAACCACGTGTCGAGCACGTCCTCGTCCTGGCGTACGGGCCCTGAACACGATGGACAGGTGAGCACATCTTCCCGGCTCACGGTCTCCCGACCGCAGCCATCGCAGTACCACACGGGGATGCGATGGCCCCACCAGAGCTGTCTGGAGATGTTCCAGTCGCGGATGGTGTCGAGCCAGTGGACGTACACGCCCTCCCAGCGCTCGGGCACGATGCGGATGCGGCCGTCGCGCACCGCGGCGAGCGCCGGCTCGGCGAGCGGCTTCATCTTCACGAACCATTGATCCGACAGCCGCGGCTCGACGACGGTGTCGCAGCGGTAGCAGCGCCTAACGGCATGCTGGTGTGGCTCGACCTTCACGAGCCGGCCGGACGCCTTCAGCATTTCCACGATCTTCTCGCGCGCCTCGAAGCGATCCAGCCCGCGCAGTGATTCCGGGACGCGCTCGATCGTCTCGCCGCGCTCGTTCGTTTCGCGCGGCGATTCCTGACCCATCGTGCCGTGGGCCGTGATCACCACAGGCATCGGCAGGTCGTGGCGCTGGCCGACCTCGAAGTCGTTCGCGTCGTGTGCCGGCGTGATCTTCACCGCGCCGCTGCCGAACGTGGGATCGGTATAGCTGTCCGGAATGATCGGGATCTCGATGTCAGAGATCGGCAGCACGACCGTGCGTCCGATGAGGTCGCGATAGCGATCGTCGTCGGGGTGCACGGCGACGGCCACGTCCCCGAGCATCGTCTCGGGGCGCGTCGTCGCCACCACGATCGCACGCTCGGGATCACCGCTCAGCGGGTAGCTCAAGTGATACAGCTTGCCGTTCGTATCGTGAAACTCTGCTTCCTCATCGCTCAACGAGGTCAGGCAGCGTGGGCACCAGTGAATCACGCGGTGACCGCGATACACGAGCCCCTTCTCGTAGAGACGCACGAACGCTTCGCGCACGGCGCGCGACAGCTCAGGCGAGAGCGTGTACGCCGTTCGCGACCAGTCGCACGAGGCGCCAAGCGCGCGCAGCTGGTTGAGGATGGCGCCGCCGGTTTCCTCCACGAATCGCACGGTCTTGCGCACGAACGCGTCGCGGCCGACGTCGTACCGTGTGTGTCCTTCCTTCGCGATAAGCTTCTCGACGACGTTCTGCGTCGCGATTCCCGCGTGGTCGGTGCCGGGAACCCAGAGTGCTTCATCGCCGGCCATGCGTCGCCAGCGGATGAGGACGTCCTGGAG
>Ga0136846_1235236_pt1 | contig 38863 bp, 33 predicted proteins | sample HopSoiMetagenom2_FD_96841 | JGI IMG/M metagenome (GOLD analysis project Ga0136846, IMG submission 96841) | Grasslands soil microbial communities from Hopland, California, USA - 2 Assembly 2016 (version 4) | ecosystem: Environmental > Terrestrial > Soil > Grasslands | place: USA: Hopland...
CCAGCCCCACGTCGACCATCCGCACCGTCCGCAGTCCCGCCACCGCGTCCAGGTCGTGCCAGGCGGCCAGGTCCGTGGAGCCGTTCACCTCCGGGCGGAGTTCGCCGCCGGTGATCAGGCCCTCGTACACCAGTCGTACGCCATGGTGGTCCCTCGGGCGCCGCCAGCGGCGCGTGAACGTGTGGCGGACGGAGTCGATGCCCAGCAGGCCCGACACGTCGATGCGGTAGCCCGTCTCCTCCATGAACTCGCGGCGGACGGTGTCGTAGGGATCCTCACCGTGCTCCATGCCGCCGCCCGGCAGTACCCACTCGTAGCCGCCTCCGCCGGCGGGGCTGCGGGCGAGCAGGATCTGGCCGTTTCGGACACAGACGGCGTAGGCCGCCACCCTCAAGGTCGTACGCACACAAGGAAGTTAACCCGAGCGGCGGGAACCGGCGGGGGAATTGCCCGACCAGGGGCCGTTTCGAGCCTCGGGGCGGCGGACCGGTACTGCGCCGCACCCGATCCCGTCTCCCCCCAACCGGCTTACACAAAGGTGTGAAAGCTCATGGTTCTGGCCATATCTCCTCATGGCAGATCGCGGGTTTTCCCCATCCATCCATATCGTTTCGGTCAACCTTCCCCAAATATCTGTCCCTTGAGTAAAGCTGGGCGATCATCCGGGGTCGCATCCGGATGATCGCGGCCGGGGTCGATCGACCTGGCCGCTCGACGCACGTTCCTTTACCTACAAGGGATGCCGATGACCTTCACGCCCGAGCGCGAACCGATAACGAGCGCGAGACGACTGGCGCGCATAGCCGTGGCCGCCGGACTGGTGGCCGCGCTCTCCGGGGCAGGGCCGATACCGATGGCCTTCTCCGCGGACACGGCGACGGGGGCGGCCCCCGCCGACGGCGCCGTCAAGTCGGCGCACGACAAGCTCGGCTCCGACGACGCCGCGCTCCTCTCCGAGGCCAAGGCCGACGGCGACAAGACCGTCACGATGATGATCGCCACCGCTCCGGGCCAGACCGAGCAGGTCGCCGCGCAGCTGGACGCGGTCCAGGGCGGCCTCGTGGGCCGGACCTTCGACAAGGTCGGCTACGTCCGGGCCACCGTCCCGACCGCGAAGGCCGACGCGGCCATCAAGGCCGCCGCCAAGCTCTCCTCCGTACACGGGATCGACCTGCGCCAGGACATCCCGCTGGACGACCCGACGCCCAGTGCCGACACCGCCTCCGCCTCCCAGGCGAGTGCCGACACCAAGACCTACGCGGCGCCGGACAAGAAGACTCCCGCCGAGAACCCGTACAACCCGTCGTTCGAGACGGGTGCCGTCGACTTCGTGAAGAAGAACCCGAAGGCGGACGGCCGCGGTATCACCATCGGCATCCTCGACTCCGGTGTGGACCTGGCGCACCCCGCGCTGCAGAAGACCACCACCGGCGAGCGCAAGATCGTCGACTGGGTGACGTCCACCGACCCGGTCAACGACGGCGACGGCAGCTGGCTGCGGATGACGAAGGCGGTCTCCGGTCCGGCCTTCGCCATCACCACGCCCACCCAGGGCACCGAGAACTTCACGGCGCCGGTCGGCGACTACAAGTTCAGCTACTTCGCCGAGTCCGTCACCGCCGACGGCGACGAAAAGGGTGACGTCAACCGCGACGGCGACACGACCGACGTTTGGGGCGTGCTGTACAACGCCGCCGCCGGCACGGTCACCGTCGACGTGAACGACAACCACGACTTCACCGACGACTCGCCGATGAAGGCCTACAAGGACGGCTACCAGATCGGCTACTTCGGGACGGACAACCCGGCGACCGATGTCGCCGAGCGCATCCCGTTCGTCGTCGAGGTCCGCAAGGACGTCGTCTACAACGCGGCCGGCGCCAAGGCCGACTACGCGAACATCGGCATCATCTCGTCCGAGCACGGCACCCACGTCGCCGGTATCACCGCGGCGAACAGCCTGTTCGGCGGCAAGATGAACGGTGCCGCGCCCGGCGCGAAGATCGTCTCGTCGCGCGCCTGCGTCTTCGGCCCCGGCTGCACCAACGTCGCGCTCACCGAGGGCATGATCGATCTCGTCGTCAACCGTGGCGTCGACATCGTCAACATGTCGATCGGCGGCCTCCCGGCGCTGAACGACGGCAACAACGCGCGCGCCGCGATTTACACGCGTCTCATCGACACGTACGGCGTCCAGCTCGTGATCTCGGCTGGCAACTCCGGCCCCGGTGCCAACACGATCGGTGACCCCGGTCTGGCCGACAAGGTCATCTCGGTCGGCGCGTCCATCTCCAAGGAGACCTGGGCGTCCAACTACGGCTCCGTCGTGGCGAAGAAGTACGCGATGATGCCGTTCTCCTCGCGCGGTCCGCGTGAGGACGGCGGCTTCACGCCGACGATCACCGCGCCCGGCGCCGCGATCAACACCACGCAGACCTGGCTGCCCGGCTCCCCGGTCGCCCAGTCGGGCTACACCCTCCCGGCCGGCTACTCGATGCTGCAGGGCACCTCGATGGCGTCCCCGCAGGCCGCCGGCGCCTCGGCGCTGCTGCTGTCGGCCGCCAAGGAGAAGGGCATCGCCCTCTCCCCCGCCGCCCTCCGCACGGCTCTCGTCTCGAACGCCGACCACATCAAGGGTGTGCAGGCGTACGAGGAGGGCGCGGGCCTCATCAACATCGTGGACGCGTGGAAGTCCATCAGGTCCGCCAAGTCGGACGCCCCGGCCCACGACTACACGGTCAAGGCCCCGGTCGACACCGTGCTCGACCAGGCGCTGAAGACCCCGGGCTTCGGCACCGGCCTGTACGACCGCGAGGGCGGCCTCAAGGCCGGCCAGAAGAAGACGTACGACATCGTCGTGACGCGTACGTCCGGTCCCGCGAAGGCGATCCGGCACGAGCTGCACTTCGAGAACAACGCCGGTGACACCTTCAAGATCGTCGGCTCTGACGAGGTCAGGCTGGAGCTGAACAAGCCGGTCACCGTCAAGGTCGCCGCGAAGTCGGCCACGGCCGGCATCAAGAGCGCGATCCTCGAGGTCGACGACCCGAGGACCGAGGGCATCGACAAGCAGATCATGACCGCGGTCGTGGTCTCGACGCCGGTCAACCACACGTTCTCCGCGTCGGGTTCGGTGCAGCGCAACAGCACCCAGTCCTACTTCCTGACCGTGCCCGAGGGCGCCAAGACCCTCGAGGTCGCGATCAGCGGACTGGCCGCCACCAGCCAGACCCGGTTCATCTCGATCCACCCGGCCGGCGTCGCCGTCGAGGACACCGGAACGCCGTACTGCTACAGCAACTACCCCAACACCAACGGCTGCGCGCCGGACGTGCGTTCGTACCCGAACCCGCAGGCGGGTGTCTGGGAGGTCGAGGTCGAGTCGCGTCGTACGTCGCCGCTGCTCGACAACCCGTACAAGCTGGACGCCACCGTCCTGGGCGCGACCTTCGACCCGGATGTCGTGACCGTCCCCGAGGCCAAGGTCGGCACGCCGATCGCCGCTTCCTGGAAGGTGACGAACAACCTCGCACCGGTCGACGGCAAGCTGGCCGGCGGTCCGCTCGGCTCCTCGCTGAGCGCCCGTCCGACCATCGCCAACGGTGAGACGCAGACGACCACGGTCGAGGTGCCCGCGGGCGCCTTGTCCCTGAACGTCTCCATCGGCAACGTCTCCGACGCGGCCGCCGACCTGGACCTGGTCGTGTACAACGCGGCCGGTACAGCGGTCGGCACGTCCGCCGACGGTGACTCGGAGGAGGCGGTCTCCATCGCCTCGCCCGCCGCCGGCACGTACACCGTCGAAGTCATCGGCTATGCGATTCCGGCCGGCACGACCTCGTACGACTACCAGGACGTCTTCTACTCGGCCGCCCTGGGCTCCATCCAGGTCGCCGGCACCCCGGTGAAGCTCGGCACGGGCGCCTCGGCAACCGTCTCCGGCAACATCGTCGCCTCGGCGCCCGCGCCGGCCGGCCGTGAGTTCTTCGGCCAGGTGTCCCTGGTGAACGCGCACGGCACGGCTGCCGGTATCGGCAACGTGAAGATCGAGAAGGTCACGCCGTAGCAGTAGGTACGACCAAAGGGTGGGCGTCCGGTACCTGGTACCGGACGCCCACCCCCTTTGCGTTCACCGACAGGGAAGGGTGCGTGATTCCGGCAACGCGGCCGTGATCAGGGGCCGTTCGGCGGCGATCTCCTTCTCGCCGGTGGTCCAGGTGACCGGGGAGCCGGCGTCCTTCGGGACGCCGATCAGTGTGTGGTCGCCCACGGTCACCCCGGGGGTGGTCTCCCGGTCGCTCACGAACGTCACCTCGGCCGGGCCCTTGTCCGGCTTGTAGTAGTGGGTCACGCGCAGGGTGATCCGGTACTGGCCGTCGCCGGGTCCGAGGTCTGCGGCGGTGATCGTGCCCTCGACCACCAGGCGGGCGCAGGCGAGATACGCGGCGCTGCCCGGCGCGCCGCTCTCGTACTTGGCGCCCCCGCCGGCGTCGCTGTGCGGGGCGCGTGAGGCGGACGCGGAGTCGGCCGACGTCGTCCCCGCGTCCTCGGCCCCGCCCCCGGCCTGCGAGAGGAGCCACCCCGACCCCGTGATCAGGGCTCCGGCGGTGGACACCGCGGCGACGCCGAGGGCGAGGGTGCGCAGCGGACGCCAGTACTGCCACTCCCGTACATGGACGCGGACCGGAACCCGGGCCGGCTTTCGCACCGGATCCGGTGTGGGCTCCGTGTGTTCCTGCGACGCCAGCGCGTCCCCGATGAGCCCCAACTGCTCGCGCAGCAGCGCCACATCGGCCGCCGCCGACCAGTGCTCGGCCATGAAGTCGGCGTCCCCGAGGGCCTCCTCGGGCAGCGGATCGTCGGTCAGCGCGGCCATCAACGCGTCCACGCCGTCGTATTCGGCGGCCATGTCACACCACCTCGTCCTCGTGCAGGCGGGCGCGCAGGGCCCGTACCGCCGTGTGCAGCCTGCTCTTGACGGTGCCCTCCGGGATGCCCAGTTCCTTGGCGATCCCGCGTACCGGCAGGTCGGCGTAGAAGCGCAGGATCAGCACCTGGCGCTGGGGGTCGGGCAGCTCGTCGAGCCCCCGGGTGACGGCGAGGGAGAGCAGGCTCGTCTCCTCCCCGGAGGGGTGGGCCGCCGGCTGGCGCAGGGAGGCGAGCCGCTCCCCCAGGCGCTCCTGGCGGCGCTTGGCCCGGTGCCAGTCCATGGCGAGGTTGGAGGCGACGACCGCCGCCCACGCCGAGACGTCACGCGGCGCCTCGTATCCGTTCGCGGTGCGTTCCAGCAGCCGCAGGCGGACCTGCTGTACCCCGTCCAGCAGGTCCGCCTGCGGCACGCCGCCGAGCGCGAGCACCGCCCGGACCCTGCGCTCCTGCACGGCGTCCAGCGGGTCGCCGTGTGCGTCGTCCTCCTGGACATGCCGGGCCTTTCTGCGCAGCACAAGCACCCTCCCCCTCGCCGCGTTTCCTCTACGACGCCGAGGGCGTCCAAAACGTTCGGCCGTGGCGGAGACGTACGTCACACCGTTATCGAAGCGAGATTCCCGCCGCGCCCGTCCCTCTGCTGCCGGGCCCGTACAGCTTCCGTCCGAGGGGCCCCGTCGGGCGGGTTTCTCCAGCTCAGGAGAGGTGCGGCCGGACGATCGTGACCGGGTGCGGCGCGCGTCCCGTTCCATTCCTCGGGCATGCCGAGCAAAGAATTGGACATGTTGCCCTGGGTCGGACGCATGATGGAAACGCGCCGGTCACGCAATCGGTCGCGGCATACAGCGTTGTACAGCGCCATACAGAAGGAGTCGCCGTGAGGGTCGGAATCGTCGGAGCCACCGGGCAGGTCGGCACGGTCATGCGCAGGATCCTCGTCGAGCGCAAGTTCGTGATCGACGAGCTGCGGCTGTTCGCTTCGGCCCGGTCGGCGGGTTCGGTTCTCGACGGTGTGACGGTGGAGGACGCGGCGACGGCCGACTACACCGGCCTCGACATCGTGCTGTTCTCGGCGGGCGGCGCGACGTCCAAGGCGCTGGCGGAAAAGGTCGCCGCGCAGGGTGCCGTCGTGATCGACAACTCGTCGGCGTGGCGCCGGGACCCGGACGTACCCCTGGTCGTCTCCGAGGTGAACCCGCACGCGATCGTCGACCGTCCCAAGGGGATCATCGCCAACCCGAACTGCACCACGATGGCCGCCATGCCGGTCCTGAGGCCGCTGCACACGGAGGCGGGCCTCGAGGCGCTGGTCGTCGCGACGTACCAGGCGGTGTCCGGGTCGGGTGTGGCGGGTGTGGCGGAGCTGCACGGGCAGGCGCAGAAGGTGGTCGCCGACGCGGACAAGCTGACGCATGACGGTTCGGCGGTCGACTTCCCCGAGCCGCAGGTCTACAAGCGGCCGATCGCCTTCAATGTGGTGCCGCTGGCGGGCAGTGTGGTGGACGACGGTTCGTTCGAGACGGACGAGGAGCAGAAGCTGCGCAACGAGTCCCGCAAGATCCTGGAGATCGAGGGGCTGAAGGTGTCCGGTACGTGTGTTCGCGTGCCGGTGTTCTCGGGGCACTCGCTGCAGGTGAACGCGCGGTTCGCGCGACCGCTGTCGGTGGAGCGGGCGACGGAGCTGTTGGCGGGGGCGCCGGGGGTTGTTCTGTCGGACATCCCGACTCCGCTGGAGGCTGCCGGTCAGGACGCGTCGTTCGTGGGCCGGATCCGCGTGGACGAGACGTCGGAGAACGGGCTGGCGTTCTTCGTCTCCAACGACAACCTGCGCAAGGGGGCCGCGTTGAACGCGGTGCAGATCGCGGAGCTGGTGGCGGTGGAGTTGCGGGGGAAGTAGCCACCCCATCGGGTAGGAATGGCGACGCTACCGCCAGTGCGACTGAGGGGGGTGCCCAACCGGTGACCGGCGGGCACCCCCCTTTCGCGCAGGCACTCAGAGCGCCAGGTGTCGCCGCAACGCCACATCGATCTCGGCCATCCGCTGCCGGGGGACCGAGCCGATGGCTCGCAACAGCCGCTCCGGCGCGAGGGCCCGAACCTGCTCGCACTGGACCTTGGAGTCCTTCGGCAGGCCGCACTCCTCCGCGGGCAGCAGCACCTGGAAGGGGTACACGCGCGACGTGTTCGACGTGAGCGGCACGAGTGTCACCACGCCCAGCCTCGTCCGAGCCACTGCGGCGTTGGCTCCGTCGTTCGAGACGATCACGGCCGGACGCGCCTTATTGGCCTCACTGCCGCGCGCCGGCTCGTAGTCGACCAGGTAGATGTCACCGCGCTTCATCGGTGAGTCCGTCCGCCGAGAACTGATCCCAGAACGCCGCGTCCTCGCTGCCGTCCCATTCGGCGAAGGCCTCCGCGTACTCCTCCTCCAACCGGGCGGCGCGCAGGAGTTCGATGGCGTCGTGTATCACTGCGGATCGCGACGCCGCCTCTGTTCTCTGCGCGTACTCGTCGACGAAGGAAACGTCCTCCTGAGGCAGACTCACACTGATCTTCATACCCCCATGGTAACTAAGTAAGAAGATGAAGGCTACTTGTAGTATTACCATCCACCCTCCACGTCACCCGGGAACCAACTCCCCTCCCGCATCGTCAGCACAACGCGACCTCTTGGGGATCACCGGGCCCACGGGCCGTCCACCCCGCTCAGCGGTGGGTTGTGGACATCGCCTCCGCCGGTGATCCCATGGAAGGATGGCGCAACCCACACATACGAGGAGATGACCGCGTGCCTGGCACAAACCTGACCCGCGAAGAGGCGCAAGCGCGGGCGAAGCTGCTCACCGTTGACTCGTACGAGATCGAGCTCGATCTCTCCGGCGCACAGGAGGGCGGCACCTACAGGTCCGTGACCACGGTGCGCTTCGACTCCGCCGACACCGGCGCGGAGTCCTTCATCGACCTGGTGGCCCCGGCCGTACTCGAGGTCACGCTCAACGGGGACGCTCTCGACCCCGACGAGGTCTTCAAGGATTCCCGGATCGCCCTGCCGGGGCTGCTGTCCGGGCGCAACGTACTGCGGGTCGTCGCCGACTGCGCGTACACCAACACCGGTGAGGGCCTGCACCGCTTCGTCGACCCCGTCGACCAGCAGGCGTATCTCTACACGCAGTTCGAGGTGCCGGACGCCCGCCGCGTGTTCGCGTCGTTCGAGCAGCCGGATCTCAAGGCGACCTTCCAGTTCACGGTGACGGCGCCGTCCGGCTGGACCGTCATCTCCAACTCACCGACGCCGGAGCCCAAGGACGACGTCTGGCGTTTCGAGCCGACGCCGCGCATCTCCTCGTACATCACCGCGCTCATCGTCGGGCCATACCACAGCGTCCACAGCGTGTACGAGGCTGACGGGCAGACCGTGCCGCTCGGTATCTACTGCCGGCCCTCGCTCGCCGAGTTCCTCGACTCCGACGCCATCTTCGCGGTGACCCGGCAGGGCTTCGACTGGTTCCAGGAGAAGTTCGACTACGCGTACCCGTTCAAGAAGTACGACCAGTTGTTCGTGCCCGAGTTCAACGCCGGTGCCATGGAGAACGCGGGCGCGGTCACCATCCGCGACCAGTACGTGTTCCGGTCGAAGGTGACCGACGCCGCGTACGAGACGCGCGCCGAGACGATCCTGCACGAGCTCGCGCACATGTGGTTCGGCGACCTCGTCACCATGGAGTGGTGGAACGACCTGTGGCTGAACGAGTCGTTCGCCACCTACACGTCCATCGCGTGCCAGGCGGACGCCCCCGGCTCGCGCTGGCCGCACAGCTGGACCACCTTCGCCAACTCCATGAAGACGTGGGCCTACCGCCAGGACCAGCTGCCGTCCACGCACCCGATCATGGCCGAGATCCGCGACCTCGACGACGTCCTCGTCAACTTCGACGGCATCACGTACGCCAAGGGCGCCTCCGTACTGAAGCAGCTCGTCGCCTACGTCGGCATGGACGCGTTCTTCGCGGGCGTGCAGGCGTACTTCAAGCAGCACGCGTACGGCAACACGCGCCTCAGCGACCTGCTGGGCGCCCTGGAGGAGACCTCCGGGCGTGATCTGAAGGCGTGGTCGAAGTCGTGGCTGGAAACGGCCGGTATCAACATCCTGCGCCCCGAGATCGAGACGGACGCGGACGGTGTCATCACATCGTTCGCGATCCGTCAGGAGGCCCCGGCCCTGCCCGCCGGCGCGAAGGGTGAGCCGACGCTGCGCCCGCACCGTATCGCCGTCGGCCTGTACGACCTCGACGACGAGAGCGGCAAGCTGCTGCGCGACGAGGAGAACGGACGTATCGAGCTGGACGTCGACGGCGAGCTGACGGCCGTACCGCAGCTGGTCGGCAGGCGTCGTCCGGCCGTGATCCTGCTCAACGACGACGACCTGTCGTACTCCAAGGTCCGTCTCGACGACGAGTCCCTCGCGTTCGTCACCGAGCACCTGGGCGACTTCGAGGCGTCGCTCCCGCGCGCGCTGTGCTGGGCCTCCGCCTGGGACATGACCCGTGACGCGGAACTGGCCACCCACGACTACCTCTCCCTCGTCCTGTCGGGCATCGGCAAGGAGTCGGACATCGGCGTCGTGCAGTCGCTGCAGCGGCAGGTGAAGCTGGCGATCGACCTGTACGCCGACCCGGCCGCCCGCGAGGCGCTGCTGACCCGCTGGACGGACGCCACGCTCGCCCACCTCCGGTCGGCCGAGGCGGGTTCCGACCACCAGCTGGCCTGGGCCCGCGCCTTCGCGGCCACGGCCCGTACGCCGGAGCAGCTGGACCTGCTGGACGCCCTGCTCGAGGGCACGCAGACCATCGAGGGGCTCGCCGTCGACACCGAGCTGCGCTGGTCGTTCGTCCATCGGCTGGCGGCCGTCGGGCGCTTCGACGAGGACGAGATCGCGGGCGAGTACGAGCGGGACAAGACGGCCGCCGGTGAACGGCACGCCGCCACCGCCCGGGCCGCGCGTCCGACGCCGGAGGCTAAGGCGGAGGCGTGGGCGTCGGTCATCGAGTCCGACAAGCTGCCCAACGCCGTCCAGGAGGCGGTGATCGGAGGCTTCGTCCAGACCGACCAGCGTGAGCTCCTTGAGCCGTACACCGACAAGTACTTCGCGGTGGTCAAGGAGGCCTGGGACTCGCGTTCGCACGAGATCGCCCAGCAGATCGCCATCGGCTTCTACCCGGCCGTCCAGGTGTCCCAGGAGACCCTGGCGAAGACGGACGCCTGGCTGGCCTCCGCCGAGCCGAACGCCGCGCTGCGCAGGCTCGTCTCGGAGTCCCGCTCCGGTGTCGAACGCGCCCTGAAGGCCCAGGCGGCGGACGCGGCGGCCTCGTAGGTCACCGACCGACCTCGTAGGTCACCGACTCGCACTGAGCGCCCGGCCGAACGGCGCGCCCCGATCCACCGGGGCGCGCCGTTCGGCGTATCGGGGAGCTCAGCGATGCGGCGTCAGGACGGGAACCGTGCCCTTCCCCGCCCCGGATTCCGAGGCCGATGCCGACGCCGTCACCGGGGCGGCCCGGCGCACCCCCGTCTGCCCCACCACGGTCGCCCCGAACGCCAGTCCCATTCCCGCCAGTTGGACCGGTGTCAGTGCCTGGCCGAGGGCCGCCCAGCCGACGAACGCGGCGGTCAGCGGGGACAGCGGGCCGAGGAAGGTGACCTGGGTCGCGGTGAGGCGGCCGATGCCACGGAACCAGAGCCAGTACGCGACCGCCGTGTTCGCCAGCGCGAGGTAGACGTACCCGGCCGCGGCCCGGCCGTCGAGCGCGGGCGGGGCGCCCTCGACGAGCGCGGCGAGGGGCGCGATGAGCAGGCCGCCGGCGGTCAGTTGCCAGCCGGTGAGGGCGAGCGGGCCCACACCGTCCGGGCGGCCCCAGCGCTTCGTCAGGACGGTGCCCGTCGACATCGACGCGGTGGAGGCGAGGGCGGCCAGTACGCCCACGGCGTCCAGCGCCCCGGCCGCCTTCAGCACGACGAGACTGACGCCCAGCGCCGCCGCCACTCCGGTGAGCAGGGTGCGTACGGTCGGACGGCGGGGAGCAGCGTCGCGAGCCCGGCGACGAAGAGCGGGCCGACCGACCCGACGACCGCCGCCATACCGCCCGGCAGCCGGTACGCGGACAGGAACAGCAGCGGGAAGAAGGCGCCGATGTTGAGCGCGCCCAGGACGGTCGCCTTCCACCACCAGGCGCCGCGCGGCAGTACCCGGGTCAGCGCGAGCAGCACGAGGCCGGCGGGCAGGGCGCGCAGCAGGGCGGTGAAGAGGGGGCGGTCGGGCGGGAGGAACTCGGTGGTGACGGCGTAGGTGGTGCCCCAGGAGATGGGTGCCAGGGCGGTGAGGGCTATTACGGGAACGAGGGCGGAGCGGTTCGTCGCGCGCGGCGAGTTCGACGTGCTCGCGGCCCTGCGCCGGGCGGGCGAGCCGTACACGCTCTCGCCGCGTCAGCTGTCGTCGACGCTGATGCTCACCACCGGCGGGATGACGGGCCGTCTCGACAAGCTGGAGCGGGCCGGGCTGGTCCGCCGCTCCCCCGACCCCCATGACCGGCGCGGCCTCCAGGTCACCCTCACGGAGGAAGGGCTGAGCCGCGTCGACGAAGCCGTGGGTGCCGGTCTCGCCGCCCAGACCCGGGCCCTGTCCGGCCTCGACGCCGGGAAGGCCGGCCAACTGGCCGACCTGCTGCGGGAGCTGCTGGCGGCGACGGACGGCTGAGAACACGCCGAGGGCGCCGTTGTCACCCCGCGACTGACGGGATGAGAACGACGCCCTCGGTACGAGAGGTCGGACTGCGGCCCGGAAGATCAGGCCGTGGCCCGGAAGATCAGGCCTTCGCCTTGGCGGGCTTGACGGCCTTGGGGGCGCGGTCCGAGGACCGGTCCAGGACCATCACCAGACCCGCGATGACCGCGAACAGGGCGATCGGGGCGACAACGTAGAGGCCCAGCGTCTCGATGACGCTCAGGCCCGGACCGGGGTCGTCACCGTCGTCGCGGGCGACCGCGAGCGCGGGAGACGTCATGAGCAGCATCATCAGCGTCGTGCCGGCCACCAGGGCGCCGGCGCGCAGGGCGTTCTTGTTGTCCACGGTGCAAAAGTAGCGAACGCCCGGCGGGACCGCGCGCCCGGGGTGCCGTATGAGGGGACCGGGCGTCCCACGCGGGGCTCCCGGCACGGTCACCCGCCCTCCCGCAGCACCTCCATCAGCGCCCACAGCCGCGACGACCCCGCGAGCTCCTCCAGCGTCATGGGCCGGCCCTCCGCGTCGGCGATGGGCAGCCGCCAGTTCGGGTACTGGTCCCACGTACCCGGCAGGTTCTGCGGGCGGCGGTCGCCGACGCCGTCCGGGAGCCAGACGCCGATCATGCGGGCGGGGGTGCGGAGCAGAAAGCGGTGGACGGCCTGGATCTCGGCCTCCTCCGCCGTCCCCTTCAACAGGTCCAGGCGGGAGAGCAGGGTCAGCCACTCGTTCGTGTCGGCGGCGGCCTCGGCCCGCTCCTCGGCCAGAGGGTTGGCCAACAGGCCCAGCCGGTCGCGCAGTTCGACGTGCTCGCCGGTGAGGCGGGCGGCGGTGGGCGGCAGGTCGTGGGTGGTGACGGTGGCGAGGCAGTCCGCGCGCCAGTGGTCGGGGGGCAGAGGGCGCCCGTCGCCGTCCCAGTCCCGTTCGAACCACAGCACGGACGTGCCGAGCACCCCGCGCTCGTGCAGCGTCTCCCGCACCCCCGGCTCGACGGTCCCCAGGTCCTCGCCGATCACGACCGCACCGGCCCGCGAGGCCTCCAGCGCGAGGACGGCGAGCATCGCCTCGGCGTCGTACCGGACGTACGCCCCCTCCGTCGGCGCCAGCCCCTGGGGCACCCACCAGAGCCGGAACAGGCCCATGACGTGGTCGATGCGCAAGGCACCCGCGTAGCCGAAGAGGGACCGCAGCAGCCGGCGGTACGGGGCGTAGCCGGACTCGGCCAGGCGGTCCGGCCTCCAGGGCGGCAGGCCCCAGTCCTGGCCGCGCGCGTTGAACGCGTCCGGGGGCGCGCCGACCGACATACCGGCCGCGAAGTACTCCTGCTGCGCCCAGGCGTCGGCGCCCCCGGGATGCACGCCGACCGCGAGGTCGTGCACGATCCCGACCGGCATGCCCGCGTCGCGTGCCGCGCGCTGGGCGTCGGCGAGTTGGGTGTCGGTGAGCCAGGCGAGGCGGGAGTGGAAGTCGACGCGGTCCATCAACTCGCCCCGGGCGCGGGCGGTTTCGGCCGACCGGGGGTCCTGGAGACCGGTCGGCCAGCGCGACCAGTCCGAACCGTGCGTCTCGGCCAGCGCACACCAGGTGGCGTGGTCCTCCAGCGCCTCACCGGCCCGCGCGAGGAAGTCGGCGTACGCGGCCCGCCGTCCGGGCCCGAGCGGCACGGCGCACACCAACTCCAGTGCTTCGCGCTTGAGTTCCCATACGGCGTCCCGGTCGATCAGCGCGCCCTTGTCGAGCACCGACTCCCGCAGCCGCCCGGCCCGCTCCAGCAGCCCGCGCACGCGTTCACGGTCCTCGGGCGCCTGGATGTACGCGAACTCCGGTACGGCCTCGACCCGCAGATGTACGGGATCGGGGAAGCGCCGGGAGGACGGGCGGTAGGGGGACGGGTCGGTCGGCGCCCCGGGAACCGCCGCGTGCAACGGGTTGACCTGCACGAATCCGGCGCCGAGTGCCCGCCCGGCCCAGTCGCTCAGCTCACCGAGATCACCCAGGTCGCCCATGCCCCAGGAGCGCCGGGACAGCAGGGAGTAGAGCTGGACGAGGAGGCCGTACGAGCGTCCGGTGGGCGTGGGCAGCCGGGACGGGGCGACGACGAGGTGGGCGCGGGCGGTGCGGCCGTCGGGTGCGAGGGCATCCAACTCGTGGATTCCGGGCGGGAGTCGGTCGACGGAGTCGCAGATCTCGCCCTGTTCGGTGCGGATGCGCAGCCGGGTGCCCTCGGGCAGCTGGTCCAGGGCGGTCGCCGTACCGTCGGCGCCGCACACCACGGTCGGCGGCAGCAGGCGCGCCGCCAGTTCCCCTTCCCGGGTGGCGAGGGCGGCCCGGACGGCGTCCGGGGTGGTCGCGTCGACGCCGAGCGCGGCCAGCACGGCGACGAGCGCGGAGTCGGAGGCGGCGACCGTACGGTCCGGGGAGGGGCTGAAGGAGGGGGCGACGCCGTGCAGCTCGGCGAGACGGGCGAGCGCGAGCCGCTCCTCGGACCGGCCCTCCTGGCCGCTCTGGTGACTCCCGGCGGGCTCGGCCGGCGTGTGTACGGACATCTACAGCCCCGCGAGGTCCGACAGCGCCGCGACCGGGCCCTCGTACAGCCCCGTGGGGTCCGCTTCGGCGTCGGCGTGCTCGCTCGTCATCGCCTCCGCGTCGGCGAGCGGGGGCTCACTGGTGAGGGGCTCGGCGGCGGGCAGCGGCGGCTCACTGGTGAGCGGCGCCTCGGCGGACGCGCTCTCGGCGGTGAAGATGTAGGCCGGTACGGCCACGGAGACCTCCTTGTCGCGTACGACGGCTGACGGCGATTGGCGGGTTTCTTTCGCAGGCCTACCCAGTGGGCGCGGCCGCAGACGTGGATGAACGGACGAACCACGGTACCGCCGGTCACATTCCGCGGTTCTTCCGTCGGCCTGCGGTCGAAGTCCGCCGGATTCCCGCCACGCGCGCCCCCACCCACCATCCGCCCGTCCCCCTCTTCGCCCGACTATTCACTCAGTACATGTACTCAGTGCATAATGATCCGCATGAGCACCCGTCACATCCTGCTGGGGCTGCTCGCCGGCGGGCCGAGCCATGGCTACGACCTCAAGCGACGGCACGACGAACGCTTCCCGCAGGCCCGCCCGTTGGCCTACGGGCAGGTCTACACGACCCTGCAGCGCCTGGTGCGCGACGGGCTCGCGGAGATCGACGGCACCGACGCGGACGGCGGTCCGGAGCGGACCAAGTACCGGGCGACCGGCGACGGGGAGCGTGAACTCGCCGACTGGGTACGGCAGATCAGCGCACCCGCGCCGCACGTCGTCAACGAGATCTTCGCCAAGGTCGTCGTCTCGATCCTGGCCGGCGGGGACCCGGCCGCGTATCTGCTGGACCAGCGGGCCGCGCACATGGCGCGGATGCGGGAGCTGACGGCGGTCAAACCCTCGCCGGCCTCGGACCTGTCGACCGTGCTCTCGGCGGACTACGCCCTCAACCACCTTGACGCCGACCTCCGTTGGATGACCACCACGGCGAGCCGGCTCACCACACTGACCACGGAGGTCGAAACGGCATGACCACCACCAACGGGGGCCCGGGGTCGCCCTGGTCGCGGTGGCCGTGCCGGTGCTGGGCGCGCTGGTGAGCGTCACGGCGCTGCGCCGCGTGGTCGCCTCGCCGCTGGGCCGCGTCCGGCGGGTGGCCCCGGGCGAGGGGCGTGGTCCGGGGATGCCGGTCCCGATGGCCGCCCTGGGTCTGCTGTTCGTGGGGCTGCTGGTGGCGCCGAGCACGTTCGGCGGGTACGAGACCGCGCCGGTGCTGGTGTTCGCCGTGGTGATCGTCACCGGGGTGGGCGCCCTGTGGCTGACCGGGGCCACCGCCCGGTTCACGGGGCGGGTCCTCGCGGCGCGTACCGCCGAGCCGGCGACGCTGATCGCGGCGGAGCGGCTGCGCGACGACCCGTGGGCCGCCGCGCGCACCCATGCGGCGGTGCTGCTGGTGACCACGGTGGGCACGGGGTTCGTCGGTGTCCGTGAGGTGCTGCTGACCTCGCTCCGTGCGCGCGGCGACGACATGCTGGCCTCGCCCATGTCGTTCTACACGACCGGCGTCGACCTGACCGGGGCCGCCGTCCTGGTCGCTCTGGTGATCACGCTGTGCGGGCTCGGCGTCGGCACCGCCGAGTCGGTAGCGACCCGCCGCCGGGGCCTGGCGGCGCAGGTCGCCGCCGGAGTGCCGCGCTCGGTGCTCGGCCGGGCGCTGCTCCTGGAGACGGCCCTGCCGCTGGCGCCGGCGCTGCTGCTGGCGGGCGGCGGGGGCCTGCTGATCGGCGGCTGGTTCGCGGGAATCGCCCACGACGGCAGCCGCTCCGTCCCGCTCACGGCACTGCTGGTACCGCCGGCGGTGTACGTGTTCTGTCTGCTCGCCGCGGCGACCTCGCTGCCGTTGCTGCGCCGGTCGCTGCGTCCGGCGGAGCTGCGGTACGTGTGAGCGGGCGGGCATGACTGATCCGGCCCTGGGGAACGGGGGTTCCCGGGGCCGGATCGTCTCCGTGCCGTACGAACAACTCGTACAACTGTGCTGGCACTCCGTATTCAGATATGGGAAAGCCCGAACGTCAGGCTGAGATGCCGTCGATCCGGGCCATCGCGTCGTCCGCGCCGTACGGCTGCAGGTAGGGCAGCCAGCGCGGGTCCCGGTGCCCGGTGCCGATGATGCGCCAGGCGAGACCGGTGGGCGGGGCGGGTTTGTGGCGCAGCCGCCAGCCGATCTCGAAGAGATGGCGGTCCGCCTTGGTGTGGTTGCAGCGGCGGCACGACGCCACCACGTTGTCCCAGCGGTGCTGACCGCCGCGGGAGCGCGGGATGACGTGGTCGACGCTGGTCGCGGCGGCGCCGCAGTACATGCACCGGCCGCCGTCGCGGGCGAACAGCGCCCTACGGGTCAGTGGAACGGGCCCCCGGTAGGGAACCCGGACGAACCTCTTCAGCCGGACCACGCTGGGTGCGGGGACAGTTACAGTCGCGCTGTGCATGAAGGCGCCCGATTCCTCGAGGGAGACTGCCTTGTTCTCCAGGACGAGGACGAGCGCGCGGTGGAGCGGTACGACGCCGAGTGGCTCGTACGACGCGTTGAGTACCAGGACATGCGGCACGGATGCCTCCTTGGGCGTCGGCGGCGCGTGGCTCGCGCCGGGACGATCTGTAGTCAGTCTCCACTCTCGCCCGGCGGCAGCGCCACCACGTCCCGGTAACGGGCTGGGAGTGTTTTCGACCACACCTTGTGTTCATGCCCCGGGACCACACCCCCTTCATCCCCAGGTGGGCACGTTCTCTCCCTCGAACATGGCGCGGATCCACACACGCTCCCCCGTTAGTGTGGTGGGTCTGCCCTTCCGGTGACCTTTCCGTGACCTGAATGACGCGCTCACCGTCGAGCCGACCGCCGTAACCATCCGTACCGGAGGCAGACAGCTCTGGAGGTCCCCCCGTGCCCTTGCCCGCCGTCCTGCTCGCCGTCGGCCCGTCGCCGTCACCGACTCCCTCGGAGTCACCGACCGCGCTGGTCCCGTCGTTCCAGGACGCCCAGGAGAGCGCGACGAACGCCGCCAGCTGGGTCCAGCAGAACTGGTCCACCTGGCTGGCCATCGGACTCAAGGTCCTGCTGATCCTGGTGATCTCGGTCGTGCTGAGAGCGGTGGTACGGCGGGCCATCACCAAGCTGATCGACCGGATGAACCGCACGGTCCAGGCGGCCGACGGCCCGGCCGGCGGCATGGCCCTCGGCAGCCTGCTGGTCAATGTCGAACGCCGTCGCCAGCGCTCCCAGGCGATCGGCTCCGTGCTGCGCTCGGTGGCGAGCTTCATCATCCTGGGCACCGCGGCCCTGATGGTCCTCGCCGCGTTCCAGATCAACCTGGCCCCGCTGCTCGCCTCCGCCGGTGTCGCGGGTGTGGCGATCGGTTTCGGCGCCCGCAACCTGGTGACGGACTTCCTCTCCGGCGTGTTCATGATCCTGGAGGACCAGTACGGGGTCGGGGACACGATCGACGCGGGGGTGGCGTCGGGCGAGGTGATCGAGGTGGGCCTGCGGGTGACGAAGCTGCGCGGCGACCAGGGCGAGATCTGGTACGTGCGAAACGGCGAGGTCAAGCGCATCGGCAACCTCTCGCAGGGCTGGGCGACGGCCGGCGTCGACGTGACTGTGAGCGCGCACGTCGACCTGGACCGGCTGAAGGCGACGCTCGCCGAGGTCAGCGAGAAGATGAGCCGCGAGGAGCCCTGGAACGAGCTGCTGTGGGGCCCGATCGAGAGCCTGGGCCTGGACAGCGTGCTCCTGGACTCGATGGTCGTCCGGCTCACGGCGAAGACGATGCCGGGCAAGTCCCTGACGGTGGAGCGCGAACTGCGCTGGCGCGTCAAGCGGGCCCTGGACGCGGCGGGCATCCGCATCGTGGGCGGCACCACGGTCATCCCGGAGGAGGACCCCGACGCGGACCCGACGGCAGCGGTCGCGGCCCCCTCGGTGTATTCGAACACCGGCTCCCCCCAGGCGGAGGCGGCGTCCCCGATCGCACCGGCGCGGCCCGGCAGGTAGGCGGTATCCGACAGTCAGCGGCCTGTACGAAAGAGGCGGCGTCCCCGATCCGGGGCGCCGCCTCTCACATTGCCCCTTGACGTCCCCCTTGGTCCGGTCTTATCTTCTCGCCATCCGATAGGAAACCTTCCTAACAGTCATCGCGGGACAACCACTGCCGATGACCGTGAAAAACTGGGCCACGGAAAGGCAGGTGCAGACGCCCATGGCAGGAACCGCAGGCACGCCAGGCACTCCCCGCGTTCTGCGCGCCATGAACGACCGGGCCGCCCTGGACCTCCTCCTGGAGCACGGCCCCCTGTCCCGCACCCGGATCGGCAAGCTCACCGGCCTCTCCAAGCCGACCGCCTCACAGCTCCTCGCCCGCCTGGAAGCGGCGGGACTCGTACTGGCGACCGGCACCAGCGAGGGCCGCCCCGGCCCCAATGCCCAGCTGTACGAGGTCAACCCGACCGCCGCGTACGCCGCCGGGCTCGACGTCACCCCCGAACGCGTTCTCGCCGCCGTCGCCGACATCACCGGCAAGGCGGTGGGCGAGTACGAACTGCCCACCCCCGGCAAACGCCCCGCCCGGCCCGTCGTCCAGCAGGTCACCGAGGCCCTGGACGGTGCGATGAAAGCGGCGGGGCTGGCCCGCGCCGATCTGCGGCGGCTCGTCATCGGGACCCCGGGCGCCTTCGACCCGGGCACCGGCCGGCTGCGCTACGCCTCCCACCTCCCCGGCTGGCACTCCCCGGCCCTCCTCGACGAACTCGCCGCCGCGCTGCCGATGCCGGTGGAGTACGAGAACGACGTGAACCTCGTCGCCATCGCCGAACAACGGCTCGGCGCGGCCAGAGGGCACGACGACTTCGTGCTCCTGTGGAACGAGGGCGGACTCGGTGCCGCGCTCGTCCTCGGCGGCCGGCTGCACCGCGGCTGGACCGGCGGCGCCGGCGAGGTCGGCTTCCTGCCCGTGCCGGGCACACCCCTCGTCCGGCAGGTCAGCAGGGCCGGCAGCGGCGGCTACCAGGAACTCGCCGGTTCCCAGGTCATCCCCCGGCTCGCCCGCGAGCTGGGCATCAGCCCCGTCCCCGAGGGCCCGTACGCCGAGGTCGCCGCCGGCCTCGTCGCCCAGGCCGCCGACATCAACGCGGGCCCCCACCGGCGGCTCCTCGAAACGTACGCCACGGGCCTGGCCACCGGTCTGGCCTCGCTCGTCTCCGTCCTCGACCCCGAACTCGTCGTCCTCAGCGGCGCCTCCCTGACCGCGGGCGGCGAACCCCTGCGCGGTCTGGTCCAGGCCGAGCTGGAGGAACTGGCCGCGGCCCGGCCCCGGCTGGTCGTGGGCGACGTACGCGAACATCCCGTGCTGCGGGGCGCGCTGGAGAGTGCCCTCGCGACCACCCGCGACGAGGTCTTCGACACCTCCCGCTGAGCGCCCCCGCACTCCCTTTCCTCACCCCTCCCCCCCTCACCAGTCCCCTGCCCTGCCACGTCCTTCCCTGGGAGACCTCGCCATGCCCGGAATATCCAGAAAAGTCACCTCCGCCCTCGCCGTGACCGCCTCGACAGCCCTCCTCGCCACGGCCTGTACGGGCCAGGCGTCGTCCGGAGCCTCCGACGACCCGTCCAAGGACACGACCATCACCTTCTGGCACGCCTGGAGCGCGCCGAACGAGGTGGCGGGCGTGAAGGCGCTGATCGCCGGTTTCGAGAAGGTCAACCCGAACATCCATGTGGACGTCGTCGGCAACATGACCGACGACAAGATGAACCAGGCGCTGCGCGCGGGCGGCAGCAAGGCGCCGGACGTGATCTCGTCGTTCACCACCAACGGCGTCGGCAAGTTCTGTTCGTCGGGCGCGCTGGTCGACCTCAATCCGCTCTTCAAGAAGGCGGGCATCGACCCGGCGACCACCTTCCCGAAGGCGATGAGCGAGTACACCCAGTACGAAGGCGACCGCTGCGCCGTCCCGCTGCTCGGCGACGCGTACGGCCTGTACTACAACAAGACCGCCTTCCAGAAGGCCGGGATCGCCGGCCCGCCGAAGACCTGGTCGGAGTTCGAGGCCGACGCCAAGAAGCTGACAGTTCCGCAGGGCGACACGTACAAGCAGCTCGGTTTCATGCCGGACTACCACGGCTGGGAGACGACCACCGAGCACTATATGGGCCAGTTCGGGCCGACGTACTTCGACGCGTCCGGCAGGTCGACGGTCGCCACCGACCCGGCCGTCGCCGACGCCTTCGCCGTGCAGAAGAAGCTCGTGGACAGCCTCGGCGGCTTCCAGAAGCTGGAGAGGTTCCGCTCCGGGCTCGGTGACGAGTGGGGCCCCAAGCACCCCTTCCAGACCGGCCAGGTGGCCATGCAGCTCGACGGCGAGTGGCGCCTCGGGATGGCGCTGGACGCGAAGCCCGGCTTCGAGATCGGCGTCGCCCCGCTGCCCGTACCCGACGACAGGGCCGACCAGTACGGCAAGGGCTACATCACCGGCACCATCGCCGGTATCGCCGCCACCAGCAAGAAGCAGAACGCGGCCTGGGAACTGGTCAGGTACATCACCACGGACACGGACGCGGTCGTCGGCTTCTCCAACGCGATCCACAACGTGCCCTCCACGCTCGAGGCCCTCAAGTCCCCGAAGCTGAAGTACGACCCACGCTTCAGGACCTTCCTCGACATCGCCGCGAACCCCCACTCCTCGACCTCGCCGGCCTCGATCAACGGCGGCGTGTACCTCACGACCATCCAGCAGCTCGGCTACGACTACGAGAGCGGCAAGGTCACCGACCTGAAGGCGGGCCTGAAGAAGGCAGCGGCGCAGATCGACACGGACATCGCGCAGGCGAAGTAGCCATGGCCGCCACCACCCACACCCTGCGGGCCAAGCACCGGCGTTCGAGGCTGCGCACCCTTGCCTTCCTCTCGCCCTGGCTGATCGGTTTCACGGTCTTCTTCGCGTACCCGATGATCTCCACGGTCTACTTCTCGTTCATGCACTACGACGGCTTCAAGCCGCCGACCTGGAGCGGAACGAAGAACTGGACGTACGTCTTCGAGTCCTACCCCTTCTTCTGGCCCGCCCTGCGCAACACCCTGTGGCTGGTCGTGATCATGGTGACCCTCCGTGTCCTGTTCGGACTCGGGATCGGCATGCTCATCACGAAGATCAAGACGGGTACGGGGATCTTCCGCACCCTCTTCTACCTCCCCTACCTGGCCCCGCCGGTGGCCGCCACCATGGCGTTCGCGTTCCTCCTCAACCCCGGTACGGGACCGGTCAACTCCCTACTGGAGAAGATCGGCATCCCCGCGCCGGGCTGGTTCAACGACCCCAGCTGGTCGAAGCCGGCGCTCACCATGCTGGCCCTGTGGGGCGTCGGCGACCTGATGGTGATCTTCATGGCCGCGCTGCTCGACGTACCGAGGGAGCAGTACGAGGCGGCCGAACTGGACGGCGCGACACCCTGGCAGCGGTTCCGGTACGTCACGCTGCCGAACATCTCGCCGATCATCATGTTCGCCGTCGTCACCGGCGTCATCGGGGCGATGCAGTACTACACCCAGCCCCTGGTGGCCGGAAAGGTCGCCTCGGGTGTGATCCAGGGCGCGGGCACCGCGTTCGAGCCCGGCTACCCCGAGCACTCCACGCTCACCCTCCCCCAGCTCGTCTACAACCTCGGCTTCCAGCGCTTCGACTACGGCTCCGCCTGTGTCGTCGCCCTGGTCCTGTTCGCCCTGTCGATGGCGTTCACCGCGCTGTTGATGCGGCGCCGGGGCGGCCTCATCCAGGCAGGTGACTGACATGGCCCAGGACACCGCTCAACTACTCGAACGGCCGGTGGAGTTGAAACTCCCCGCCACGCCCGCCGAGCGCACGGCCCGCCGCAAAGCACTCCTGGAATGGATCGCGGTCCACTCCCTCGGCGTCGCGGCGGCCCTCTTCTTCACCCTGCCCTTTGTGTTCGTTTTCCTGACCTCGCTGATGAGCGACTCGCAGGCCCTCAGCAGGGACCTGATCCCGCACACCTGGGAGTGGTCCAACTACCGCAAGGTCTTCGACACCCCGGGCTTCCTGACCTGGTGGAAGAACACCCTGATCTACGCCGGACTGGGCACCGCCCTGACCGTCGTCTCGTCCGTGCCCGTGGCCTACGCGCTCGCCAAGTTCCGCTTCCGGGGCCGCAATCTGACGCTCATGCTGGTCATCTCGATGATGATGCTGCCTCCCCAGGTGGTCGTCATCCCGATGTACCTGTTCTGGGCGAAGCAGCTGGACCTGTCCGGCACGCTGTGGCCGCTGATCATCCCGCTGGCGTTCGGCGACGCGTTCTCGATCTTCCTGCTGCGCCAGTTCCTGATGACCATCCCGAACGAGTACCTGGACGCGGCGAAGGTGGACGGCTGCGGCGACCTGCGCACCCTGCTCAGGGTCGTCCTGCCGATGGCGAAGCCCGGGATCGCGGCCATCGCCCTCTTCCAGTTCTTCAACGCCTGGAACGACTACTTCGGCCCCCAGATCTACGCGTCCGAGAACCCGGGCGCCTGGACGCTGAGTTACGGCCTGGAGTCCTTCAAGGGCGCCCACCACACCGACTGGAACCTCACCATGGCAGCGACCGTGCTGGTCCTGGCCCCCGTGCTCCTCGTGTTCTTCTTCGCCCAGAAGGCGTTCGTCGAAGGCGTCACTCTCACCGGCGTAAAGGGTTGATGCATTCATGAAACTCACCGTGGTCGGCGGCGGTTCGACCTACACACCCGAACTCATCGACGGTTTCGCCCGGTTGCGGGACACCCTGCCCATAGAGGAGCTGGTGCTCGTCGACCCGGCCGCCGAACGCCTGGAGCTGGTCGGCGGGCTCGCCCGGCGCATCTTCGCCAGGCAGGGCCACAACGGCAAGATCACCACCACCGACGACCTGGACAAGGGCGTCGAAGGCGCCGACGCCGTCCTGCTCCAACTCCGCGTCGGTGGCCAGGCGGCCAGGCAGCAGGACGAGACATGGCCGCTGGAGTGCGGCTGCGTCGGCCAGGAGACGACCGGCGCGGGCGGCCTCGCCAAGGCGCTGCGCACAGTGCCGGTCGTCCTGGACATCGCCGAGCGCGTCCGGCGGACCAACCCGGACGCCTGGATCATCGACTTCACCAACCCGGTGGGCATCGTCACCCGCGCCCTGCTCCAGGCCGGCCACAAGGCGGTCGGCCTGTGCAACGTGGCGATCGGCTTCCAGCGGAAGTTCGCCGCGCTGCTGGGGGTGACCCCGGCCGACGTCCACCTGGACCACGTGGGCCTCAACCACCTCACCTGGGAGACGGGCGTCCGCCTCGGCGGCCCCGAGGGCGAGGACGTCCTGCCCCGGCTGCTCAGCGAGTACGGCGACCGGATCGCCGACGACCTGCGCCTGCCGCGTACGGTCCTCGACCGGCTGGAGACGGTGCCGTCCTACTACCTGCGCTACTACTACGCCCACGACAGCGTCGTACGGGAACTGCGCACCAAGCCCTCCCGGGCGGCCGAGGTGGCGGCGATGGAGGAGCAACTGCTGCGGATGTACGGCGATCCGGCCCTGGACGAGAAACCGGAACTGCTGGCGAAGCGCGGCGGCGCCTTCTACTCGGAGGCCGCGGTGGATCTCGCCGCGTCGCTGCTGGGCGGGGGCGGCAGTCCCTACCAGGTGGTGAACACGTACAACAAGGGCACACTGCCCTTCCTGCCCGACGACGCGGTGATCGAGACGCAGGCCGCGGTGGGCCGGCTGGGGGCCGCTCCCCTGGCCGTCCCGGCTGTCGACCCGCTGTACGCGGGGCTGATCGCCAACGTCACCGCCTACGAGGAACTGGCGCTGGAGGCCGCGCTGCACGGCGGGCGCAACCGGGTCTTCCGGGCGCTGCTCGCACATCCGCTCGTCGGCCAGTACGACTACGCGGACACCCTGACCGACACTCTGATCGCGCACAACCGGGAGCATCTCGCGTGGGCATGACCGCACACGTCCTCGCCGTCGACGCGGGCAACAGCAAGACCGATGTGGCGGTGGTCGCGGCCGACGGGGAGGTGCTGGCCACGGCGCGCGGCGGGGGGTTCCGGCCGCCGACCGACGGGCTGGACGTCGCGGTCTCCGGGCTCGCCGGCGCCGTCGCCGAGGTCTTCGCCGCCGCCGGGGTCAGTGCCGTCGACCGGGTCTCGGCCTGCCTGGCCAACGCCGACTTCCCCGTGGAGGAACAGCAGTTCGCCGCCGCGCTGCACGCGCGCGCGTGGGGCGCGAGTGTCGACGTACGCAACGACACCTTCGCGATCCTGCGGGCCGGGATCACCGAGCCGCGCGGAGTCGCCGTCGTCTGTGGCGCCGGCATCAACTGCGTCGGCATGACCCCGGACGGCCGCGCGGCCCGCTTCCCCGCGCTGGGGCGGATCTCCGGCGACTGGGGCGGTGGCTGGGGTCTGGCCGAGGAGGCCATGTGGCATGCGGCGCGCGCGGAGGACGGCCGGGGCGGTCCCACGGCCCTGATGTCCGCCCTGCCCGCCCACTTCGGGCTCACCTCCATGTACGCGCTGATCGAGGCGCTGCATCTGGGGGACGTCGACAACGCGCGGCGCCATGAGCTGACGCCGGTGCTGTTCGCCACGGCGGCGGACGGTGACCCGGTGGCGGGCGCGCTGGTGGACCGGCTGGCGGACGAGGTGGTGGCCAAGGCCTCGGTCGCGCTCGGCCGCCTCGGGCTCCTCGACGAGGAGACGCCGGTCCTGCTCGGCGGGGGTGTACTGGCCGCCCAGCACGCCCGGTTGACGGACCGCATCACCGAACTGCTGGCCGCGCGGGCACCCAAGGCGGTCCCCCGGGTGGTGACGGCACGGCCGGTACTGGGGGCGGCGCTGCTGGGCCTGGACCACACGAACGCCCCGGCGACGGCGCACGCGCGCGTACGGCGCTTCTACGAGGTCTGACCTGCTTCGTACGGGAACCGAACAGATTCCTCCGGCGTATTCATGGGCAGAGGGGTGGTGCGGGGAGCGCGTATGTGTCCGAATGCAGGGCAGCGCTATCCGGCACCACACCGCTCACCGCGACGCGACCCGGCCCAGCTGCGATCCGATCAAGATCCAGTCAAGGCCGGTGCGGATTGTCAGTGCCGGGGGCGATACTGGCGGTGACGGATGACCATGGGGGAGGTCACAGTGACATCTACGAGCAGTGCGGCACCACCGACACCCGGCTCGCCGGGCGGTCCCGGCGCCTCGGGCGCGTCCGGTGCGTCCACCGCCTCAGGCCTGCCCGCGATTCCGTCGCAGGGGGGCAGGGGCCCTGTTCCCGATGTCCCCCAGCCCCCGCGCCGCACCGCCTTCGCCGAGGGCGTCGACCAGTTGCGGGCCGCCGCGACCACCGAGCCCGGCCGGCTGCGGATCATCGGCGCCCTGCTCGCGGTGCTCGTCGTCGCGTTCGGCGCCGTCACCGCCTGGCAGATGACCGACCGTTCGTCGGCCGCGGACGACGTGCTGCACAACAGCCAGCCCCTCAGCTCCGCCGCCGCGGACATCTACAGCTCCCTCGCGGACGCCAACACGGCCGCCTCCAGCGGTTTCCTGGCCGGCGGTGACGAGACGGCGACCTCCCGCGACCGCTACCAGCGGGACATCCGCAACGCGGCGGACAAGCTCTCCGCCGCCGCGACCAACTCCGCGCCGGGCTCCGAGTCCGCGACGACCATCGCCCGACTCAACAAGCTGCTGTCGGAGTACACGGGCTACATCGAGCGGGCCCGCGCCAACAACCGGCTGGGCTTCCCGGTCGGCGGCTCGTACCTGCGGCTGGCGAACGACACGATGCAGACGCGGATGCTCCCGCAGGCGGAGAAGCTCTACGCCAAGGAGAACCAGCGGCTGCGCTCCGACTACGCGGACGCGACCTCGTACCCCTGGGCGGCGATCGGACTCGGTGTCGCCGTGCTCGGCGCCCTGGTCTGGGCCCAGCGGCGCAACTACCAGCGCACGAACCGGGTGCTGAACCACGGACTGGTCGCGGCGACGGCCACCGCGACAGTCGTCCTGCTGTGGCTGGTCGCCGGGCAGAGTTTCGCCCGCTCGGGGCTGGGCGAGTCCTACGACCACGGCATCCGCTCGCTGAACGTGCTGCACGACGCCCGGATCGCCTCCCTGAAGGCGCGCGGCAACGAGAACCTGACGCTGGTGGCGCGCGGCGCGGAGACGGTCAAACTGTCCGACGGCGACGTCGTCGACACGTACGACAACAACTTCCGTACGGAGATGACCGCCCTCGGCAAGGGGCTCACCGAGGCCGAGCGCCTCGCCGACGACCAGCCGGGCAAGGCACCGGTCGCGACGGCCGTCGGGGGCATGGAGGAGTGGCAGAAGCGCCACAAGGAGGCGCGGGCCGAGTACGAGTCCGGTGACTTCCAGCAGGCGCTCGCCCGCGTCATAGGCGACAAGGGCGACAAGCCGACGGGCGAGTGCTTCGACAGCGTCGACACGGCGCTGAAGACGGCGATCGGGCATGAGCAGACGGAGTTCGCCCAGGCCGCCGCGAACGGCCTGGACGCGATGACCGGCCTCCCCGTGGGGGCCGCGGGCCTCGCCGTGCTGGGCGCGGCGGGCGCGGTGCTCGGCATCGGGCGCAGGCTGTCGGAGTACCGCTGATGCGGCACGAAGCGGTACAAGGGAGTTCGGCGGCAAGGGAGTTCGGGCGATGAGAGGGGGCGTGACGATGAACGCACAACGGCTTGAGCGGAGTCTGCGCACCGGCCTGAGGGTCCTGCGGGCAGGGCTGCGGGGGTGGGGCGGTGTGGGGGCGATGGCGGCCGTCTGCGCCCTCGCGGTGGCCTTCGCGCTGCTGCTCCCGCTGACCCAGCCGCGCGGCGTCGGCAGTGCGGGCACCGGTGGCCAGGGGGTCGCCGTGGGCATCCAGGCGAGCGCCGCGGCCGCGTGCCGCAACCCGCAGGACCAGAGCCCGGAGCCGTCGTCGCTGGACGGGAGGACGATCGAGGAGATCAAGAGCCGCGCGGACCGGCGGCTCGTGGTCGGCGTCGACCAGAACAGCTACCGCTGGGGCTACCGCGATCCGAACGGCGGCCGGTCGGCGGAGCTGGAGGGCTTCGACATCGACCTGGTCCACCGGATCGCGCAGGACATCCTCGGCGACAAGGACGCGGTCAAGTTCAAGGCCATCCCGACCAACCAGCGCATCCCGGCGCTCAAGGACGGCCGCGTCGACATGATCGTCCGCACGATGACGATCACCTGTGACCGGCTGAAGGACGTGTCGTTCTCCGCCCCGTACTTCCTCACCGGCCAGCAGGTCCTGGCGCCCAAGAGCTCCACGATCAAGGGCTACGACAAGACGCTCGACGGCAAGCGGATCTGCTCGGCGAAGGGCTCCACGGCGCTCGAGAAGCTGAAGGCGGACAAGGCGGCGAAGAAGCCCGCGGTGGCGACCGCCGACATAGACAAGACCGTCCCCAGTCAGCTCGACTGCCTCGTCCGCCTCCAACTCGGCCAGGTGGACGCCGTGGTGACCGACGGCGCGCTCGCCGCGAGCCAGGCGGCACAGGACCCGACGGTCGAGCTGAAGGGCAACACGTTCACCACCGACTACTACGGCGTGGCGGTGAAAAAGGGCGCGAACGACCTCGCGGCCCAGGTCAATCGCATACTGGAGCAGTACCGCCAGGACGGCGACTGGCAGAAGTCGTACGACACGTGGCTGTCGCCGACACTCGGCAGCGAATCGGAGTCGGCGAAGCCGCCGGTGCCCCGCTACAAGTGACGTTCACCGACCGACCCACGAGCCAACCGAACGAGTCAACCCCACGAGTAGTCGAGGTGATCGATGGGCGTCACGGGAGCCACCGGGCCGGTGATGGACCGGGACGAGGTGGACCGTGCGCTGGCGCGGCTCGGCGCGGAGCACGAGGCGATCGAGACCTCCCTCCTCGCCCTCCAGGACCACGCGGGCCGCAGACTCCTCGAAGGCGCCGAGCTCACCGGCACGACCAAGGAGCGCTGGACGGCCGCGGACGCGTCGATCACGCTGCTGTGGGCGTACTTCGACGCGTACTCGGACACGTTCCGCTCCGCGCGTGACATCCGTTCGCGCCGCCGCTGGTCCAGCCGCGAGGACCTGGTGGAGCTGACGGAACTGCTGCGCGGCGAGTGCGTCACGCTCGCGGGCTCCGCGACGGCGACGGCCAACGCGCCCACCCTGCACGGCACCGGGAAGCTCAGCCACCAGTACTCGCTGGCCGCCCTGGTGGAGCTGATGAACGAGCTGTACGCGACCTCGCTGGACATGGTCGTCACCGCCGACGCGGTCTGGTCGGCGCTGCCCGCGCGGATAGATTTACTGGCCGCCGAGCTGCAGCGCACCCGCCAGCTGGCGCACTCCGTGGGCGTACGCCCCGGCGAGCACCCGGCGGGCGACGACCTGGAGCGCATCACCCGCACCCTGACCGCCCTGCGCGAGCGGGTGATCTCCGACCCGCTGGCGTTCTGGCTGCCCGCGCAGGGCAGTTCGGCACCCGGCGGCGGCCGTCCGGACACCACGGTGTACGACCGTGAGGCGCGCGCCCTGGAGGACGTACGCCGGGAGATCGACGCCGTGCTGACGGTCCGCCAGGACGCGGAGGCGCGGCTCATGAGGCTGCGCGACGTGCTGTCCCGCGCGGACCGCACCCTCGCCGAGGCGCGCAGCGCGCGCGGTGAGGTGCTGGCGAAGATCGCCGCGTCGGAGGTGCCCGCCGTGAGCGGGCCGCCCACGGCGTTGCAGGAGCAGCTGGCGACGGCCGCCGAGTACCGCAGACACGCCCAGTGGCACCGTCTCTCGCCGCTCCTGGAGTCCCTGGAGGAGAAGGCGGAGGACGAACTGATGCGCGCCCGCGAGTCGTTGACGGCGGTGACCCAGCCGCTGGCGGTCCGCGCGGAGCTGCGCGGCCGGCTCGACGCGTACCGGGCGAAGGTCGCCCGGCACGGCCTCGCGGAGGATCCGCTGCTGATCGAGCGGTACGACGCGGCGCGCCGCATGCTGTGGAGCGCGCCCTGCGACCTGCGGGTCGCGGAGCAGGCCGTGCTGCGTTACCAGCAGGCCGCCGCCGAGTTCTTCGGCGGCCCGCGGGTGCCCGGCCAGGCCGGACCCAGTGACCGGAAGGGGGAGTACTGATGACCGGAACCGAGCAGCCGAAGTGCCAGCGGCCCGACTGTGACGGCAGTTACGAGGACATGGGCGGCGGCGAGCTGTACTGCGACACGTGCGGCCTCGCGCCGGTCGTGGCGGCCGGCAGGATGGTCGGTTCGGCGTCCACCGGGGTCACCGGGGCGGCCAACCGGCGCTCGGGGAGCGGTAGTTCGCCCTCGGCGGGTTCCCGTGGGTCCGCCCCTTCCGCGCGCACCTCTCGCACCTCCCGTTCCTCGCAGTCCCGCCGCTCGGTCTCCGGCCGCCTCTCACGGTCCCTGTCGGGCAAGGCCACGGGCCGTTCGGTGTCGGTGCGCAGCTCGGGTTCGACCGCCGGGTCGACCGGGCGCGGCCGGCTCGGCGCGGGCCTGGTGGAGGTGCCGGGGGTGCCGCGGCCCGAACCGCGCGCGATGGTGCTGGAGAACCCGGAGGTGCCCGAGCGCAAGCGGTTCTGCTCGCGCTCGGACTGCGGGGCGCCCGTGGGGCGGGCGCGCGGCGAGGGCCGTCCGGGGCGTACGGAGGGGTTCTGCACGAAGTGCGGGCACCCGTACTCGTTCGTGCCGAAGCTGCGCACCGGTGACATCGTGCGCGGCCAGTACGAGGTGGCGGGCTGTCTGGCGCACGGCGGCCTCGGCTGGGTCTACCTCGCCGTGGACCGCGCGGTGTCGGACCAGTGGGTGGTCCTGAAGGGTCTGCTGGACACCGGCGACCAGGACGCGATGGCGGCGGCGATCTCCGAGCGGCGGTTCCTCGCGGAGACCGTGCACGCCAACATCGTGCGGATCTACAACTTCGTGGAGCACCTGGACCAGCGCACGGGCTCGCTCGACGGCTACATCGTCATGGAGTACGTCGGCGGCAAGTCGCTGAAGGAGATCGCCAACGACCGCCGTACACCGGACGGGAAGCGGGACCCGCTGCCGGTGGAGCAGGCGTGCGCGTACGGCATCGAGGCGCTCGAGGCGCTGGGCCATCTGCACAGCCGCAACCTGCTGTACTGCGACTTCAAGGTCGACAACGCGATCCAGACCGAGGACCAGCTGAAGCTGATCGACATGGGCGCGGTCCGCAGGATGGACGACGACGAGTCGGCCATCTACGGCACGATCGGCTACCAGGCGCCGGAGGTCGCGGAGGTCGGCCCGTCGGTGGCGTCCGACCTGTACACGGTCGCGCGCACGCTCGCCGTCATGACGTTCGACTTCCAGGGCTACACGAACGTGTTCGTGGACTCCCTGCCGGACCCCGACCACATCGAGGTCTTCCGTCAGTACGAGTCGTTCTACCGGCTCCTGGTGCGCGCCACCGACCCCGACCCGGCCCGCCGGTTCGCGTCCGCGCAGGAGATGTCCGAGCAGCTGACAGGCGTACTGCGCGAGGTCGTGTCGCTCCAGACGGGGCGGGCCAGACCCGCGCTGTCGACCCTGTTCGGCCCGGAAGTGAAGGTCACGGACGCGGAGTTGTTCGCGGCCCTGGACGGCGAGGTGTCCCGGCTCGGGGCGCGCGCGGCGACGCCCCGCAAGAAGTCGTCGCCGGCCGCCGGGGGCAGCACCAGGGCGCTCACCGGTGCCCCGCAGCTCGTCAAGGCCATCGACGCCGGTGCCGCCGCGCTCGCGCTGCCCGTGCCGCGCGTCGACCCGACCGACCCCAACGCGGGCTTCCTGGCGGGCCTGTTGGCGTCGGCGGCCGGGGAGCTGATCGCCGCCCTCGCGGTGGTGCCGACGCAGTCGACCGAGACCCGGCTGCGGGAGGTGCGGGCCCGGCTGGAGAACGGGGACGCCGTGACCGCCCGGGAGTCGCTGGTCAGGCTGGCGGAGGAACGGCCCGACGACTGGCGGGTGGTCTGGTACCAGGGCGTGGCGGCGCTGGTGACGGGCGATCACGAGAGCGCCGCGCTGTCGTTCGACGCGATCTACGACGCCTTCCCGGGCGAGAGCCCGCCCAAGCTGGCCCTCGGGCTGTGCGCGGAGGTGCTCGGGCAGCTGGACAACGCCGCCGAGTACTACCGGCTGGTGTGGACGACCGACCCGAGCTATGTGAGCGCCGCGTTCGGCCTGGCCCGCGTCCAGTTGGCGGCGGGCGACCGCCGTGGCGCCGTGAAGACGCTGGAGTCCGTCCCGGAGGCGTCCATCCACTACACGGCGGCCCGCGTGGCCGCCGTACGGGCGCGGCTGCGGCACCGGACGCCCGTCGGCGCCGACGCGCCCTTCCTGGACGATCTGATCGCTTCCGCCGCCCAGGTGGAGGCACTCGGCGGATACGGTCTGGACGCGGTCCGGCGGGAGCAGCTGTCGACGGAAGTCCTCGGCTGCGCGCTGGACTGGATACTCTCCCAGGGCCAGGGTTCCGCTCCTTCGGCCGTCGGGGGGCGGGTGCTGCTCGGCAGCGACCTGGACGAGCGTGGTCTGCGCTTCGGGCTGGAGCGCTCGTACCGCACGCTGGCCCGGCTCGCGCAGGGCGGCGAGGAGAGGATCGACCTGGTGGAACGCGCCAACCGTTACCGCCCCCGGACGTGGGTGTAGTTGATGTCCCAGATGCCCCAGCCACCGCAGCCGACCGCCCTGTCCAGGTGCCCGAGCTGCGAGGAGCCCCTGGAATCGGGCGACCGGTTCTGCGGCGCGTGCGGGTACGACCTGTCGGCCGTGCCCCCACGCCCCGGGGACTCCCCCACGCTCACCCTGAACGGCGCGCTCGCCGCCGCGCCGCCCACGCCTGCGGAGTCCGCTTCCGTGGACTGGCCCCTGGCGCCCGAGACCAGCAGCTCCGGCACCCCGGCGCCGGTGCACCTCGCGACCGATCTCCAGGGCACCGACTCGGGCGGGATCCCGCTCCCGCCGGTTCCCGGCCGGCCACCGGTGTCCGAGGCGCCGGCCGCGGGCTCGCCGGTCTCCCCGGCCACGGGGGTGCGGTTCGACCGGTCCGCGGGCGGTGAGCCCGACGAGTACCCGCTCCAGGCGCCCGCCCCGCGCCCCGCCCAGGCCTCCACGCCCCCGGCCGGCACCAAGGTGTGCGTGGCCTGCCGGGCGGGCCGGGTCGATCACGACGGCTACTGCGAGAACTGCGGGCACGCCCAGCCGCGCGAGCGCGACCACATGGAGGACGAGGTCGGCCCGCTCGCCGCGGTCACCGACCGGGGCCTGCGTCACCACCGCAACGAGGACGCGTACGCGATCTCCCACACCACGCTGCCGAACCACACGCCCGCGCTGGTCGCGATCGTCTGCGACGGCGTCTCCTCGGCGACCCGCCCCGACGAGGCCTCCCTCGCCGCGTCCCGGGCCGCCGGCGACTCGCTGATGGCGGCCCTGCCCCAGGGCACCCACCCCCAGCAGGCGATGCACGAGGCGATCCTCGCCGCCTCGCACGCCGTGAACGCGCTGGCCGACGAGCCCGCCGGGGCCCGCGAGCACGCCCCGCACCAGAACTCCCCGGCCTGCACCCTGGTGGGCTCCATCGTCACCCCGACCCTGCTGGTCGTCGGCTGGGTCGGCGACAGCCGCGCCTACTGGGTCCCGCTCGACCGCTCCACCGCCCCCGCCCGCCTCACCGAGGACGACTCGTGGGCCGCGCAGATGGTCGCCGCGGGCCTGATGAACGAGGCGGAGGCGTACGCCGACGAGCGCGCCCACGCCATCACGGGCTGGCTCGGCGCGGACGCGTACGAACTGGAGCCGCACACCGCTTCCTTCAAGCCGGACCGGCCAGGTGTCGTGGTGGTGTGCACGGACGGCCTGTGGAACTACGCGGAGGCGGCGGACGAGATGGCCGAGGTTCTCCCGCCGGACGCCGCCGCGCGCCCGCTGCACGCCGCCCGGGTTCTGGTGGGCCACGCCCTGGACGGCGGGGGCCACGACAACGTAACAGTGGCCGTCGTGCCGTTCCCCGCGCCGTCGCAGGGGGCAGGATCCGCCTGAGGGCACTGACACGGGGATGTTCTCAGAAGGACCGGAGGGGACTGGTCCGCCAACAGTCACTGCTCCACGAATGTGGGGTTTTCGAGGGGGAGCGAAGCACCCATGGCCAATTTCTCGAAGTCGAACGTGCCGCAGTTCTCGGTGGACGTCTACCAGAACGAGTACCTGCCGGACGGCGGCCGTGAGGTCAGCGCGATCGTGACGGTCACCGCGACCGGCGGCGGCACGGTCGGCGCGGGCGTCTCGGCACCCCACCTCTACACACCCGGCCAGAGCCCGGACGCGGCCGTGGCGATCATGGTCGACTGCTCCGGCTCGATGGACTATCCGCCGACCAAGATGCGGGGCGCCCGGGAGGCGACGGCCGCCGCCATCGACGCCGTGCGCGACGGTGTGCACTTCACGGTGATCGGCGGCACGCACGTCGCCAAGGAGGTCTACCCGGGCGGCGGGCGGCTCGCGGTCGCCGACGCGACGACCCGGGAGCAGGCCAAGCAGGCGCTGCGCCGGCTGAGCGCGGGCGGCGGCACGGCCATCGGCACCTGGCTGCGTCTCGCCGACCGGCTGCTGTCCTCGTCCGAGGTCACGATCCGGCACGGCATCCTGCTCACCGACGGCCGCAACGAACACGAGTCACCGGAGGACCTGAAGGCCGCCCTGGACTCCTGCGCGGGCCGTTTCACCTGCGACGCGCGGGGCGTGGGCACCGACTGGGAGGTCAAGGAGGTCACCGCGATCGCCTCCGGGCTGCTCGGCACCGCCGACATCGTCGCCGACCCGGCCGGCCTCTCCGCCGACTTCACGCGGATGATGGAGACGGCCATGGGCAAGGAGGTCGCCGACGTCGCCCTCCGGCTGTGGACCCCGGTCGGCACGGAGATCAAGTTCGTGAAGCAGGTCGCGCCCACCGTCGCGGAACTGACCGACCGCCGCACGGAGGCGGGCCCCCGCGCCGGTGACTACCCCACCGGTTCCTGGGGCGACGAGTCGCGCGACTACCACGTGTGCGTCCAGGTGCCCTCCGCCGGCCTGGGCCGGGAGATGCTGGCCGCCCGCGTCTCCCTGGTGATCCCGCAGCCCGACGGCAGCGCCCACAACCTCGGCGCGCAGGGCCTCGTACGGGCCGTGTGGACCGACGACATGGCGGCCTCGACGTCGATCAACCCACAGGTCGCGCACTACACGGGTCAGGCCGAACTGGCACAGGTCATCCAGCAGGGCCTGGACGCCCGCAAAGCGGGTGATGTCGACGGGGCAACGGCCAAGCTGGGACGGGCCGTTCAGCTCGCCAGCGCCTCCGGAAACGCGGATACCGCGAAACTGCTCGCAAAGGTGGTGGACGTGGTCGACGCCGCTGCAGGTACTGTGCGACTGAAGGCGAAGGTCGAAGAGGCCGACGAGATGACACTCGAGACACGGTCCACAAAGACTGTTCGTGTAAAGAAGTAACCGAACAAACGTAGCGAAGAGGAGAGGGGGAAGCGCCGACATGCCGACCTGCCCGAACGGACACCAGTCGGATTCCGACGACTGGTGCGAGGTCTGCGGTCACCGCATGGCCGGTGCCGTGCCTCCGCCCCCGCCGCCACCCCCGGCGCCGGGTTACGGCTATCCGCCGCCGGGTTCCGCCACCGGCGCGCCCGGCAGCCGCTCGCACCTGTCCGCCGTGCCGGACGCCGAGCAGGAGCTGTGCCCGCAGTGCCGCACCCCGCGTGAGGGGGGCGCTCCGTTCTGCGAGGAGTGCCGGTGGAACTTCCTGACGAACACGGCGACCTCGTACACCCCGGCCGCTCCGCGCCCACCGGCGCCGGGCCCCGGCCAGGGATACGGTGCGCCCGGTGGCCCGGGCCCCGGCCAGCGGTACCAGCCTCCGCCGCCCGGCCCGTCCTACGGCGGCGGTGACGGCTACGACTACCAGGGCTCGCGCCCGTCGCAGATCAACCGCCCCGCCGAACCGCTCTCACCCTTCGGCGGCGACCCGTCACGCCCTGTGCCCCCGCCGCCGGGTCCCACGCCCGGTATGCCCGCCGGTGGGCCGCAGGGTTACCCGCCCGGCCCGCCCGGCGGATCCCAGGGATACCCGCCGCCCGGTCCCCCCGTCACGTCCGGCGGCCCGCAGCCCCAGGGCGGCTACCCGCCGCCCGGCGGCCATGGAGGCCAGGGAAGGCCCGATGGCGCCCCGCAGGCGTTCCAGCCGTCCGGTCCGCCCCCTCCGCCCGCGTTCCCGCAGGAGACGGGCCGCCGCGGTGGCCCGCAGCAGCCCGGCGGCTTCGGCGGCGCCGACGACGACTGGGTGATCTCCCCGCCGGCCGGCGGCCCGAGCGGACCGCAGGCCCCGCAGCAGGGCGGCGGCTACGGCTACCCGCAGCCCGGCATGACCCAGGCCCCGCCCGCCCACGGCGGCGGCTACGGCTACGGCCAGCAGCAGCCGCTGACCTGGTCCGCGACGATCGGCCCGGACCGCGAGTACTTCATGGCGATGATGCAGCGCTCCGGCCCCGAGGCCGCGGGTCTGAACCTGCCCGCGTACTCACCGGAGCAGCAGCGCGCGCTCACCGGCAACCAGGTCACGATCGGCCGCCGCCGGCACTCCACGGGCGAGTCCCCGGACATCGACCTGGCGGTGCCGCCGGAGGACCCGGGCGTCTCGCATCAGCACGCGGTACTGGTCCAGCAGCCCGACGGCAGCTGGGCGGTCGTCGACCAGAACTCGACGAACGGTACGACGGTCAACAACTCCGAGGAGCCCATCCAGCCCTTCGTCCCCGTACCGCTGCAGGACGGCGACCGGGTGCACGTGGGCGCGTGGACGACGATCACGATCCGCCGGGGATAAGAGCGCCCCTCAGGTCGTGGGGAGGGGCCAGCCGTACGGACCGGTGGGTTCGTCGAGCCAGGCCCACTCCCGGTCGCCGCTGACGGTGATCCCGTACCGCTCCCGCACCGGCCGGTCCTCGCGTTCCCAGAGTGCGTACGCCTCCTGCGGGTCCAGGCTGCCCTGGGTGAGCGCCAGCAGGAACCGGAACAGCTCGTGCTCGCGCGTCCGGGCCGGGACCGCGCCCAGGTGCGGGATCTCCGGCTCCGGCGTGCTCGCCCCTCGCAGCGGCACGAAGTAGGCGGACGTGTGCAGGAAGCGGCCCTCGGCGTGTTCGGCGTCGCGGACCGTGAGGGCGACCAGGCCGGTGGCGAACGGCGCCAGGATGCGGGCGCCCGGTCGGCACTGGGCGAGCCAGGCGCGCGGGACCGAGGTGAGTGTGCAGGTCGCGATGATCCGGTCGAAGGGGCCGCGTTCGGGGACCCCGCGGGCGCCGTCGCCGGTGACGACGACCGGATGGTGTCCGGCGGCGGCCAGGTGCCGGCGGGCCGACTCGGTGATCTCCGGGTCCAGATCCACCGTCGTGACGTGCTCGTCGCCGAGGCGGTGCGCGAGCAGCGCCGCGTTGTACCCCGTACCGGCGCCGATCTCCAGGACGTCGTGCCCGTCCTCGACCCCCAGCTCGGCGAGCATCGCGGCCATGAGTGAGGGCTGACTGCTGGAGGAGACCAACTCACCGTCGCGCACCCTGGTCGCGAGCGGCGCGTCCGCGTAGGCCCCGCGCAGCCAGCGCTCACGCGTGAGCCGGTCAGGACTCTCACCCCACAGCCGCTGCCGCCCGGTCACGGCACCGGCGTAGTAGTACGGCACGAACAGATGCCGTGGCACCGCCTCGAACACCTCCCGCCAGACCGGGTCACTGTCCCAGGCCCCGCTGGCCTCGATCACCCGCACGAGCTCGGCCCGCGCCGCGGCGGCGAGGTCGCTGTCCCTGCCCTCGTGGAGCTCGTGCACGTCCATACGTCCACTGTCCTGCGCCCGGCGCCGGGACGCGAACGGCGATTTCGGGACAGTCCTAGGCCTTGAGTACTCGGTCTCCCCGTCTGAGACCATGGTGAGGTGAATGAGATTCCGCGCGGCACGCTTCAGGAGCAGACCTTCTACGAGCAGGTCGGCGGCGAGGAGACCTTCCGGCGCCTTGTGCACCGGTTCTACGAGGGTGTCGCCGCGGACCCGCTGCTGCGGCCCATGTATCCGGAGGAGGACCTGGGCCCGGCCGAGGAGCGGTTCACGCTGTTCCTGATCCAGTACTGGGGCGGCCCCACCACCTACAGCGAGAACCGCGGCCACCCCCGGCTGCGGATGCGCCATGCCCCCTTCGCCGTCGACCGGGCCGCGCACGACGCGTGGCTGAAGCACATGCACGTCGCCGTCGAGGAGCTCGGCCTCTCCGAGGAGCACGAGCGGACGCTGTGGAACTACCTGACGTACGCGGCGGCCTCGATGGTGAACACAGAGGGCTGAGCGCCCAGCGTTAAGGGCTGAGGGCTGAGGGCTGAGGGCTGAGGGCTGAGCGGGGCTTCAGCGGACGCTGACGTCCAGCGCCCCGAGTCCCGCCCCGCCGCGTACGGCGATCGATCCGTACGGCGTGCGCAGCCGCAGCCAGGACCCCGACGAGACCAGCGCGAGCGGTGCCTCGCCGGACGCCTGCGGGCCCTGCGCGGGCCGCAGGAAGCCCAGGGACTGCGCCGCGTGCACGGCCCGTACCGGCAGGCGGGTCTCCCCGACCGTCCGGGTCCAGATCTCCCGGCCGATCCGGTCGAGTTCGGCGCGGGTACGCAGTTCGGGCGCCAACTTCTGCGTACGGGACCGGAATTCGGCGACCGCCGCAGCGACCATCGTGCGCAGCGCGTCCGGTGCGGGCAGGCCGGGCTCCGGGCGCCAGCCGCCGCGCGGGGGCAGTACCCCGGCCCAGGGCGGCCCGGTGACGGCCTCGGGGACGGTGAGGGTGGCGGCGGACTCGTCCACCGTCTCCAGGAGTTCACCGGCGGACACGGTGACGTCGAGGGCGACGTCCAGCCCGTTCTCGTACGGCTTGGCGAGCCGGGCCGCGCGGATCGCGAGGACCTCGAAGGACGGGGGCCGCCCGAACACGGCGAGCGCGGTGCCGGCCGCCTGGAGACGTACCGCTGCCCCACGGTCGTAGTGGAGCAGCCGGGCGAGGAAGGCGGCGAGGTCGGCCGCCTCCCCCTCGTCGGCGAGGTGCAGGACCGTCATGCGGCGACGGCCCCGTCCTCTTCGTCGGCGTTCGCGTCGTCGTCCGCGTCCGCAGCCGGATCCATGTACTCCTCCAGGAACTTCCGTTCCTCGGAGGTGATGCGGCGCGGACGCTGCGTCGCGAAGTCGAACGGCACGACGACCGTCGAGGCCTGGACGTACACCTGGTCCGCGTCCTTGACCTCATAGGTGAGCGTGAAGGACGCCGCTCTTATCCGCGTCACCCACAGCTCGATGTCCACGGGCGCGTGCCGGTGGACCAGCTGCCTCTTGTAGTCGATCTCATGGCGTGCCACCACGGACCCCTGCTGGAAATCCTTGTCCGGGCGGAACAGGAAGTCGATACGGGCTTCCTCCAGGTAGCGGAGGAAGACCACGTTGTTGACGTGGCCGTACGCGTCCATGTCCGCCCAGCGCAGCGG
>Ga0136846_1213315_pt1 | contig 38803 bp, 32 predicted proteins | sample HopSoiMetagenom2_FD_96841 | JGI IMG/M metagenome (GOLD analysis project Ga0136846, IMG submission 96841) | Grasslands soil microbial communities from Hopland, California, USA - 2 Assembly 2016 (version 4) | ecosystem: Environmental > Terrestrial > Soil > Grasslands | place: USA: Hopland...
AGTCCAAGGCGGCCCCCACGGCGCTCTACAAGTTTTCGCTGTCGCTGATCGCGCAGAAGAAGACGGCGCCGGCCAAAGCGGCGTTGAATCGAATCGTGAAGGATTATCCGAACAGCGATGAAGCGAGCCTGGCGCGCGACCTGCTCCGCACCACGAAGTAGCCTCCGGCCGTCACGGCTCTTTCGAGCCATAGTCGTGTAGTAGCAGGGAATCATGCCGCCGATCCCCAGGTCGCAGTCGGGTGAGATGCCATTCCTCGATCATCTCGAGGAATTGCGTTGGCGCATCATCTACTCGCTTGGCGCGCTGGTGATCGGCATCGCGGTCGGATTCCTGGTCACCTTCAAGCTGGATTTGATCGGCGTGCTCCAGCGCCCGGTCCACCCATATCTGCGTGGCCAAACACTGGTCTTCACGCATCCGGGTGACACGTTTTCCGCCATCCTGCAGATGTCGTTCGTGGTCGGGATCGTGATCGCGCTGCCGGTGATCGGTTACAACGTCTGGGCGTTCCTCTCTCCCGCGCTCTACCGGCACGAGCGCCGGGTCGTCATCCCGGTGCTACTCTCCGCGACGCTGCTGTTCATCGGCGGCGTCGCGCTCGCGTATTTTCTCGTTCTGCCCCTTACCCTCAAGTTCCTCTTCGGCCTCGAAGCGGAGTCGCTGACGCCGATGATCACGGTCTCCGAATACTTCGGATTCGTGACGAGTATGTGCCTCGCATTCGGCGCCGTCTTCGAAGTGCCGATCGTCATCGTCGGGGTGTCTGCGCTGGGCATCGTGTCGCCGCAGGCGTTAGGCAAGTTTCGCCGCTACGCGGTCCTCATCAGTTATGCCGGTGCGGCGATCATCACCCCCGGTGACCTGCTGACGACCACACTCGCACTCGCGGTGCCGCTGTACCTGCTCTATGAGCTGAGCGTCGCGGTATCGTACGTGATCTTCCGGCGAAAGGCTCGTCGCAAGGCAGCGCTGGCCGCCGAGGAGGGCGTGCCGGCGTGAGTAGGTGGTGGCGATATGTCGCGCTGCCGGCGCTCGTCTTGGCGCCATTTGCCGTCGCGAGAGCTCAAGTTCGGCCGCGATTGCCGCGTCCCCAGATTCAGCAGCCGCGCCGCGCCCAAACAGACACGGCCGGTCGGGACACGACTGCCGCGGACAGTGCGATGCGCGCGCGACTCACACTGTCCGCGCCTGACTCGATCATGGAGGCGCTCTCGAGACGTCCGGGCTATACCGTGACGCGCTACGAGGGCGATCGCGTCACCTTCGACGCGCAGAACGACCTCTTCCAGATTCTGGGCATCCAAAGCAAGCGCGCGATCGTGCAGCGGGGCGATTCGCAGACGGTGTACGCCGACACCGGTGTGTTCTTCAATCAGCGGACGAAGGTCGCCACCGCGATCGGCAAGGACATCATCATGCACGACCCGACGAGCGGGCAGGCCGACGTCATCGGTCGTGGGCGGCTCGAGTATTCACTCAGCGAGCGTTCGGCGACGATCAGCAATCCTCGATTCACGGCAAACACTGGCGAGCAGTGGGTGATCAGTGCGCTCAAGGGCAAGGCAATCCTCGGCGACTCGGCCACCGGGAAGACATCCGCGTTCTATGGCTTGGGCGGTGAGCTCACGAGCTGCACCGACTCGGTCCCCGACTACCACTTCAAGTTCAACGAGGTGAAGCGGTCGGGGGCGAACACGCTCGTCGCGCGGCCCGCGGTTCTCTACATCCGCGACATCCCGGTGATGTGGCTGCCCTTCCTATTCTCGGACATGAGACCGGGCAGGCACAGCGGAATACTCACGCCCCGCTTCGGTGTCTCCGACATCATTCGCACGAACTCAGCGTATCGGCGCAACGTCGAGAACCTCGGCTACTTCTGGTCGATCAACGAGTACATGGACGCGTCCGCGTGGCTCGACTGGCGCAGCAGCGCGGGGAGGACGGAGGGCGATCCAGGCTGGACGAAGTTCAGCGGCGAGTGGCGCTACAGCTGGGCCGATCGGTTCCTCAGCGGGAGCCTCGCCTCGTCGTACCTCACGCAGCGCGACGGACGCACCAATCTGGCTATCACGTGGGGCCATAATCAGGCATTCACGAAAGATCGGCGCTTCAGGTCGGATATCAATTACGTGACGAGTACCGCGTTGCAGCGCCAGAACACGTTCAATCCATATCAGGCGCTTGCGACGATCCGGTCGTCGATGAACTACTCGGACAAGATCGGTCCGGCGACGCTGCAGCTGGGGGGATCGCGAAGACAGAATCCAGGGCGGCCGGAGATCGACCAGGATTTTCCACAGGTCTCGATCAACACGGGGCCGCTGGACCTCACGTCCTGGCTGCAGTGGACCCCGAACTTCAGCTACAACGGACAGCAGCAACTGAACATCGATCTGCCGGGTGAGTTCGCGTACCGCTATCAGACAGGGCCCAACGGGGTGCTCGATAGCGTCCGCACGAAGCGAAATCAGTACACAGCGTCGACGACCATCGCCACGCCGTTCAAGATCTTCGGCTATGTACTGGACAACACCTTCAACATCAGCCAGCTGGCATACAATTATCCGCAGCGCATCACGTTGTTTGATGTTCGGACGGGCCAAGCGTTAGGCGACCGTATCGTTCCCAACTTCTACAAGACCGAGATTGACTGGAACCCCAACTTCCAGTTGCCGCCGCTCGCGCGGAACCTCTTCAACATCACACCCGGCGTCAGTCTCTCGAACGTCACGTCGGGGCCGTTCTGGGTGCGCACGAACCTCAGCAACGGTCAGTTCGTGCACCAGGGCAAGCGACCGCAGTTCTCGCTCTCCGCGTCGCCTGTGATCTATGGGCTGTTGCCGGGATTCGGGCCCTTCTCGCGGCTGCGGCACACCCTGCAGCCAACGATCAGCTACAGCTACGCGCCGCGCGCGGACGTCAGCGACGAATACCTGCAGGCACTCGGCCGATCGAGGGCCCACGAGTTCACCGGTCTCCAGACGAACCAACTCTCGTTCGGCTTGAACCAGAACATCGAGGCGAAGGTCCGATCGCCGAAGGACACGAATCCTGACGGGGCCGAGAAGATCAAGCTGCTGTCCCTCACGTTCTCCGGCCTGTCATACGACGTCGATCGGGCTCACGCCGCCCATCAGGCGATACGCGGCCTAACGACGCCCACCTTTCAGTACAGTGTGTCGTCCGACCTCTTGCCGGGCTTCCAGTTCTCGTCGGGCTTCTCGCTCTTCGCGGGGAGTCCGCTGAGCGATACCGCGAGGTTTAGCCCGTATATGGAATCGATGTCGGCGTCGTTGAACCTGGCGCGCGGCAACAATCCGTTCACGGTGCTCTCGCGGCTGTTCGGCCGCGCCGTGGCGAATGACCAGCGGCCGACGGCGTCGCCGACTCCGGACCAGACGGGACAGCGCGACGACCCCTATGTGAAGCAGCTCGCGAATCAGCCCGTTGCGGGGAGCGGCGCGCGCGGCACGCAGTTCGTGCTTCCGCCGTCCGAAGGCTGGAGTACGTCGCTGACCTTCTCCTCGCAGCATACGAGGCCCGTCAGTGGAGGGAACGTCGTCCAGATCGATCCACAGGTCCGCTGCAAAGCCGTGGCAGCGGCCGTCAACAACGATCCGTTTGTCTATCAGAACTGTCTGATTCAGGCGCAGAGCCAGCAATCCACGACCAATGTGACGCCGACGGACCTCGGCATCGCCGGGACGACGATCTACCGCAATCCGCCGGTGACCAGTCTTGGTGGCGACTTCCGCTTTGCCCTCACCGAGAAATGGTCCGCCAGCTGGAACACCCAGTACGACTTCGTGAAGCACGAGTTCGCGCAGCACATCGTGACGCTGCAGCGCGACCTCCACGATTGGCGCGCGGTCTTCGCGTTCACCCAGTCCACGAACGGCAACTTCGCCTTCAACTTCTTCGTCGCGCTCAAGGCAGAGCCGGACCTCAAGTTCGATTACAACAAGGCCACGGTTCGGTCGGGCTCGAGCTTCTGATCTGCCTCACGAGTGCCGTCGTCGCCGAGCGGCAGCACCGTGTCCTCCGCCGGAGACGGGTGCTTCGGCCGCCGCCAGATAAGTGAAGTAATAACTTGCGCTTCGCCGCGGCTATCGTGAGGCGTGTCGCGTGCAAGGGTGTCGCTTCGGATACCACCGGAGCGTCCCATGCGTCTCGATCGTTCGTTCCTCCTCGTCCTCGCGTCCGTCATTCCCCTCGCAGCGTGTGACATCACCGATGCCACGGGAATCGATCCCAATGCGCCGACGAATCTCAGCTACCAGCTCATACCGAGTGGTAATCCCAGTGCGCCGCTCGGAGTCATCCTGAGCTGGGACGCGCCGTCGAGCGGACGCGCCATCGCTTTCGACGTCTTCGGCCGTGCTTCATCCAGCAGCGATTGGCAGCTGCGCGCCACGACGACGTCGCCGTCGTTTCACGATCTCTATACCGAGCTGCAGTACTACATCGTCGCCAACGACGCCGACGGCAATCCGCTCGGCGAGACGCCCGTCATCACGATCGATATGCGGAGCGAGCTGCCCGCGCCACTGGATCTTCACTCGATCTCGTTGAACGGAGCGATCCAGCTAGCGTGGTCGAGCAACGCGCTCGAGGCGAACCGCGGCGCGTTCGACTACTACCGGGTCTATTCCGGCGTGTACGACGCTGGCCACAGCAGTTGCCTGTCGTGGAACCTCGAGGGCTCGACCGTCTCGGACGCATTTCTTGCGGCGAATCTGCCGAACGGGGTGAGTCGGTGCTTCGCCGTGAGCGCGGTGAGCCGCGACGGCCACGAGAGCGCGTGGAGCGCGGCCACGCACGACACTCCGCGCTATGACGCGCGCAACGTGCTCGTCTACTCGCGCGACGCTCGCGCCGACAGCAGCGGCTTCCTCTTTTACGACGAAAGCGCGCATGCGTATGGTGCCGTCGCCTCGGCGTCGCGAACGGGATTGGACTTCACCATCGAGCGCCACAGTGATGGCACGCTCTGGATCAATCCCGCGCGCACAGACGTTCTGATGGCGACGTATGGCACCGCCCCTGTTCCGGATCTGACATCCATCGATGCGGCGGTGCCAAGTGCGCTGTCCAGCGTCACGATCGAAGCGGTGCCGGGCTATGGTTACGTCCTCAGCACCAGAAAGAGCGACGGCGTGCACTACGGCGCGCTGCGGGTTGCATACGTGGCTCAGAACTATGTCGTGTTCGACTGGTCCTATCAGAGCGGGACTGGAAACGTAGAGCTCTCGCGAGTACCAGTGATGCCGTAAGCTTGGACGCAGTGGTTCCGGAAGAATGGTAAGGATTCAAGGGCTGCGGCTGCGCCGCAGCCCTTGAATCGCTTCTGTGCCCCGACGACATTCACGCCATGTCGTCTGTGGTGATCGACGGAAGCTCGCTACGCATCGAGGACGTGTTCGCGGTCGCGGCCGGTGAGGCGACCGTGAAGCTGGCGCCCCTGGCGCGCGACCGTGCCCGCGCAACGCGGCGCATCGTGGACGATCTCGTCCAACGAAACACCGTCGCGTATGGCGTGACCACGGGCTTCGGCAAGCTCTCCGAGATCGCGATTCCGATCGACCGCCTCGCCGAGCTGCAGGTGAACCTCGTTCGGAGTCATGCCGCTGGAGTCGGACCGCTCCTGCCAGACCGCGAGGTACGCGCGATGATGCTCCTCCGTGCCAATGTCATCGCGAAGGGCTACTCCGGTGCGCGTCCCGATCTCGCCGAGCTGCTGATCGCGATGCTGAACGCCCGGCTGCACCCGCCCATCCCGGAGCAGGGAAGTGTCGGCGCAAGCGGGGATCTCGCCCCACTCGCGCATCTCGCCCTCGCGCTGATCGGGGAGGGCTCACTCGCGCATGAGGGACGTGTCGGTCCAGCTCGGGAGATGCTGGCCGCCTGTGGTCTGGCGCCCCTGACGTTAGGCCCCAAGGAAGGGCTGACGCTCATCAACGGCACGCAGTCGCATACCGCCATCGCCGCGCTCGCAATCGTCGAATGTCATCGACTCTGGAGGATTGCGCATCTCGCTGGCGCGATGTCCCTCGAGGCGCTGCTCGGCACGCCGGTCGCGTTCGACGAGCGCATTCAGGAGGTGCGCGGGCAGCTCGGGCAGGCGGCATCGGCTGCTCTCCTGCGCGAGCTGCTGTCGGAGAGCGAGATCCGCGAGTCACATCGGTATGGCGATCCGCGCGTGCAGGACGCGTACTGTCTCCGCTGCATGCCACAGGTGCACGGTCCCGTGCTCGACGCCCTCGACTTCGCTTCGTCGATCGTTGGACGCGAGCTGAATGCCGCGACGGACAACCCGCTCGTCTTCGACTCCGGCGAGCTGTTGAGTGGAGGAAATTTCCACGGTCAGTCCGTGGCGATGGTCCTCGATTTTCTCGCCATCGCCATGACGAATCTCGCGACGATCTCGGAGCGGCGTACGGATCGCCTCGTGCACCCCGACCTGAATCAGGGGCTGCCGCCATTTCTCACATCCGATGCCGGGGTGAACTCCGGCTTCATGATGGCGCAGGTGACCGCAGCGGCCCTAACGAGCGAGTGCAAGGTCCTCTCGCATCCGGCAAGCGTCGACACCATTCCAACGGACGGCAACAAGGAAGACGTGGTGCCGATGGCGATGGGCGCGGCCACAAAGCTGCGACGCGTCGTGCGGAACGTGCGCTATGTCCTCGCTATCGAGCTGCTCTGCGCCGCGCAGGGAGTCGATTACCGCCTGCCGCTCAGGCCTGGGCGCGGTGTAGCGCGTGGGCACGCCGCGGTGCGTCGCCTCGTGCCGGCATTGACCCGTGACCGCGTGCTCTCGCCGGACATCGAGCTGCTCGCCGCCGCGATCGAACGCGGCGAGATCACATGAGAGAATCATCATGACCTCGAGCACGATGGTATCGCGCGATCGCGACGCCGGCGCGCGTGTCGTGCGCGCGCCGCGCGGTACGACGCTCAGCTGCAAAGGTTGGCAGCAGGAAGCCGCGCTGCGGATGTTGATGAACAATCTCGATCCGGACGTCGCCGAGCGGCCGCAGGATCTTGTCGTCTACGGCGGTACGGGTCGAGCCGCGCGCAGCTGGCCGGCCTTCGACGCCATCGTTCGAACCCTGCGCACGCTCGATCACGACGAGACGCTGCTCGTACAGAGCGGAAAGCCGGTCGGGGTGTTTCGTACGCACGCGTCGGCTCCGCGCGTGCTCATCGCCAACAGCAACCTCGTGGGCCGCTGGGCAACTTGGGACCATTTCCGGGAGCTCGAACGTGCTGGCCTGATGATGTATGGCCAGATGACGGCGGGCTCGTGGATCTACATCGGCTCGCAAGGCATCCTGCAGGGCACGTACGAGACATTCGGCGCGGTCGCTCGGGAACACTTCGGTGGCACTCTTGCCGGTCGCTTCGTGCTCACCGCGGGGCTTGGCGGCATGGGCGGCGCGCAGCCGCTCGCTGCCACGCTGAACGGCGCGGCCTTGCTCGGCATCGACGTCGACGAAGCGCGGATCGACAAGCGGCTGGCGACCGGATACTGCGATCGGAAGACGCACGATCTCGACGAGGCGCTCGTATGGATTCGCGAGGCCACGGCGGCGCGCCGCGCACTTTCGGTCGGCCTCGTCGGCAATGCCGCGGACATCCTGCCGGCGCTCGCGCGTCGTGGCGTCACTCCGGACGTGCTCACGGATCAGACGAGCGCGCACGACACGTTGAACGGCTACGTCCCGACGGGCCTAACGATCGAGGCCGCCGCCGAGCTGCGCCGACGAGATGCCTCGGCGTACGTGGCGCGAGCGATCGCGTCGATCTCCGAGCACGTGCGCGCGATGCTGGAGATGCAGCGCCGCGGCGCGATCGCCTTCGACTACGGCAACAACATCCGCACCGTGGCGCATGACGCCGGCGTGAAGGACGCGTTCGCGATTCCCGGGTTCGTGCCCGAGTACATCCGGCCTCTCTTCTGTGAGGGCAAGGGACCATTTCGTTGGGTCGCGCTGTCGGGCGATGAACGCGACCTCGCGCGCACCGACGAGCTGGTCCTGGAGCTCTTCCCTAACGATGCGCACCTCCGACGCTGGATCGAGCTCGCGCGCGAGAAGGTCCACTTCCAGGGACTTCCCGCACGCATCTGCTGGCTCGGCCAGGGCGATCGAGCACGCTTCGGCGTTGCGCTCAATGATCTCGTCGCGCGTGCGGAGTTGTCTGCGCCCATCGTGATCGGTCGCGACCACCTCGACACGGGGAGCGTCGCGTCGCCGTTCCGCGAGACGGAGGCGATGAAGGACGGCACCGATGCCGTCGCCGACTGGCCCATCCTCAATGCGCTTCTCAACACCGCGAGCGGCGCGTCCTGGGTTTCGTTTCACCACGGCGGCGGCGTCGGGATCGGGAACTCGCTGCACGCTGGCCAGGTCATCGTCGCCGACGGCACGCCGGAGATGCGCGTGAGACTCGAGCGCGTGTTGACGAACGATCCTGGCATCGGTGTCGCGCGCCACGCCGACGCGGGCTACGCCGAAGCGCGCGAGACGGCGCGGCGTCACGGCATTCGGCTGCCGATGGACGAGTAGCCGTGCTATCGGCGCGGTTCAAACCATATCACGTCGCTCTCTTCCTTGCGAAGTACGGTTGGTTGACGCTCCGGCGCCGCCCCGTTCTCGTGCACTTCGAAGTCACGCTGCGCTGCAACGCACGCTGCTCATTCTGCGACTACTGGCGCACCGATCCAAAGACGCGCAGCTCCGAGTTGGCGAGCTTCGCCGACGCGGCGCGATTCTTCAATCCAATGCTCGTGACCTTCACGGGCGGTGAGCCGCTGCTCCGCTCCGATCTCGAAGAGCTCGTTGGTGCAGTCGCCGGCGCGATTCGTCTCAAGTACATCATGCTGATAACCCACGGCGCGATGCTCACGCCCGAGCGGGCACTCTCGCTGTGGCGTGCCGGCGTGAATCAATTCAACGTGTCCCTCGACTACATCGATGGGCGTCACGACCGCGCTCGCGGCATTCCGGGGCTCACGGCGAAGCTCTTCGACACGCTGCCGCGACTGCGCGCGCTCGGCATCGACAACGTCCGGTTCAACACCGTGATCCGGAATGACAACCTCGATCAGATCGAACCCATCGTCCAGCGCGCGGCGGAGCTCGGATTCGGCGTCAATCTCAGCGTCTACACCGATTCCAAGAACGGCAACCGGCAGTTCCTCCTCGGTTCCGACGAGATGGCGTCGCTGAATGCGCTCGTGTCGCGGCTGCTCGCCTTCAAGCGCCGTCGCCGCGGGGTGATCACCAACTCCGATTACTATCTCGAGCAACTGCCTCGTTATGCGCGCGGCGAGATGCGTGAGCCGTGCCGCTCCGGCATTCGCACTATTCATCTCGATCCGACCGGGCGCGTGAAGCGCTGCCCCGATTTCCCGACGGATTTTCACTGGAAGGATTTTCGCGCCTACCAGCCGATCGACTGCAACGCCTGCTACTATGCCTGCCGAGGTGAGGCGCAGGCACCGCTCCGCCTCTCCAGGGTTCGTGACGTGATGGGCACGACGGGAGCGCGGTAGCGAGCGGATGCCACGGCTCATCTTCGTCAACGCGTCCGAAGTCGTCACCTGTGCCGGACCTGGGCGCGCACGGCGCGGCCCTGAGATGAGCAAACTGGAATCCCTGACCGATGTCGCGGTCGTCACGGACGGTGAAACGATCGCCGCCGTCGGTCCCGAACGGTCGCTTCGCTCCGAGTATCGGGATGCGGCCGAGATCGACTGCCGGCGCGGTGTTCTGACTCCCGGTCTCGTCGACTCACACACTCACGCCATTTTCGGTCGTGTTCGGGCAAACGAACAGGAGATGCGCGCGGCGGGACTGGACTACATGCAGATCGCCGCGCGCGGCGGCGGCATCCACTCCTCCGTCCGCGATTTACGGACGCGAAGCGAGGGCGAGCTCTTCGACCTCGCTCGGGGGCGTCTGCAGCGATTGGCCTCGTACGGCATCACGACCGTCGAGGTGAAGTCGGGCTACGGCCTCACCGTCGAGGACGAGCTCAAGACACTGCGCGTGATCGCTCAACTGCGCCGCGAGCTCACGATGCGGATCGTGCCGACTTTCCTCGGCGCGCATGAGATTCCGCTCGAGCACCGCGGATCGCTGGCGCAGCGGAACGCCTACGTCGACCTTCTCGTCCACGAGCTGATCCCGCGCGTCGCCGCGGAGGGACTGGCGCGATTCGCGGACGTCTTTTGTGAGACGGGCGTCTACACGGTGCCGGAGAGCCGCCGAATTCTTCTCGCCGCCAGGCAGCACAATCTCCTGCTCAAGCTCCACGCCGACGAGCTGACCTCCTGTGGCGGCGCCGAGCTGGCCGCGGAAGTCGGCGCCACGTCAGCCGACCACCTCGGCGCCATCTCGGAGGCGGGGATTCAGGCCCTTGCGTCCGGACCCACCGTCGCCACGCTGTTGCCGGGAACGATGCTGTTCCTCGGGAAACAGACCCGGGCGCCCGCGCGACAGCTCATCGAAGCTGGCGTGCCGGTCGCGCTCGCGACGGACTTTAACCCTGGCACGTCGCCGACTCCGAACCTCCCGCTGATCCTCACGCTTGGGGTGAGCCAGCTCCGGTTGTCGGTGAGTGAAGCCGTCATGGCGGCCACCGTCAACGGTGCGGCGGCACTGGCGCTCGCCGACTCGATTGGGCAGCTCGCGCCGGGCTTTTCCGCCGATCTCGCGCTCTTCGAGATAGGCACTGTGGGAGAGTTGCCCTACTGGTATGGCGATCGTCGCTGCCTGGGGACATGGGTGCGCGGCAAAAGTTGTCACCCGAGTCACTTACAAGTAAGTTAACCCGTCCGATTCCTACCTTGTCGCGGAACTCCGTTCCGTCACGGAGCTCGCCAGGACGCTGATGTCGAACGTCGCTAAGCTGAAGAAAAAAGCGGCCGATTTCGAGCTCAAGAAGGATTTCGCCAAGGCGCTCGCCGTCTACGTCGAGATTCTCGACAACTTCGATCAATACGCGGCCGAGCTCGACGTCTCGCTCTTCAATCGCGTCGGCGATCTGATGATGCGGCAGGGGAATGTCGCAGACGCCGTCGACTACTACGAGCGCGCCGTGGTGCGCTACGTGGACGGCGGTTTCTACAACAACGCGATCGCGCTCTGCAACAAGATCCTGCGCCACTCCCCTGGTCGCGCATCGGTTTACTATACGCTGGGCAAGATCAGCGCGCACAAGGGCTTCACGACCGACGCCAAGCAGAATTTCCTCGAGTACGCCGACCGGATGCAGAAGGCCGGGAATCTCGACGAAGCATTCCGCTCGCTCAAGGAGTTCGCCGACCTCTGTCCGGGACAGGACGACATTCGGCTCATGCTCGCCGACCAGCTCTCGAAGCTCGGTCGAAAGGAGGAGGCGCTCGAGCAGCTGCAGACGCTCTGGGCTCGCTATCAGGCCGAAGGGAAGGACGACGACGCGCAGGCGGTAGTCGGACGAATGAAAGCGATCGATCCCGCCGCGGAGCCGCGTGCGACACAGGGCTCGCGCTCGAATCGCGGCGGGGATCTCGTCTTCCTCGACCTGGGGGATGCGCCACCAGCACGGCCTGCGCGACCGGCGGCACCATCCAGCGCGCCTCCGCTGAAGCACCCGCCCCCGCGCGCCGCGGCACCCTCTGCCGTCGCAGACCTGCCGCTGCTCGACCCTGGCACCGAAGAGGTGCAGCAGAAGCCAGCTCCGCGCTCTGCTCCTCCAGCACCGGAGCCACAGGCAGCGCCGCTGGTCGGCTTCGAGCGAACGACGCTCGACGATCAGACCGGGTCCGCTGACTTCACCGGATCGCTCGACATCGAGCCGACGGCGTTCGAGGAGAAGCCACCGCCACCACAGCCCTCGATCATCGAGCCCGAGGCCAGCTCGACGCTGCTTCCGGAACATGATCTGCTCGAGGGCGAGCCGACAGACGAGCAGGCACCGCCTCAGGAATTCGAGCCCCCGCCTCTCGAAGAAGTTCCCATGGCGGCGGACGACGCGCCGTACGAATTGAGCACGGGCGATCCGTTCGGGCTCAATGTCTCGCACGAATCGTCGACGATGGGTGTCGATATGGCGCCCGACGAGAACGCCGCGTCTGAAGGCAGCTTCTGGCAGCAGCAGGCAACCGATTTCGGCTCCAGCCTCGGAGACGGCGGTGACATTCCGCCGCTCCTGCGCTCGGATGCCATTGGTTTCGACGATCCGCTGACGTCCAACGACGGCACGCCCAGTCTCGACAGCACCCCGTCGCTCCTCGATTTCGATCCGTCGATCGGCATCGAGGACCTTCCGCCCATTCCGCAGGGCCCGGCCTCGCTCCGCCAGAAGACGATCTCCGCCGAGCGATCTGTCGAGACGCTTCACGCGAGCGTCGAAGCAGATCCGGAGAACTGGTCGCTCCGCCGCGAGTTGGCGGAGAAGATGCTCGAGTCGGGCGATCGCGAGGGCGGCATCCGCGAGCTCGAGGGAGCCATGATGGGCGCCGAGCGCGCGAATGAGCTTGATCTCGCGTCCTCGCTTGCCGAGGAGATTGCCCGGCTGGCGCCGGAGACGGTTCGGTTCCATCAGAAGCGCGTCGAGTACGCATTCCGCACCAACGACAAGCTGCGTCTCATCGAGGCGTACCTGGCTCTCGCCGGCGCCTTGTTGAACGCGCAGCAGGCAGAGAAGGCGCGTGCCGTGTATCAGCGCGTGCTCGATCTCGCGCCGGATGACATTCGGGCCCAGGCGGCACTCGAGTCGATCCAGGTCGAGCCGCCCGCGCCAGAAGCGCCGCCACCTGCGCGGAAGCCCGCCGGTCGGGGCGGACCAACACCGTCACCGGTGCGCACACGCAGTGCCGATCCAGAGCCGTCGCCGGGCGAGGGCGGATTCGTCAACCTCGGCGAGCTGCTTCGCGGTGATGATTCGCCGAAGAGCACGCGGATGATCGTCAACGAGGAGGAGCCCTCGGGCGACGAAGAGGCGGACTTCGCCGACATGCTCAAGAAGTTCAAGCAGGGCATCGCGGAGAACGTCGCGCAGGAGGACTACCAGAGTCACTACGATCTCGGTGTCGCCTTCAAGGAGATGGGTCTCGTCGACGAAGCCGTCGCGGAGTTTCAGAAGGCGCTCAAAGCTCCCTCCAATCGGCTGCCGACGTACGAGGCGCTCGGCCAGTGCTTCATCGAGAAGGAGCAGTATGCCATCGCCTCCACCGTGCTGGCGCGCGCTCTCGGTGAGGGTCGTTACAGCGACGAGGAGATGATCGGGGTACTGTATCTTCTTGGTCGCGCGGCGCAGGCCCTCAATCACTCCGAGGACGCTCTCGGTTATTATCAACGAGTGTTCGTTGTCGACATCGAATTCCGGGACGTCGTGGACCGAATAGCGGAAGTGGAGCGAGTAGCTCGATGAGTACGGCGGCGCGTCAACGTACGCCCGCAACGGATGCCCTGCGCGCGATTCAAGCGCCCGTTCGTGATCGGCTGGAGCTCGTCGTGCACGAGATGCACACGATCGTGAGCTCCGATCTGCCGATGATCGAGCAGGTCAGTGCGCACCTACTGCGCATGCGCGGCAAGATGTTCCGGCCTACCCTCACCCTGCTCGCGAGCGCGGTCGAGGGCCAGCCCGACCAGCGCGCGATCCAGCTCGCCGCAGTGGTGGAGCTGATGCACCTCGCGACGCTCGTCCACGACGATTCGGTCGATCACTCTGTACTGCGCCGAGGGCTGCCGACGGTGAATTCTCTCTTCAGTCACCAGGTATCGGTGATCATGGGAGACTTCCTCTACACGCGCGCCCATCGCGCGCTCGTCGAAGTCGGCGATCTCGAGTTCCTGCGGATCCTCACTACCGTCGCGAACGAGCTCACCATCGGCGAGATGCGTCAGCTCGGCGCGCTCGACGGCGTCGAGTTCTCCGAGGACGATTACTTCGCGCTGATCCGGGCGAAGACGGCGGTCCTTGTCTCCGCAGCCTGCGAGACCGGCGCCCTGTGCGGCGCACCGCTATACCGTTCCAACCTCAAGCGCTACGGCGAGCTTCTGGGCATGTCGTTCCAGATAGCCGACGACATTCTCGATTACACCTCGGACTCGACGGTGACCGGCAAGCCCTCGGGCCTCGATCTACGCGAGCACAAGGTGACACTGCCGTTGATCCTCGCTCGGCCCCAACTCACTCCTGCGAGCCGCCGACGTGTCGACGAGCTGTTCGCCACTGAGAACCCCGATGAGCGTCTCATCAACGACGTGGTCGCGATCGTCGCGGACGCCGGGGGCATCGACCGGGCGCGTCAGCGCGGCGAGCAGCTCGCGCAGGAAGCAGAAGACGTTCTCGAGCCACTTCCCGATAGTCCAGTCCGGTCGGCGCTGACGGATGCCATCTCTTACGTCATGGATCGGCGGTCCTAAATGATTGGTCCTCCTCGTGGATCCTCCAAGCACCGACCGGGGTTTCATGCCCTGGTGCTCTGTATCGGGTTCGTGGTCGGCGGTACGTTTACTCAGGTCGCCCGGAGATTTCTGCCCGCGGGAGCCGTCAAGGAATTTTTGACGACCGGTGTGACTCCAGAACTTGGGCCATTGCACATCGACCTCGTGATCCTCAAGTTCGCTATAGGGCCAATCGCGCTCGATGTGTCCCTGTTGAGTCTCGTCGGTGTCCTGATCGCCTACTTGATCGCGCGTTCGCTCTTTTAGGAGAAGATATGAATTTCGGAAACTTTGGATTCACCGAGATGCTGATGCTCCTGGTGATCGTGCTCGTGCTCTTTGGCGCGCGCCGCGTCCCGGAGATCGGAGCATCGATTGGAAAGGGCATTCGCGAGTTCAAGCGCAACATCAGCGACGTCGATCGGCAGATTCGCGAGCCCGAGCCCGAAGTTCGCTCGGAGCGAATCGCGCCTCCCCAGGCGGCGAGCCGGGCCGAGGACGAAGCGCGCCCCGAGCCGAAGCGCCTCCTGAGCTGATCGCTCAGAAAAAAAGGGCATCAGAAAAGTCCGGTCGCGATCGCGACCGGACTTTTCGTGTTTCCGTGATCTGCGCCGTTAGGCGCGGCTGCTCGGAACGCGCGCTAGCTCGACTCGCCGCGCCGGACCGACGCGTTGATCTTCTTGCGCCGATCGTCGATCTTCGCCGACTGGCGAATGTCGGCGAGATACATCTGCACGCGCTGCTGCTGCAGCTGCTGCATGCGTGCCTGCCGCTGCGCCTGGACCTGCTTGAGCCACTCGGCGCTGTCCGCCTGCACGCGACGATCGACCCGCAGCACGAAGATGGCGTCCGTCGTCCGCACTGGCGCGCTCACCGCCTGCACGGGCAGGCCGAACGCCGTGCCGATCGCCTCGTTGAACTGGCCGAGGCCCGGAACGAAGGTGCCGCGGGTGAACACCGGCGACTGCTGGACCTCGAGCTTCTGCTGCGCGGCCGCGGCCTCGAGTCCGCTCGTGGCCGCAGCGTCGGCGAGCTTCTGCGCCGCTGGCACCACGCCGTCGAGGGCGCGCTCCCGCGCGACGTCCTGCCTAACGAGCGCCTTCACGTTCTCGAACTTCGGGTCGCCGCTCTCCGTCACGGAGTCGAGCCGCGCGAGGTAATAGCCACTCTCGTCGTCGAACAGCTCGCTCGTCTCGCCCACGTGCGCGCCGCCGAACGCCCACGCGCTCACGCTGGGAATCGGTCGCCCGTTGAACGACGCCGGCTCGTCCTCGAGTGCGACGACGGTGAACTCCTTGAGGCCGAGCCGCTTCGACGCCGAATCCAGCTTTGACCCCTGCTCGGAGCCCGCCGCCGCTTTCGTCAACTCGTCCGCCTGCCGATCGATCTTCGCCTCGTTCGAGTCGCTCGGCTGGACGCGCAGAAGAATGTGGTGCAGCGCAACGGTGTCACCCTTTCGCTCGTCGAGGCGAATGAGGTGATACCCGAACTGCGTCAGCACCGGCTGCGAGATCTCGCCGACCTTGAGCGCGAACGCCGCCTGCTCGAATGGCGCGACGAATCGGCCCTTCGCTCCCCGTCCCAGGTCGCCTCCCTTCGCGCCAGACACGCTGTCGGCGGACTCACGCTTCGCGACATCCTCGAACTTCGCGCCGCCGAGGATCTCGTTCCGGAGCGCGCTCGCGTGGGCGCGCACGGCGGCGCTGTCCGCCGTGGTCACGACACGCGGAATCTCCACGACTGTGAGCACTGCTCGGCCTGGCCGGCGAAACTCCTCTTTGTGCTTGTCGAAGTACGAGCGGAGGTCGGCATCAGAAATCGACTTCGAGGAGCTGTCTGGCTGCGGCCGGAAAGCAACAAAGCTCACCTGCGCGCTGTCGTGTTGATCGCGCCAGATGCGCCAAAGCTCGGCGTCCGTTACGTAGATGCCGCTCGCGATCTGGTCGAGCAGCTTCCGGCGCGGAATCTCGCTGCGGTAATACTGCTCCAGGTTCGCCAACAGCCCGCTCTGCTTCGCGTAGGAGCTCGCCAGCAGCCGCTGATACTTCTGCATGTCGAACTGCCCTTCGGTCTGCAGCTCGGGCGCCGACTGAATCCACTGTGGGGGAGCGAACTTCGCGAACTGCTGGATCTCCTCGTTCGTGACGACGATGCCGCGGCGCTCGTACTGCTGTTGCAGGAGGACGTCCATCACCATCTGGTTGAACGTCGAGTTCTGGATGCGGCGAATGTCGTCCTCGGAGAGCGTCCGCCCGCCCGCCTGCTGCTGATTCTGAATCTCGGTCTGATATCGCTGCACGTAGTCGTTGTACAGGATGTCACGGCCGTTGACGACGGCGACCGGTGTTGTTGGCGTGACAGGCGTGCGACCCAACAGCCCGGACGTCTGAACAAGAAGGAAGCCGCCGACGAACGCGATGACGATGAAAAGCCAGACGTACTTGGCGGAGCTCCGCATTGCTTGCAGCACGGGGGCGATACTCCTGGAGAGGCGGGAAAGTGGCAGGTAGAAGCTGCGAAAAGTACGAGTGGCGACGAGGTAAAATCAAGTGAGCGCGGCACTTCCTGATTGACTTGTCAACTCGGCGGAATGTATTTTCCCGCTTCCCGCCGCCCCGACCCTCCGCAGGCAAAACTCTTCGCGTCATCCATGGCCGGTACTTCGCGCATCGACGAGCTCCGCAAGAAATTCGACGAGAATCCCCGTCGGTATTTCGCGCCGCTCGCCAACGAATACCGGAAGATCGGCGACTTCGACCAGGCGATCTTCATCTGCCAGGAGTTCCTGCCGCAGCAGCCGGGGCATATGAGCGGCCACATCGTCTACGGACAGGCGCTCTTCGAGTCTGGACGGCACGACGAAGCCCGAAGCGTCTTCGAGACGGCGCTGGCGCTGGATCCCGAGAACCTCATCGCGCTGCGCCATCTCGGCGATATTGCGCGCGCGCACGGCGACGGCGACACGGCCCGTGCCTGGTACCGCCGAGTCCTCGAGTCGGATCCACGCAACGAAGAGATTGCTGGCATCCTTTCGTCGCTCGACGTCGACACTCCGGCCGCGCCTGCGACGACAGGTCAGACGGCCGGCGCCGGTGACGGTTCGCTTTCGATGGAGTCCGCGATCAGCGCGGCCACGGGCACGGAAACCTCCTCCGCGCCATCGAGTCCGGATCCGATCGTTACGGCCCCGCTCACAACCGCACCCTCCGAAGGCAACTTCGACGACATCGCAAAGCTGTTCACGTCGGCGGCGCCACCCGCGGCTGCGCCACCGGCGGCGGCTGAAGCAGCGAAACCGAGTGAGGATTCGCTCAATCTGATCCACGAGGGTGAGGACGTTCTCGTCACCGACAACACAACGGTCGAAGAGGCTCGGGCCCATCTCGACGCGCTCGTGCAGGGTCGCGACGTCGCCAAGCCGTCGGCAGCACCACCGCCAGCCGAGGAAGCCCCGAGTTCCTCGTTCAGTCTACCCTTTCTCGAGGGCCTAACGAGCCCACCGCCGGCGTCGGAGCAGCCGACGGAGTCCGCAGCGCCCGCCTCGCCGCCGACACCAGAGCCGGCCCGGCCCGCCGCTCCCGATGCCAGCAGCGCGTTCGTCACCGAGACGATGGCCGAGCTGTACGTAAAGCAAGGTCACCGCGAGCAAGCGTTGGAGGTGTACCGTCAGCTCGTTCAGCGGAATCCTGACGACGTCGCGCTCGCGGGCCGACTTCGAGCGCTCGAGGCCTCCGGTACGCGTCCAGCTCCGCCGGAGCCGGAGCCGGTCACGCCGGCGCCGGTGGCAGTGGCCGACGCCGGACCGACGATCCGCGAGTTTCTCGAATCGATCGCTGGTTTCCGCCCGCATTCCGGCAACAGCCACACTCCCCAGCCTGTCGCCGAGCCGCCTAACGAGGCACCGCCCCGCCGTACATCAGGATCGGTAACGGATTCTCTCGGCGCGCTGTTTAAGAGCGCGGAGCAGGGAAGCACTCCGGCCGCGTCACCGCCACCGCCGCGAGCCGATGACTTCGTCGCGCGCTCGGGTAGCGAGATCGAGGATGCCTTTCCGGCGGAACTGCCGGGACGACCCTCCAAGCCGGCCGCATCCGAGCTGTCGCTCGATCACGTCTTTCGTCACGCCACACCCGCTACCGGTAGTCCGTCCCACTTTTCCTTCGATCAGTTCTTCTCCCAGAAGGCGCAGCAGGACGTGGCTGCCTCAGACGCGGAGCCATCCGGCGAGCAGAATGCGGGATTGAGTGATGACATTCAGCAGTTCAACGCCTGGCTCGAAGGTTTGAAGAAGTCGTGAGGATCGCGATCGTCAATGGTCCGAACCTCAACCTGCTCGGCGTGCGCGAGCCGTCCATCTATGGCACCGAGACGCTCGCCGATGTCGAACGGCGCCTTCACGACGTGGCGCGAGAGCTCGGCGCCTCGCTCGAGTTCGTTCAGCGGAACGGCGAGGGTGAGCTGGTGGACTACATTCATTCTCTGCGCGGCCGTGTCGAGGGTGCTGTCGTGAACGCTGGGGCCTACAGTCATTCGAGTCTCGCCATACGGGACGCGCTCACGGGTGTGGGAATGCCATTCGTGGAGGTACACATCACGAACGTGTATGCGCGCGAGCCGGAGCGGCGGCACTCGATGCTTGCACCGGCGGCTGTCGGCGTCGTCTGCGGACTGGGTACGCTCGGCTACGATTTCGCGCTCCGTGGACTCGTAGCGAAGCTCTCGTCTCGCGCTGCGACAGGCAGCCCAGCGCGTGTCTGATCAGCGGCGTCGCCGACTCGCGGCTTTGCTCGACGGCCTGACGGCAGCGCACGTCGACTCGCTGCTCGTGACGAGCCTCGCCAACGTCCGCTACCTCACCGGCTTCTCTGGATCGAGCGCACTCCTGCTGGTCAGTCAGCGCGAGGCGCTGCTGATCACGGATTTTCGCTATCAGACCCAGGCGGCCGACGAGGTCGGCGACTCGGCCCGCGTGCTGATCGAGCCGCAGAGTCTCTGGGCGGGTCTCTGGCAGCAGCTCGCACAACAGCCAGGCGTGCAGGTTCTGGGTTTCGAGTCTGCTCATCTCCTCCACCGCGATTTCCAGCGGCTTATGGAGGCGGGCGCGCGGTGGCAGTGGCGTCCCACGCTCGATCTCGTCGAGACGCTGCGCGAGCGCAAAGACCCCGAGGAGGTCCAGCTCATCGAACGGGCCGCGAATGTCGCGATCCGTGCTCTGGAGCGCACACTCGCCGAGGTGCGCGTCGGGATGACGGAGCTGCAGGTGGCCGGTGTGCTCGAGCGCGCGCTGCGGGACGAAGGGAGCGAGGGTTTTCCATTCCCTTCCATTGTCGCGAGTGGCTCCCGTTCGGCGCTGCCGCACGCACGCGCGACATCGGCGCGGGTCCGCGAGGGCGATCTGCTCCTCCTCGACTTCGGCGCCGAAGTCGAGGGCTACTGCGCCGATATCACACGCACCGTCGTCGTTGGGCGCGCCTCAGCCGAACAGCGCGAGATCTACGACGTCGTCAGGCATGCGAACGAGCAGGCGTCGCACAGCATTCGTGCCGGCATGACGGGGCGCGACGCCGACGCCATCGCTCGTGGCTACATTGAGCAGCGTGGCTATGGCGATCTATTTGGCCATGGCCTCGGCCACGGTGTTGGTCTCGAGGTGCACGAGGCGCCTCGTCTGTCACGCACCGCGGATGGCGCCCTCGCCGAGGGAGCCGTCGTGACGATCGAGCCGGGAGTTTACCGCCCCGGATGGGGCGGTGTGCGCATCGAGGACGATGTCGTTCTGGATGCGGCAGGGCCGCGCATCCTGACGAAGTTCACGCGGGAACTGATCGAGATACCGGGTTGAGTCCCTGAGAATCTGCCCCAACCTCCATCCCATCTTTCCTTGATCGACCTCCGCTATGTGAAAAAGCTCATCGAGATGATCGATGAGTCCACCGTGGATTCCATCGAGATCTCCTCCGACAAGGGGATGAAGATCCGGATCTCAAAGAGTCCTCAGCAGCGAGGGACGGTGCAGGTCGCGGCGCCGATGCCGGTCCCGGCGTTGCTCCCGGCGTCGGTTCCGGCGAGGCCTACGCCGGCCGAAGGAGTAGCCGCCGCGGGCGAACCCGAAACGCAGACCAGGGCAGAAGCGTCCAAGACACAGCTACTCGAAGTGAAGTCGCCGATGGTGGGCACTTTCTACCATTCGCCGGAGCCTGGCGCCAAGCCGTACGTGGCCGTCGGAGACCGGGTCGCGAAGGGTCAGATCCTGTGCATCATCGAGGCGATGAAAATCATGAATGAGATTGAGTCGGAGTACGCTGGGGTGCTCCGCGAAATCGCTGTGCAGGACGCGCAGCCCGTGGAATACGGACAGGTGCTCTTCCGAATCGATCCCAATGGCTAGTCCAATGCGCGCTGCCGCCGCGACCGCCGCTCCCCCGGCGCCGACTCAATCCGCTCCGACCTCGGGCTTCAACTTCAAGTCCGTGCTCCAGGAGCTGATTCAGCGGAACGCGTCGGACTTGCACTTGAAGGTCGGCAGGCCGCCGACGCTGCGCGTCAATGGCGAGCTGGACCCGCTGGGCCGCCCCCCGATGCGGCCGGAGGATCTCAAGGCCCTCGCCGAACAGCTGATGACGCCCCGCCAGGTGAAGCAATTCGCCGAAGAGAAGGAGTGCGACTTCGCCATAGGCGTGCCGGGCATCGGACGATTCCGCGTCAACGTTTATCAGCAGCGCGGCTCGCTCTGCTACGCGATGCGAGCCATTCCGTATCAGGCGCGCACGATTCCCGAGCTCAATCTGCCGCCGGTGCTCGAAGAGATCGCGATGAAGCCGCGCGGGCTCGTCCTCGTGACCGGAATCACCGGCTCGGGAAAGTCCACGGCGCTCGCGGCGATGATCCAGCACGTCAACGAGCATCGTCGTGCGAACATCATCACGATCGAAGACCCGATCGAGTTCCTGCATCGTGACATCAACTGTCACATCAACCAGCGCGAGGTCGGCACCGATACGGCCAACTTTGGTCAGGCCCTGCGACGCGTGCTGCGCCAGGACCCCGATGTCGTGCTGATCGGCGAAATTCGAGACATCGAAACGCTCGACACGGCGCTGAAGGCGGCCGACACCGGTCACCTCGTGTTTTCTACGCTTCACACGACGGACGCGACGCAGACGATCAACCGCGTGCTGTCGTTCTACCCGCCGCACCAGCAGGCGGAAGTGCGCTTCTCCCTGGCCACCGCGCTGCAGGCGGTCGTCTCCCTGCGACTCGTTCCGCGCGCCGACAAGCCGGGCCGGATCCCCGCCTGTGAAGTTCTGATCAACACGGCCGCGGTTCGCGACAACATCCGCGACATGAACGCCACGCTGAACATTCCCGATCTGATCAAGGAGGGAACGGTTCAGTATGGAATGCAGAGCTTCGACCAATCGTTGATGGGCTGGTACACCAAGGGGATCATCTCGTACGAGAGCGCGGTCTTCTTCGCCACGAGCCCCGCGGAGTTCGCGCTGCGCGTCCAGGGCGTCGCCGGCACCAGCGATAACACCTGGGCCGGGTTCGAGGGCGAAGGGTCTAGCTAGATTTGGCGAGGTGCTAGGTGCTAGGTGGTAGGTGCTAGTCCAAAACCCTAGCACCTAGCACCTAGCACCTAATACCTGATCAAGCCAGTCAGCTCTCAGTCCCCGTTCATGCTGAAGAAAGTCCTGATCGCCAATCGCGGCGAGATTGCCTTGCGTGTCATTCGCGCCTGCCGCGAGCTGGGACTCGAAACTGTCGCTGTGTACTCCGAGGCAGATCGCGAGTCACTGCACGTGCGCTTCGCCGACGACGACGTCTGCATCGGCCCTCCGCCAGCGCGTGATTCCTACCTGAACATCCCGCGGCTCATCGCCGCCGCCGAGATCACCGGTGCCGACGCGATCCATCCCGGCTACGGCTTTCTCGCCGAGAACGCGGAGTTCGCCGAGATCTGTGCGGCGTCCAAGATCACCTTCATCGGTCCGACCGCGGACCAGATCCGCACGATGGGCGACAAGGCGCAGGCGCGGAAAGCAATGAGCGCCGTCGGTGTGCCCATCGTTCCGGGCACGCCCGGGCCCGTCGAGGATTCCGACGAGGCACTTACCTTCGCAACGCAGATCGGCTTTCCCGTCATCATCAAGGCGGCGGCGGGCGGAGGCGGCAAGGGCATGCGCGTCGCCAAGGATCCCGACGACTTCGGACGCTCCTTTCAGCTGGCGCGATCGGAAGCGTTGAGTGCGTTCGGTAATGGCGACGTCTACGTCGAGAAGTATCTCACCCATCCGCGACACATCGAATTTCAGATCCTCGGCGACAGCCACGGAAACGTGCTCCACCTGGGCGAGCGGGACTGCTCCGTGCAGCGCCGCCATCAGAAGCTGATCGAGGAATCGCCAAGCCCCGCCGTCGATGAAGCGCTCCGCGCCACGATGGGTGAAGCCGCCGTCGCCGGCGCCAAGGCGATCGACTACGTGGGCGCGGGCACCATCGAGATGCTCCTGGACGAGGATGGCTCGTACTACTTCATGGAGATGAATACGCGCATCCAGGTCGAGCATCCCGTGACCGAGATGCTGTACGGCGTCGATCTCGTGAAGGAGCAGATTCGCGTCGCCGCCGGAGAGCGGCTGAGCGTGACGGAGCTTCCCGTTAGGCGCGGTCACGTGATCGAGGTGCGCGTCAATGCCGAGGATCCATCCCGGAACTTCCAGCCGTCACCGGGCCGCATAACGACGTACCACCCACCAGGCGGCCCCGGCGTGCGCCTCGACAGCCACGTCTATGATGGCTACACCGTGCCCCCCTACTACGACTCTCTGCTTGCGAAGCTCATCTGCCAGGGGCGCGACCGGAGCGAGGCAATCGCTCGTATGGTCGTGGCCCTCGAGAGCTTCATCATCGAGGGCGTGACGACGACGATTCCATTCCTCGCGCGCGTCATGCAGAACGATCGCTTCATCTCCGGCGATTTCGACACCAAGTTCCTCGAGCGCGAGAGTCAGCTACTCAAGGAGCCCGCGTAGTGCGGATCGATGTCTTCTTCGGTCCGGCCGGGCTCACCCCCAGCGATGTCGCCGGACGCGTGGTGGTCGTCATCGACGTCCTCCGCGCTTCCACGAGCATTGCCACAGCGCTCGCGAATGGTGCGCGGGCCGTGATCCCGGTGGACAGCACCGAAGAAGTTGTGACGCGCGCGAAGGCATTCGCGCGCTCCGAGGTAAAGCTCGCAGGCGAGCGACAGATGCGGCCGATTCCCGGCTTCGACCTCGGGAATTCGCCGCGCGAGTTCAGCCGCGAGGTCGTCGAAGGAAAGACGGTCCTGCTGAGCACGACCAACGGGACGGCCGCCATCGCCTCCCTCCAGGGACCTCGTGACGTCGTCATCGGCTCGTACGTCAACTTCTCAGCCGTCCTGGCGATGTTGCGGGCGGCGCTGCGAGGTGGGGCGGACATTGCGATTCTCTGTGCTGGACGTGACAGGCAATTCTCTCTCGAAGACGCGGCATGCGCCGGTCGATTCGTTCATCAGGCGATGCGCCGCCGAACGGACGTCGCGGTGAACGATGCCGCCTTCGCCTCGATGCTCATTGATCGCCGCTACAGTGACAATCTGATGCGCCTCTTCTCGGCCTCCGCACACGGCCGCGCACTGAGCGAAGCCGGCTATGGCGACGATCTCACCGACTGCGCCGCCATCGATTCATACCCGATCATTCCGATCTACCAGGACCGTCAGATCACCAAGCTCGGCCCCGAACGCGAGCGCTGAGCGACCGTTCACCGACCACCGTTCACCGGTCACAGACATTGGGTAGTTCTCTCAAGCGCGAGCTCACCGGGATTGCGCTCCTTCTCTTCGCGTTCTTCCTCGCGGCGGCCCTCGGTGTGCTCGCGCTGGCACATCTGCGCTTTGGCGTCGACGTTCGAGGGAACGTCGGCTGGGTTGGCTGGTGGCTCGCACGCCCGCTCGTTGCTCTCGTCGGCTGGCCGGCCGCCGCTCTGACTCCACTCGTGCCGGCGGTGCACGCGCTGCGGGTCTTCGGCCGGCTCGAGTCGGAGCAGGATCGAAAGTGGATGATCTTCTTCGCGGGCCTGGTTGCTATCCTCCCGATCGCGATCGCGCTCGCGGTGAACGTTCCCGCGGGTGATCGGAGCGCAGGTGCCGGAGTGTGGGGGACGTTCTTCGCCTATTACTGGCGCGCGTGGTTCGGCGGCATCGGCGCCTGGGTCGTACTCGCTCTCGCGATCAGCACACTCACCGCAACGACGCTGGCGTGGAACCCGATTCGAGTCCTCATCGGACACCGCGCGCCCAAGGTCGAGCCGCTTGCCGATGCCGAGCCGCTCGCGCCGGCCAAGCGCCGTCGAAAGAAGGAGAAGGACCTCGCGGAGGAGCCGGGCCTCGCGCCGGCCGTCGCACTCGCGCCTGAGCCGGAGGAACTACCGGGACTTGTCGGCGGTGCAATGGCCGAGTTGGAGGGTGAGATTGCCGACGCGACCGACGGAAAGCGTCGTAGAAAAAAGAGCCGCGCCGATTCGGCCGCCGAGCGTGAGATCGAAATCACCGCGGCCATCGAGGCAAGCGAACAGCCAGTCTCGATGGTCGGGGACGAGCTTCCCCCGACGGACATTCTCTCCCCGCCCCAACCGCGCAACGCCGACCTCGGGCGCCGGGAGCTCGACGCGATGGGCGGTAAGCTCATGGACGCGCTGCGCACCTTTCGCGTCGAGGGTGAGCTCGTGGGTCGCACGACGGGGCCAGTCGTCACGCAGTACGAGGTGGAGCCCGCGCCGGGCGTGAAGGTGCGCCAGTTCGCGAACCTCTCCAACGATCTCGCCCTCGCTATGCGGGCGCCATCGATTCGCATCGTCGCGCCGATCCCGGGCCGCGGCGCAGTCGGTGTGGAGGTTCCGAATCCCACGTCGGAGATCGTGTCGTTTCGAGAGCTGATCGAGGCGCGCGACTATCAGAGCGCGCGCGCCGCGCTTCCCATCGCGTTAGGCAAGGATCTCGAGGGAAAGCCGGTGATCGCTGACCTCGCGAAGATGCCACATCTCCTGATCGCCGGCGCGACGGGATCGGGAAAATCGGTGTGCGTCAACACGATCATCACGAGCCTGATCTACCGCCACACGCCGCGGACGCTCCGATTCCTGATGGTCGACCCGAAGATGGTGGAGCTGTCCGTCTACAACACGCTTCCGCATCTGCGCCACAAGGTGATCACGGACAACCGTGACGCCGCGGCCGTGCTGAAATGGGCGGTGATGGAGATGAACGAGCGCTACGAGCTGCTCGCCGCGAACGGCTGCCGGAACGTGCAGGACTTCAACAAACGAGTACACGAAGGTTCGCCGCTGAAGCTGCCGAAGCGCGACAACGTTGCATTCGAGGATCTCACCTACCGAGGCGACGTCGTTCCGTACATCGTCGTGGTGATCGACGAGATGGCGGACCTGATGATGACGGTGCAGGGTGAGGTGGAGACGCCCATCGCGATGCTGGCGCAGAAAGCGCGCGCGACGGGGATTCACCTCATTCTCGCGACGCAGCGCCCGAGCGTGAACGTCATCACCGGTCTGATCAAAGCAAACTTTCCGAGCCGGATCGCGTTCCGCGTCGCGTCGCAAGTGGACAGCCGCACCATCATCGACGGTGCCGGCGCCGAAATGCTGCTCGGAAACGGCGACATGCTGTTCATCCCGCCGGGCAAGTCGGAGCCGTCGCGTCTCCAGGGCGCGTTTCTCTCGAGCGATGACACCGAGCACCTCATGAAGTGGTACCAGGATCGGCGCGATGCGAAGCGCGCCGCACTCGTCTCGCACGGCGCAGGAGCCGACGACGTCCTCAACGAGCCGGACATCCTCGAAGCTGTCCGACAGCGCGAGGCGCTGGAAACGGGGAAGGGCGACGACGACGAGGCGGAGCCGGTCGACCGCGACAAGCTGTTCCGCGAAGCGGCCGAGGTGGTCATTCAACATCAGCAGGGATCGACGTCGCTGCTGCAGCGCCGGCTCAAGGTCGGTTACGGGCGAGCGGCGCGCATCATCGACCAGCTGCACTTCGCGGGGGTGCTCGGCCCCCCGGATGGCTCGAAGCCGCGCGACGTCCTCGTCGGGCTGGACGAGCTCGAGCGAATCTGCGGTCCCCGGGCCTGATCGTGCTCGTCCCGTGGAACGGCCGCGAGAGCCGCGGCGTATCATGGCGCATGGTGTTTCCGTCGATCACCTGGCTCAGTGCAATCACCCTCGCCGCCGCGGCACGGGCACAGACGCCTCCGCCGTCGGAGCCGGCACGCGACACTGTTCCCGTTCACAGGCTGAGCGTGGACGCGACGAAGATCCAGCCGGCGCAGTTCGCGTATCGATTGACGCTCACACGGGACACGGTCACCACCGCGATGGGTGATCAGAGCCTCGCGATCTCAGTGGCGGACTACGCGGGCACCTCGGCGCTACTGTTCGCGCGAGTCGGCATGCAGGGTGTCGCCGCGATCAGCGACTCGCTCTTTGTGCGTCGCGACGATCTGCGTCCGTTGCATTGGATCGCCTCGCACGGTGTGGCACGCGTCGCTGCCGAGTTCACGCCCGATAGTGTCTACGGCGCGAGCTCGTCTCCGCTTGGACGCCGAAACATCGTCCTTCCCAACCGCGCCGATCTTCTCGTCAACAGCGCGGCCGTGGACGCGGTGCTCGCGTCGCTTCCGCTCGGGGCGGCCTGGCGCGACTCGGCGGAGATGCTTCTCATCGACTCGGGCGGGGCCGCGCTCACGCCGGTCAACCTCGCGATCGAGGGCGAAGAGCGGATCACAGTTCCCGCGGGCGACTTCGACTGCTGGATCGTGAGTCTGGAGACCGAGCGCGCGTCAGCTCGGCTGTGGGTAACGAAGCAGGGGCAGGTCGTGGCCCGCTCCGAGCAGATCCTGCCCGAGCTCGAGGGCGCAACACTCACCCGAGTGCTCCTGCAGACCGACAGTCCGGCGCTGATGCCGGCGAGCGCGCGGCTCCCCCAGTAAGACTGATCCGGCACGCCCGTGCCGCTTTCGAACGCGCTCACCTCCGTCGATGGTCGATTCGTCATCGGCCACCGCGGCAACGCCGCCCATGCGCCGGAAAATACGCTGGAGTCGTTCCGGCAAGCTGTCACGTTAGGCGTCGATGCGATCGAGCTCGACGTGCGCGTCACCCGCGACGGCGTGCCCGTCGTGCTTCACGATCCGACGCTCGGCCGCACCACTGAACGCGGTGATGCCGTGGCGGAGATCTCGCTCGCCAGGCTTCGTCGCGCGGACGCCGGCGCGATGTTCACGCTCGATGCCGGTGCGACATTCCCGTATCGTGGGCGCGGCCTAACGATCCCCACGCTCAGGGAGGTCGTCGATGCGACGGAAGGGATTCCTCTTCTCATCGAGGTGAAGGTGCCCGAGGCTGGCCCGGCCATCATCGACATGCTCACGCAGGCGGGCGCCACACGGCGCGTAGTTGCTGCCTCGATGCAGCGCGACGCCGTCCTTCCGTTCCGGGCGGCGAGCGTTGCCACTGGAGCCTCCGCGATGGACGTGCTTTCGCTCTGGTCACTCCTGATCCGGAGCCGGCCGCCCTCCTCGCTTCCGTATGACGCGCTATGCATTCCGCGCGTGTACAGCGGGCTGCCGCTGCCCATTGGCGGACTCGCCCGTCTGGCGAGACAGGTCGGTGTCGCCACGCATGTCTGGACGGTCGACGAGCCCGGTGTGGCGCAGAGGCTCTGGCGGTCAGGGGTCCAAGGCATCGTCACCAACGACCCTCGGACGATGCTTCGGGCCCGTTCACGGCTTCCGACTGCGATGGGTGAAATCGCTCGCTGATTCGGTACTCGCCGCAATTCTTCGGTACCGGGTCGCCCGTGCAGCCGGCCTATCTTCGCGCCCATGTCAACGGCCAGGCAGGCGTTCGGAGAGCTCGGCGAGCGCATCGCGGAACGGTGGCTCAGGCGCACGGGTTGGCGTGTCCTTCAGCGGCGCTTTCGGTCCGGCCGTCGCGATATCGACCTGGTGGTCGAACGCGAGGGGACGATCGTGTTCGTCGAGGTGAAGGCGCGCCGGGGCGATCGGTTCGGTCAGCCGATAGAGGCGGTCAACTGGCGGAAACAGAAGGAGTTGACGAAGTCCGCCCAAGTCTGGATCGATCGCCATGGACGTGCCGAGGATTCGTACCGGTTCGATGTCGTCGGGGTACTGATGACGGGTGATCGGGTGCGTATCCGGCACGTCGAGGACGCGTTCAAAGTCGCACGTCCGGGTTGATTCAATCGAGCCGTCTTCGTATTTTGTTCGGGTATCGAAGCGACGCCGTTTCCGGTACGATTCTGCTTGGCCAGAGTATTCACGACCAACGAGAGGATGTGTGCACGATGGCTGTTTCCACGATCACGGACGACAGAAAAAAAGCGCTGAATCTGGCCATAACGCAGATCGAGAAGAGCTGCGGCAAGGGGTCCATCATGCGACTCGGCACCGAGAGCAAGGTGCGAGTCGAGGCGATCCCCACGGGAGCCATCAACCTGGATGCCGCGATCGGCATCGGTGGCATTCCGCGCGGCCGCGTCACCGAGATTTACGGTCCGGAGTCCAGCGGCAAGACCACTCTCTCGCTTCATGTCGTCGCGAATGCCCAGCGCGCGGGAGGAGTGGCGGCGTACATTGATGCCGAGCATGCACTCGACACCGAGTACGCGCGGAAGCTCGGTGTGGATGTCGACAATCTGCTCATCTCGCAGCCGGACACCGGCGAGCAGGCGCTCGAGATCTGCGACATTCTGGTTCGCTCCGGCGCAATCGACGTCGTCGTTGTCGACTCGGTTGCCGCGCTCGTGCCGAAAGCCGAGATCGAAGGCGACATGGGTGACTCGCACGTTGGATTGCAGGCGCGGCTCATGAGTCAGGCGCTGCGCAAGCTCACCGGTGCGATCGCGCGGTCGAAGACGTCGGTGATCTTCATCAATCAGCTGCGCGAGAAGATCGGTGTGATGTTCGGCAATCCGGAGACGACCACCGGTGGCAAGGCGCTCAAGTTCTATGCGTCGGTGCGTCTCGACATTCGTCGAATCGGGCCGGTGAAGGAAAAGGAAGACGTCATCGGCTCGCACGTGCGTGTGAAGGTGGTGAAGAACAAGGTTGCCGCACCGTTCAAGCAGGCGGAGTTCGACATCATGTACGCGGAAGGCATCAGCCACGCGAGCCTGGTGCTCGATATCGCCGCCGAGTCGGGAATCATCGAGAAGTCGGGCGCATGGTATAGCTACAAGGGCCAGAAGATCGGCCAGGGTCGCGAGAATTCGAAGATGTTCCTGAAGGACAATCCAGCGCTGATGGCCGAAGTCGAGGAGCAGGTGAAGGGCGTGCTGGGAATGACGGCACGGCCCGGATTGGCGGACGCGGAGGCGCTGGACGACTGACGTCAGTCAGATCTCTGGCCTGAAGAATTGAGGCCGGGGAGACGCAGCCCTGGGATCGTAGGGACCCGGATACTCCCTTCGTGATCAGGCTGCTGCTCCCCGGCCTTTTTCCTTTCGCGCATCGCGCGAAAGGAGAGAAGCCGGAGAGGTCGCTCGCTCGCTGGCGCTCGTTCGCGACAAGTCGATTTGGAGTCGCTCGCGCTTTGCGCTCGCTCCTGCTCCTCTCTCATCTCAAATCACCACTTGAATCCGCGATGCTCGTAACTGCCATCATTGCCAATTCGCGTCGTAATGGGCGCTTCGACGTGGTCGTCGACGGTTCGCTTGCGGCGACGCTGTCGATCGAGGCCATCGAGCGGTTGAAGATCGCGGTCGGGACGGTGGTCGACGCTCGGATCGAGGCCGCGCTTACGCGTGAGGCGGCGATCGTTACGACGTACGACCGCGCGCTGAACATGATCGCGCTCCGCGCGCGCTCCGCTGCCGAGTTGCGGCGACTGCTTGTGCGCAAAGGAGAGCCGCCGGACATCGTCGACATTGCCATCGAGCGCCTGTTGCGCGCCGGCTTTCTCGACGACAGCAGCTTCGCGCGCCAGTTCGCTCGATCGAAAGCTGTGGGCGCAGGTCTGTCGCGTCGCCGTGTCCAGCAGGAGCTCGCCCGCCGCGGCGTCGCGCGCGACATCGCCGAATCCGCCATCGCCGACGTCTTCGCCCAGGAGGAGATCGACGACGCGGACACCATCGATCGCGTCGCGCGAAAGAAGCTCAAGTCGCTCGCGCGTCTCGATCCTCAAGTGCAGCGACGCCGCCTCTACGCGTTCCTCGCGCGCCGCGGTTATGAAGTCGACGACATCGCGCGTACCATCCGCGCCATTGTTCCTCGTGCAAGCGACTCGCTCGAGGTGGGCGTCGAGTAGCGGCCCGTAAACCTGGCTCGGGCGCGAGGAACGGGAGCGCGCGCAAGGCGTGCGCGACACCAAATAGGCTTTCGCGAGCGCAAGCGAGCGACATGCGCGCAATACAGGCCAACGAGCGAGCGTTCGCTCGCTCGCTGGCCTATATTGCCCGCATGCGCGCAGCTGAGATCCGACTCCGATTTCTCGACTACTTTCGTCGTGCCGGACATGAGATTCGGCCGAGCTCCTCTCTCGTTCCCGGCGACGATCCGACCCTGCTGTTCACCAACGCGGGCATGGTGCAGTTCAAGAAGATCTTCCTCGGTCTCGAGGAGCCCTCGTTTGGCCGACGCGCGACCACGTCGCAGAAGTGCGTGCGCGCGGGCGGCAAGCACAACGATCTCGAACAGGTGGGCCACACTGCGCGTCACCACACCTTCTTCGAGATGCTCGGCAACTTCTCGTTCGGCGACTACTTCAAGCGTGAGGCGATCGCGTTCGCGTGGGAGTTCGTCACGGGGGAGCTCGCGTTCGACCCGGCGGAGATTCGCGTATCGGTCCACCACGCCGACGACGAGGCGCGGGCGCTCTGGCGCGAGATCGCGGGGCTTCCCGACTCGCGCATCTACGGCCTGAGCGACAAGGACAACTTCTGGCAGATGGCGGACACGGGGCCGTGCGGCCCCTGCTCGGAGATCTACGTCGATCTTGCCCACCTCGCGAACGATTGGCGCTATCCGAGGGGCGCGCACGGCGAGTGGACGGAGGAGCACGAGGAGTACTCGCTCGAGGGGTTCGTCGAGGGCGCCGAAGCCGGACGCTTCCTCGAGATCTGGAACCTCGTGTTCATGCAGTACGATCGGCAATCCGACGGAACGCTCGTCCCGTTGCCCAAGCCGTCCGTCGACACGGGCGCTGGTCTCGAGCGCATTGCCGCGGCGCTGCAGGGCGTCACCAACAACTACCACACGGATCTCTTCTCGCCGCTCCTTCGCAAGGTGGAGGAGGTCGTCGGCATTCCGTACTGGGGACGTGAGAGCGACGAGCTGCGTTCGGGGTTGCGTGTGCGCGGTGGACACGGCGGCTCGGACGTGCTCTCCAACAGCGTGTCGCCGGCCTCCTTCCGTGTGCTCGCGGATCACGCACGCGCGGTCGCGTTTCTCCTCGCCGACGGCGTCTTCCCCTCGAACGAAGGACGCGGATATGTGCTTCGTCGCATCCTGCGACGCGCGGTGCGACATGCGTGGCTGCTCGGCCGCAAGGAGCCGACGCTCGTCGACGTCGTCGCGACGGTGATCGAGACGATGCACGACAAGTACCCCGAGCTGAAATCGCGCGCCAAGCACATGCTCGAGACCACGCGCGTCGAGGAGCAGGGCTTTCTCACCACGATCGAGGGCGGCCTCTCGCGCTTCGAGCAGATCGCGCCGACGCTCACCGCTGACGGCGGCACCGACGTGCGCGGCACCGTGAGTGGTGAGGACGCGTTCCGCCTCTACGACACCTTCGGATTCCCGATCGATCTCACCGAGCTGATGGCACGCGAGCGGGGCTACACCGTCGACATCGCCGGGTTCGAGGCCGCGCTCCAGAATCAGCGTCGTCGCTCTCAGGAGGAGCGCAAGGCGAAGAAGCTGACCGTCGAAACCGACGTGCTCACCGATTGGGCACAGTGGGAGCTGCCGCCCGGCGAGAAGTCGGCCGAGGGCACGTTCGTCGGCTACGACACGGTGGAGATCGAGACACAGGCCACGGCAGTGCGGCATCTTCCGGATGGTCGCGTCGCCGTGCTCCTGCGCGAATCGCCCTTCTATGCGGAGTCGGGCGGGCAGATCTCGGATCACGGCGAGATCGTCGGCGACGGCTGGCGCGTCGAGGTAGACGACGTGCGAAAGATCGAAGGTCGCCCGGCGGCGGTCGGTCCGCTCGCGGGCACTTTCCGCTTCGGCCGCGCGACCGCGCGCGTCCCCAGCGAGCAGCGCCGCGAAACAGAACGCAATCACACCGCGACGCACCTGCTCCATGCCGCCCTGCGCCAGGTCCTCGGCGAAGCCGTTCATCAAGCAGGATCGCTCGTCGCACCGGAGCGCCTTCGTTTCGACTTTACTCATCACGGCCCCGTCAAGCGCGAGCGGCTCGAGGAGATCGAGGCCATCGTTAATCGCGAGATCTGGCGCGCGACGCCGGTGACCACCGACGAGATGGCGTATCAGGAGGCGCGCGCGGCGGGCGCGATGGCGCTCTTCAACGAGAAATACGGCGACGTGGTGCGCGTGGTGCGGATTCCGGGCTTCTCGATGGAGCTCTGTGGCGGAACGCACGTGCGCAACACGGCGCAGATCGGGTTCTTCAAGATCGTCAGCGAGACTGGTGTCGCGGCCGGCGTCCGACGCATCGAAGCGGTGACTGGCCCCGGTGCGTACGAGTTCGTCCTCGCGGAGGAGCGACAGCTCCATCGCGTCGCCGAAGTGCTGCGCGTGCCCGGTGACCAGCTCGAGCGGCGCGTCGCGCAGCTACTCGAGGAACGCCGCGCTCTGGAGCGTCGGCTCGAGGAGGCGATGCGCGGTGGCGGCGATCAGCTCCAGTCGTTGCTCGAGAAGTCGGTATCGGTCGGCAGGAATGGTGCGCGCTACGTCTCCGGCACGGTGCGCGCGGGCGACGTGCGCGAGCTGCAGGTGTTCGGCGACGCGCTCCGGGAGCGGCTTGGCACTGGCGTCGGCGTGGTTGGCAGCAAGTTCCCGGACGGGAAGGGAGGTCTGATTGTCGTCGTGAGCGACGATCTGCGCGAGCGGGGCATTCGCGCCGACGCGCTCGTGAAAGAGATTGCCGCCGCCGCGGGCGGGAGAGGCGGTGGCAAGGCTCACATGGCGCAGGCGGGGCTGCCCGACGCGGATCGGTTCGAGGAGGCGGCGCAGCGCGGGCTGGAACTGGTGGGCGCCGCACTCTCGGACGGTGCATGACCGTCGGCGATTGGATTCGTACACGTTCGCCAGCGCCGCCGCCGGCGTTTGCGGCCCGTGTCATCGCCTCGTTAGGCAGCCGAGCAGATGAGGATGCCGCGCGCGCCGCGGAGTGCTGTCTGGATGCCGCGATCGCGCTCCTCGAGCAGCTTCTCGCGGGCGATCCGCTCGATCGGAGCGACGCGTCGGCGCTGCTCGCGGCGGACGCTCTCGTCACGTACGCCTTCGAAGCGGCGGCCGACGCGCCGGACAGCCTCGACGATCGTGCGGCGCGCGCGATGCTGCGTCTGGCCGCCGTGGCAGGTGACGGCAGGCAGGCTGCTCACGAGCGATGATCGACGTCCACACGCATCTCCTGCCAGGCGTGGATGATGGCTCCCCCTCCGCCGAGGTCTCGATCCCGATCCTCGAGCGATTCGTCGCCGACGGTGTGCAGGTGGTCGTCTGCACGCCGCATCTCGACGCGTCTCAGGCCGCGCATGCACCGCACGAGCGGCACGCCGAGATCCTGACAGCATTGCGTGCGCAGGCGACGGTGAGCCCGGAGCTGCGGCTCGGGTGGGAGATCATGCTCGACGCACCCGGCATCGACCTGCGCGATCCACGCTTGTCCCTCGGTGGTTCGACGGCGGTGCTCGTGGAGTTTCCGCGCATGATGATTCCGCCTAACGCGTCCGAGGAGCTGTTCCGGCTCCGGATGAGCGGTGTCGTGCCCGTGCTTGCCCACCCGGAGCGATACTGGGGCTGCACGGCGGATCACGTGGAGGAGTGGCGCCGTGTCGGTGCCGCCATCCAGATGGACGTCGCCGGTGTATTCGCGACCGGCTCGCAGGGTACGTTGGCGGCGACGCTCCTCGAGCGCGGACTCGTGGATCTTCTCGCCAGCGACACACATGGCGATGCGCGAGCCCTGCTCCCAGCGAAGAAGTGGCTCATCGAGCTCGGTGCCGATGATACCGCCGACCTCCTGACGCGGCGCAACGCTGCGCATCTGCTGGCGAATGAGCCGGTGGAGCCGGTGCCGTGCCTCGAGCGCCGCCGCGGCATGTTCGGTCGCCTCAAGGAGCTTCTCCTCGGCAGCCGCTGATTACCTAACGAGCGATCAGTTCCCGACGTCACCGCCCGCGCAACCCACCTTCCCACTCGATCGATGCCGGCTCCGGGAGCCCAATTCACAGAGGCGCTGCGCGATCTGGCCGCGCTCGCCGAACGCGTCGCCGAAAGCCTCGGCCCTCAGCTCGACGTGGCGCTCGGTCTGGTCGAAGACACCGTGCGAAGCGGCGGCACGCTCTTCTTCTGCGGCAACGGCGGCAGCGCCGCGGACGCCCAACATCTCGCGACGGAGTACGTCGTCCGATACATGCGGAATCGCCGCGCGTATCCGGCGATCGCGCTGACCACGGATACGTCGCTTCTGACGGCGGCCGGGAACGATCTCGGCTTCGAGTCGATTTTCGCGCGGCAAATCGAGGCGTTGGCGAAAGCGGGCGACCTGTTGATCATTCACTCGACGAGCGGATCCTCGCCGAACGTCTTGCGCGCGGCCGAGGCGGCGCGGGCGCGCGGCGTGCCGGTGCTCGCCTTCAGTGCGCGCGATGGAGGACCGCTGCGCGAGCTCGCCGACCATTCGGTCATCATCCCAACTGATCGCACGGACCGCGCCCAGGAGCTGCATCTGTGCATCGAGCACATTATTTGTGATCTGGTGGAGCGAACGCTGTGAACACTCTTCGTGGGAAGCGGGCACTGGTGACGGGCGGCTCGCGCGGCATCGGCGCGGCAACGGCACTGCTCTTCGCCGAATATGGCGTGGACGTTGCGATCGGCTACCGGTCGCGCAAGGAGGACGCGACGCGCATCGTCGACGAGGCGAAAGCGCACGGTGTACGGGCATTCGCATATGCTCATGACATCGGTTCGCGGGACGGCGCGGAAACACTGGTCCGCGGCGCCGTGGCCGATCTCGGCGCTCTCGATTTCTTCGTCGGCAACGCCGGCATCTGGCCGTCGGACGACGTGCCGGTCACCGACATGGACGACATGCGGTGGCGCCGCACGATGCTCGAGAACGTCGATTCGATGTTCTTCACCACTCGCGCCGCCGCGCGCGCGATGAACGACAACGGCCGGATCGTATTGGTCTCGAGCACCGCGGGGCAGCGCGGCGAAGCCTTCCACGCGGACTACGCGGCGTCCAAGGGCGCGATGATCTCGTACGTCAAGTCGTTATGCATCGAGCTGGCGAAGCGTGGCATCACCGTGAACAGTGTCGCGCCGGGCTGGGTGGATACCGAGATGTGCGAAGGGCCATTCGCGGCCGGCGGCCGCGATCGCATCTCTGCGTCGATTCCACTCGGCCGGGTGGCACACCCGCGTGACATCGCCGGCCCGATCATCTTTCTCTGCTCGGAGCTCGGGCGGCACATCACGGGCGAGATCCTCAACGTCAACGGCGGCAGCGTGCTCGTCGGATGATCGTTCTCCTCTTCACCGGCGGCACGATCTCGATGCGACACGATCCGGCCGCGGGTGGCGCCGTGCCGTCACTCTCGGGCCGCGACATCATCGCGCTCGCGCCGGCAATCGAGCAGATCGCGCATGTTGAGATCGTGGACTTCGGCGCCTACCCCGGGCCGCACATGACGACCGACCGGATGTGGGCTCTGCGGAATGCGCTCGAGGCGCAGCTCGCGCGGCCGGAGGTGCAGGGGATCGTCGTCACCCACGGTACCGACTCGCTCGAGGAGTCGGCGTATCTGGTTGCGCGCTCGCTCGCCGCCACGAAGCCGATCGTCTTCACCGGCGCGATGCGCACCTCGAGCGACCTCGGATGGGACGGCCCCGCGAATCTCGGCGCGGCGGTGCGCGTTGCCGCGAGCGACGAGGCGAGCGGGTACGGCGTCCTCGTCGCGATGTGCGATCGGATCTTCTCCGCGCTCGACGTGACCAAGGCGCATACGCATACCGTCGACGCCTTCGAGAGCCCTGGACTCGGCCCGTTAGGCGTCATCGACGACGGCCAGGTGGTCTTTCGTCGCGCGTTGCCGGAGCTACCCGCACCGGTCGTCACGACTTCACTCGCCGGCCCGGTGGACATCGTTTACGCGTGGGCAGGAGCCGACTCGCGGCTGCTCGATGCGTCGCGGCGTGACGCGCGAGGGGTGATCGTTGCCGGGATGGGTCGTGGCAACGTCCCTCCCGCCATGATCGATGGCATCGAGCGCTGGCACGCGGACGGCAAGCCGGTTGTCATCGCATCCCGCGTGCAGCGGGGACGTGTCGGACGCACCTACGGCTACCCCGGAGGCGCGCGTCGCCTGCACGATCGCGGAGCCATTCTCGCAGGCAGCCGCCGCCCGCAACAGGCCCGCATCGATCTGATGCTCGCGTTAGGCGCCGGCTTGAGCGTCGACGCGATCCGGGAGCTGTTCGAAGGCTGAAGGTTTGTCCGCGCGGCCCGTACAGCGTTGGCGCGGTTACGACTGGCCGCGCTTTCGCCAGGTATGAAAGCAGCGCCAGTCGAACTCCTGGGCGGCGCGCATCTGGTCCGGGAATCCGAAATAATCGGTCCACCCTTCCTGCTGCGCGCGCCAGCGACAGCACCAGCCGAAGTCGAAGACGTGCGTCGAGCTGCGCGTGCGCGCCTCGAGCGTTCCGTTGAAGTCCGAGCATCCCGACGATCCCGAGACCGCCACGCCATCAACGGGCAGATCGGGCTCGTTGGCGAGCATCTGCTTGAGCAGGCGCTCCACCTTCACCCGCGGGATGTACGAGTCGATCCGGATGCGCGGCGCCTCGCCACGCGTGAACAGCAGGCGAACGTCCGCCTTGAAGTGCTCATTCGCGCGCGAACGCGCGAGCAATGTCTCCAACTCTTCCAACTGACAACCTCCGGCTGCCGGACTCGGCTGTACCAAATTGGCGCAATCGTAACCAAATATCGCACGTAGCTCGGCTTCAGTGCACCCCGGATTTTCGCTTCTCGCCCTCCACGTTGGCGGTTATTCTCCACGCCGATAGCCAGCCCCCACAGCGCACAGCTCGCCTCGCCGAATGTCCGTCCTCAATCCACCACCTCCCGTTCTCGAGATCGCCCGCCGGCTGGAAGCCGATGGCCACGAGGCCTGGTGCGTGGGGGGCGCGGTGCGCGACGCAATCCTCGGCCACCCCCATCTCGATTGGGACCTGGCGACCTCGGCCACTCCAGATGAGGTGCGAGGGGTGTTCGGGAAGCGACGGACCATTCCGGTCGGCATCCAGTTTGGCACCGTTGGGGTCCTCGACGAGGACGGCACCATGCACGAGGTGACGACCTTCCGGCGCGACGTGCGAACAGACGGCAGGCACGCCGAGGTAGAATTCGGCGCGTCGCTGGAGGAAGATCTCGCGCGCCGCGACTTCACGATGAATGCGATCGCCTATTCCCCATCCCGCGACGAACTGCGCGATCCATTCGACGGGCGCGGTGATCTGGGGAGGCGGCTGGTGCGCGCCGTGGGCGAGGCGGACGAGCGTATGCGCGAAGACCGGCTGCGCGCACTCCGTGCCATCCGCTTTGCCGCGCGATTCGGCTTTTCGATCGAGTCCGCGACGCTCGAGGCGATCCGTCGGAGCGCGCCTCACATGAATCGCCTGTCGGCCGAGCGGATCCAGCAGGAGCTTCAGAAGACGATGGAGCAGGTGGGCCGACCGGCTGGGGCGCTCGCCCTCTGGAAGAGCACCGGCGTTCTCGCCACTGTCATCCCCGCGCTCGCCGGGATCGAGGACGCGACAATCGCGGCGCTCGACTGCCTCGCGCTCCCCACGAAGGCCAAACCAGATCGGCTCTTCGAGCGCGTTGCATTGCTTTTCGTTTCTCTGGGCGAAACGGACGCGCGGACGGCGCTCACGGAGCTGCGGTTCTCTCGCGGCGAGGCGCGACGCGTCTCCGACCTCGCGCGCATCTGGAGCAGGGTGGCGGTGCCGATGAGCGGAGCGATCGCGTCGGGTGGAATACCCTCCGACGCCGACGTGCGCCGCTGGCTGTCAATCATCGGCCGATTGAATCTCGTC
>Ga0136846_1232071_pt1 | contig 38759 bp, 42 predicted proteins | sample HopSoiMetagenom2_FD_96841 | JGI IMG/M metagenome (GOLD analysis project Ga0136846, IMG submission 96841) | Grasslands soil microbial communities from Hopland, California, USA - 2 Assembly 2016 (version 4) | ecosystem: Environmental > Terrestrial > Soil > Grasslands | place: USA: Hopland...
CCGTGCTCATGTCCAGCTCGGCCGACTCCAGGGCCAGCAGCACGCGGCTGCGCAGCGACAGCGCGTCTTCCAGGGACTTCAGGCCCGGCGCGTGGGTCGCCCACTCGTCGCGGCCGAAATAGGCGTGGGTCGCGCCGGTGGCGATCACCAGCTGGTCGTATTCGATGGTGCGCTGGCCCAGCTCCACCTGGCGGGCGGCGAGGTCCACCCCGCTCACCTCGTCCAGCTCGATGTGGATGTTGCGCTTGCGGCCCAGGATCAGCCGGACCGGGCTGGCGATCTGCGTCGGGGCGAGGCCGGCCGTGGCCACCTGGTAGAGCAGGGGCTGGAACAGGTGGTGGTTGCGCCGGTCGACCAGGGTCACGTCGGCGTCGGTCTTGGCCAGCGCCGCCGCGGCGGAGAGCCCGCCGAAGCCGGCGCCGACGATCACCACCCGCTTGCCGGCGGCGGTCATTGGGCGGTCCAGCCGCCGTCGACCGTCAGGGACGCGCCGGTGATCGACGCGCCGCCCGGGCCGCAGAGGAACGAGGCCAGGGCGCCGATCTCCTCGACCGAGGCGAACCGCCGGTTCGGCTGGCTGGTCAGCAGCACGTCGGTGATGACCTTTTCCTCGGTCATGTTGTGCGCCCGCGCCTGGTCGGCGATCTGCTTCTCCACCAGCGGCGTCCAGACATAGCCCGGGCAGATGGCGTTGCAGGTGACGCCGGTTCGCGCCGACTCCAGGGCGACCGTCTTGGTCAGGCCGATGACCCCGTGCTTGGCGGCCACATAGGCCGACTTGAACGGCGAGGCGACCAGGCCGTGGGCGGAGGCGACGTTGATGATCCGGCCGTAGCCGCGCTCGGCCATCTGCGGCAGGACCGCCTTGATGGCGTGGAAGGCCGAGGAGAGGTTCACGGCCAGGATGGCGTCCCACTTGGCGGTGGGGAATTCGCCGATCGGCGCCACGTGCTGGATGCCGGCGTTGTTGACCAGGATGTCGATGGGGCCGGCGACGTCGCGCGCGAAGGCGATCATCTCGCAGATCTTGTCGGGCATGGAGAGGTCGGCGGGGGAATAGTGCACGGCGACGCCGTTGAGGGTCGCGAGCGTCTGGCGGGTGCGTTCGATCTCGGCGGGATCGCCGAAGCCGTTCAGCACCAGGGTCGCGCCCTGTTCGGCCAGGCTCTCGGCGATGCCGAGCCCGATGCCGCTGGTGGAGCCGGTGACGATGGCCACCCTTCCTTCCAGCGGGCGATGGACGGTGGTGGCGGACTTGGTGGCGGTCATGCTCATGGGGTGGGGTCCTGATCTTGGAGGGTCACGTTGTGGGATGGACGGCCCGGCGTGAAATGCCGGGACCGCATGGAGTCAGGCCGCTCGGCGCATGAGCAGCGGCCGCCAGACCCCGGTCATGTCGAGCGGGCCGTCCAGCTCGACCACGCCGCGGCGATAGAGGTCGAGCAGGTGCGCCAGCACCGAGTGGGCGGCGGCCGGGTGCAGGCGGCGGTCGGTGTCTGCGTAGAGCTGCGACACCAGCTGGCGGACCGTGCATTCCCCGGCGTCGGCCAGCGCCATGACGATCTGGGTCTCGCGGTCCCGCCGGTGCTCGATGTAGCCGGCCAGGAACGCGTCCACCTGGTGGATCGGCGGCCCGTGCGCCGGGAACAGGGCGTCGAAGCGGCGGGCGCGGATCTTCAGCAGGCTGCGCATGTAGGCGCCCATGTCGCCGTCGGGCGGGCTGACCACGCTGGTCGACCAGCCCATGACGCAATCGCCCGGGAACAGGGCGTTCTCCTCGGCGAGCGCGAAGGCGTAGTGGTTCGAGGTGTGGCCCGGGGTCGCCACGGCCTCGAGGGTCCAGCCAGGACCGCGGAAGACCTGGCCGTCGCAGAGCGCGACATCGGGGCGGAACGAAAGGTCGTCGCCCGCCTCCAGGCGATCGTCCCCCTGGCTGGCGCGGCAGGGTTGGCCGCCCGCGTAGATCACCGCGCCGGTGGCCTCGGCGAGCGGACGCGCGGCAGGCGAGTGGTCCAGGTGGCTGTGGGTGACGAAGATGTGGGTGATCCGCTCGCCCAGGGTGGCGTTCAGGATCGCCTCGACCTGGCGCGGATCGTCGGGGCCGGGATCGATCACCGCCACCTCGCCGCGCCCCACGATGTGGGCGCCGGTGCCGGTGAAGGTGAAAGGGCCGGGGTTGTGGGCCACCACCCGGCGGATCAGCGGGCTGACCTGTCCGGCCTGGCCGTAGGCGAAGGCGAACTCACGGACGAAGGGGATCATCTGGGTGACTCCGTGACGAGCTGGCGGAGCGCGCGGCCCAGGCGGGCCACGGCGGCGATCTTGTCGAGGAAGGGCAGGGCGATCGGCGGGCCCATGTCGGTCTTGTTGACGTCCACGACGTAGATCAGCCCCGAGACGCGATCGCGCAGGACGTCGAGGCCGCCCCAGTCGAGCCCCATGGCCCGCGCAAAGGCGCCCAGCTTGTCGATCTCCGCGTCCGAGAACACGTCCCGTGGCCGCGCGAGGCTGGCGCTCGAGTTGTGGTTGGCGAAGCGGTCCTGCGCCGGCCGCCGCTTGACGAACACCAGCACAGGCTTGCCGCCGACGATCGGCGTGCGCAGGTCCACCGCCAGGCCGTCTTCGACATTGTCGATCAGGCGCTGGTAGGTGCGCCCCGGGCGCGGCGGTATGGGCAGGCTGACCAGGCGCCCGTCATGGACGCCGTTGGCCTCGCCCTTTTCCACCGCCGGGCCGACGCCCAGCGCCGGGTCCACGGAGAGCTGGTAGCCGAACACCTGCTCGAACACACGGGCGACGTGGCTCTTGGAGATGTCGACGCAGCCGTAGTTGAAGGCGCGCAAATGCCAGTGGGCCGGCGGCCGTCCGCAGGTGGCGTCCTCGAAGTAGAAACTGGCGGTGGCGTCCTGCGGCGCGCGGGCGATGCCCACCCCGTTCCAGGCGGCCGCGGCCCAGATCAGGTACCACGGACGCGGCCGGTCCGGTTCGAACCAGACCTTGGGGCCCGGCCGGCGCAGGCGGTTGAACAGCATGCGGCCGCGGATCGCCAGGTAGAGGCCGAACCAGTTGGCGGCCTCGGTGGCCAGCGCCCGGTCCAGCGGGATCACCGCCCCGGTCTTCCTGACCGTGAGCGTGCGGCCACGCAGCGCGACATCGGAGGTCCATGGCGTGTCGCTCATGACCGGACCAGGGCCGGCTTGGCGGGGGCGAAGATCGCCGCCACCCGCGCCAGGAACTCGCCGAACTCGCGGCGGCGGAAGACGCCCAGCATCAGCACCGAGGCGCCCAGGTTGATGCAGGCGGCGACGAACAGCCCGCCGCCGTCGTGGTTGGGGTCCGTGCCGAGCGGCGTGAAGATGTGGAAGCTGACCGCCCCCGCCATCACCAGGAAGCCGGCGAGGGCGCCGGCCGCCTGCAGGTGCCGCAGCCGCGGCGCGATGCCGACGACCAGCAGTCCCGAGGCCAAGAGCTCGATGGAGCCGATGACGTACTGCGAGAACAGCCCGGTGTGGGCGAAGAGGCCCGGCAGGCCGATGTCGGTCGCCCAGCCGTTCAGCAGGCCGAAGATCACCTGGGTCTTGGGATGGTCGGTGAACTTGTAGCGCAGGCTGTCGATGAAGACGGCCGACATGAAGAGGGCCAGCCCATGCGGGAGCAGCCCGCGAGCGCGAGAGGCGAGAGTCATTTGAGCACCTGCGGCCAGTTGTGATCGCCCTTGGCGATGTTTCCGGGGATGTCGGCCGCCCAGCGCTCCTGAATCTTGCGGTCGTAATTCAGGTAGAGCCTGCCGCCCACGACCTTCCAGGCGAGCGGGTCGCCCTTGGCCGTGTAGTTGTGGGCCACCGCCCAGGCGCAATAGCCGCCGTACTGCGGCAGGAAGGCTTCCGGGCCGGCCTTGAACCGGGCGAGGTTCTGGGCGGAGGCGAAGCGGTATTCCGCGCCTTTGTAGGTGGTCGTGAACTGAGGGTCGCCCTTGGCGGGCTGGCCGCCGAAGTAGCTGACGGGGTCGTAGCCCTCGAGCGCCAGCCGGGTCAGCGGCGGGGTGTAGATCTCGGGCTTGGCGGCCAGGGCCGGGTGGCCCGCCACGGTCACCGGCAGCGCGATCGCGAACGCGGCGGCGAGGGCTCTCAGGTTCAGGGTTCTGGTTTTCAATTGAGCGTCCTCCCAGTGCCGCCGCCGTCGCGACGCGACCGAACTGCCGGTCGAGCTGAGAGGTACCTGCGAGCCCCCGCGGGCGCTCATGCCGAAAGGTTATTGATACGGGGAGGCTGTGGAGCCTATTGCTGGCCGATCGCGTCGGTCAGGTCGTCGCCTGAGCCTTCACGTGCTCGACCACCTGCGCATGGGTGGCGAACCAGGCGCCCTTGGCGCGGCCCAGGCGGATCAGCTCCTCCAGGATCCAGATGCGCGAGCGGGCGCCGATGATGTGCGGGTGCAGGGTCAGCTGGAAGAGGCCGCCCTCGGCGGCGGCGGCCTCCAGCTCGCGGCGGAAGATGTCGAAGACCTGCGCCGGCGGCGTGTAGGGGGGCAGGCCCGAGAACCGGTTCATGCCGAAGTAGACGGCGTCGTCGCGGATCCACTCCACCGGCAGCTCGACCACGCCGGTCGGCTCTCCGTCCATGAGCAGCTCGTAGCAGTCGTCGTCGGCCATGAGCGAGCTGTCGTAGGCCAGGCCCATCTCGCAGACGATCCGCAGGGTGTGAGGGCTGAAGTCCCAGGACGGCGTGCGCAGGCCCATGGGCCGCTGTCCGCTGACCTGCTCCAGCACCTCGGCGGCGCGCAGCATCAGGTCGCGCTCGGCCTCGTAGGGCAGGGTGGAGTTCAGCTCATGGATCCAGCCGTGGATGCCGATCTCATGGCCCTCGGCCACCACCCGTCGCTGCTCGTCGGGGTGCAGCAGGGCCGAGACCGCGGGGACGAAGAAGCTGGCCGGCGTGGCGTCACGGGCCAGGATCTCCAGGATGCGCGGCACCCCGCGGCGGCTTCCGAACTGGCCCCAGCTCTGGCGGCTGATGGAGCGGCCGCCTTCGCGCAGGTCGTTGGTCTCATGGTCGCTGTCGAAGGAGAGGGCGATGGCGAACGGCGCGCCGCCGGGCCAGGCCGTGGGGGCGAGGCGGCGGCCCGCGCGCACGCGATCCACCAGCGCGCGCCAGGTCGCCTCCGGCCATTGCCACGGCTGCAGGTCGGGCTCTTCGGCCATGACGCTAGTGACCTCCGTTGACCGACAGGATCTCGCCGCTGATGAAGCTGGCCTCGTCGGACGCCAGGAAGAACACCGCGTTGGCGATGTCCTGCGGCGTGCCGAAGCGGCGCAGCGCAATGCCCTCCAGCAGGGCGCGCTGGCGCTCGGGCGTGAAGGCCGCCCACTGGGCCTCGGTGCTCTGGTTGGTGCGCACGAAGCCCGGCGCCACGGCGTTCACCCGGATGCCGAAGGGCCCCAGCTCATGCGCCAGCTGGCGGGTCAGGCCCACCAGCGCGTGCTTGGCGGCGCAGTAGGCCTGCACCCCGGTGAGCGAGGCGCGGAGGGCCGCGCCCGACGCGATGTTCACCACCGCCCCGCGGCCGGCGGCCTTCATCGCCGGCGCCACGGCGCGGCTGAGGGCCATGGCCGCGCCCAGGTTCACCGCCACCACCTGGTCCCAGGCCGCGTCCGTGACCGCCTCGATGGGCTGGAAGCTCTGCCCGGCCACGCCGCCGGCGTTGTTGACCAGGACGTCCACCGCCTGGCCGGCCTGCTGCTCGACCGCGGCGATCCAGGCGGCGCCCGCGGCGCGGTCCGTCAGGTCGGCCACCTGCGTCGAGATGGCGGTGGCGCGGCCGAGCTCGGCCAGGGCCTCGGCGCGGATATCGCAGCCGAACACGCGGTCGCCGCTCGCGACGAAGCGCTCGGCGATGGCGCGGCCGAAGCCGATCGCCGCGCCGCTGACAGCGACCACCCGGCCGCCGGGCGCGCTCATCGCGGCCCCGTCACGACGGGCCGGCGCCAAGCGCCTTGGAGATGGCGCCCGCGGCGCGCTGGACCGCGGCGATGACGATCTCGCGCTTGTCGTGGAAGCGATTGGTCACGCAGCCCACGTTGAGCACCGCGATTGCTGCGCCCGCCGCGTCCCGGACCGGCGTCGCCAGGCCCGTTCCGCCCAGGGCGAACTCCTCCATGACGATCGCATAGCCCTCCCGCCGGGCCTGGCCGATCATCGCCAGGATGCGGTCGCGATCGGTGATGGTGTGCGGCGTCAGGGCCGGGTAGGGGCCATCGCCCAGCAGCTCCAGCCAGTCCGCCTCGGGCCGCCCGGAGATCAGGGTCCGGCCGATGGCCGTGCAATAGAGCGGGATCGGCCGGTTGGTGTCGGTGTCGTAGCGGACGTCGAGGTTGGCCACGACCTTGGCGAGGTGGCGCGCCTGGCCGCGCTGGCCGAAGACGCCGAGGGTGGTGGTCTCGCCCACCTCTTCGCTCAGCGCCTCCATGACCGGCCGGGCCACCGCCGTCAGCCGCGCATAGGGCTGGGCGACCCAGCCGAAGGCGCCGGCGCGGAAGTCGGGGCTGAGGAAATACCGGTCGTTGTCGTTGTCGCGATAGGCGTAGCCGCGGTTCACCAGCGTACGCAGGAGCATCAGGGTGCTGCTCTTGGGCGCGCTCAGGCTGCCCGTGGCCTCACTGAGCGATGCGCCGCTGTCCGCGCCGGCGAGGAACTCCACGAGCTCGAGCACGCGGGCGGCGGATCGTACATTTTCGGTCATATATGTGAATTTCATTTCCAGGCTTGAACGCATTGTCACGTCCGGCCCCGGTCCGGTCAATGGGCCGCCGGTGCGGAAGAGGCCCCGCGCCAAACGTTGTCCTGTGGCGCGGCCCGCCTGTCGAGACCCTTGTTCGCCGAGGGCATCGGACGCCCGCGCCGGTCTCCAACCTGGGCTTGTGCTGACTCCAACAGGTTCTTGTTGGACGGACTCAGGCTTGCCGCGGTTCAATCCCGCGGGCCTTTCCGGGCGGGGAGTTCGTGATGCGTAGACTTGTTCTCATGGGCGCGGTCGCCGCCGTCTGCTGGCCGTTCGCCGCCGCCGGGGCCGACCACATCACCACGCCCAAGGAGGCGCTGGGCCATGAGCTGGGCGAGGACTACTTCCTGGCCAGCTACAGCCAGCTGGAGACCTACTGGAAGACCCTGGCCAGCCAGTCGGACCGGGCCAAGCTGGTGGAGATCGGCAAGACCGCCGAGGGCCGGCCGCAGTACATGATGATCGTCTCCTCGCCCGCCAACATGAAGCAGCTGGACCGCTACAAGGCGATCGCCGCGCGGCTGGCCAAGGCGCAGGGGCTCAGCGCCGAAGAAGCCCACGCCCTGGCCAAGGACGGCAAGGCGGTGGTGTGGATCGACGGCGGCCTGCACGCCTCCGAGGTGGAGCCGGCCCAGGCGCTGATGCTGGCGGTCTACAAGGCGCTGACCGACAACGATCCGGAGTGGATGCGCATCCTGGACGACACCATCATCCTGTTCGCCCAGGACAACCCGGATGGCCAGGAGCTGCTGGCCAACTGGTACATGCGCAATCCGGACCCGACGAAGCGGGTGGGCGGCGTCTCGACGGTTCCGAGCCCGCTGGCCAATACGCCGCAGCTATATCACAAGTATATCGGTCACGATAACAACCGCGACTTCTACATGTCGACGCAGCCGGAAAGCACCAACATCAATCGGGTGAATTTCCGCGAGTGGTTCCCGCAGATTATCTACAATCACCACCAGACGGGACCGCAGGGCGCGATCGTGTTCATGCCGCCGTTCCGCGATCCCTTCAACTACAACTACGACCCGCTGATCATGACCGAGCTGAGCGAAGCCGGGGCGGCCATGCACAGCCGGCTGGTGGGCGAGGACAAGCCGGGTTCCACCATGCGCAGCGGCGCGGCCTATTCCACCTGGTTCAACGGCAGCCTGCGAACGATCTCCTACTTCCACAATTCCATCGGCATCCTGACCGAGATCATCGGCAACCCGACCCCGATGCCGGTGCCGCTGGTGGCCCGGAACCAGCTGCCGCACAACGACCTGCCGATGCCGGTGGCGCCGCAGACGTGGCATCTGCGCCAGTCGATCGACTATTCGATGTCGATGAACCGCAGCCTGCTGGACTACGCCAGCCGCAACCGCGAGCGGCTGCTGTTCAACATCTACAAGATGGGCGCGGACTCCATCGCCCGCGGCTCGACCGACAGCTGGACCGTCACCAGCCACGACATCGAGCAGCTGGAAGCCGCCGCCAAGGGCAAGGCCGCGCAGCCGCAGGGCGGGATCGACCCGGCGTTGTATGACGCGGTCCTGCGTGATCCGGCCAAGCGCGATCCGCGGGGCTACATCCTGTCCGCCGACCAGCCGGACTTCCCCACGGCGGTGAAGTTCCTCAACGCCCTGATCAAGACCGGGGTGACGGTCCAGAAGGCCACCGCGCCGTTCAAGGTGGGCGGGCACAGCTATCCGGCCGGATCCTATGTGGTGCTGGCGGCCCAGGCCTACCGGCCGCAGGTGCTGGACATGTTCGAGCCGCAGGACCACCCGCAGGACTTCGAATATCCGGGCGGCCCGCCGGTGCGGCCCTACGACACCACCGGCTACACCCTGGCCTACCAGATGGGCGTGACGTTCGACCGGGTGCTGGAGGGCTTCAGTGGCCCGTTTCAGCCGGTCGAGGGCCTGATCGCGCCGCCGGCGGCCAAGGTCGTCGGTTCCGGCAAGGCGGGCTGGCTGGTGAGCCACCAGATCAACGACGCTTTCGTGCTGGCCAACCGGCTGACCAAGGCGGGCGTCGCGGCCTATTGGGTCGATGGCCCCAGCCAGGCAGGCGGCCACGACCTGGGGCGCGGCGCCCTGTGGGTCCCGGCGAACCCGGCCGCCCGAGCCATCGTCGCCCGCGCTGCCGGCGACCTCGGCGTCACCGCCTATGCGGCCGACACGGCGCCCAAGGGGCCGCTGACCCGCCTGAAGGCGCCGCGGATCGCCCTGGTGGACGTCTATGGCGGCAGCATGCCGTCCGGCTGGGACCGGTGGCTCCTGGAGCAATTCGAGTTCCCGTACACCGTGGTCTATCCCCAGCGCCTGGACGCGGGCCAGCTGCGCAAGGACTTCGACGTGGTGCTGCTGCCCGACAGCCTGGGCATTCCGTCCCACGGCCAGAAGCTGGTGCGCCGCGGTCCGGGCCAGCCGAAGCCCGAGGAGATCCCGGCGGAATATCGGGGCTGGCTGGGTTCCGTCACCGCCGACAAGACCGCCCCGCAGCTGGCGGCGTTCCTCAAGGCGGGCGGCGTCGTCATCGCCGTGGGCGATTCCACGGGCATCGCCGACATGCTGAAGGTCCCGGTGGCCGACCCGCTGGTGGAGACGGCGGACGGCAAGACGCGGCCGCTGCCGAACACCAGGTTCTACATCCCCGGCTCGATCCTCAGGGCGCAGGTCGACCAGAGCCATCCGCTGGCCTATGGCGTGCCGGCGACCGTGCCGCTCTTCTTCGATTCAAGCCCGGTCTTCAGCGTGCCCGCGGACGCCAAGGGCGTGCGGGCCGTGGCCAGCTTCACGACGGCCGCGCCGCTGATGAGCGGCTGGGCGTTTGGCCAGGAGCACCTGAAGGGCGCCGACGCCATCGTCGACGCCTGTGTCGATGGCGGTCACCTGCTGCTGATGGGTCCGGAGGTGAACCAGCGGGCCCAGTCGCACGCGGCGTTCAAGTTCCTGTTCAACGGGCTCTACTACCGGCCCCCGGCGCGCGCCTGCAGCTGAGCCGGCGGGCCGGGGCGGGACCATTCACCACTCGCCCTGATGGAAAGGTCCAACACCAGTTGTTGGACGTGCGGGGCCAATCACGACAGATTTGCAGCATGAAGCCGTTTGCGAGGCTTCGGGGGTAAGTGGGGATAATCATGGACGACGTTCGACGTCGCCGGCGGGCCGTCATGATGGCTTCGACGGCGTTCTGCGCGATGGCCGGGCTCGCCTCGCCGGCCTTGTCGCAGCAGGCGGCCGCGGGCGGCAAGGACACCACGGTCGACGAGATCGTCGTCGTCGGCTCCCAGATCCAGGGCGCCAAGGTCAATGCGGCCCTGCCGGTGACGGTGGTCGGCGAGCAGCAGATCCAGGCCTCCGCGGCGGTGTCCGGCGATGAACTTTTCCGCACCATCCCCGAGGCGGGCAACGTCAACTTCAACTCCAGCTTCCTGCCGGGCAGCAGCAACTCGGCGCGGGGCGACGTCAACTCGGTCAGCCTGCGCAACATCGGGTCGGGCAACACCCTGGTGCTGCTGAACGGCCGCCGCACCGTCGTTCACCCCACCACCCAGGCGGAGTCCCTGGTGCCGGTGTTCAGCTACAACACCAACGCGATCCCCGTGGCGGGCCTGAAGCGCATCGAGGTGCTGCGCGACGGGGCCTCGGCCATCTACGGCTCCGACGCCGTGGCCGGCGTGATCAACACCGTGCTGCAGGACCACTACAACGGCGGCTCGCTGGAGGCCCAGTACGGCTTCGCCGAGGGGACCAGCCTGCGCGAGGGCCAGCTGACCGGCCTGTTCGGCCGCGATCTGCAAGGCGGGCGGGGCAACATCACGCTCTTCGCGAGCACCCTGCGCCGCTCGGCGCTGCTGGCGTCCGACCAGGACTTCACGGCCTTCTCCGACGAGCGGCCGCTGTTCGCCGGCACGCCGTTCGCCACGGCGACCAGCCTGGACATGCGCGTCACGACCACGCCGTTCGGGACCTTCGCCACCCCCACCGCGAACGGCACGATCCGCTCCAACGGCGTGGCGGTGACCGGCTCCACGGGTATCTTCCACACCGCGCCCCAGGGCTTCCCCACCTGCGGCGTGATCTCGCCGACGGTTCCGGGGCTCTGCCTCGACGCGGGCAGCGTCAACACCACCACCGACCGCGAGATGCGGGTGGAGCAGGCGCAGTTCAAGCTGACCGTCGTGCCCGAGGTGGTGCGCTACAACTTCTTCCTGACCGGCAACTATGAGGTCACGCCGGACATCACCGCCTACACCGAGGTGGGCTGGTACAACGCCGTGACCCACGGCTCGGTCCCCTCGCAGGGCTTCACGGCCAACACCTCCACCACCCTGACCGTGCCGGCGACGGCCTACTACAACCCCTTCGGCGCGGCGCTGCTGCCCAACGGCCAGCCGAACCCCAACCGCCTGCCCGGGCTCAACATCCCGGCCGCGGGCGTGCCGGTGACGATCTCGACGTACAACTTCGTCGACGTCGGCTCGAGCGACGTGAAGGTGACGAACAACCAGTACCGCTTCCTGGGCGGCCTGCGCGGCAAGCTCTGGGGCTGGAACTGGGACAGCGCCGCGCTCTACAACTGGGCGACCGTCAACGACCGGTCGTACGCGATCAGCGCCACCAAGCTGGCCGCCCAGCTCGCGCTCAGCACGCCGGACGCCTACAACCCCTTCAACGGCGGCTGCCTGGCCAACCCCAGCTACGGCGACTGCACGCCCTCCAGCCCGGCCGCCATCGCGGCCATCACGGTGCCGATCTACCGCAAGGACCGCACCAGCCTGGCGCTGTGGGACTTCAAGGTCAGCCGCCCGGACGTGATCTCGATCTGGGGCGGGGACGTGGGCATCGCCGCCGGGGTCGAGGTGCGCCACGAGACCTATACGGACAACCGCGACGACCGCATCGACGGCACGATCGGCTACACAAACCCGGTCACCGGCCAGATCTTCCCGACCGACGTGGTGGGCACCAGCAACTCGCCCGACGTCCACGGCAAGCGCACCGTCAGCTCCGCCTACGCCGAGCTGCAGGTCCCGATCGTCTCGCCGGAAATGCACATCCCGCTGGTCTACCGCGTGGACATGCAGCTGGCGGGCCGGGCCGAGCACTACAGCGACGTCGGCGACGTGGCCAAGCCCAAGATCGCCGCCTCCTGGGACGTGATCCGCGGCGTGCGCTTCCGCGGCTCCTATTCGGAGGGCTTCCGCGCGCCGAACCTGGAGCAGATCAACGTCACCCAGGTCAGCCGCAGCAACACCCGCACGGACTACGTCGCCTGCGAGGCCGACCTGCGCGCCAAGCGGATCACCAGCTTCAACACCTGCACCCGCACCCAGGCGGTCCAGGCGCGGCGGGCCGGCAACCCCGACCTCGTGCCTGAAACGTCGAAGTCACTCTCCTACGGCATCGTGCTGGAGCCGGAGTTTATCCCGGCGCAGTTCGGCCACCTGACGGTCACGGCCGACGTCTGGAAGATCAAGCAGCGCAACATCATCGGGGTGTTTGGCGAGGGCAACGCGGTCATCGTCGACTACTACGACCGGCTGATGGGGACGACCAATCCGGCCGTGCACCGCGCCGATCCGACGCCGGACCAGATCGCCGCCTTCCAGGGCACCGGCCTGACCCCCGCCGGCACGATCCTGTTCGTGGACGACAAGTACGTGAACCAGCTGCCGCAGCAGGCCCAGGGCGTCGACGTGGGCGCCATCTGGCGCCTCAGCACCGACCGCTTCGGCGACTTCGGCGTCAACGTGAACGTCACCCACCAGACCAAGCTCTACCAATCGCCGACGCCGGGCATCCAGGCGCTGCTCGACGCCCGCAGCGCCGGCCAGATCAACGCCGGCACGGTGATCACCGGCTCCGCCGACCTGATCGGCCAGAACGGGGTCCCGGGGTGGCGCGGGTCGGGCACGATAACCTGGCGCAAGGGGCCGTTCGCGGCCGACTGGTTCACGACCTACACGGGCAAGTTCTACTCCACGGCCCTGACCAACCCCGACGGCTCGTTCTACCACGTGCCGCACACCTACATGCACAACGCCTCGGTCTCGTACTCCTTCGAGGACGGCCGGCTGGAAGGCCTGACGCTGCGGGTGGGCGCGCGCAACCTCTTCGACAAGAAGCCGCCGCTGGTGTCGGGCGGCTACACGGGCGCGATCTACAACCCCTACGCCCGCTACTGGTACGTGGACGTCAAGAAGACCTTCTAGGCCCTGGACAGGTCCCGCCCGCCTGGTCGGGCGGGGCCAGATTTTGGAGACGGCGATGGCCCTTCGCACCCGCGCGACGCGGTTCGATTTCGTGCGCGCCTATGTCGGCGTGACCCTGGCGGTCGGCCTGGCGCTGACACCGCTGGCGGCGAGCGCGCAGGAGGTCGAGGAAGCTCCGGGCGCGGCGCGCGTCACCGGCGGCGACCTCGTCGGCTACAGCTCGATCCACCACCCGGTGATCGGGCGCGACGGCATGGTCGTGTCGCAGAACAAGATCGGCGCCCAGATCGGCGCGGAGATCCTGCGCAAGGGCGGCAATGCGGTGGACGCGGCGGTGGCCGTAGGCATCGCCCAGGCCCTGACCCTGCCGCGGGCCGGCAACCTGGGCGGCGGCGGCTACATGCTGGTCTACAACGCCGCCGACCATAAGACGACGGCGATCGAGTACTACGGCCAGGCGCCGATGGCGGTGACGCCGGACTTCCTGCTGGGCGCCAACGGCAAGGTCGATCGCGCCAAGGTGCTGTCGTTCAAGGGCGTGACGGTGCCGGGCACGGTCGCGGGCCTCTGGGAGGCTCACAAGCGGTTCGGCAAGCTGCCCTGGGCCCAGCTGATCCAACCCACCATCGACCTGGCCACCAAGGGCGTGATCCTCAGCGATGACGAGGCCACCACCCTGGCCGGGCGCAAGGCCCAGATGGCCAAGGATCCGGGCGGCGCCTACAAGCTGTTCTTCAAGCCCGGGGGCGTCGCCTACAAGGCCGGCAAGGTGTTCAAGAACCCCGAGCTGGCCTGGACGCTGAAGCAGATCCAGGCGCGCGGCGCGGACGGCTTCTACAAGGGCCCGGTGGCCGAGAAGCTGGTGGCGGGGATCAAGGCCGGCGGCGGCATCATCAGCCTGGCCGACCTCGCCGGCTACCGCGCCAATGTGAAGGACCCGATCTGGTCCAGCTACCGCGGGCTGAAGATCGCCTACATGCCGCCGACGTCCGCGGCCTCCTCGGTGGCCGAGGCGATGAACATCCTGGAGCAGTTCCCCGTGGCCTCGATGGGGCAGGGCGGCGTCGCCGAGATGCACCTGATCGCCGAGACCATGAAGATCGTCACCGTGGACCGCCGCTATTCCGGCGGCACGCCCCAGTGGCACACGCCGGCCACCGGCATGGCCAGCAAGGATTTCGCCAAGGAGCGGGCCAAGCTGATCTCCATGGACTCTTCGCTCGACGGCAAGACTCTGCCGAAGCTGGACCCGACGCCCTATGAGGGTCGCGACACCACCCAGTTCACTATCGCCGACAAGTATGGCAATGTGGTCTCCAACACCTACACGCTCACCGACTCCTTCGGCGCGCACGTGGTGGCGCCGGGCACCGGCTTCCTGCTCAACAATTCGCTGGGCAATTTCGACTGGAACCAGCCGCCCACCAGCCTCGGCAACAAGATCGAGCCGGGCAAGCGGGCGCAGTCGACCATCTCGCCGCTCATCGTGTTCAAGGACGACAAGCCGTGGCTGGCCAGCGGTACGCCGGGCGGCGGCACCATCCTCGGCACCATGGTGCAGATGCTGGTCAATGTGATCGACTTCAAGCTGAACGTCGCCGAGGCGGCCGAGCGGCCGCGCATCTACCAGGCCGGCGCCGACGGGCCGATCCAGCTGGAGGAGTCGATCCCGCAGGACCTGGTGGCGGGTCTCGAGGCCAAGGGCCACAAGGTCGAGCGCTCGCAGATCATCGGCAGCACCCAGTCGATCATGATCGGGCCGGACGGCCTGTTCTACGGCGCGGCCGACACCCGCCGGCCCGACTCCCAGGCCGCGCCCGTCCACTGACGGACGGCGCGCGGACGGGCCACGCTCGCGATCCCCTCGGAGCGTGGCCCGGCTCGGCCTGGATGAGGATCAGGCGGCGTTGACCCGGCGCAGCGGGCGCACGTTCTTCGGCTCGACGTCGCAGCCGGGCAGGGCCTTGATGAACATCTCGGCCGCACGGCTAAGCTTGCGCTCGGCGTGGCGGATCACCCGGAAGGGCCGCTGCGGGAAGTCCACCTCGACCCGGGCCAGGGCGCCGGCCGCCAGGGCCTCGGCCACCACCAGGCCGGAGAGCGCGCCTGGGCCGGCGCCCGCCAGCACGGCGGAGCGCACCGCTTCGTTGGTGGGCAGCTCCAGCCGGATGTCGAGCGCCTCGGTAGGCAGCCCCAGGGCCTGAAGCGCCCGGATGAACTCCGAGCGCGTGCCCGAGCCCTCCTCGCGCAGCACCCAGCCCTCGGCCAGCAGCTGATCCGGCTCGACCCGCGCTCCCGCCCACCGATGGCTGGGCGGCACGAAGATGCAGATGCGGTCGCCTTCGATGTCGAAACTGCGCAGCAGGGGATCGCTGCAGGCGCCTTCGACGATGCCGATCTCGGCCTCGCCCTCCAGCACCATGCGCATGACGCCGGCGGTGTTGCCCACCTGCAGCTTGGCCGCGAGGCTGGGCCAGGCGGACTGGAATTGGGCGATCACCCGCGGCAGCAGGTAGTTCCCGGCGGTCTGGCTGGCGCCCACCGTCACCGATCCGCGCCGCAGATTGCTGAGATCCGACAGCGCCCGCTGGGCGCAGTTGACCTGGCGCAGCACCTTCTCGGCCTCCACCAGGAAGGCCTGGCCCGCCGCGCTGAGCTCGATGCGCCGGCCGATGCGGTCGAACAGGGGGGTTCCGTAGGTGTTCTCGAGCGCGCTGATCGAGGCGCTGACGCCCGACTGGGTGATGTGCAGCGCCTCCGCCGCGCGGGTCATGTTCAGCCGATCGGCGACACAGACGAAAATGCGCAGTTGTTCGAGGGTCATGGGCCTCAGCGGCTGGGTGTTAGGGCCGTGATGGTTGAGCCTAGACCCAAATATTCGCGTTCATCAATCGGAATGTCGTTCAGCAATGCGAACATGGACCGGCGCCTGCGAACTGGCCAGGGGGCGCCCGCGCCGGTCGCAACCCACGCTTGCGCCGGGATGGCGCGCGACGATCATCTGATCGAGGATCAGGTACGCCATACCCCATCAACGAAGGGCTGCGGATTTTCCGCCACGCACGCACGGTTGTTGCGGCGGCAATTCATGCCGGGGCGCTCATTTGCCTGACTGATCATATCGAACACTTCAGGTGATCTAGGAAATTGTCGAATTAGTCCGTTGAAATCGGCTCATTTTCCAGAAACTACCGTGTCCACCAAAGGGTGCGGGGCAACGGGGCGGCATGGACAGGTCGGGAAGCTCGCGCGTGGCGCTCGTCACCGGCGGGGCGCGTGGGATCGGCCGGGCCTGCGCCCTGGGACTGGCCCGCGCCGGCTATGCGATCGCGCTGCTCGATGTTCTGGAGCCGGAGATGACCGCCACGGCCGGCGAGATCCAGGCGCTGGGCGTCGAGGTCCAGACCCTGGTCGCCGACGTCTCCCAGTTCGAACCCGCGCACCGGGCCGTGGAGCAGGTGGTGGCGCGCTGGGGGCGACTCGATTTCCTGCTGAACAACGCCGGCCGGCCCATGCCCAAGGGCATACTGGAGATCACCGAGGCGGAGTTCGACGCCACCCTCGCGATCAATCTGAAGAGCTGCTTCAACTACGCCCACGCCGCGGCGCCGGTGATGCTCGCGCAGGGAGGAGGGCGGATCGTCAACATGTCGTCGTTGAACGCCCACTCCGGCGGCGTCACGGCCGCGGTGAGCCGCTTCGCCTATGCGGCGGCCAAGGCCGGCATCCTGGGCCTCACGCGGGCGCTGGCGAAGGAGCTGGGGCCGGACATCCTGGTCAACGCCATCTGCCCCGGGCTGATCCGCACCGAGCTGGGCGGCAACGCCGTCATCCGCGAACGCGGGGCGGAGATCGCCGAGCGGGGCATTGCCCTGCGCCGGGTGGGCTGCCCGGACGACGTGGCCCAGCTGGTGGTGTTCCTGGCGACCAGCGAGCCCTGCTTCATCACCGGCCAGGACTTCGTCGTCGACGGCTTCCAGTACCAGGTCTGAGAGGGCGATGGACGGCGCGGCCATGAGCGAGGACGCAGCGCCAGGCCTTTCGGGGGCGACGCGCCGACGGGCCATCGTCGCCTGCCTGCTCGGCAACCTGTTCGAGCTCTTCGACTTCGGCGTCTACGGCTACTTCGCGGTCCAGATCGGGCGCGCCATCTTTCCCTCGCACGATCCGGTGGTGTCGATCCTGGCCAGCTTCGCCACCTATGGCGTCGGCTTCCTGATGCGGCCCGTGGGCGCGGCCGTGCTCGGCAGCTTTGGCGACCGGCGCGGACGCAAGGCGGCGTTGGCGCTCACCATCACCCTGATGGCGCTGGCCACCGGTTTCACGGGCCTGACGCCCTCCTATGCGCAGGCGGGGATCTGGGCGCCTTTGATGCTGCTGGTCTGCCGCCTGCTGCAGGGGTTCTCCACGGGCGGCGAGTGGGGCGGGGCCACCGCGTTCCTGGTGGAGTACGCCCCGCCCGGCCGGCGCGGGCTGTTCGGCAGCCTGCAGCAGCTCAGCACCGGCCTGGCCCAGCTCTGCGCGATCGGCAGCGCGCTGCTGCTCAACAGCCGGCTCGCGCCCGCGGACCTGGACGCCTGGGGCTGGCGACTGCCCTTCCTCCTGGGCTTCGTGCTGGCGCCGATCGGCTACTACCTGCGCGCCCGGGTCGCCGAGTCGCCGGAGTTCGTGCGGACAGTCGAGGCGGGCGCGGTCGCCCGCTCGCCCCTGGTGCTGGCCCTGACCGCCCACCGCGCCGCGGTGCTGACCTGCCTGGGCCTGACGATGGTGTGGACCGTCGCCACCTACATCTACGTCACCTTCCTGCCCACCTACGCCACCCAGACCCTGGGCATGGCGGCCCGCACGGCCCTGACCGCGACGATCCTCGGCTCGCTGGCCAACAGCCTGGTGGTGCCGATCTCGGGCCTGCTGTCCGACCGCTTCGGGCGCTGGCCGCTGTTGGTCTCGGCGTCGGGCCTCCTGCTGCTCTCGATCCCGCTGTTCCGCTTTGCCGCAACCGAGCAGACCTTCGGCGCCCTGGTGGTGGTGGCGGTGGTCGGGGGCCTGCTCCTGGGGCTGTACAACGGCGCCGCGCCGGGCCTGCTGTGCGCCCTTTTCCCCACCCAGGTCCGCTACACGGCGCTCTCGGTCGGCTACAACGGCGCCGTCATGCTGTTCGGCGGTTTCGCGCCGTTCATCGCCACCATGCTGGTGCGCCAGACCGGCTCGGCCATCGCGCCCAGCTATTACGTCGCCGCCTGCGCCCTGGTGAGCCTCACCGTCCTCTGCCTGCCCCTGAAGGCCTATCGCGCCGGCGCAGGCCACCCATGATCCAGGAGACGACGACCATGGCGCGCGCAAATCGCCGAACCGGCTGGGCGATGGCTGCGGCCGCGGCTGCCGTGGCGTTGCTGGCCTCGCCGGCCGCCGCCCAGGCGCCAACCCTCAAGCCCGCGGCGGCCGACGCCCCCGCCGCGTTCGAAAAGGCCACCGCGCGGCTGGAGCGCCGCGCGGGCCTGCTGCCGGTCTATGTGGACAAGACCGCGGGGCGCGTTCTGCTGGCTCTGCCGGCGGCGGACGTGGACGGCGTGCTGGGCCGCTTCATCTACCAGGCCAGCCTCACCACCGGCCTCGGCTCGACCCCGATCGGCCTGGACCGGGCCGAGACCGGCCGCTCGCAGGTGGTGGTGTTCCGCCGGATCGGACGCAAGGTGATCCTGCAGGCGGAGAACTACGGCTTCCGCGCCGACGGCGGCACGCCCGAGGAGAAGCGGGCGGTGCGCGATTCCTTCGCGGTCTCCAACCTCTGGGCGGGCGACGTGGAGGCCGAGGGGCCGGACGGCGCCGTGCTGGTGGACATCAGCAGCTTCCTGACCCGCGACGCGCTGGACGTGGCCGGCGTGCTGCGGCAGCGCAAGCAGGGGACCTATCGCCAGGCGCCGGCCCTGTCCTACGTCGATGCGGGCGGCGCCGGGGTCTTCCCCACCAATATCGAACTGGAGGCGGTGGAGACCTTCACCTCGGACGAGCCGGGGCCGGAGGTTCGGGCTGTGGCGCCCGATCCGCGGTCCATCACGCTCACGGTGCACCACACCTTCGCCAAGCTGCCGGACCCGGGCTTCGAGCCCCGACACTACGACCCGCGCACCGGCACCTCGGTGCAGGTGCTGGTCAACAACTACGCCGCGCCCTTGGACCAGCCGATCGTCTACCGCCTGGCCCGGCGGTTCCGGCTGGAGAAGACCGACCCGAACGCGGCCCGCTCGCCGGTCAAGAAGCCGATCGTCTTCTATGTGGACCGCGCCGCGCCCGAGCCGATCCGCAGCGCGCTGGTGGAGGGCGCCAGCTGGTGGGGCAAGGCGTTCGACGCCGCCGGCTTCGTGGACGCCTTCCGGGTGGAGGTGCTGCCGGCGGGCGTCAGCCCGATGGACGCCCGCTACAACGTGATCAACTGGGTGCACCGCCAGACCCGCGGCTGGTCCACCGGCCAGACCGTCGTGGATCCGCGGACCGGCGAGATCGTGCGGGGTGTCGTGCAGCTGGGGTCGCTGCGCATCCGCCAGGACCGGCTGATCTTCGAGGGCCTGGTGGGCGCGGACGGCACCGGCAAGGGCGGGCCGAACGATCCGGTCCAGCTGTCCCTGGCGCGCATCCGCCAGCTGGCCATGCACGAGACCGGCCACGCCCTGGGCTTCTCGCACAACTTCGCCGGCAGCAGCTTCGGCGGCCGCGCCTCGACCATGGACTATCCGGCGCCCCTGGTGCGGGTGAAGAATGGCCAGCTCGACTTCCAGGACGCCTATGTGACCGGCCCCGGTGACTGGGACCGCTTCAGCGTCAAATGGCTCTATTCGCAGTTTCCGAAGGGGGTCGACGCCCGCAAGGCCTTGGACGCCATGGCCAAGGCGGCGGAGGACCAGGGGATGCGGTTCATCGCCGACGACGAGCACCCCTTCAGCACCCAGTGGGACAACGGGACCGATCCGGTCGCCGAGCTGGACAAGGTCATGGCCGTGCGCCGGCTCGCCCTGGCGAAGTTCGGCCTGCGCAACATCGCGCCGGGCGCGCCGGTGGCCGAGCTGCGGCGGGTGCTGGTCCCCATCTACCTGTTCCACCGCTACCAGGTGGACGCCACGGCCAAGGCGCTGGGCGGGGTCGACTACGACTATGCGGTACGCGGCGACGGGCATGAGGCGGCCCATCCGATCGCACCGGCCGCCCAGCGACGTGCGCTGGCGGCGCTGCTGAAGACCCTGTCGCCGGCCGAGCTGGACCTGCGCGACGACCTCATCGACCTCTTGTCGAGCGCCACATCGGGCACGCCGGACCGGCAGTTCGAGATCGAGGTGTTCCCGACCATCGGCGGGCCGGTGTTCGACCTGCCCGGCGTCGCCACCCTGGCGGCCGACATGACGCTGTCGGCGATGCTGGACCCGCAGCGCCTCAACCGCATGGTGGAGCAGCAGCGCCGCGATCCCAGCCAGCTCGGTGTCGGCGAGATGCTGACGCAGGTGAGCCAGGCCCTGGCGCCGGGTGCGCCGGGCGGCGAGGGCCGCTATGCGGAGATCCGCCGGCGAGAGCGCACGCGCTTCATCGGCGACATGGTCGATGCGCTGGAGGACAAGGCGCTGTCGCCGACCGCGGCGGGCGAGGTGAGAGGCGCGCTGCGCCGGATGGGCGAGCAGCTGGCCGCGCTGCCGGCCGGGTCGGACGCCGAGGCGCTGCAGGCGCAGTATCTCGGCAAGGTGCTGGTCGAGCAGGATCCGGAGCGCCTCGCCCTGCTGGCCACAGGCCGCCAGGCCCCGACCAAGCCGCCGCCAGGGGCGCCGATCGGCGAGGACTGCTGGTTCTGCGAGGCGGTGGGCGCAATCGCCGCCGCCCCGGCGGGGCCGTAGCGCCCTGGTCCGATCCAGCTAGGCCCGGCCGGCGTTCGCGCCCTATATCGGGGCGACGGCAGGAAGGACCGGAGTTGGCGATGCGCGTGGTGGTCGAGGCGGCGGACGTCCTGGGTGAGGGCCCGGTCTGGGCGGCGTCGGAAGGGCGCCTCTACTGGTTCGATATCAAGCGTCGCCGGCTGCACTGGCATGCGCCGCAGAGCGGGGAGGCGGGAGAGGTCGTCCTGTCGATGCGGGCCAGCGCCGCCGCGCCGCGGACCGCCGGTGGCCTGTTCCTGGCCACGGACATCGGGTTGGCGGTCTTCGATCCCGGCACGCAGGCGGTCGAGGTGGTGCGGCGCATGGCCCTGCCGGCGGGGTTCCGCACCAACGACGGCGGCATCGACCCCCAGGGCAGATTCTGGTGGAGCACCATGGACGACAATGGCGGCGTGCGGCCGGGCGCCGTCTTCGTCACCGAAGCCGACGGGCGCACTGAAAAGGTCCTGGACGACGTCCACATCGCCAACACCCTGACGGTCAGCGCGGACGGCGCCACCCTCTACCTGGCCGACAGCGGCCGCCAGACGCTCTGGGCCTGCGACATCGCCGACCTCTCCCGGCGCCGGGTGCTGGCGACCACCGAAGGCGATGTCGCTCCCGACGGCTCGGCCTTGGACGCTGAGGGTTTCCTGTGGAACGCCCAGTGGGGCGCGGCGCGGCTCGTGCGCTATGCGCCGGACGGACGGGTCGACCGGATTGTGGAGGTCCCTGTGGACCAGCCGACCAGCTGCGCCTTCGGCGGGTCGGACCTGGCGACCCTGTTCGTCACCAGCGCCCGGGATGGGCTCTCCGAGACGGCCCTGGGGCGCCAGCCGCTGGCGGGGGCGCTGTTCGCCTTCGAGCCGGGCGTGACGGGCCTGCCGCTGGCCACCTTCGCGGGCTGAGCGAAGGGGGTTCGGCCGGCGTCGGCGTCATCTGCATTCTGGCGAACGGCCGCGCTGAACCGTCGGCGGCCTCACGGGTTCTCCTGGCCAGGAGGATGCGATGCAGAACCTGACCAAGTTCGAGATCTCGCCGAGGGGCGAGGACTTCCTGCTACGCCTGGAAGGCGAAGGCGGAACCGCCGCGGAGTTCGTCGCCTCGCCGGAGCAGCTGGACGCCATGATCGAGGCGGCCGACGAACTGCTCGATGACGACGATGACGCCTTCGAGGTCGAAGACGGCGACGAAATCTATCAGAAGCCGCTCGGTTGAGCGGGGCCCAGCGGTCAGCTCGCGCCGCGGTCCAGGACGCTGTCGGGAACGCCGCCCTTCTCGATCTTCACGCCCAGGAAGCGCATCGCGCCGCCGGCGTAGCTGATGTCCGCCACCGGCGTCGCCGGGTCGCGCGACAGGAGCGTCGCATCGCGCAGCGTCAGGCGCAGGGTCATATCCTCACGCGCCACGCCCTCGGCGAGGGCGGCTTCGATCTGGGTCCGGAAACGGCTGTCCGGCGAGCCGGGCGGGCGGGGTGCGGGCGGGGGCTTGGCCATGCTCAAGCCGCCCAGAAGCCGTGTTCGCCGGAAATGCGGACTTCGCAGGACTTTCCGCCGTCCATGATCTGGCGCGCCTGGCGATTGGCGGCCGCCTTGGCGATCTCTTTATCGCGGGAATGGCCGAAGTGCTCGCCCTCGTACTCCACCCGCCAAACACCCTCGTGTCGTGTGACGGTCAACACCGCCCGATCTGGAACCATTCGCATTGGGTTGCCTAGCACGACCCCGACCTTGGCCGAAGTTTTTTCGAAATGTTTCTTGCAAAGCGAGCGGAAGAGGATCATCTCTACCCGGTCAAATATCGTTTTGGCTCGCCTGAACTCCGATCTGGAATCAAGTATTTCATGTCGGATTCGTTATCGACCCTCTCCGAAAATTTGATCTCCAAGCCCATCTCGGGCGCGAGAACTCATGTCCGAAAGGGACGAATATGCAAACTGGCACCGTGAAGTGGTTCAACGGCCAAAAGGGCTTCGGCTTCATCCAACCTGACGACGGCGGCAACGACGTCTTCGTGCACATTTCCGCCGTTGAACGCGCCGGCATGACTTCGCTCAGCGAAGGCCAGAAGGTCAGCTTCGAGCTCGAGCGCGACAAGCGCAGCGGCAAGATGTCGGCTGGCCAGCTTCAGGCGGCCTAAGACCCTGCGCCGGTTCGGGGCGGCCCCGCGTGGGGTCGGCCCGGCCGGTCCGAGGCTGCGCGGGGCCGAAATCGGCGCCCGCGCGTTTCAGCACCGCGTTCCCTGGGCTGGAGAGTTTGCGTGATCCGAAAGAGCCTGCCGATTTTCGCCGGACCAGGCCTCGTCCGCTTCTCCGGTCATGAAGGTCCGGTGCAATACGCCATCCAAGGCGACCCCGCCCGGCTGCGACGCGGCACGGCCCGGCTTCGTGGCTCGCTGACCATGGCGGCCGAAACCGCCGCGGAGGCGTTCCGCGCAGGCGAAGGCGTGCTGGTCCTGGAAGACGGATCCGAACTGCGCGCCGTCATGCTGGCCCATACCGCCGGTGGGGGCGATGTCTTCATCGAACTCCGCATCTAGCGGTTCGACGCCGAAAGGCGTTAGGCGCCTGGGCGCCTTGGGCGCTAGTATCGCCCCACGATTTCACAGCGAAGATCGAAACGCCTGCGGCGCGCCGCCGGCGGGAGAGGAAGCGGCCATGACCGACCACGCGGCGCGAGCCACCGAATATCGTGAGCGGGCGGACGCGGAGCGGCTGGCGGGCGGAGCGGCCGGACTGGCTGAGGTGCGCGCCAAACATGAACGGGCCGCCCAGGTGTGGGCCGACCTGGCCGATGCCGAGGACGTCCGCGAAGCTGAGCGGGAAGCCCGGCGCGCCGCCATCCTGGCCCGCGGCCTGAACGTCGGCTGAGCCTAGAGCACGATGACTTTTGTCGGAATCGACAAGAGTCTGAATCGTGCTCGTCGACGAAAGGTGGCGAGCCGGTTCTTCCCGATTTGATGGTTCCATCAAAGCGGGCCAGGCTCTAGTCGGGCTTGGCTTCGAACGGCAGGGCCGGTGTCCAGTGCTCCTCGCCGCGCTCGACCCCAGCCTTTTGCGAAAACGTCCGCAGGTGCCGCGCCAGCTCCACCAGATGGGCGGCGTTGGCCTCAGCCTGCCGGCGCAGCGACTCGCCCCGATCGGGGATTTCCGGTGTCGGCGTTTCAGTTGAATGGGTGTCCGGTTTCGCGTCCATGGCAATCCTCGCCTTAGAACATCGTAGCACGATATAATATGGGCCGCGGGCGCCTCGGCCGCAAGCCTCGGCCTTGGCGTGTGCGCTCAGGCCTTGTCCGACGGCGGGGCGTCCAGCCGCTGCAGCGCCTCGATCAGGTCCGTGAAGATCGGCAGGGTGCTCTTCAGCTGGCCCAGGTTGTCGCGGGAGATCGACTCCAGCACCCGCCGCCCCTCCGGCGTCAGGGTCAGGGCCACGCGCCGCCGATCCTCCGCCGCGGGCGCCCGGCTGAGCAGGCCGCGCGCCACCAGGCGGTGCACCAGGCCCAGGGCGCTGTGGTTCTTGATCAGAAGGCTCTCCGCCAGTTCGCCGACGCTGATGGGCGCGCGGCCCGCGTGGGCGCGCACCACCAGCAGCGCCTGGTGCTGCTGCGGCGTCAGGCCCAGGGCGACCGCCCCGGTCTCGCTGAACGCCAGGAACCGGCGCAGGGCATGCCGGAAGGCGCCCAGGGCGTGATAGTCCGCCTCGGTGAGGCGACGGCGGGATCGCTGCGGCCGGCTCCGCTCGACGCTCACTCAGGCGCTCCATCCATGGTTTCGGCCTGCCGCAAGCAATCGCGGCCCCGCGTCGAAAGATCAACCCGCACGCGGCCGTGGCTCAGCGCAGCAGCCAACGGAAGACCCGCCGCAGTTCGGCTTCGCCGTCGTGTTCGAACCACCGGCCGTGGGCGATGAGGATCCGCTCGGGTCGCCAATCCAGCATCTGCAGGACCGCGGACCGCAATGTTCGTGTCGGGAAGGTCATCCGCAGGTCCAGCGGAAGGCCGCCGTGGGGCGCGGCGACCCCGCCCAGCCTGACCAGCCACCGCATGACCGGTGACGCCAGTCGGTGCACCTCGAAGTTCTCGATCAGGTCGGTCAGGACGAGGGTGCGGCTGGGCCAGTGGAAGAACTCCACCTCGGTCATGTAGCGACCCCGGATCGGCAAGGTGGCGACCGGCCCGTCCCAAGGATATCCGCCGCCATGGTCCAGCGGCAGGAGCCGACTGGCGGCGATGCTCACGGGTCGCCGGACGCCGTGGGCGGCATAGCCGACGGCGTGGGGGAAGGCCTGCAGCCAGGCCTCGAGCCAGATGTGGTGGATCCGGTTGGGGGCGACCACCCAGCGAACGGCTCCGATCCTCGCCAGGGCGACCTTCAGCTCGGGCGTGAGTAGGGTGGGGGAGTGGACCAGCAGTCCGTCCGGCCCGACGCGGATCACCGTCATGCGGGTGGTGAAGGGCGCCCCGCGCCCGGGGCCGAAGCGGACGGTGGGCCCATCGACCATCCATACGTCGGGCGCCACCGGCTTCAGCACGTTGAGGGGCGCATAAGGCGTGATCGGATCGCGGGGTTTGTCCGCGGTTTCGGGGTGCGCAGGCGCCTCGCGGTCGTTGGCCAATAAGGACCTCCAGGGCGGCTCATGCCCGCTCGCGGGGGCAGTCGCTCGCCGGATAGAGGGGGTGGCGCGGCGCTGGTCCCGGGGGGCGAAACACGGCGCCGCGCAGGTCGGCCTAGAACGACCTGCCCCAACCTAGCGCAAGCGCAATTGGATCGTAAGACGATATTTGCCCCGAAGGCTTGAAGTCATCGTGTAGCGATGTTTCTGTGTGGCGTGACGAGGGGAACAGGGCTGCCGATGACTCCATCGGAGTGCCAGCGCCGTCGTGAGGCGCTGCGGTTGACGGGGGCGGAGCTGGCGCGGCGCGCCGGCCTGGCGGAGCGCACCGTGCTGCGCTTCGAGGCCGGGCTGGCGCAGCCGCGGCCGGTCACCCTGGTGGCCCTGCGCAAGACCCTGCGACTGCTGGAGGCCGACGCCGAGCGGCTCGGCGTGCCCTAGCCCCGGCTGGGGATCGTCAGGCCGCGCTGGACGGCGGGGCGCGCGAGGCCCCGCTCCAGCCAGGCCGGGACCGCCTTCAACTGGTCGAAGGCCACAAGCTCAGCGGCCTCATAGAAGCCGATCAGGTTGCGCACCCAGCCCAGCAGCGAGATGTCGGCGATGGTGTACGCCTCGCCCATGATCCAGGTGCGGTCGGCCAGGCGCGCCTCCAGGACGCCGAGCAGCCGGCGGGACTCGTCGACGTAGCGCTGCAGGGGCCGCTTGTCCTCGAACTCGCGGCCCGCGAACTTGTGGAAGAAGCCGACCTGTCCAAACATCGGCCCAACGCCGCCCATCTGCCAGAACACCCAGGCGATCGTCTCGTAGCGCCCGATGGGATCCGCCGGCAGCAGCTGGCCCGTCTTCTCGGCCAGATAGAGCAGGATGGCGCCGGACTCGAAGAGCCCTATGGGCCGTCCGCCAGGCCCGTTGGGATCGATCAGCGCCGGGATCTTGCCGTTGGGGTTCAGCGACAGGAACTCCGGGGTCTTCTGGTCGTCGGTGGCGAAGTCCACCAGGTGCGGCTCGTAGGGCAGGCCGATCTCTTCCAGAATGATCGAGGCCTTCACGCCGTTCGGCGTGGGCAGCGAATAGAGCTGCACCCGGTCCGGATGGCGTGCGGGCCAGCGGCGGGTGATCGGGAAGGTGGAAAGATCGGTCATCGTAAAGCTCCAGGCGTCGGCGGAAGATCGGGAGGGCTCGGCGGTTGTGCAAGGCGCGCACAGGACACGCTGGCGTTGCATATCTGGTTGTTCCTGATACGTTCTGATCGTCATGCGAGTGCTGGAGCTTGTGGTGCGTGGCGGCGAGGACGTGATGTATTTCGCCTTGCGGCCTCCGCCGGACATCGGGCGAGCTGCGCAGGCGGTGTTGGCCAGGGCGGCCGCGCCATGCCGGCCGACGAGGCCTGTGCCTCTGGCGCGGCTGCACGTCTCGCTGCTGGGGGTGGCGGGCCCCGATCCCGAAGTCTTGGCCGCGGCGGAACGGGTGCGGGCCCGCCCGTTCCGCATCGCCTTCAACCGGATCGGCGCCTGGGGCCGGGGCGAGGGCGTGCGGCCGGTGGTGCTGTGGGGGGACGAGGGCGTCATCGGCGCCGAATGGCTGCACGAGGCGCTGGAGGCGGCGCTCAGGGCGGGGCCGCCGCGGACGATTTGCCCGCACATGACGCTGGCCCGCGAGGCCGATGCGATCCCCGAGCGCATCGTCGCGCCGGTCAGCTGGTGGGTCCGCGACTTTGTCCTGGTGCGCAGCGGCGGTGGGCGCAGCGAGGTGCTGGGGCGCTGGCCGCTGCGGCCGTAGGCGGATCGATTCGGCTCAGGAGAGCTTGGCCGGCTGCTCCAACTGCCAGATCGACTCGCCGAGCTCCTCCAGCTTCCTGGCCAGGAGGGCCTGGGCGTCGGCCAGCCCCTGGTTGTAGAAGTGCGGCCCGAGCGTCTCGATGAGGAAGTCCAGGAGGAAGACGGCGTCGAATCCCGTCACCTCCAGGTCGAGCTCGTCCTTCAGGTGCTTGCTCAGGGCCCGGGTCAGCGCGTCCCGGGTCGGCTTGGGAAGTTCGATGTTCGGCATGGTCCGATCTTGGGTATGGGAGCCACGATGGCCGCGACGCTCTACGGCATCAGGAACTGCGACACGATGAAGAAGGCCTGGACCTGGCTGGACCAGGCGGGGGTCGCCTACGATTTCCACGACTACAAGAAGGCCGGGATCGACCGGCCCACGCTGGAGGGTTGGGTGCGCCAGCTGGGCTGGGAGGTGCTGCTGAACCGCTCCGGCACGACGTTCAGGAAGCTGCCCGAGGCCGACAAGCAGGGCCTCGACGCGGAGAAGGCCATCGCCCTGATGCTGGCCCAGCCGTCGATGATCAAGCGGCCCGTCCTGGCGGTGGATGGCCGACTGATCGTGGGGTTCCGGCCGGAGACCTACGCCGAACTGGCCAACTGACCCGCGGCCTGCATCCAATCGTGCGGGCGGCGGCGACTAAGGAGCGACAGACGCTGCGGAGGGCCGCCGCGTCGCCCTGGAGCACCTGCGATGCACGGCTTCTTCTTCAGCTTCTGGTGGCTGATCTTCCCGATCGGCTTCTTCATCTTCGGCGCCTGGGACCGCTGGCTGGCCTATCGGCGCAGCCAGGACCGGCTGGACCTGCTGCGCACCTACACCCAGCAGGGCAAGGACCCGCCGCCGGAGCTGATCCGCGCGCTGCAGGGCGGCGACCTCGAGGACGTTCCGCCGCCGCCCGCCTATGACCCCTACGACCGCGACAGCCGCCGCGCCTATCGCCGCTACCATCGGCACGCCTGGCGCTACACGCCCTACGGAGCCTGGCGCAGCGCGATCGTGACGGGCGCCGTCGCGGGCGGGTTCTGGTTCGCCGCCTACTACGGGGACGTCCCCGGCGCGGACTGGCCGTTCCGCCTGGTGGCGATCATCATGAGCATCATCTTCGCCGCCAACCTGGTCACCGCCCTGTTCGCCACGACCTTACGAAACCGATGAGCGGCAAGAGCCTGGACAGCGCCCCGGCGCGGCCAGGCCTGGGGGCGTTCCTGGGCCTGCGCCGCCCTGCGCCGCCCGCGGTGGCGGCCTCGCCCGACGCGGCCCTGGTGGCGGCGGCGCAGGGCGGGTCCGCCGCGGCCTTCGCGCGGCTGGTGGAGCGCCACCAGCAGGCGCTGCGGGCCTTCCTGCGGCGCATCTGCGGCGACTGGGCCTTGGCCGACGACCTGGCGCAGGAGACGCTCATCACCGCCTGGTCCAGGATCGGCGCCCTGCAGGCCGGGGCCAGCGTCCGGGCCTGGCTGTGCGGCATCGGCCACCGCAAGCACCTGACCCTGCGCCGGAGCGCCGGCCGAGCCAGGACGCGCGACGCGGCCTGGGAGGCCGAACGCCCCACCACCACCGCCGCCCTCACCGAGGACCGCCTGGCCCTGGAGGCGGTGCTGCGCACCCTGCCGGACGACCAGCGCGCCTGCGTCGCCCTCTGCCTGGCGGCGGATTTCAGCCATGCCGAGGCGGCCGAGGCCCTGGGCCTGCCGCTGGGCACCGTGAAGAGCCATGTGACCCGGGGCCGTGCGCGGCTCCTGGATGTGCTGGGAGGATCCCATGACTGACGCCGACGCGCGCCTGCGGGCGTTGTTCGCCGAGGATGAGCCCCCCGCGCGCGATCCGGCCTTCGTGGCCGCCGTGGCCCATCGCCTGGAGCGGCGGCGGTTGGCCCAGGACGTGGCGTGGCTGGCTGCGGCCGCCGCGGTGGGCGGCCTGGTGCTGTGGGCCCTGTGGCCCGGCCTGCAGCCGCTGCTGGCGGCCGCGGGCCAGAATCTGGCGCCCGTCGCCGGCGCCCTGGCGCTGGCGGGCGCCGTGGTGGCCCTGCTCGAAGGCCGGCTGGGCGGGGTCTTTGCGCCTGAATCATGACTAAGGTTTCATCCGGGCGCTTGCATCTGAAGCGCAGCCGCCGGGTCTCTCACCACCAGAGACGGGCGGTTGCGCCCGCCCATCTGGAGAGGAGAACCAGCCCATGACACCGGTCCTGATCGTCCTGATCATATTCGGATCGATCGCCTCGCTGTTCATCGTGCCGCGCTACTTCAAGAGCGTCGAGCGGCAGAAGATGGCCGAGGCCCTGCGCGCGGCCATCGAGAAGGGCCAGCCCCTGCCGACGGAAGTGATCGAGGCCATGTCGTCCAACGTGCGTCCCGCCGGCCTGCCGCCATCGCCGCAGCGCGACCTGCGCACTGGCATCATCTGGCTGGGGATCGGGGTGGGCTTCGCCTGTTTCGGCGCGGCGGTCAGCTTCGAGGACGCCGATGCGCTGTATCCCATGCTGGGGATCGCCGCCCTGCCGATCTTCATCGGCGCGGCCTTCATCGCCCTCGGGCTCCTGAACCGCACGAAGCCGTAAGCCGCTCAGAGCGGGGGACCCTGCCCATGTCGGGCGTCATCCAAACGAGTATCGCAAGCCTGCACGACGTCGAGCTGTCCACGCTCGCGGCGACGGGTGAGCGGCGCGCCTTCGGGGAGCTGGTGCGCCGGCACGGCTCGGCCGTACGGGGACTGCTGCGCCGGATGGGCGCGCAGGCCGCCGAAGCCGACGACGTGGCCCAGGACGCCTTCCTGGCGGCGTTCGAGCGTATCGCCGAGTTCCGGGGGGAGGGGACCTTCGCGGGCTGGGTGAAGCGGATCGCGGCGCGGCAGTACCTGCGCCGCCTGCAACGCGACCGGCGGCTGAGCGCACTGAGCGCGGACGAAGGGGCAGAGGAGGCCGACCCCGCGGCCGGCGACGCCGACCACCGCATCGACCTGGACGAGGCGCTGAAGGGCCTCTCCGCGGCGGAGCGGTTGTGCGTCTCCATGTGTTACGGCGCGGGCCTGTCCCACGGTGAGGCGGCGGACGCCTTGAATCTGCCGCTCGGAACGGTCAAGTCACATGTCAAACGTGGTCTGGATAAACTCAGAACGCGGCTGGCGCCGTCCGACGGGACGGCGCTTGAAGGGAGGCGCGGGAATGGCTGAGGTCGATTTCGAGCGCCGCCTGGAGCGGCTGTTCGCCGAGCCGCCGAACTTCCCGGACTCACAGGCTTTCGTGGAGCGCGTGGAGCGCCGGCTGAACCGCGGCTGGACCGCCCGCCGCTGGCTGATCGGGGCCGCGGGCCTGGCCGGCGGGGTGATCGGCGCCAGCCAGCTCCTGATGTCCAACCTGTTCCAGCGGTTCGAGACCGCCCAGCACTCCGCCAAGGTGCTGGGGCAGGGCCTCAGCCACGTCTCCTCGACGACCGACATGGTTTCGGCGCTTTCGGGCGGCTATGGGATGTGGATCGCCGTGGGGCTGGCCGTTGTCACGCTCGGCTTCGCCGTCTCGCGGGTGATCGAGGAGATCTGAGTCGTGTCGAGTCATCGTGAGGAAGCCGTCCGGCGCATCGCCGCGCCGGAGATCGCCGCACGCAAGGGCGGCCAGCCCATCGTCTGCCTGACCGCCTACACCGCCCCGATGGCCGAGCTGCTGGATGCGCACTGCGACCTGCTGCTGGTGGGCGACAGCGTCGGCATGGTGGTCCATGGCCTGCCCAACACCGTCGGCGTCACCCTGGAGATGATGATCCTGCACGGCCAGGCGGTGATGCGCGGATCGCGCCGGGCCATGGTGGTGGTCGACCTGCCGTTCGGCGCCTATGAGGGCGCGCCCGAAGCCGCCCACGCCAACGCTGCGCGGGTGATGAAGGAGACCGGCTGCAGCGCCGTGAAGGTCGAGGCCGGGCCTGCGATCGCCGACAACATCGCCTACCTGGTCCAGCGCGGCATCCCGGTGATGGGCCATGTGGGCCTGCGCCCGCAGGCCGTGATGGTGGAGGGCCGCTTCAAGGCCAAGGGCAAGGCCGACCACGAGCGCCGGCGCATCCTGGACGAGGCGCGCGCCGCCGCCGAAGCCGGCGCCTTCGCCGTGGTGGTCGAGGGCGTGGCCGAAGGGCTGGCGCGGGAGATCACCGCGGCAGTCGACGTGCCCACCATCGGCATCGGCGCGTCCGCTGGTTGCGACGGGCAGATCCTGGTCACCGACGACATGCTGGGCCTGTTCGACTGGACGCCCAAGTTCGTGCGCCGCTACGCCGACCTGCGCGGCGAGATCGGCCGCGCGGTCGCCGCCTACGCCGACGATGTGCGCGAACGCAAGTTCCCCGGCCCTGCCGAGATCTATTTCGCCAAGGCCGGATGACCGCGCTGGACTGACCTTGCGGCAGCGTTGAGGCGCGGCGCGGCTTGGCCTACTGAACCGGCTTCACCATTCGAACGGGAGGAGCGGCGATGTTTTCGCACATCATGGTCGGGACCAACGACCTGGACCGGGCCAAGGGCTTTTACGACACCGTGCTGGGCACGCTGGGCGTGCCGCCCGGCCGGGTGGACCGGCACCGGGTGTTCTACATGACCTCGACCGGCATCTTCTCGGTGTCGCTGCCGATCGATGGCGAGCCGGCGACGATCGGCAATGGCAGCACCATCGGCTTTGCCTGCACCTCCAGCGACCAGGCGGACGCCTGGCACGCCGCCGGCCTGGCCAGCGGCGGGACCGCCTGCGAGGACCCGCCGGGCGTGCGCGAAGGCCCCACTGGCAAGCTCTACCTCGCCTATCTTCGCGATCCGGACGGCAACAAGCTGTGCGGCCTGTACCGCATGCCGTAACGGGCGGTCAGCGGCCCTGGAGCGCGTGGACGGCGGCCTGGGCGGGGGGCGAGAAGGCCAGCGGCCCGATCAGCGCCTGCATCAGCAACACCACCGCCACGCCCCAGAGGTAGGCCGGATGGATACGGCGGCGGACCACCAGGTCGGCCGCCGGCCCGGCCAGCAGGATCGCGTCGTTCACCGCGAACATCACCAGCGGCGCGGCGGCTCCGAACGAGTCCATCGGCAGGAAGCGCCCGAGGCCGGGACCCAGGATCGCGGCGGTCGCGCAGAGCATCAGCCGCTTGTGCCATTCCGGCTTGCCGCGCTGGACTACGGCCGCGGCGACCAGGCCGCCGAAAACCACGATGCCGAGGCCGTTCATCACCAGGAAGATGCCCGGCGGGAAGAAGCTGGGCACGCGGTGGTGGCTGATCGAGAACAGCGTGGCGGTCAGGCCCATGACCACCATGGCGGCCGCCAGCCCGGCGCCGGCCACGCCCAGCTGCCGATGCCGCCGCACGTCGCCCGCCACCACCAGCGACGGCTGGACGATCAGCAGCGCCACCCACAGCGTGAAGACGGCGCCGTGCACGTGCAGCAGCAGGGGCAGGCCTGGCGTCGGGGCGAAGTCACCCGGCACGGTCTGTGAAAAGCCCGCGACGAACGCCGCCACCATACTGAGCGCCCAGCCGAGGTAGAAGACCCGGCCCACCTCTGCGGGCCTGCGCCCGATCTCCGCCGTCGCCATGGCCATCCCCCCAATTTCCGCGTCCATGGCGAAGCTGTGCCGCTGCCGGCGGCTTGGCAAGGGGGACGACAACCGGGGAGGGATCGGTGCTGGCCGGAGGCGGTCTCAGCGCCCTTTTTCGAAGCCGAGATTCTCAAATATCATAGACACTTATCGAGCGCTGTGATCTCAACCAGTGCAACCCGGCGCATCGGAACGCTTTGTTGGAGGCGCCACGCGTGGAGATCGCATGCCCCGCTTCCACTTCCATCTCGCGACTCCGGCCGGCCTGGAGCGCGACGAGATCGGCAGCGATTGCGCCAGCGCCGAGGTCGCCTACCTGGACGCGCGCCAGGCGGCGATGGAGATCAGCCACGACTCCGTTCGCCAGGGTGGCGATCCGGCCGGTTACCGGTTCGAGATCTGCGACGCCAAGGGCCGGCTGATCCAGGTGCTGCCATTCGCAGAAATCCTGGCGCCTCCGGCGCGGCCGACGCCGCACGGGCAGGATGTGCTGCGCAGCCGGGTCCTGGCCAGCCTGTCGCGCAGCCGCCAGTTGCAGGCCGAACTGACGGCGGGCTTCGAGGAAGCGAGGACCAGCTTGGCCAGGACCTTCGCCCTGCTGAGGTAGGTCGTCAGGCAAGGTGACGGGGCGCAGTGCGCTGCGGGTGACTTTCGCCCGATCATTTCGGGCGCCGCCGCGATAGGGTGGCGTGAACGGGGGCAAGGAGAATAGGCGGATGACGGCGCGCGCGACGCCCTTTCCGATCGTCGGCGTCGGCGCTTCCGCGGGCGGGGTCGAGGCGCTGGAGGCGCTGTTCCGCAGCGTTCCGCCGAACCCGGGGTGCGCCTTCGTGGTGGTCACCCACCTGGGCCACGACCGCCGCAGCCTCCTTCCGGAGATCATCGCCCGCTACACCGACATGGATGTCCGGGTGGCCGAGGACGGGGCCGAGCTGGGCCCCAACCAGGTCCATGTTCTGCAGACCGACGCGCGCCTGGATATCGAGGGCGGGCGTCTGAAGGTCGTACCCGTCGGCCAGGCCCGCCGCGAGCGCCGGCCGATCGACATCTTCTTCAGCGCCCTGGCGCTGGATAAGGGGGAGCGCGCCGTCGGAGTCGTGTTGTCGGGCGGCGACACCGATGGCACCCTGGGGATCAAGGCCATCAAGGAACGCGGCGGCCTGACCTTAGCCCAGATCGCCGACGGTCACCCGCCGCAGCATCCGGACATGCCGGACAGCGCCATCGCCAGCGGTATGGTCGACCTGGCCATTCCGGCGAAGGACATGGGCGCCCGGCTCGCCGAGTTCGCCGCCAGCCTCGCCCTCTTCGAGAACATCGCCCAGGATTCCCAGCGGCTGGACAGCGAACGCCGGCTGAAGGCCGCACGCCAGCAGATCTACGCGATCATGCGCAACCAGCTGGGCCACGATTTCTCCGGCTACAAGGAAAAGACCTTCCTGCGACGCGTGCAGCGACGGATGCAGGTGAATCGCATCGACGAACTGGACAACTACGTGGAGCGGCTGCGCCAGGACCCCAAGGAGGTCAGCGCCCTGTTCCGCGACCTGCTGATCAACGTCACCAACTTCTTCAGGGACGCCGACGCCTTCAAGGCCCTGGAGACCACGGTGGTGCCTAAGCTGTTCGCGGGCCGCGGCGCCGACGACACGGTCAGGGTCTGGATCCCGGGCTGCGCCACCGGCGAGGAGGTGTTCTCGATCGCCATCCTCATGCGCGAGCACATGGACACGCTGCCGGCCCCGCCGCGCGTCCAGATCTTCGCCACCGACATCGATGAGCCCGCCCTGGCCGTGGCCCGGGCGGCGCGCTACCCGGAGGCCTTGCTCGACAGCGTGTCCGACGCGCGGCGCCAGAGGTTCTTCAGCCATGAGGACGGCAGCTACCAGCTGACCAAGGACGTCCGCGACCTGTGCGTCTTCTCACCCCATAGCGTGCTGCGCGACCCGCCGTTCTCGCGGCTGGACCTGATCTCGTGCCGCAACCTCTTGATCTACTTCGGGGCCGATGCGCAGAACCAGGTGCTCCCGACCTTCCACTATTCGCTGCGGCCCGGCGGCTACCTGTTCCTGGGCACGTCCGAGAACGCCAGCCAGTTCGCCGACCTCTTCACGCCCGTCGACAAGAAGCAGCGCATCTTCCGGGCCCGCGACGACGCCCGGGCCAGCGTGCGCCTGCCGGTGATCGTCGGCCCAGCGCGGCCCACGCCCTTCGCGCCGCCGATCGTGGACCGCACCCGGCGGGTGGCCGGCCTGCACCTCAGCCAGACCATCGAGGCCCACGTCCTGCACCGCTATACGCCGGCCCACGTGGCGGTAAGCCGTGACGGTGACGTGGTCTATTATTCGGGCCGGACGGGGAAATATCTGGAAGCGACGCCGGGTGCGCCGAGCCGCCAGATCCTGTCCATGGCGCGCCGCGGCCTGCGCCTTGACCTGCGTACGGCGCTGCGGGAGGCCATCGAGACCGACCGCCGGGTGGTCCGCGAAGGCCTCATCGTCGAGGCTGACGACAACCGGGTCCAGCGGCTCAACCTCTCGGTCGAGCCCATTGGGGAGCCGGGCGACGAGCGCCTGTTCCTGATCGTGTTCGCCGACGTCGGCCCTGTGGTCCGGCGCGAGGAGGCCGGCGTCGCCGGGCCGCCCGACGAGATCGCCCTGCAGCTCGACCGCGAGCTGCGCGAGACGCGCGACCGGCTGCAGTCGCTGATCGAGGAATACGAGACGGCCCTGGAGGAGCTGAAGTCGTCCAACGAGGAGCTCGTCTCGGTGAACGAGGAGCTTCAGTCCACCAACGAGGAGCTGGAGGCCTCCAAGGAGGAGCTGCAGTCCCTCAACGAGGAGCTGCACACCGTCAATGCCGAGCTGCAGGGCAAGGTGGAGCAGCTGGACCGGGCCAACAGCGACCTCACCAACCTGTTCGAGAGCACCCGTGTGGCCACGGTGTTCCTCGACCGGAAGCTGGCGATCCGCAGCTATACGCCGGCGGTCTCCCAGATCTTCAACATCCTGCCCAGCGACCGGGGCCGGCCCCTGACCGACCTGGTCAGCCAGGTCGAGATGCCGTCGCTGGCCGCCGACGCCCGCCGCGTCATCGAGACCGGCAAGACCATCGAGCGCACGCTGGATCACGACCACGGCAAGGCCCACTACCTGCTGCGGCTGGTGCCGTACCTGGACACCGACCAGACGCTGGAGGGCGTGGTCCTGACGCTGGTGGACGTCACCTCCCTGACCCAGGCCGAGGCGCAGGAGAAGCTGCTGATCGACGAGCTGAACCATCGGGTGAAGAACATGCTGACGGTGGTCATCGGCGTGGCCGAGCAGACCATCCGCACCAGCCCCGACCTGGCCGCGTTCAAGACCCGTTTCATCGACCGCGTGCACAGCATGGCGCGGTCGTACGAACTGCTCTCGCGCCAGCACTGGACCGACGCCTCGGTGGAGGAGCTGATCCGGCCGCACCTGGATCCATTCGGGCCGGAGCGGGTGCGCTTTGGCGGCCCGCCGGTGCGGCTGAAGCCCAAGCAGTCCCTGTCGCTGGGGATGATCATCCACGAGCTGGCCACCAACGCCAGCAAGTACGGCGCGCTCAGCCGCCAGGAGGGCGACCTGGAGATCGGGTGGGCGGAGCGGCCCGGCGGCGAGTCCGGCGCGGAATTCGACCTCTCCTGGCGCGAGCGGAACGGGCCGGAAATCTCGGGCCGTCCGCGGCGCGGCTTCGGCCTCACCCTGGTCGAGCGCGAGACCACCCACAGCCTGCAAGGCAAGGCCGAGATCAAGTTCGAGCCCGACGGCCTGGACGTGCGGCTGACCTTCCCAAAGTAGGCTCGGGCGTGTCGTGAGGCCCTATATCGCCGCCTGCCGCCGTCGCCTTTGCCGCGCCTGCCGACCCAGGCTTGAGGCAGCGGGCGCGCCGCTATAGGTTCCGCCCCTCGTTAAGCGACATGTCGCGCCCCGGAGCCCCCCTGAAGTGACGGATCTATTCGAAGAGGTCGAAGAGCAGCTTCGCTCCGACCAGTACCGGCAGTTCGCTCAGCGGGCGCTGCCGTGGCTCCTGGGATTCGCCGCGGCCGCCCTGATCCTGACGCTGGGCTACTGGGGCTATGACAGCTATCGCAGCCGGCAGACGGCCGCGGCCTCCGAGGCCTATGCCGGCGCGCTGGACGCGCTGCAGGCCAATGACCCGCAGAAGGCGCGCGAACTGTGGACCCAGGTGGCGAAGTCGCCGTCCGCGGGCTACCGCTCGCTGTCGCTGATGCACCTGGCCGCCTTCGCCCTGGACGAGAAGAAGCCGGCCGATGCGGTGAAGCTGCTGGACCAGGCCGCCAAGGAGGCCCCCGATCCGGTGATCGGCGACGCCGCCCGCCTCAAATCCGCCTTCGCGCTCCTCGACACCGCCCCATTGACCGAGTTGGAGGGGCGTTTGAAGCCGCTGATGGACGACGGCCGTCCGTACCGCATCCAGGCCCGCGAGGCCCTGGCCTTCGCCAAGCTGAACGCGGGCGACCTGAAGGGGGCCCGCGGCGACTTCGTGCTGATCTCCCAGGCCCTGGATGCGCCGCAGGGCGCCCAGGCCCGCGCCCAGGCCGCCATCGGCCTCATCGATTCGGGCTCGGCCAAGGCCGTCCCCGCGGTGGTGAAGACCGCAGCGAGCCTGCCGCCGCCCATGCCCGGCCTGCCGGCCGACATCGCCGGCGCCCTGGCCGGCCAAGCCCAACCTCAAGCGAACGCCCCGCAATGAACCGTAGACCTCTGATCGCCGCCGCCCTGTTGGCCGCGGCGCTGGGCGCTTCCAGCTGCTCGACTGTCAGCCGGATCAATCCGTTCCATGGCAAGGACAAGCCGGCCGAGCTGGCCGGCGAGGGCCAGCGCATCTCGATCATCCCCGCGGACCAGCGGCTGGAGCCGGCGGCGGCGCTGAAGGGCGTGGACTTCGCCCTGCCGCCCGTCTCGCCGATCGCCGAATGGCCGCTGCCGGGGGGCACGCCCGAGCAGTCGGTGGGCAATGTCGACGCCGCCCCTAACCTCTCCATCGCCTGGCGCAAGAGCTTCGGCCAGGGGACCAAGCGCGGGCGCTACGTCACCGCCCCGCCGGTGGCGGCCGAGGGCAAGGTGTTCCTGATGGACGCCGACGGCCGCGTGGTGGCCGTGGACGCCGCCTCGGGCCGCGAACTCTGGCGCACCTCCACCAACCCCGGCGACAACAAGCGCGACAAGCTGGGCTTCGGCGGCGGCGTGGCCTACGCCGACGGCAAGATCTACGCCGCGTCCGGCTTCCGCGACGTGATGCAGATGGACGCCAAGACCGGCGCCGTCGGCTGGCGCACCAAGACCGGCGAGCCCATCCATGGCGCCCCGACCGTGGTCAACGGCCGGCTCCTGGTGGTGGCGCTGGACAACACCCTGCTCAGCTTCAACGCCGCCACCGGCGCGCCGAGCTGGACCTATCAGGCCCTGTCGGAGTCGGCGCGGATCCTGGCGGCCTCGTCGCCCGCGGTCTCCGGCGACACCGTGGTGGCCGCCTTCGGCTCGGGCGAGCTGGTGGCCCTGCGCGCCGAGAACGGCAACGATCTCTGGAACGAGGCCCTGTCGCGCGCCAGCCGCACCAGCGCCCTGTCCGAGATCCGCGACATCCCCGGCCGGCCGGTGATCTACGGCGGCGACGTCTTCGCCATCAGCCACTCCGGCGTCTTCGCGGCGACCGACCTGCGCACCGGCGAGGCGCGCTGGAGCCTGCCGGTGGTGGGCGTCACCTCGCCGCTGCCCGCCGCCGACGTGGTCTATGCGGTCTCCAAGGACGGCCAGGTGATCTGCGCCAGCCGCGAGAACGGCCAGATCTACTGGATCAAGAACCTCAACGAGGGCTTCAAGACCAAGAAG
>Ga0136846_1213362_pt1 | contig 38742 bp, 33 predicted proteins | sample HopSoiMetagenom2_FD_96841 | JGI IMG/M metagenome (GOLD analysis project Ga0136846, IMG submission 96841) | Grasslands soil microbial communities from Hopland, California, USA - 2 Assembly 2016 (version 4) | ecosystem: Environmental > Terrestrial > Soil > Grasslands | place: USA: Hopland...
CGGCGTCTCGTGAGGGTTCCGCATGAGCACCAAGCAGTCGACGAAGACCGCCGAGCGGCACATGGACGCCGGCAGCTTCATTCCGCGCCATATCGGACCATCCGAGGTCGAGCAGCGGGAGATGCTCGAAACGCTCGGCTTCGACTCGCTGGACGCGATGATCGACGCGACGGTGCCCGAGTCGATCCGGTTCCGTCGACCCCTGGCCATTCACGGCGGGCTGAGCGAGTTCGAGGCGCTCGCCTCGCTCCGGCGCATCTCCAAGCAGAATGAAGTTTTCCGCTCCTATCTCGGCCTCGGCTACAACGCCTGCATAACGCCGCCGGTGATTCAGCGGAATGTGCTCGAGAACCCCGGCTGGTACACGGCGTACACGCCGTATCAGGCGGAGATCGCGCAGGGCCGTCTTGAGGCGCTGCTCAACTTCCAGACGATGGTCATGGACCTCACCGGCTTCGAGATCGCCAACGCGTCGTTGCTGGACGAGGGAACGGCGGCGGCGGAAGCGATGGCCATGGCGTACGCGGCGCGCGGCAAGGACAAGAAGGAAGTCTTCTTCGTCGCCGACAGCTGCCACCCGCAGACGATCGACGTCGTGCGGACCCGGGCACGGGCGCGCGGCGTGGAGATCGTGGTGGGCGACTTCCGGAGTTACGAGTTCGCTAACGACGTCTTCGGCGCGCTGGTGCAATATCCGACGACCGACGGCGCGATTCACGACTATCGGGACTTCTCGGAGAAGGCACACGCCGCGAACGCAGTCGTCGTCGTCGCGGCGGATCTGATGAGCCTCGTGCTTCTCGCCCCGCCAGGGGAGTGGGGTGCCGACGTCTGCGTTGGCACGACGCAGCGCTTCGGCGTGCCCATGGGCTTTGGCGGCCCGCACGCCGCGTTTTTCGCGACGCGCGATGAATTCAAGCGACTGTTGCCCGGCCGCATCATCGGCGTTTCGCGCGACGCGGACGGCAAGCCGGCACTCCGCATGGCGCTTCAGACGCGCGAGCAGCATATCCGGCGCGAGAAGGCGACGAGCAATGTGTGCACGGCGCAGGTGCTTCTCGCGGTGATCGCGAGCATGTACGCCGTGTGGCACGGCCCCAAGGGGCTGCACTGGATCGCGCGCCGAATCCACCGGCACGCGGCGATCCTCGCCGCCGGGCTCGAGTCACTCGGTTACGAGCTTGCTCATGACGATTTCTTCGACACGGTGCGGGTCGCGGGACGTGGGAAGCGGGACGCGGGCAGCGCGGCCGAGATCGTGCGCGCAGCGCGTGACAAAGGCATCAATCTGCGCACGATCGGCGATGACGTGATCGTCGCGCTCGACGAGACGGTGAACTTCGACGCTCTCCGAGACCTGCTCGAGGTCTTCGCCCTCGGCGCCGCGGCGCCAAAGCCCGAAGAGCTCGTGGCCGACGTGGACGATCGATACGACGAACGCTTCGCGCGGACGAGCACGTATCTCACGCATCCCGTCTTCAACACGCACCACTCCGAGACGGAGATGCTGCGCTATTTGCACCAACTCGAGGCGAAGGATCTCTCGCTCACGACGTCGATGATCCCTCTCGGCTCGTGCACGATGAAGCTGAACGCGACGGCGGAGATGTATCCGATCTCGTGGCCCGAGTTCGCACGACTCCATCCGTTCGCACCGAGCGAGCAGACGCGCGGCTATCAGCAGATGTTCGGCAATCTCGAGACGGCGCTCGCCGAGATCACCGGCTTCGCAGCCGTCTCGCTCCAGCCGAACGCGGGCTCGCAGGGCGAGTACGCGGGGCTGCTGGTCATTCGCGGCTATCACCACGCGCGTGGCGACAGCCATCGCGACGTCTGCCTCATCCCGCAATCGGCACATGGAACGAATCCGGCCAGTGCCGTAATGGCTGGGATGAGAGTGATCGTGGTGAAGACCGATGATAACGGCAACATCGACGTCGCCGATCTCGAGACGAAGGCAAAGGCCAATCGGGACAAGGTCGCCGCGCTGATGGTGACGTATCCATCGACCCACGGCGTCTTCGAGGCGACCATTCGCGACGTGTGCCGCATCGTGCACGAGCACGGTGGTCAGGTGTACTTCGACGGGGCGAACATGAATGCGATGGTTGGCCTCGCGCGGCCCGGCGACATCGGTGCCGACGTCTGCCATCTGAACCTGCACAAGACGTTTTGCATCCCGCACGGCGGCGGCGGACCGGGCATGGGTCCCATCGGCGTCGCGAAGCACCTCGTGCCGTTTCTGCCGGGCAACCCGGTGGTGAACGTGGGTGGCTCCGAGAGCGTCGGCGCGGTATCGGCGGCGCCGTGGGGCAGCGCGAGCATCCTGCCCATCTCGATGATGTACATCGACATGATGGGCGGCGAGGGCCTAACGATGGCGACCAAGGTCGCGATCCTCAACGCGAACTACATGGCCAAGCGCCTCGAGGAGCACTATCCGGTTCTGTACAAGGGGCAGAACGGGATGATCGCGCACGAGTGCATCATCGATCCGCGTCCGCTCAAGGCCTCGTCAGGCGTCGACGTCGAGGACATCGCGAAGCGACTCATGGACTACGGCTTTCACGCGCCGACGGTCTCCTTCCCGGTCGCGGGCACGCTCATGATCGAGCCGACGGAGAGCGAGGACAAAGCGGAGCTGGACCGCTTCTGCGAGGCCCTGATCGCCATTCGCGAGGAGATTCGCGAGATTGAGCTCGGGATCGCCGACAGGACGGACAATGTCCTGAAGAACGCGCCGCACCCGATGATGCGCGTGGTCAGCGATTCGTGGTCTCACCCCTACGGCCGCGAGCGCGCGGCATTCCCGGCGAGCTGGACGAAGGCGCACAAATTCTGGCCGGCGGTGGGCCGCGTCGAGAGCGCCTATGGCGATCGCAATCTCGTCTGCTCGTGCCTGCCCACGGACGCGTATGCAGATGTAGTGGCGAGCGAGTAGAGAGTAGAGAGTAGATCACTCTCTGCTCTCCACGCTCTGCTCTCTACTCGCGCTACTCTCCCAATCTTGTCGCGTATTCCGCGGCGCCGAGGAGCTCGTCGCGCTCGCTCGGATTGCGAAGGCGAAGCTTGATCATCCAGCCATCGGTGTAAGGAGCAGTGTTGACCAGAGCAGGCTCCTTGTCGAGTCGATCGTTGATCTCGACGACCTCACCCGTGAGTGGGGAGTAGAGCTCCGAGACGGCCTTTACCGCTTCGACCGTACCGAAAACGTCGTGCTTGCCGAAGTTCGCGCCGATCTGCGGCAGCTCGATGAACACGATGTCACCGAGCTCGCCCTGCGCGTAGTCGGTGATGCCGATGGCGACGACACCTTCGTCGTCGGTAGTTCTTACGTACTCGTGCTCCTCGGTATAGAGGAGATCTTTCGGAATATCGGACACGGGGGCGGCAGCCGTTGGGAGTGCGGGCGGAGTCTAGACTGGGCCCGTGGACGCGGCAAGGGCGGGCTGCCGCCCTGCGTCATGCACGCCGCACCAGCGGCGCAGCTCAGCTGAAGGCGTACCGCGCGTCTGCTTCCTGAACCAGCTGTGTCCAGAGATCCGCAACCTGCTGCTCGAGCGCGTTCAACGTACCCGCGTTCTCGACGATGAAATCGGCGCCTGCTCGCTTGAGCTCGGCCGGCATCTGCGCCGCGATCATGTCCATTGCTTCGGTCTCCCGCAGCCCGCGCTCGCGTACGAGCCGTTCCAGGCGTAGCGGACGTGGCGCGTCGACCAGAATGATCCGGTCAAAGCGGGGGGCCATGTGCTTCTCGAAGAGAAGCGGGATATCGCAGACCACGATCCGATCGCCGCGCTGCCGCGCATCGTCGAGGAGGCGCTGGCGCAGGCTCTCCACCTCGGGGTGGACGATCTCGTTGAGCTCCTCGAGCTGACCGGCGTCACTGAACACGGTCCGGCGAAGCGCGCCTCGATCCAACTGCTTGTCGGGGCCGACGATGGACGTACCCCAGCGCTCCACGATCTTCTCGTACGCGGGCGTCCCCGCCTCGACGGCGCGGCGCGCCAGCACGTCGGCATCGATTATCGTCGCACCCCGCTCCGACAGGAGCTGCGCGACCGTCGACTTGCCGCTGCCAATATTTCCAGTCATTCCGACTACAAGCATCAGTTGCTCCTCCCCGCCACACGTGAGTCCGCACCTGCCAGCTGGCCAAGGTAGGTTTTATGGCTCCAGGCGTCAACGTCGTGGCCCTCTCGGGAACGTTTGGGATGGCCCAGGCGATTTCATTCCCATCAGCCAAACTCAGGGAGAGACCAGTGCCGAAGGATTCGACCTCCAGCCGTCGCGCCAAGCCGCCAGCTGTTCCGCTCTCGAAGCGCCACCAGCGGGACGGACGCCGAGTGACGGAGCCGCGCGGCGACGAGGGATGGGATCTGGATCCCGCGGATGTGAACGCCGAGTATGCCTCCATGGTCGAGCGACAGCTCGCCCTCCTCGGCGAAGATCCAGCACGCGAAGGGCTTGTGAAGACGCCGGAACGCGTGGCGAACGCGATGGCCTGGCTGACGCGAGGCTATGGGCAGAGCGTGGAAGAAGTCGTCGGCGACGCGCTCTTTGCGGAGGAGCACCGCAACATGGTGATGGTGCGCGACATCGAGCTGTACAGCCTCTGCGAGCACCACATGCTGCCTTTCTTCGGGAAGGCGCACGTAGCCTACATCCCGAACGGCCGCATCGTGGGGCTGTCGAAGCTCCCGCGCATCGTCGAGGTCTTTGCCCGGCGGTTACAGGTGCAGGAACGGCTTACCGAGGAAATTGCCGGTGCGATCGAGGACGTGCTCGCGCCGACCGGGGTGGGGGTGGTGATCGAGGCGTATCACCTCTGCATGATGATGCGCGGGGTCGAGAAGCAGAACTCCAAGACCATAACGAGTGCCGTGCGCGGATCCTTCCGTGATGATGCGCGCACTCGGGCGGAGTTCCTTTATCTGGCGCACGGCCGTGAGGCGTTCGCGCCGTGATTTCGTCACGTTGACATCGTTGCCACCGCTGGCATGACGAGCTGCTCCTCGTCGCGGCGGGGCACCGAGTGACAGGAGCGACAGCGGGCCTCGTAGGTCTCCGCGCTTCCCACCATGATCGTGGGCGAATCGTACCGCGCGGGGCGGCCACCGATGAGACGCTGATTGCGGCTCGCCGGGTTGCCGCACCGCACGCAGATCGCGTGGAGCTTGTCGACCACTTCGGCCACGGCGAGCAATTGGGGCATCGCGCCGAACGGCTCACCGCGGAAGTCCGTGTCCGTGCCCGCGACGATGACGCGAATGCCGCGATCGGCGAGCGACGTCGCGAGCGCGACGACTGACGGATCGAGGAACTGCGCCTCGTCGATCGCGACAACCTGCGTGTCCGGCTCGAGACCGCGGGCGATCTGCTCCGGCGTATCGACGGGAACCGCTTGCACCGTGCGCCCGTCGTGACTCGAGATGTGGTAAATCCCGGCGTACCGTTCGTCGAGATGTGACTTGAACACCTGCACCTTGCGCCGAGCGATGATGGCGCGACGGACGCGGCGAATGAGCTCCTCGCTCTTGCCGCTGAACATCACTCCGCAAATCACCTCGATCCACCCACCACTTCGGCTGAAGTGCAGGTCCGAGTTCACTCGGTTTCTCCGGATCGTGGTCGTGCCGAGCGATTGGCGTCTCGCTGCTCGTCCCGCGGTCGGTCGCGACCGGCGTCCCGGCGCGTTCCACCGTCGCGGCGCGGTGGGCGATCACCACGTTCACCTCGATCACGGTCGCCGCGGTCGCCACGATCGCCACGTTCACGATCGCCGCGACCTGGTCGGCCCGACCCGCTTCGCTGCGAGCGCTCCTGATCGATCCGCGCCACGACACGGCGGCCGCGGATGGAGCTTCCCGTCAACTTGGAGATGACGCTATCTGCGACGTCACTCGCGACCTCGACGAGCGAATGGTTCTCCCTGATGTCGATCTTGCCGAGCTTGGCGCTCGTGATCTGCGCCTCGTTCGTGATCGCCCCGACGAGATCGCCGGGACGAGCGTTGTCCATCGCGCCGACGTTCACGAAGATCCGCGTCATCGCGCCGGTGGCGTCGCCTAACGGCGCCACACGGTTGGCTGGTCGCCCTTCCGGGGCCCTGGCCCGCGCGGCGTCGCGCTCGAAGCGCGCTTGCTCGAGCAGGCGAAGCGTCGCCGCAGCGATCTCGATGCCGTCGTAGCTCTCGAGCAGCGGTTCGAGGGTGAGTAGTTCCCGCGCGAACACACCAGACGCCAGTGTGTCGCGGACCTCACCGCGCACGATCTCCTCGCGGCTGCGCGCGCGCAGCCCCGCGTCCGAGAGGGTGAACGGCGTTACCGCCGCGCCGCCAGCGAGTACCCGAAGGCTCGCGAGTAGCCGCGGCTGCGCGAGTGCGACCACGCGACGCGGCTGCGGTCCCACCGCTTCCCGCAATTCTTCTCGTGAGGCCGGGATGTCGTAGAGCACGACGACCTCCCACTCGCCGGCTCCTGCCGCGCGCGCAACGCGGATGCCGCGCGCGTCCGACGCATGCTCCGCATAACCCAGCGCGCGCAGCAGATCGCGCACATCGCGTTCGCTGTCGTCGGAGCGCACGTACACGAGGCCGCGTGCCGGATCGATGTCGTCAAGCAGCCGCCGAAGGGCAGGGAGGCGCGCCGCACCCGAAACGGTCACGAACTGAAGCGGAACGCCAACGTCGCTCGACTCGCCCGCCGCGGGCGCAACGCGACGTGCCCGCCGTGCATATCGCTCGATCAACGCCTCGACTTCGGCAGTGATGTCGTTCGCGACAACGACACGCGCGGCATCTTTCGGAATCTCGGCCATCAACGTCTCGAGCATGCTCTCTTCACCGCCGGCGATCAGCTCGTCGACCCACGCCAGCACGACGCAACGCACCTGATCGAGCTTCAGCGCGGATCCCTGCACGAGTGCCAGCAGCTCTGGTGGAGCTCCGGCGACCATCTGCGCGCCACCCGCCCGCAGGAGCGGTGTCGCGCGCCGTGCCGTCGTGGCCGCGAGCGCATGCAACGGTCGGCTTCCCGCCAATCGAACCACGGACGCGGATGCGGCCGCGGCCGCCTCGGCATCAGCGCAGACGATCAGAAGCTGGACGTCGCGCGCCGCGTCGTCGATCCGGTCCAGCACGGGGGCGAGGATGTGAGCGATCGACGCCCAATCGTGCGGCATCTGGTAGACGACATTCTGCCCCCTTGTGACGGTGGGCTCTTTTGCTTCCTGATCCACTGCTTCCTCTACTTCACATTGGCCGCGACGCGCGCGACGTGGCACACCGTCTTGCCGGTCCCTAGTATTGCCGGGCCGACAAGTATAGCGGTCTCCGAAAGACCGACCAAATCGGATCTAGATTCCGCAACCCCCGCGCCCTCGTCTTCTTTCGTTTACGATGTTCCGTGCATTACACGCCTTCTCCTAACGTCGCCGAGCTCGAGGAGTCCGCGACGATTGCAGTCTCCGCGCGGGCAAAGGCACTTCGTGCGGCAGGCCGTGCGGTAATCGACCTGGGTGCGGGCGAGCCGGATTTCCCGACGCCAACATTCATCCGCGAGGCGGCGAAGCGCGCGCTCGACGCCGGGGCGACTCGATACACCCTCGTGGAGGGGATTCAGCCGCTCCGCGAGATCATCGCGGCACGTGCGAACGAGCGGCTCGGTGTGACGAGCGTCACGTCGGGCGACGTCGTGGTCTCCACCGGCAGCAAACAGTCGCTGTTCAACAGCTGCTTCGTGCTCTTTGGTCCCGGGGACGAGGTGCTCGTCCCAACGCCCGCATGGACGAGCTACTACCAGATCCTCGCCCTCGCTCGGGCGCGCCCCATCGCGGTTCGGGGACATCGTGAGAATTCACTCAAAGTCACGCCAGATGATCTGACGCGCGCGGCGACACCGCGGACACGTGGCGTGATGCTCAACTCACCGACGAATCCGACGGGCGCGGTATACTCCCTGGATGAGCTGCGCGCGATTCTCGATCTGGCCGAGTCGCGCGGCTGGTGGGTGATCAGTGACGAGATCTACCGCGAGATCAGCTACGAATCGGAAGCTCCGTCGCTGCTGCATGCCGTCGCTGGTGAGGCGTCGCTGCGCGACCGCGTCGTCATCGTGGACGGCGTCGCGAAGGCGTATGCAATGACGGGGTGGCGGATCGGCTGGTCGATCGCGCCAGCCGTCGTCGCGCGCGCGATCTGCGCTCTGCAATCGCACACGACGTCGAATGCCAGCACGCTGTCGCAGCACGCAGCGCTCTGCGCGCTCTCGTCACGCGAGCAGTCGGAGACGGCGATCGCGGAGATGGTCGCTGAGTTCCGGCGGCGGCGAGACGCCGCGGCGGCGCTGCTCCGCGCGGCGTGCGTCGACTTCATCGAGCCGCGCGGCGCGTTCTACCTTTTCATTCGCGTGCCGCAACGCGGAGACGCCGCCGAACCAGGGGCCGCATTCGCGCGCGAGCTCCTCGACACGCGAGACGTCGCCGTCGTTCCGGGGACGGCCTTTCGCACGCCGGAGTGGATCAGGGTCTCGTACGCCGCGCCGATGGACGATGTGCTCGAGGGCGTCCGACGCATCGTGGCGCAGCTCGGTCGTTGACCGTTTACTCAACAATTCAGACTGTGGGCGCGCGACGGGACAGCAGCTCCCCGCCGTTCGGCGTGCACATGTAGTCGTCCTCGATGCGAACGCCCCACATGCCGGGCATGTAGATCCCCGGCTCAACCGAGAAGACGTAGCCCGGCTCGAGCTGCTTCGTGTTGCCTTCGACCATCCACGTCGGCTCGTGGCCGTCCATACCCATGCCGTGGCCGAGCCGATGGGTGAAGTATTGTCCATAGCCGCCCTTGGTGATCACCGCGCGCGCCGCGCGATCGATCTCCTGGGCGGGCACGCCGGGCCGCACCTTCGCCATCGCCGCGTCCTGTGCCTCGTGCACGAGGTTATACACCTCGCGAAATCGCGCCGGCGGCGCGTCGCCGAACCACCGCGTTCGGGTGATGTCTGATGTGTATCCTTGAAACTCTCCGCCGGCATCGATGAGCACGATCATCTGTGGAGCGAGCCTGGTGCCCATCGTTCCGCCGTGGGGCAGCGCCGACTGCGCCGCGAACTGCACGAGACCACCCCCTTCGATCCCACGTTTCGCATGCTCCTCGGCGACGATCTTCGCGACGTCGCGATCGCGCATTCCCGGCGCGAGGCGGTCGAAGGTCGACGCGATGGCGTCCTCCGTGATCTCGATCGCCCGCTTCATCCGGAGAATCTCTTCCGGTGACTTCACCAGTCGGAGCTCCTCGAACACGCCGCTGCCGTCGACGAGCTTGGCGTTAGGCAGCGCCCGCGCGATCGCCATCGAGGTCCAGTACTCCGTCTTCGGCTCGATGACGATCGATTGCGTCGCGGCAGCAGATTCCCGAATCGCGTCGCGAACGAGTCCGAACGGATCGGCCTGCTCCTCCCACCCGCGCACGGGGGCGTCGATGCGCGAGCCGCGCCGCACGCGCTCCACCTCGAACGAAGGCGCGATCAGCACGGGTGCGCCCTCGACCGGCAGCACGAGTGCGATCAGCCGCTCGCTTCGTCCATAGTTGCTGCCGACGAGATAGGAGAAGTTCGTCGCTCCGCTCGTCGCCAGCAGCACGGAGCCGCCCGCGTCGCGCGTCAGCTGCCGCGCCCGCTCCAGCCGCCGCGCAAAGACGCTCGCATCGAAGGGAGGAATGGGCTCGTAACTGGACTTCACCACGATGTTCGTCCGCGGCATCGTCGGGACCTTCGCCGCGCCGAGATCAGCTGGTACGCGGCGGACTACCCGGTCCACGTTGGGGAGCGCGGCGCCGACACCAAGCGCCGAGACGGACGAGACGAATGAGCGGCGATCCATTGCGTGTCCCCGAGAAAACAGGGTGAGAGAGTGTCGCGACTTCTAGCGACGGAGCATGGCGGCTGTATCTTAGCTGCGCCGCGCCGACCCGGAATATCGTGCACGACTCACGCGCTGGCGCGGCGCGCAACGTCAGAGACTCGAAAAAAGCCACGGCTTGTTCTGTTTGGACTGTGGCTTCGCGGGATACACCACCAGATTCTCGACCGACAAGGAGACACCGTGAACATTGCTGTTCAAGTCGAGCCAGCGAACGGCGCGCCTCCCGAGGTGGAGTACAAATGGGATGCGGACACCGACATTCTCTCGGCGCAGCTGAAGACACGCGGCGGCAGCGACGGGATGTCAGGCTCCGTGGAGGTGGAAGGCAAGGACGGCTCGTGGATCATCCTCGACGTGGCCGAGGGGCATATCAACGGCGTCGAGGTGGCGGTGTGGCCCGACGTGCGAAAGCTGGCGACACTCGCACCGCCGATGCAGATCGAGGACGCGCGCGTGCTCCTGCCATCGCGCCGCTCGCAGCCGAACATCGCCGCGATGGAGGTGGACACGCCACTCATCGCCGAAGCCGATAGCTCCGAGCGTGTCATTCACTTCAGGCTCGGCAAGACTCGTCAGGCGCGCACGGTACGAGTCGGCCGCGACCTGCTCCTCGACGTCGATCAGAAGAGCCAGATCGCGGGCCTCTGGCTGCTGAATGTTCCTCCGTTTCCGGACGGCATGGCACGGCTCGACGAGCTCTGAGCGCCGGCGTGATCACCACAATCGTCCTGATTCGCGTCGAGCCGCCGATGATTCCCAAGGCGGCTCACATGCTTGCCGGCGTCGAAGGAGTGACGGAGGTGTACTCGGTGTCGGGCGACTGGGATCTCGTCGCGATCGTCCGCGTGCCCCAATACGATGACATCGCGCACGTCATCACCGAGATCTTTCCAACGGTACCGGGAATCCAACGAACACAGACGCTCACGGCCTTTCGCGCGTATTCGAAGAACGATCTGCAGCAGGCGTGGGACATCGGCGTCGAGTGATCGTGACATGACGGAGATAGAGCTTGTCCGATAAGACGGGCGACTACATCTCGGGGCTCTTCGCTCCAGAAGACGAGCTTCTCGCGTCCCTGCGTGAGGAAGCGGATCGCACGGGCTTGCCACCGATCGCTGTCTCCGCCGATGAGGGACGACTACTCCAGGTTCTCCTGACGTCGATTCGCGCGCGCCGGGTGCTCGAGGTCGGTACCCTCGGCGGCTATTCGGCGATCTGGATGGCGCGCGCCCTCCCGGAAGACGGCGAGCTGCTCTCGCTCGAGATCGAGCCCAAACATGCCGAGTTCGCCCGCCGGTACATCGATCGCGCGGGGCTAACGGAGCGAGTGGAGATCCGTGTCGGTCGCGCCCTCGACGTGCTGCCGAGCCTCGACGGTGAGAAGTTCGACGCCGTTTTCATCGATGCGGACAAGGAGCCGATGCCCACGTACTTCGAGTGGGCGCTGCGCCTTCTGCGCCCGGGCGGTCTCCTCATCGCCGACAACACGCTCTGGGGTGGCAAGGTGTACGACGAGGCGGAGCACGACGAGAAGACGAGAGCCGTGCGCGAATTCAACCGCCGGATGGCAACCGATCCGCGCATCCTTTCGATCCTGGTACCGACGCACGATGGCGTCGCGATCGGAGTAGTTAAGAACAGTCCATAGCTATCAGTCCATAACAGCAGTCCATAGTTATCAGTCCATAGTTATCAGGGAATACGGAACGAAGCGTTCATCCAATCAACGCTTCGTTCCCGAACTCCTGATAACTATGGACTGATAACTGATAGCTGCCCTTACTGCCTTTACTCGCTTGCTGCGCACCCTTAGTGTGCAGAGCGATGACCGTCGTCTTGCGCGCCGCAATGGATCAGGGGCTCCTTGCCCTGCAGCGACAGCTGCGTGCGCTGGCTCCAGACGCCGCCCTCGTTACGGACGGAGAGCAGGCGCTCGAGCACCTCACACCGGACACACGGCCGCCCCGGCTCGTTGGGGCTGACGTCATCGAGGCAGGGCCCATGCGCGCGCGACGCGTCTTCGGCGATCCGATCGTCGCGTTCGCCGCCTTTCTCGACGGCACTCAGACGAGCCGCGTCCTTGCCTACGTCGACGGCGTACCGATTGTGCTCGGCACCGTCGCGGCCGCCGTCCGCGTCCGCCGCAACCGTCGCCTAACGACGTGGCACCGCCCTGTCGTGCAGCGAAAGCTGTACGGCGCGCTCGCCGCGCTCCTTCCCGCGCATCGTCGCGCGCTGGAATCACTGGGCGTGCCACTCGTCGACACGATGACCTCCGCGGGCGCGACGACGCATCCCTTCGTGCTCCGCGACGACGCCGTCCATCGCATCCAGGACGATCGCGAAGCCGCCGAGCGCGAGCTCGCCGAGTGCTGGTGTCATCTCGAGCACGAGCCGCTGTTCATCGACGGCAGCATCAGCGGCAGCGATCGCGTCGCGGCCGCCGAGTGTACCGTGGGTGTCGTGAAGAGTCATCGCACGCTGTACGCGGAAGGCGCGGCGCTACAAACGATCTTCGCGTTGCGGCGCGCCGAGCGGTCGAGCGTGTTCAAAGTGACGTCGCCGAAGCGCATGCCGGTGGCGAGCTGGTATCTTCGCCTGCGCGATCCGGTCGGACACGATCCCATGTGGGGGCTCGTGCGCGTCGAGATCGCGAGCCCCCCGCGCATCGACGTCGGAGCGATCGGGGAGAAGGCAGACAGTGTGTCCCGCTGGATTCTGGCCGAAGCCGCGCCCCTCGCGATGCCGGATTCCCGCTGGGACAAGATGGTCTACGGCATTCGAGACTGTGAAGAATTCCTCCGCGCGGTGACATGACGCAGCCTTCGTTGCTCGGACGGGTCGTCGCTACAGAGCGCCGGCCGAATACGCCCCACGAATTTCACTTCTGGACCGGGCTCGACTCACCAGTCGGCGTCGGCACGATCGTGCGCGTCGAGGGCAAGTACACCATCAACGGCCAGATCACGAGGGTGTACGGCGTTGTCGTCGAGGGGTTCAGCTACTCCGATCTTCAGTCGCCGCTCCACGACGTCCTCGGCCACGACGGCAGTCCCGCGGCCGCCTCGTTAGCGTCTACTGAACGCGCGGAGATCCGGCTCTACACCGCGGCCGTGCTCCGGCAGATTCCCGACGAGCCGCTGCAGCCTGTCCCGTTAGGCGAGGTCTATCTCGCCGACGACAGCGACGTCGCGATCGCCCTCCGCATGGACGGGTACCTCGCCGAGGGCGCGCGAACCGGTATCCCCATCGGTGTCTATCACGCGGGCGGCACCGACGCCCCGATCTATCTCGATGCGGATTTTCTCATGGGTCCCGAGGCGGCCCACCTGAACATCACCGGAGTTTCCGGTCTCGCGACGAAGACCAGCGCGATCGAGTGGATCCTCTCGTCGATCTTCACCCACTTCCCGGCGCAGAAGGGATCCATCGCGGCCGTCTGCTTCAACGTCAAAGGGCCGGACCTGTGCTTCCTCGACGAGGAGGGCACGATCGACGATCGCGACCGCGCGCTCTACGAGAAGTGCGGCGTCCCCGCCGGGCCATTCGAGAACGTCCAGTACTACGCCCCGTACAAGTCTGACGGCATCTCGCTCAACACGCTCCGCTCCAACGAGGCGCTGCTGCATAACGTGACCCCGCTCACCTGGGGGCTGCGCGAGGTGCTGCAGTACGCCGAAGTGCTGCTCAACAAGGATGACGTCGACGCCAAGGCAGACGCGTTGATCGACTTCATAAGAGAACGCATCGTCGATCGCGATTTTCACGACGACCAGATGCTGCCCGGGAAGCGCTATCGTGTGCGCTCCTTCGCGGACCTCGAGCAGTGGTTCCGCGATCTTCTCGTCGCCATGGAGCAGCGCGGCAACGAGAGCTGGCGGACGCATCACATCGCGACGATTCGCAAGGTGCGCAATCGGCTCTCGAACATTTCCACGCGCTGCGCGGGGCTGGTCACCGATGACGGCAATGTTGGCGATCTCCCGTTCGGGAGCTTTCAGGATCGCACGGTGTATGTCATCGACGTCGCCTCCCTCGAAGAAGACGCGCAGGATCTGGTCTTCGCGCGCGTCGTCACGAAGCTGCGCGAGCAGCTGGAGAAGCGAGAGCTCGGGGTGAAGCACGTCATCGTCTTCGTCGACGAGCTCAACAAGTACGCGCCTGGCGACGGCCAGGACACCTACGTTCGGAAGATGCTGCTCGACCTCGCCGAGCGAGGGCGCTATCTCGGCCTCGTGCTGTTCAGCGCGCAGCAATTCCGGTCGCAGGTCCACCGGCGCGTCGTCGGTAATTCGGGAACGGCGCTGTATGGCCGCATGGACGCCGACGAGCTGGCGACACCAGGCTACGCCGTGCTCAGCCCGGCGGTGAAGACCAAGCTCGCAACGTTGGAGAAGGGACAGCTCATGGTGCGGCACCCGCACTTCACACAACCGATCTTCGTTCGATTTCCACGACCCGCCATCCTGCGCGGCCGGGATGGCGCGGAGCGCTACCCGCAGCAGCAGGATGTGAGTCTGGAGGCGGCCGTGCTGCGGGCGTTGCGTCCCCTCGATTCCAGCATCACGCTCAACTGGGTGAAGGACATCACCGACATGTACGAGCGCGAGGCCGTGCTCCGAGCGAAGAACGCCACGTTGCTCGAGCGGCCGGCGGATGTGAAGCGCTTCTTCAAGTCGCAGCTCGCGCCAATCGTGCCGTCCAAGCCGGTGAGCCGTCCGATGGTGACGCCGATCCGTACGGCGCCCGCGGACGATCCGTACGGTCTGTAGTCGCCGCATGTCCGCTGTCCGGTACCGCCACGCCTCGCTCCTGCTCGGCGTCGCCATGTGCCTGACGAGGGTCGAGTCGACCCGGGCGCAGAGCGTGCTGCTCCAGATCAAGCCGCACGTTGGCGACACGCTCCACCTCCGGCTCGATCAGCAGACGGAGCTCACGGGTACGCGCGGCCGCGGCACGTCCGCCTCCGTCACCACCGTCACGACGACCATGCGCGTCTTCTCGCGCGCGATCGTGGAACGGAGCGCGCCGATGGCGACGTATGTGCGGGCCGTCACCGATTCCGTCCGCCTAACGACGAACGACGAGCGGGGACAGAACCTCGAGCAGGTGGCTCGTGAGGCACTCGAGGGGCGCGCGATGACCCTCCGCATCGCCCCCGACGGGACCGTCTCTCTCGACAGCACCGCGGGCGCGTCGCGCGACGTCGCCGAAGCGGTGTCGATGATGCCGGCGGCATTCCCGCGTGGTCCGGTCGAGGTGGGGTACAGCTGGAGCCGCGACATGCCCCTGCCGGGAGGCGGCCGGGTCGCCCCCGGCGGCGGAAGCGCGAATGCCTGGCTGCACACCAAGTTCCGCCTCGACTCGCTCTCCCGGCGCGGCACGATCGCCTACATCTCGATGCGCGGCGAGATGAATCCTGATCCCGACGGCACCCAGTCGCAGGCGGTTGGTCCCGTCCTCGAGCATGGGAGTGTCTCGGGTACGATGCTCGTCGATCGCACTCGCGGCTGGCTCACGGAGTCGCAGTTCACGATCGTGGTGCACTCCACGGTTCGGGTGCCGGGGAGCGACGACACTGTGATGCGATTCGAGACGCGCGTCACCCAGAAAATGAAGACGGTCGAGAAGCGACCGTAGCGGCGCGGAATCGACTTTTCACGAGCGCAGCGAGGGAGCTTCGGGGTATATTGGGGCCGGGACGAGAAGCTCCTCGTTTCCCTCTCCGTATCCTGCTGCATGCGTCTCGTCCATCTCTCGGACCCCCACCTGGGATTTCGGCAGTATCAGCGGCTCACTCCCGGCGGCATCAACCAGCGGGAGGCGGACGTTGCACGGTCGTTCCAGACGGCAATCGATCGCACGATCGAGATGCGTCCCGATCTCGTGCTCATCGGCGGCGACGTCTTCCACAACGTCCGCCCGACGAATCCGGCAATCGTGCACGCCTTCCTGCAGTTCAGCCGATTGCGCGCGGGTCTCCCCGAAGCACCGGTCGTCATCGTCGCCGGCAATCACGATACGCCTCGCGCCGCCGAGACGGGCAGCATCCTGCGCCTCTTCCGCGAGATCGGCATTCACGTCGCGTACGCGGAGCCCGAGCGTTTCCATTTTGCTGAACTCGGCGTCTCCGTGCTCGCCGTGCCCGACGTGCTCGGCAAGCGGCCGGCATTCACTCCGGATGCGCAGGCGCGCTACAACGTCCTGCTGCTGCACGGAGAGGTGCAGGGCATGCTGCCGGCGCACGTCGCGTCGGCGGATCGAGCGGCGCTGGAAATTCCGCTCTCCGAGCTCGGCGCCGCCGCCTGGGATTACGTCGCGCTCGGCCACTACCACGTATACCGGCAGATCGAGCCTAACGCGTACTACTCGGGCTCCCTCGACTACACGAGCGCGAACACATGGGGGGAGCTGTACGAGGAGCGCGTCGCCGGCGTACCGGGGAAGGGAATCATCGAGCAGAATCTCGAGAGCGGTGCGCACACCTTTCACCCGCTGCCCCAGTCCCGGCCGCTCATCGACCTCCCGCCGATCTCGGCCCGCGGGCTCACAGTCGGCGAAGTGGACGAGCGCATCCTCACGGCCGTCAACGGCTGCCGTGGTGGAATAGACGACAAGATCGTCCGGCTCATCGTGCGCGATCTTCCGCGACACATCGCGCGCGATCTCGATCACAAGGCGCTCCGCGAGCTCAAGCGGCGCGCGCTGCACTTCCATCTCGACACGCGTCGTCCCGAAGTGGTTCGTCTCTCCGGCCACGGCGCGCCGGGCCGGCGGCCGTCCCTCGCCGACGTTGTCCGTGAGAAGCTGATGAGCCGCGTGCTCGAGAACGACATCGATCGGAAGGAGCTCGTCGCGTTAGGCCTCCGCTATCTGGCCGAAGCGGAGAGCACCGTCGGCGCGGCCGCGATCGGCGCGGAGCCGACGTCGGATACGAGCGGGTGAGATCGTGCATCTGAACTCGCTCCGGCTCTGCAACTTCCGGCAGCACGCGGACACGCGGATCGTCTTCGATTCCGGCCTCACGGGCATCATCGGCCCGAACGGCGCCGGCAAGTCCACGATTCTCGAGGGAATTGCCTGGGCGCTGTACGGCACACCGGCGGCGCGCGGCACCCGCGACTCGATTCGGTTCAATCGTGCTGGCGCGCGGTCGCAGGTCCGCGTCGAGCTGGACTTCGAGCTCGGCGGCCATCGCTATCTCGTGTCGCGTGGCCTAACGAACGCCGAGCTCTTTCTCGATGGCGCAAGCGCGCCGATCGCGAACACGATTACCGGCGTCACCGAACTGCTGCGGCGCCGGCTCGGGATGTCGCTCGACGAGTTCTTCAATACCTACTTCACGGGCCAGAAAGAGCTGAGCGTGATGGCGGCGATGGGGCCGTCCGAGCGCGCGCAGTTCCTCTCGCGAGTGTTGGGGTACGAGAAGCTTCGCACGGCGCAGGCGCTCGTGCGCGAGCGGCGCCGGATCATTCTCGCCGAGGCGGCCGGCCTCCGCGCTGGAATGCCGGACCCGGAGAGCGTCGCGCGGATGCTCGCCGACGCCAGAGGCCGCGTGGAGCTGGCCGAGCTCCGCGCACGCGAGGCTACCGATCGTCGAACCCGTGCCCGCGAGCTCCTCGATTACGTCACTCCACGCTGGGAGCTGCTGCAGCGCGAGCGCGAACGTCTTCAGGCAGTGCTCGCCGAGCTCCGCGTCGCCGAGAGCGAGTCGGTGGGGCTCGCGCGGGACAGCGAGCGCATCGACCGCGAGCTCGCGGACGTCGAGGCGGCGAAGGTGGAGCTCGAGCGCATTCGCCGCGAGGTCGCCCCGTTAGGCGAGGTCGTCGCCGCGCTCCACGAGATGGACCGCCTCTACGCCGAGGAGGGCCGTCGCCGCACGCTGCTCGAGAGCACGCGGGCGCTCGCGGAAGACCTGGCACGTCTTCGCGAGCGACGCGCGAAGATCGAGGCGGCGCCCGGCCTGGAAGAGCAGGTCACCACCGAGCTCACCGACAAGCGTCGCGAGCTCCAGCGCACCGATGAGGAGCTCGAGGCCAGGCGCACCGACTGGGTGCGTGATCGCCAGGAAGCCGAGACCAAGCTCGAGGCGCTGCGCCGGCAGCACGCGGAGCTCAAGGACCAACGCGAGCGCCTCGTCGCGGCCGGCGAGAATGGCATCTGTCCCACCTGCGCCCGCCCGTTAGGCGACCACTACCGTTCGGTGCTCGATCTCATCGATGACCAGCTCAACACCGCGCTCGTCGACGGCAGCTACTACCGGAAGCGGCTCGATCAGTTGGTGGAGATGCCGCCAGCCGTGAAAGCGTTGGGCGAGCAGCGCCGCCTCGCGCTCGACGGGGTGAGCAAGTTGGAGCGCCGACTGGCGCGCGTGCAGAGCGCCGTCCAGGAGCTGGCGCAGATCGGCCGCGAGATCGTGCAGAAGGAGGAACGCGAAAAGGGGCTGCGTGGCGACCTCGCCGCGATTCCTATCGGCTATCGGGCCGACCTCCACGAGCAATTGCGACGCGACCTCGAGCGCCTGCAGCCGCTCGATGCGCGCGCGGCGCGGCTTGGCGCCCAGGTCGAGCGCGAGGGCCAGCTCCGCCGCGAGCGCGAGCGCGTCACGCAGGCCGTGGACCTAACGAGTCGCCGCACGGTCGAGCTGGGCCGCCAGCGCGCGGCCATCCAGTTCTCCGAGCAGTCGTGGGACACGCTGCGTGCCGACTATGAGCGCGCCGCCACGGAGCTGCGCGCGGCCGAGCTGGCGTCCGTGGCCGCTGACGCCGAGGCGGCCGCTGGTCAGGGCGCCCTCGACATGGCGCTTCAGGCCCAGCGCGACCTCGCGCGGTCGCAGACCCAGCTCGACGAGCTCAATCGCGACAAGCGTATGCACGACGAGCTCGATCGCGCCTACTCCGACATGCGCACCGATCTCAACGTGCAGCTCCGTCCCGAGATCTCGGAGCTCGCCAGCTCCTTCCTCACGGAGCTCACCGATGCGCGCTACTCGGAGCTCGAGCTCGACGACCAGTACAACATCATCGTGCTCGAGGAGGGTGTGCCGAAGCCGGTCATCTCCGGCGGTGAGGAGGACCTCGCCAATCTGGTGCTCCGCCTCGCGATCTCCCAGATGATCGCCGAGCGGGCCGGCCAGAGCTTCTCGCTCCTCATCCTCGACGAGATCTTCGGCTCCCTGGACGAATCGCGCCGGCACAACGTCGTCGAGCTCCTGAGACGGTTGCAGGATCGCTTCGAGCAGGTAATCCTCATTACCCACATCGAATCGGTCCGTGAGGGACTCGACCGCGTGATCACTGTGCGCTACGACGAAGAGACCGGCGCATCACGCGTCGAACAGGAGCCCGCGTTAGGCGCGGCGGCACTCGACGACGCGCCCGAGCTCACCATGGGAGCCGCCGACTGATGGTCGCGACCCGCACCTGGCGGCCCACGCACTCGGTCGACGGCCCTTTCCGTGCCCGCCTCGAGGACATCTCCGACCTCAATCAGGTCTTCAGCGACGCGTTCACCGAGCGCTATCGCCGCGACGGCATGGTGGGCGTGCGCGTGCCCTTTTTGAATCCGGCGGTCTGGCGATACGCCATCGAAGATGCCGACGCCGGGGCGATGCTCTGGCGCGACGACCGCGGCCACGTCGCCGCGTTCAACATGGTCCACCGGTCCGGCACCGAAGGCTGGATGGGCCCACTTGCCGTCCGCACCGAGTACCAGGGCACTGGGCTCGGCAAGGATATCGTTTCCCGCGGCGTGGACTGGCTGAAGCAGAGCGGCGCGTCCGTCATCGGTCTCGAGACAATGCCGCGCACGATGGACAACATCGGCTTCTACTCGCGTCTCGGTTTCGTTCCCGGGCGCCTGACGCTGACGATGACCCTCGATGCCGCGCTTGGCGAGAAGCCGGCGTCACTCCTTGCCCGCCGAACGACGCTCGAGAAGGAGACCACGCTCGGCGAGTGCAAGGCGCTGCTCGAGGCGCTGGCGCCGGGCTACGACTACACCCGGGAGATCCAGCTCACCGACGAGCTGTCGTTAGGCGACACCGTAATTCTGCGTGGATCGAACGGGACGCTCGACGGCTTCGCGCTGGCGCATACGGTGCCGCTCGTCGAGGGTCGCGCGCGCGAGGAGCTGCGCGTTCTCAAGATGGTGTTGCGGCACGAGGAGCAGTTCCCGGAGATGGCCCGCTCCCTCTGTGACTTCGCGCGGCGGAGCGGCACGCGTCGCGTCGCGCTGCGCGTGCAGGGCGAGTATCAGTCGACGTACCGGCGGCTCGTGAAGATGAACGCGCGTGTGCGGTGGACCGATCTGAGGATGGCGCTCACCGGGCACGACGAGGAACGGCCGAAAAATGCGTTAGTACTATCGAACTGGGAGATCTGACGGTCACTCACCCTTGATGGCGATCATCGGATTCATCCTCGCCGCCCGGCGCGCCGACCAGTAGCTAGCCAGCGTTGCCGCAGCGACGAGAAGGACGGAGACGACGACGAGCGTCGTGACGTCCGTTGCTGCCGTCTGGAAGAGCATCGATCGAATGATCCGCGTCCCGGCGAACGCGCCGCCGAGACCGACGATACCGCCGAGGAGCACCACCGCAAGTCCACTCCGCATTACAAGCAAGATGATGCTCCGCGGCGACGCGCCGAGCGCGATCCGCACGCCGAGCTCCCTAGTGCGTTGGACGACGGAGAAGCTCACCATACCGTAGAGTCCAATCGTGGCCAGTAGTAAAGCGCATCCAGCGAAGCCGGCGAGGACGAACGTCACGAAGCGACGCTGTGCATCGATTGCGTCGGCGCCCGTCGTCACGATGCTGGGCTTCCCGAAGAAGTTGAGCGCTGGCTCCACGTCACGGATCGCTCGATCGATCGCGGCCAACGCGCGCGCCGGATTGTCCGCGCGCACCACGAATTGCATCCACGGCCACACCTCCAGCGTGTACGGCAGGTAGATCTCCGCCGCGAGGTCGTCGTCTGGGCCGTTCTCTCGTACGTCGGCGAGCACACCGATCACGCTCAGGGTGATTGGTTGGCCGAAATCGGCGCGCGCCTGTGACGCACGTCGCACGGTAACACTCTTGCCTAACGCGGTCGCCCCTGGCCAGAGCTTCTTCGCCAGCCTCGCGCTGACGACGAAAGCGTTAGGCGATCGCATGTCGTCGTCGCTGAACCAGCGACCGGCCACCATTGGGATTCGGAGGGTGCGTCGGTAGTCTGCGGACACCGGGTGGTAGACCGCCGATTCCACGGCGCGCCCGCCAGAGGTGGCGTCGGTCTCGACCTTGACGGCGAGGAGTGCCCCGCCCTTGGCCGCGGCGCCCGTCACGCCTGGTACCGCGCTCACGGCGGCGAGGATGCGCCCATAAAGTGCGGCAGCCTCGGTTGGCTTCTCATAGCGATGCCGTGGTGGCGAGATGGCAAAGTCGATGGTATCGCGTGCGTCGTAGCCAAGGGGAACCGCCGCCATACGGCGAAAGCTTTGAATCAGCAGCCCCGCCCCGACGAGCAGAGTGAGCGCGAGCGCGAATTGGACGGCCACCAGGACGTTCCGCACTTGCCGCTCTCGCGTGCCACCAGTGGCCCCCGCGATCCCGGATCGGAGCCGCTCCATGACGCGCGCGCTCCCCGCTTGGATGGCAGGCAGCAGGCCGACGAGAAGCGCCGTCGCCAGTGACGCGGTCAACGCGAAGAGAGCTGCGCGCGCGTCGACCGCGAGTGCCTCGGAAAAGGGCAGCTGCGCGCCGGCGCTGCGCCGGATATAGCCCACGAGAGAGAACGCCATGACAAGACCGACACCAACGGCACACAGCGAGAGCACGAGCGCCTCGGTGAGAAGCTGACGGGCCAGACGCCACCGTCCCCCGCCCAAGGCCGATCGAACCGCGAGCTCCCGTGCCCGCGCGCTGGCCCGCACGAGCGAGAGATTCGCCACATTGGCGCAGGCGAGGAGGAGCACGAGTGCGATCGCGCTCGAGATGAGGACGATGGTCTGACGAAGAGTGCCGAAGAGCTCACTCGTCATCGGCTGGAGTGCTATCGAAGTCCAGTGGGCTTGTTCGACCGGATACTGGGTTGCGAGCCGAAGGGCGATTGTCTTCATCACCGTCGCGGCTTGTGCCGAATCGACTCCGCTCCGCAGGCGAAGCAGCGCGCGGCTGTCAACGTGCAGACCGCGCAACTTCAGCGCCGCGTGCGACGCCTCGAAGACCGCGATCGGTTGCCACACCGCCGGCGGCAGGAAATTGCCAGGATCGGCGAAATTCGGATATGCGAACGCGCGCGGCATGACGCCGATGATCGTCGTCGGCACGCTATCGATGGCGACGACTCGGCCAATGGTGTTCGGGTCCGCGCCGAACTGCTTGACGAAATAATCGTACGAGAGAATGCCGACATGCGGCGCGCCTGGCCGTTCCTCGTCCCGCGCAAAGGTCCGCCCTAGTACCGGCCGCGTGCCAAGCAGCGCGAAAAAGCCGGGTGTGACATACGCCGCGATCCCTCGTTCTGGCCCGTTAGGCATCGGCAGCACCACACCGTCGCCCCGTATGAAGGCCATGCCCTGGATCGCGCTCCCGACCGTGACACTCTGAGCTTGCCAGTCCTGAAACGTCGGGTACGAGGGCACGCGCAGCCCCCCGTCCTCGCTTCGCTCGTACACAGTCAGCAGCCGCTCGGGATCCGCGTACGGAAGCGCGCGTAACACCGCGGTATCGACGACGCTGAACATCGCCGTGGTGGTCGCGAGCCCAATCGCCAACGTGAGAATCGCGACGACGGTGTAGCCTGGCGTCCGAATCAGCGTCCGGACCGCGTATCTAACGTCAGCAATGGCCGACTCGAGACGCTCGATCATGAGGGCATATTGCTCCCGAGCAGATACCGACACCACCGACCTACTGTCAGGGTGTTGTGGTAATAGCCAACCAAGTCGCGAACCCGACCATGAAGAGGCGGATTCGTCCCAGGTACGACAAGTTGCCGAGCGCGGTTGGGATGCGCTTCGGCACCACCCGATGTATTCTATCTCCGTGCGCCGCTCCATCTTGCTCCGACTGACCACCTGCCTCTGGGCACTCTGGTTCGGCGTTGTACTCGCCGTTCCGGCGGCGCTGCCGACGTGCCCGGCGCATGGCGAGCACGCCGGCCACGCTATGGCGGCGAGCACGGCGCCAGGGTCCGTGCACCATCAGGCTCCGTCGCACCCGAGCCACGACGCGTGTACCTGCCTCGGCGCTTGCTGCTGCACCCCCGTCGTCGCACTCGGCCTCGGTGTGCCGGCCGAGTTGCCGGCGGTGCGCGTCGCGGCGCAACCACCGCGGCCCCGCTTCGCAGACGCCCCGTTGGGCCGCAGCGCCGTTCGCTATTCGCATCCGTACGCGAACGGCCCTCCGGCGACCAGCATCGCGTAACGCCCCGAACGCATCTTGAGGCGGTTAGGCGTGATGCCTAACGACGGCCTCGCTCGGGAGCGCGTCACCGTCGTAGCAAGAGAAGAGTCCTCCCGGCCTCCGCCGGGTGATCCCCCACACATCAGCGACCATCGCGCGCGTGCTTCGCGCCGATCGAGGCCGATTACCAATATGCTCCACATACGATCCGCCCTGCGCGCCGCTGGATTGGGCGTGCTCTGGGCCCTGATTCAATCCGCATCAGCCGCCGCGCAGCAGCCACCGAAGGCCGACACCGCCGTAACCCTCGGGGCGATGACGATCACCGCCGCGCCCGTGCACGAGGTTCGCGTCCTGACGATGCAGCGTCTGACGTTGCCCGCGGTCGCCACGATCACAGCCGGCCAGGCGCAGCAGCAGGTCAACCTCGTGGATCCCGAAGATGCGGTGAAGTATCTGCCGAGCCTCTTCATCCGGAAGCGCAACTACGGCGATACCCAATCGACGATCGCGACGCGCGTCTGGGGGTTGAGCTCGAGCGCGCGCAGCCTCGTCTTCGCCGACGGCGTCCCGCTGTCGGCGCTCATCGCCAACAACAACAACATCGGTGGGCCGCGCTGGGGCCTCGTCTCCACGGAGGAGATCGCCCGCATCGACGTCATGTATGGTCCGTACTCCGCGGCCTACGCCGGGAATTCCATGGGCGCCGTCATGGAGATCACGACGCGCCAGCCGGACTCTCTCCAAGGCTCCATCGAGCAGACGCAGGCCGTACAGCGCTTCTCCCTCTATGGTACGTCGAGAACGTTCAATACGGCGCAGACCAACGCCACGTTAGGCAACCGCTTTGGCAACTTCTCTTTCTGGGCGAGCGGCAGCTACCAGGATAGTCACGCCCAGCCGCTGACCTATGTCACGAGCGGCAGCTTTCCCAATGGGACCACCGGCGGTTTCGCGGAGCAGAACAAGCTCGGCGCGCCGGCAAACGTACTTGGCGCCACCGGCCTGCTTCACACCGGAATGACGAATGCCAAGGTCAAGCTGGCGTACGACATCACTCCGGCAGTGCGTGCGGCGTACACCTTTGGCGCCTGGAATAACGACGGCAAGTCGCGCGTGGACACGTACCTCGACGCCTCCGGCCGGCCGACGTTCGGCGGCCAGTCGGGCTTCGCCACCGGCTTCTACGACCTTGCCCAGCGACACTTCGCGCACAGCCTCTCGCTCCGGAGCGACACCAAGGGCGATTGGGACTTCGAGGTCATCGGCGCCCTCTACCGGTTCGACAAGGATCAACAGCGCTTTCCGACCACGGCCTCGTCGACCGATACGAGCTTCGGAAACAGCGGGCGTGTCGCTGTGCTGGATGGCACGGGTTGGTCGAGCGTCGATCTCAAGGGGGCGTGGCATCGTGGTGGCTATGCCGCAACGCATACGCTCACCTTCGGTGTTCACCAGGACGATTACCACTTGCGAAACCCGACCTTCGATACGCCGGACTGGCGATCGGGAGACGTCGGGAACGTCATCACAGAGGGCGACGGCAAGACGCGAACGCAGGCGCTCTGGGCTCAGGATGCATGGATGATCACTCCGTCGCTGAAATTCACCTTCGGCGGACGTTACGAGTGGTGGCGCGCGTACGACGGCTTCAATGCCAATGGCAATACGCAGGTGGTCCAGCCAACGGTGCGCTCCTCACGATTCTCGCCCAAGGGCATTCTCGCCTGGGACCTCAACCCGGACTGGCGGCTCACCGCATCCGCGGCGAAGGCGTACCGCTTCGCGACCGCGGCCGAGCTCTATCAGCTGGTGTCGACGGGCGCCACGTTCACGTCGCCCGATCCGACTCTCAAGCCCGACAACGATCTCTCCGCCGAGTTGCGGGTCGCGCGCAATTTCTCGCGCGGCACGGCGCAAGTCGCACTCTTTCAGGACGACGTGCACGACGCGATCATCTCGCAATTTCTTCCCCTCGTGCCGAATTCGACGACACTCTACTCGTACATCTCCAACGTCGACCACGTGCGTGCACGCGGTGTCGAGGCGAGCGTTGGTGGGAGCGACGTGCTGGTACGTGGCCTCAGCATGTCCGCGAGCGCGACGTATCTCGATGCGCGCACGCTCGCGCTGTCGGGCCGCGCCAACGCGACGGCACCGGCCGGGAGCGCGATCGGCAAGTTCCTCCCGAACATTCCACGCTGGCGCGCCACCTTCGTCGGCACCTATCAGCCGGTGACGCCGCTCTCGCTCTCGCTCGCCGGTCGGTACAGCGGCAAGCTCTACACGACGCTCGATAACGCCGACGTGAATCCGAACACGTACCAGGGGTTCGGTGAATGGTTCGTCATGGACGCGCGTGCGAACTATCGCGTGAATGCACGCTGGTCGGTGGCGGCCGGGATCGACAATCTGCTCGATCGCAAGTACTTCCTCTTCCACCCCTTCCCACAGCGCACGCTCGTGGTGAGCGCGAAGCTCGGGTTTTGAGACGCGGCTCGCATCGCGCGCTGGCGGTTGCCGTTCTCGTCGCGGCATTCGTGCATGCCGCGCGCGGTGTGCTGCACGCCCACGCCATGCTCGTCAGCTCGGAGCCGGCCGCCGAGAGTGTCCTGGCGGCGAGCCCGACCCGTGTGCGGCTGGTGTTCAGTGAAGAGATCGAGCCCTCGCTCGCACACATCGACGTCGTCGCGAGCGACGGGCGCGTCGATCGACTCCACGTGGCCGGCGATCCACGCGACGTCGACGCCGTGATCGGCGCGGTGCACCCGCTGTCGCCTGGCGGGTATCGCATCGTCTGGCACGTCGTCTCCGCCGACGGTCATCCGGTCGGCGGCAGCTTCGTCTTCTGGGTCGGCGCACGAGCCGGATCGCCGCCGCCGGACGTGACGGACGATGAGCGTACACTCAACACCGCTTGGGGCCCGACCGTTGCCGCGGCGCCTCTCCTCCCCGCGCTCTTGCGCGGTGTTGCCATTGGTGTGACGATGGCGCTGGCTGGCGTCCTCTTCTTCATGGCGTTCGCTGCTTCCGAGCCCCCGTCCGCGGCTGGTGACCGGCTGGTGCGCCCGCTCGCCGTCGCGGCGCCGCTCCTGCTCGCACTCCACGCCTTGGCTTGGTGCGTAAACGCCGCGCCGGAGCATCGCCTGACCACCGACTCCATAGCGAGCGCGATCGGCAGCACCGTGGGCCGCATCGAGCTCTGGCGACTCGGCCTGGCTTTCCTCGCGCTCTGGGCGGTGTGGCTCGTGCGACGGCCGTGGCTCGCGTTGCTCTTTGCGGCAGGCGCACTCGCGCTGAGTGGCGCAACCGGCCATTCGGCCGCGATCACACCACTCGTGGCGATGCCGGCGCGAGCGCTGCATCTACTCGCCGCATCGGCGTGGATCGGCGGGCTGCTCTGGCTTCTCGCCTGCCGCGCACTGGCGATCGAACGGTTTGCTCGCGAGGCGGTCCGCGTTTCCGGGGTTGCGCTCTGGGCGTCGCTCATCGTTGCGGCATCCGGAATCGCGATGGCGGCCGTGTTTCTCACCTCGCCATGGGATCTCGTCCATAGCGCATATGGTGCCCTCGTGATTGCCAAGGTGCTTGGCCTCCTCGCGCTGATGGCCTTCGGCGGGTACCATCGTTTTCGCGTCATGCCGGCGCTTGCCCGAGAGAACGCGACGCCGTCTCGCATGGTGATGACCGTTCGCCGCGAGCTCGCGACCATGGTCGTCGTCATCCTCCTCGGCGGGCTGCTCGCGTATGTGCCGCCCGCGCGCAGTCCCGCATCGTCACCTGTCGCAGCCTCCTCGAGTGAATGAGACCATCATGCCCCTAACGATTCGACACCCGCTGCGCCGGTTGGCGGTCGTCATCGCCTCGCTCGCGCTCATCCTCGGCATTCCTGTTCTCGCGTTCGGACACGCCGTGGTCTATCCGCGGACATCGGCGCCGGGTGGCTACGAGCGCTACGTCCTCAGGGTGCCTAACGAGAAAACGACGGCGACGACGCGCGTCGAGATCCGATTCCCGGCGGAGCTCCGTGTGACCTCGTTCGAGGATGTGCCGGGTTGGCAGCTCGAGGTGCTCACGGACTCCGCGAAGCGCGTCATAGGCGCGGTGTGGACCGGGACGCTCGCACCGCAGCGTTTCGTGGAGCTTCCGTTCATGGCGGCGAACCCCAAGTCGGGCGATCGCCTCGTGTGGCCCGCCTACCAGACCTACGCGGATGGAGAGCGCGTCGAGTGGACGGGTGCGGAGGGCTCGAAGCGCCCGGCGTCGGTAACAACGCTCGGAAGTCAGGACGCGCGCGGCGGTGCCTCGAGATGGGTTGCTTGGGCCGCACTGCTGCTCGCGGTCGTGAGCCTCGGGCTCGCCATCTCGCGACCGGCGCGTGGCACTCCGCCGAGCCAGCCGGCATAGGCTACCCTGGCCGTCGGGTTTTCTCCGACAAAACGTCGGTGATTTTCGAGAAGAATCCGCGTCGTTTTCCCGACGGAATCTCAAGCGCAAAATCGTCATTCTCACACACCAACTTTCTACGTGAGAACACGACGATGTTCGACAATAAAAAACCCGCTGCTGAGGAGTTCCCGCTCGACAAGCTAGCCAGCCGCCGCCGCTTCCTGCGCGACAGCGCAGTTGCGGCGGCGGTCGCCGGCACCCTCGCGGCCTGCAAGAAGGCCGAAGGTGCCGCGAGCGTCGCGGTTGCCGCGACGCTCGAACATGGCATGCCTAACGCCGCGCCCACCGCGCCGCCGTCTCCGCGCGAGAAGGCCGACGCGATGGACAAGATGCACGAAGCCGTCATGAAGGCATTTCCTGCGAAGTCCGAGGGGAAGGGAAATCAGCTCCTCGTTCCGCGCATCGATGATGGCGTGAAGGTGTTCGAGCTCACGGCGAGCGAGATCCAGTGGGAGACCGCGCCGGGGCAGCGCGTTGCCGCGATGGCGTACAACGGACAGGTGCCCGGCCCACAGATTCGGGTGCGTGAAGGAGATCGCGTTCGCATCGTGCTCAGGAACCAGCTCAGCGAATCGACGGCGATCCACTTCCACGGCCTCGAGACGCCTAACGATGTAGATGGGGTGCCCTTCGTCACACAGCCCCCGGTCAAGCCGGGAGAGACGCACGCCTACGAGTTCACGGTACCGAACGCGGGCTCGCACATGTACCACTCGCATCACAACTCCACGAAGCAGGTCGGTCTCGGGCTTCTCGGCGCGTTCATCGTCGAGCCGAAGAAGCCGCGCCGCATCGAAAGGGTGGATCGCGACTACCTCTTCATTCTCAATGACGGCGTTCACGGCTACACCTTCAACGGCAAGAGCTTCCCGGCGACGGAGCCCTTGATCGCGAAAGTCGGTGAGAAGATTCGCATCCGCTACATGAACGAGGGGATGATGATCCACCCGATGCACCTGCACGGGATGCACATGACCGTCATCGACAAGGATGGTTGGCCGCAGCCGGCGCCGTGGAAGTGTGACACGCTCAACGTCGCTCCCGGCGAGCGGTGGGACGTGATCGTCGAGTGCGACCGCCCAGGCACGTGGGCCTTCCACTGCCACATCCTGCCGCACGCGGAATCGGATCACGGCATGTTCGGCATGGTCACCGCGCTCGTCGTGCAGAAGGCCTGAGCGCTCGAGCGGAGAGTAAGAAGCGGCCGGTGAGAGTCACTCACCGGCCGCTGACGTTTGGTAGTCGCTGTGACTACGCGTCCATCACTTGCTGTCCGCTACTCGCTTGGTGGTCGAGCGCATTCCATTCTCGATCACGCGCAGTGTGCAGGCGTCGACGATCGTCGCGCGTGCGCTGTCGGTGGTCGCGGTGCGGAGTGAATCCTGACAGGCGGGATCGTGGACCGCGATGTAGCGCGCCTGCGCTTGTGTCATCACGTCGTGCTGGCGATGCGAGACCGCCACTTCCCGTGCCGACAAACCCAGAGCCGCCAGTGCGGCGAGTACGACGATTGGCATCAAATGACCCCAGTGCGCGCGATGCGCGCGGTGGAAGGCAATGAATTGGGATCAGCGCTGTCGGTGGGATGCGCAGCGCTCGCGAACGGTGGGAACAGCTATATGCAGCGCGTGACTGGCGCGCCGTCAGCAATTTACCCGCATGTTTTTCGCGGGATCCTCCTTCTCCGAAAATTATCGGACGAAATCAGATCCGCGACAGCGGGTTCATCGGCAAGACGAGTCGTGTTTGCTTACGGCAACGCTCGCCCTCTCAACGCAGCGCGGCCGCGAGTTGCTGCTCAATTGTGCCATTGCTCACACAATCCGTCTCGTTCGGCGGTGTCTCCATCGCGGTACCTGCGTAACCGGGATAGGACGTGCGCACCCTGCTCACCACTCGCGCGTCACTTCCGCTCGCGCTCGGGGTGACCCTGAAGTCGACGGTCAGCGTCGTCTCGCGATTTGCCGCTGCCGCCGAGCCCTGCGGCAGGTCGCACGTGACGTACTCCTGATTGCCGTTGTGCGTCGCCGTGCGGCTGGCGGTGAGTGCCTGTCCGATCGAGTCAGCTTGCGTGACCCGAAACCCGGCGTTGATGAGGGCGACGGCCGCAACCTGGGCGGCCTCCTTGGCCGTTCGCGAGGAATGGAAAGAGACTGGCCCTGGCACGACCGTCCGCGGCGGGAGACACGCGGTCATCACAATGGCGAGCGGAAGCGCGAAGATTCGGCGCATTACGGAGCTCCTTGGGCTTTCAAAATAATTGTCGACGTCGCTCCGCATCTTGTGAGCCAGATCACCACGCCGATGACGATGTGCTCATCGCCAGCCCGAAGTTTCCCGACATTGACGCCAGTGCCTCCGAGAGGCAGCTTCGAGGCGAGTCACACTTGGAGCCGTGGTGCGCGTAGCGATCGCTCAGCTGCCGCAAACGACGGACGCCCCGGGGAACGACACCTTTCGCGACATCATCGATGTCGGGGGCGCCGTGATCCCGCTTGCGATCCTTGTGATCGTGGTCGCCGTGAGCTGGCCTGGGATGAAGAGATGGTTCCGACACCGTATCCATCGACGGCGCCGGCGGCGTCATCATGACGCGCATCCCGGGGCGCCCCGATCCCCCTAACGAGTCCCTGGCGTTGCCACCCAGCCCCGGGCGCGATACTCGAACCACGCCGCGCGTTCGTAGAGCCACTCGCGAAAGAGCGTTAGACGATCGCTGCCGTTGTCGGCGCCCGTGACCGAATAGACGCGGGAGATCGCGGGCACGCACGTCACGACGAATCCGACCTGCTCGAAGGTCGCGCACGCACGTCGTGTGTGCAGCGGTGACGTCACGACCGCCACATTCTTCGCATTCCTGGCTTCGAGCAGCCTCCACGCATTCACGGCTTCGTCGCGGGTCGTGTGCACTGAGTCGACCATCAACATCGGAAAGGAGCGTGCGACCAGGGCCCTCACCCGCGCCTGATCCGCCGCGGCGGTGACGCCCTGGCCCGGCCGACGCGGCTCCGTGACGACCAGCACGGGGGCGACATTGTCGCGCATCAGAGCAAGCCCGGTGAGCAGCCGATCGAGCGCCTCGGGAACCAGCATTCCATCGGGAGTGATCCCGCCGGAGAGGACTACCACCGCATCGAGCGGCTGCGCGGGCAAATTGTCCCGCCGCACCATCGCACTGGTTGGCAGCACGCGGGTGACGAACGAGGTCATCGCGATCGTGCAGAACGCGACCAGTGCCGCCGCCGTCAGGACCCAGAGAATGACCGCCGCCCGGGTGAGCCCCACGACAGCGCCCACGAGCGCCACCAGCATCGCACCCGGAAAGAGCAGTGATGGCACCTTTCCGAGCCCGGTGAGCGCGCCGACGACGAGCCACGTCAACAGGGCGCAGGTCGCGCCGAAGCCGGCGATGAGCAATGACTGCCAGTCGATGTCGTTACTCGACGGCGGCGTCACCACTCTCTCCAGCGGCGGCGTCGCGTTCGGTAACGGAGTGGGTGTCGGGGCCGGAGCGCCTTGCATGGTGACACCAAGATAAGACGCCGCGCGCATCGCGACAGCGGCGCGTGCTCACGACGGGCCTGCCCAGCGCAGGATGGCCCGGCGACATTTGGGTGACCATGCGGGACGCGAGCGCGCGAACCATTCGAGATCGGGCGTGCCGACGATTCGACTCCTCATTCTGCTTGTTACCTACTTGCTCATCGCGGCCCAGGGCATCCCCTGGCTGCGGCTGACGCGTCCCGCCGCCTCCCTTCTCGGCGCCGTCGCCATGGTGACGCTCGGTGGTCTCACGCTCGCCGAGGCGTACGCCGCGATCGACATGAACGTGATCGTCTTCCTGCTGGGAGTGCTGATCCTCACGGCATATCTCGAGCTCGGCGGCTTCTTCGAGTGGATCGCGGCGCGCATCGTGAGACATGCCCACGCGCCGTCGTCACTGCTCGCTGTCGTCGTTGCGGTGAGCGGGCTCCTCTCGGCGTTCTTCGTGAACGACACGATCTGCCTCGTCCTACCGCCGCTGGTGCTCGCCGTCGTTCGCTCCCTCGGTCTCGAGCCGCTGCCGTATCTGCTCGCGATCGCGCTCGGCTCCAACGTCGGCAGCGCGATGACCCCTACCGGAAATCCGCAGAACATGCTCATCGGGGTCGCGAGCGGCATTCCCTTCGCCCGCTTCGTCGGCACGCTCGCCCTGCCCTCGCTCGGCGGCCTCGTGATCGTCTTCGGCGTGCTCGCCATCGTTCATCGTCGCGCGCTCGCCGCCGCACCTCGTCGCCTAACGACTAAGGAGCCCGCGCTCGCCGAGCATCCATTCGACGCCATGCTGGTGACGAAAGCGCTGGTGCTGTTCGGCGGCGCGCTCGTTGGATGGCTCGCGGGGCTTTCTCTCCCGCTCATCGCCATTTCGGCCGCGGCACTCCTCATCGCCGTCGCGCGCCGCGATCCGAGCGAGGCGTTCGCGAACGTCGAATGGGAGCTGCTGCTCTTCTTCGGCGCGCTGTTCGTGGTGATGCGCGGCGTCCGCGACGTACCGCTGGTGCAGGAGCTCACGTCGGCCAGCGGCGCGGCTCTCTCCGGCGCGCGGCTGCACGATGCGGGTATCGTCACGGCGGCGATGCTGGCGCTGTCGAATCTCGTCTCCAACGTACCCGCGGTCATTCTCTGGCTGCCCGTTGTGCCGAGGACGACGCATCCGAATTTCGTCTGGCTCGTGATGGCCATGAGCTCGACGTTCGCGGGCAACCTCACGCTGATCGGCTCGATGGCGAATCTCATCGTCGCTGAGCGTGCCGCGGCGCGCGGCGCGCGCATCGGCTTCGGCGACTATCTGAAGGTCGGCGTGCCAGTGACGATCGCGACGATGTTATGGGGAATATTCTGGATCGTCATCCTGGCATAGCTGAGCTTACGATTACTTCTTGGGTGTCGGGTGTGCACGGTCGCCGCGCACGACGATGCGCCAGATCAGCATCGACACGCCGATCGTGAGGAGCAGGTGAATGCCGCCTGGTCCGTCGAACAGCGTGCCGATCGCCCAGATGACGAGCAGTGCAATGGCGATAATGATGCCAAAGCGCTCGAAGATCTTGTGGGTGAGTTGCACGAAAGACATTGATTGCATTCCTCGGTACGCGCTATAAATTGCGCGACGAACTAATACAGACTTTCGGGGCGGAGAACCACGTTTTCGAGCCAACAAGTCCATTCGGTGGGTTCGATAATCTATGCTGACGTCATGCCCCCAGTGCGGGGGAAGGCGGAAGGTGTGGTGAGGACCTCATACATTCGACTGGGCTTCGCAAAACCCTTCTTCGTTCCGACCTCTCGAGCCCCGTGGGAAACCACGGGGCTCGAACGCTTTTTGGTGAGTGGCGATTGGTCGCTGGTGATTGGTTGCTCCAACTCGGCCCGCAGTATTATTCCGCAGTCACCAACTACTAACCACCAGTCACCAACCACGGCCTTTGGCTCTCGTCACCGTCGTCCGGCGCATGCAATTCAATGCGGCGCACCGCGTACACAATCCCGCGCTCTCGGACGAAGAGAATCGCGCCCTATTCGGGAAGTGCAATAACCCGAATTGGCACGGTCACAACTATACGCTCGACGTCTTCGTCACTGGGCCCGTCGACGACAGAACCGGCTACGTCATCGACCTCGCCAAGGTCAAGGCGATCGTCCAGCGCGAGGTCGTGGACAAGGTCGACCATCGGAATTTGAATCTCGAGGTCGACTTCATGCGCGGGATCATTCCGACCACCGAGAACATCGTCGTCGCGATGTGGCGCGCCATTGAGCCGCACATCGCTCCCGGCAAGCTCTCGCGACTCGTGCTCTGGGAGACACCCAACAATTACGTGGAGTATGACGGCCGCTGACCTGGGAGCGCCGTTAGGCAGTCGGCCGTGACCGCGGCGTCGCTCGCGGGACGCACCGCGGTGGTCACCGGCGGCTCGCGCGGCATCGGCCTCGCCGTCGCCGAGCTGCTCGCCGCCAACGGCGCCCGCCTCACCCTGCTGGCTCGTGATGCCGACGCGCTCGGTCGCGTCGCCGGCGAGCTCGATGCCCGCGCGATCCCGTGTGACGTCGCCAACGGCGCGGATATCGATCGCGCGCTCGATGCGATTGGCGATGCGCCCGACATTCTCGTCAATAACGCCGGACTCTTTCAGCCGCGTCCGCTCGACGACACGTCGCCGGCTGCACTCGCGGCTGCGCTCGACGTGAATCTCGTCGCACCGTTTCGTTTTGTGCACGCCATCCTACCGAGGATGCGCGCCCGCGGCAGTGGTGACATCATCAGCATCGGATCCATCGCCGATCACCAGGCCTTCCCGGGGAACGCGGCATACGGAGCGAGCAAGCACGGCCTCCGCGCGCTTCACGAGGTGATGCGCACCGAACTGCGCGGAACCGGGATCCGCGTGACGTTGATCTCACCCGGTCCCGTCGACACGTCACTCTGGGACGAGATCGACCCCGACTCGCGCGAGGGATTCACGCCGCGCTCGCGGATGCTTTCGCCTAACGCCGTCGCCGCCGCGGTGCTGTTCGCCGTCTCGCAGCCGCGCGATGTCGACGTCGAGCTGGTGCGCCTCTCGCGCAGCTGACCTGCGCATGTTCATCGAGCTGATCGACGTCCTCCGCTGCCCGAATGCGCACGAGGAGAGCTGGCTCGTGCTCGCATCGCGCCGCATCGACGGGCGCGACGTGATGGAGGGCGTGCTCGGGTGTCCGGTGTGCGCGGCTGAGTTTCCGATCACCGAGGGCGTCGTTCGGTTTGGAAATGGATCGCGCTCGGGCACCGCCGGCCCGCTCGCGAACGAAGAGGACGCTCTCCGCTTGGCTGCATTGCTTGATCTCGCGTCCCCCGGTGGTTACGCGATGATCACCGGCTCGCTCGGCAAAGATGCGCCACATCTCGCAGCACTCACCGATGTGCAGCTCCTGCTCGTGAATCCGCCGCCAGGCATCGGGATGGGAACAGGCCTCTCAGGCTTCACGATCAACCCGAATTGGACGACGCTGCCCCTCGCACCCTCTAGTAGCCGTGCCATCGCCCTGGACGACACAACAACGCCCGATCAACTCCTTGCCGCGCTCGATGTCGTTAGGCCCTCAGGCCGAGTGCTCGCGCCGGTCGCACTCTCCGTCCCCGATGGTGTCGCCGAGCTGGCGCGCGACGGCCGTCAGTGGCTCGCCGAGCGTCGTGCCACTCCACGTGCGTCGGGCATAATCCCACTCGAGCGCCGGAAATGAGCGGCTAGAGCAAGTCCAGCATCAGCTGCGAATCCGGGTTAGACGCCCGCGGGTTCACCCTCGTCGACGTAGAGCGCATCGATGACCGATTTGTACGACTCGTCGATCACTCGCCGCTTCACCTTCAGCGTCGGAGTCAGCTCGCCGCGCTCGACCGTGAAGTCATGCTCGAGCAGCGCGATCTTCTTGGGCATCTCGAAGCGCGCCAGCCCCTCGAGCTCCTCCGCCACTTCCTTCTCCATCTTTGCGCGCACCGTCGGCATCTGCAGCAGCTGAGCGCGATCCGTCCAGATCAGATTCTTGTAGCGCGCCCATTTCTCGAGTGATTCCCAGTTCGGCACGATCAGCAGCACGGGGAACCTGCGCTTGTCGCCGATCATCACTGCCTGCGACACGTACTTGTTCGTCTTCACTTTGTTCTCGATCGGCTGCGGAGCGATCTTCTTTCCGCCTGCGGTCGCGATGATGTCCTTCTTGCGATCGGTGATGCGGAGGAATCCATCTTCGAGCTGGCCAATGTCACCGGTGTGGAACCAGCCGCCCTCGTCAATCGCCTCGGCCGTCGCTTCGGGCTTGTTGTAATAACCCTTCATGACGTGCGGTCCGCGCGTGCAGATCTCGCCATCGTTCGCGATCATGATCTCGACGCCCGGAAACGCCTTCCCGACCGTCCCGATCCGGAACGCGTCTGGCGTGTTGACCGCGATTACCGGCGACGTCTCGGTGAGGCCATATCCCTCGAGAATCACCAGGCCTGCCGCATAGAAGAACTTGTTGATCTCCGGCGCGAGCGGCGCGCCGCCGGACACGAAGTACCGCAGCCGGCTGCCGGTGCGCGCCTTGAGCTTCGAGAACACGAGCCGCTGCGCCAGCCGATACTGCATGCCTAACAAACCACCCGGCGTCTTTCCCGCCAGCTTCTCCGTCGCCCATCGGTCAGCGACGTTCCGCGCCCAGAAGAAGATCTGCTTCTTGACCGCGCCGCCGGAAAGCGCGTTCTCGAGCACGCGGGCGTACATCTTCTCGTAGAGCCGCGGCACTGAGAGCACGAGCGTTGGCTTCACCACCTGCATGTCGATCGGCACCGTGTCGATCGATTCCGCGTATGCGATCGACGTGCCTGTCTGCATCATCAGGTAGTGTCCCGCCATCCGCTCGAAGATGTGCGACAGCGGCAGGAAGCTCAGGCAGGCGTCGTCCCCTGAGAACGGGATCTGTACCGCACCCGCCATCACGTTCGAGTAAATGTTGTCGTGCGTCAGCATCACGCCCTTCGGCTCGCCCGTCGTTCCAGACGTATAGATCAGGGTGGCGAGATGGTCCGGCCGCACCGCGTCCGCCGCTCGGCGATACTCGGCGATCGAGGCCGGCGTCTCCGCCGCGGCGCCCTTCGCTTCGAGCTCGGCCATCGTTAGGTCGACGCCACTCTCCTTGCTCGCGCTGAAGCCAATCACGACCCGGAGCGTGGGACACTGCCGCCGGATTGCTCTCACCTTCTCTGCCTGCTGCGCCGTCGAGACGAAGATCGCGGTGGAGCCCGAGTCGCGCAGGATGTACGCGATCTGGTCGGGCGGCAGATTCGGATAGATCGCCACGTCCGTCAGCGCGGACGTCAGGCACCCGTAATCGGCGATCGCCCATTCGGGCCTGTTCTCCGACAGGATCGCGACGCGGTCGCCCTCCTTCATTCCCATGGCCTGAAGGCCGAGCGCGGTGCGACGCACGCGCTCGGCGAGCGCGCGGTGCGAGATCGGCTGAAACGTGCCGTTGACCTTCACCTGCAGCGCGTCTGGCCTGTCGTACCGCTGGACCGCGTTGAAGAAGAGCTGATTCAGCGTGCCTGGCGTCGAATTCCGCGGCCCACCGCTCGTGATCATGGATTGCCTCCAATCGCTGCGTCTGGGAGAGATCCGTCCCTCGCCGGAGGACGATCGATTCCTTCGAGAGTATACCCCGAAGTGACTGTCGCGGATATGAGTCGACCGACGTAGCTAGAACGTCGCTCGCAGCACCAGCTTGAACGAATCGCTCGGCGTGACTGTCAGCAGCTGCTGCCGATAGCGCACCTGCACCTGGACGACGACCGTGTCCGTCGCGGGGCCAAAGAGCACGTTTTGGGGAATAGCCGTCAACCGCACGCGAAGTTGCCTGGACGCCACGCCTGATGACGATGTGATCGCGATGGTACTGTCGTTCCCCGAACGATCGAGGATTCGCACCGTCGGTTCGCCGGCGACTCTAGGTGCCGGCATGCGGACGATCTTGTAACTCACAACGTAGCTCTGAATAGGCGTGTCGCCGTCACCGACGACCTTCACGTCCAGACTGGGCGAGAGCACCCCCGCGCCGAGGGTGTCCAGCGTCGTCGGATTGAAGGGAAATTCGACCAGCGCGTCCGATTTTGTGGCGCCGACAGGTGTAGGTACGACGGGCAGCGGCACCTGAAGAGTCTGGATCACGCCTTTGCCTGACGCCGGGGTCACTCTCGCCACGACCTTTGCCAGCGGCGATAGCGAATCGCCCCACGCAAATCCAGTGATGCTGTCGACGTGCAACTTCTGGGTCGAGTCGATGACGAAGAACCGGACGGTGACGTCCCGGACCGTATCGCCGTTAGGTGCAAACGCGTACACGACGAGCGGCGCCACGACACCGAGGGTGTCGCGGAGGCTGTCGTTCACGACGACGGAAGGGGTGGGCAGGAGGACGCTCGTGATCGACGAGATGCCCGTCACCGGTGAGGAGATGTCGAGACATGCGACGGCGAGCCAGGCGGCCGCCATCACTGCCACCGTGCGGAGCGAGCGCCTGCTCACTGCAGCCGCGGCACGAGCTGGTCCGCCAGCATCGCGTACGCTCGCGACGCCGCATCGTTAGGCGCGCGGAGCACCACCGGCTGCCCGGCCGCTACGGCATCGACCGCCGCGACCGTTCGCGGCACCGCGATGTCGAAGACGAGCTGGGGAAGCTGTGATCGCACGTGCGCTGCGACCCGCTCCGAGACGGCGTTCCCCGGCTCGTACATCGTGAGAAGAATCCCGTCGAAGGTGAGCTGCTGGTTCTGCATGACGACGCCCCGAATGCCGCGCAGAATCTGCGCCGTCGTCTGCACGGCCGCTGGCTCGCATTGCAGCGGGACGAGCACGTGATCGCTGTTCGCCAGTACCCGCTGCACGATTGGACCGAGCCCAGGCGGCGTGTCGATCACCACGACGTAGCCTCGCTCCCGCGCGCGTGCGAGCAGCTCATCGAATCGCGGTGACGTGGCGAACGTCCTGTGATAATCCTCGTGCGTTCCGCCATCCGCGATCGTTCCCGCGAGGGCGACGCGCAGCCAGGGGAGCGTCGTCGGCCTGACGATGTCCTGCATCTCGATGTCGCCCTGCAGGAAGTCGGACACGCCGAGGCGGTAGTGCTGCGACAGCATGCCCATGCCGTAGCGCACCGATCCCTGAGGGTCGACATCGACGAGCAGCGTCTTCACGCCGCGACGTGCCATGGCGACGGCCAGATTGATGGCCGTCGTCGTCTTGCCTACTCCTCCCTTCTGGCTGACGATCGCGAGCACTTGCCCCACGTTATGGCTCTGGTTCCTCGGAGACGGTATCGACGCCCGAACGCAATTCGTCGAGGGTCATCTGTGCATGACGCACCCATCGCTCCGCCTCGGCGCCGGACGGCGGCTTCGCGAGAAACGCCTCGAGATGCTTCTCCGC
>Ga0136846_1209295_pt1 | contig 38738 bp, 32 predicted proteins | sample HopSoiMetagenom2_FD_96841 | JGI IMG/M metagenome (GOLD analysis project Ga0136846, IMG submission 96841) | Grasslands soil microbial communities from Hopland, California, USA - 2 Assembly 2016 (version 4) | ecosystem: Environmental > Terrestrial > Soil > Grasslands | place: USA: Hopland...
AAGCAGAAAACGCCCCTGCGGGCGCCTGCTAAGCTACTGATCATCCTGAGAGAAACTGGAGCGGGCGAAGGGATTCGAACCCTCGACCCCAACCTTGGCAACGGGTTCGGGCCGTTTTCGCCATCTCCTGTCTTTATACGCCATAACGCGAAAAACCAATACGAATCAGTTGCTTACATTGACAGGCAGGCCGCCGGCGGTGCGCTAGAAAAGCCGCTGATTTCCGTTCAACTGCTTCCCCCCTGCTTCCCCGCTCATGCTGCACCTGCGTGGGGAAGCAAATCGACCTTCCCGCAGCCTCCTCCCCTCACCCATCGGACTGATTTCAACCGCGAAATCCGGATGAAGGGTGAGCTGAGATGCCGAAATTGACCAAGCGAATCGTTGATGCACTGCAACATGACCCTCGCCGCGACGTGTTCCTCTGGGACACCGAACTGAGAGGCTTCGGTGTCCGGGCGAAGCCGTCCGGCACCAAGACGTTTCTGATCCAGTACCGCAACGCGGAGCGCCGCACGCGCCGATTCGTCATCGGCCAGTACGGTATGCTCACCGTCGAACTCGCCCGTGACCTGGCGAAGAAGAAGCTCGCCACCGTGATCGACGGCGGCGATCCATCCGCCGAGCGGCGTGCCGCCCGCGAAGGGACGACGGTGGCAGAAATATGCGACTGGTACCTCGTAGAGGCTGAATCGGGCCGGCTCCTCGGCCGGAACAGACGGCCGATCAAAGCCTCCTCGGTCTCTGGGGATCGGAGTCGCATCGAACAGCACATCAAACCGCTGATCGGGACGCGGGTCGTCAGCCATCTCCGACTCGCCGACATCGAACGGCTGCAGGCAGAGATTGCGGCCGGCAAGACCGCTCGCTCACGGCGGCCGGGGCGCGGAGGCCAGACGGCAGGCGGCGCCGGCGCCGCGGCACGCGCGATCAGCACGCTCCGGAGCCTGCTCAATCACGCGCGCCGACTCGGGCTGATCGAACAGAGCCCGGCCAACGGCGTACGGGTGATCGCCTCCACGAAGCTCAAACGGCGCCTCAGCGCCGGAGAGGTCCGGCACCTCGGAAAGGTGATGCTGCAGATGGAGCGCGAGGGCGAGCACCCGACGGGCCTGGCTGCGATTCGAGCCCTGTTGCTGACCGGCTTCCGGCGGATGGAGGTGCTCGGCATGCGCAAGGTGTGGATCGAGCAAGAGGGCAACTGCGTCGCCTTCCCCGACACAAAGTCGGGGCCGCAACTGCGGGCCGCCGGAGACGCCGCAATGGCCTGCCTCATCGAACAGGCCGGCCGTAGCAACTCGGAGTTTGTGTTTCCGGCCGACTGGGGCGACGGCCACTTCGTCGGTCTCGTCCGGGTGCTCGATCGGATCTGCGCGAGGGCTGGGCTGACCGACGTCACGCCCCATACCCTGCGGCACACCTTCGCCAGCATCGCCGCCTCCTTAGGCTTCAGCGAACTGACGATCTCGGGCCTCCTGGGGCACGCACCGCGCGGGGTCACCCAGCGATACGTTCATCTCGACACAGCGCTCGTCATCGCGGCCGACCAGGTTTCTGCGGAGATCGCGCGGCTCCTCGACGGTGGACAGGTGCTGTCGGTGCAGGAAGCCAAGATTCTTCGCGCGAAGACGTTGGTGCAGGTTCCTTTGTAGAGGGTGCGGAGCAAGGAGGGGTTGAGATCGCCGTCGCCCCTCCTCGTCATGCTCTCGTCTGCCAATTCAAGCGGAACACCGCTAGGTGCGTAAAGCCTGCGTTGAAAAAAATGTAAGCATCGTGCTACATATTTGGCCGATTTGTAACTCGAAGGTGACAAATGCCTACCCCGCACAATCCTCCTGCTGCGGTGCGGCGCGCGTTGCGCAAGCTCGGGGCGGACATCCACGATGCCCGTCGCCGCCGGCGGCTGCCGATGGCGGTCGTGGCCGAGCGCGCCTTCACATCCCGCTCGACTTTGCAAAGGATCGAAGCTGGGGACACCAACGTCAGCATCGGCATCTATGCCGGCGTCCTTCAAGCACTCGGCCTGCTCGATGGTCTGAGCAAGGTCGCCGACATCAGCAACGACACCGTCGGACAGGCGCTGGCCAGCGCTGACCTGCCGAAGCATGTCCATCTCAGACGGCCGGCCGGAGCTTCCCGCGATGGCTGACTTCGAGGTGCATATTGATCTGGACGGCCGCACGCGCCCGGTCGGGCTGGTAAGGAGTAATCGCGTTCGGGGCACAGAGACCGCCCTCTTCGAGTACGACGGTGCATGGCTCGAGGACCCGGACCGGTTTTCTCTGGAGCCTGCCCTTGCCTTGACCCGCGGCACGTTCGTCCCCCCTGCCGGACTGGCGACTTTCGGCTCCATCGGAGACTCCGCACCCGACACCTGGGGCCGCCGCCTCATGCAGCGTGCCGAACGCCGCCTCGCTGACCGCGAAGGCCGAGCCGTTCGCACCCTCGCAGAAAGCGACTACCTGCTCGGCGTCGCCGACGAGACCCGGCTTGGCGCCCTCCGTTTCCGTTGGGTCGGTGAAGAGACTTTTCAGGCACCGATCCGCACCGGCGTGCCCGCTATGATCGAACTCGGGCGACTCCTCCAAATCACGGAGCGGATTCTCCGGGACGAGGAGACAGACGAAGACCTTCAACTCATCTTCGCACCCGGTTCCTCGCTCGGCGGCGCGCGTCCGAAGGCGTCGGTCATCAACCAGCATGGCCATCTCTCCATCGCCAAGTTTCCGAAGGAGACCGACGACTACAGCATGGAGACTTGGGAGGAGATCGCGCTGCGGCTGGCCAGCCGGGCCGGTATCGCCACTCCGCAGCATGAACTGATCGGAGTGGCCGGAAAGGCGGTCATGCTGTCGCGGCGCTTCGACCGCGCCGGTGCGATCCGCATCCCGTTCCTGTCGGCGATGGCGATGATGGGCGCCAAGGACGGCGAGCGCGGCAGTTATCCCGAAATCGTCGACGCGCTTGCGCAACATGGCTCGCATGGAAAGACGGACGCCCATGCCCTTTATCGGCGAGTCGTCTTCAACGTGCTGATCTCCAACGTCGACGATCACCTGCGCAACCACGGCTTCCTGTGGCTGGGGAAAGCAGGATGGTCGCTCTCCCCGGCTTACGACCTCAATCCCGTCCCGACCGATCTCAAGGCGCGGGTGCTGACGACGAACATTGACCTCGACGAAGGCACCTGCTCGCTCGACCTGCTGGAAACCGCGTCGGAGTATTTTGCGCTGACGCTGTCGCAGGCCCGCGGAATCATCAAACAAGTCGCGACCGTGACGGCGACCTGGCGCGACACCGCGAAGGCAGTCGGCGCCCGCTCAGCCGAGATCAACCGCATGGCCAGCGCCTTCGAGCACGATGATCTCAAGCGAGCGCTAGCACTATGACAACGGGATAAGGCCGTTTTCGCCGCTAGATAGATTTGCTCGGCATGGCATGAAGAATCGCGGCAGACCAGTCGCTTGCGTTTACAGGCCAGCCGCCGCCGGCGCGAGAAATACCGTTACTTCCCTCCAACTGCCTCATGCCGCACCTGCGCGGGGAAACAGGCCGGTTCGCTACGATCTCCGCCGGAACGTCTCCTTCGCCAACACTTCTCGTTAGCAACGAGATTGTTCCAAAAAAGGGCTCGACGGCGGAAGATACGTGCTTCGTTGTCCAAGTCACTGGATCGGAGCGCTCTCCCGCTCTTCACGCCCGACAGAACCAGCGACCGAGCCAACACCACTGGCGACGCCTGCATTGCTCCTCGGGACAGGGGGGCTCTCGCCAAGATCGGTGACGATCGTCCGACCGGTCGCGCCGAGCATATCCCTCGCAGGTTCACCGCACTACCTACGCTCACACACGCCGACGCGCGATCATCGAACCTCTGGCCCAGCCCGCGGCGATTGGTTCTTCAATCGAAGCGACCTGTACCGTCATTCTCTTGCGGTCGAAATGGGTGGTGTGTCCGTGACGGCCAAGCGCCAGTGGATTCACCAAATCCATCACGGAGCAACGCTCCAACAACCAGTAAAATTTGGATTGACACTCCACACCGGTTTCGAATCCATTGAACCGGAGTACCAACATCAAACCAGGAAGCGACTGACCATGCGTACCGAAACGGCCCCCGTCGCCCGGCGCGATGTCGCCTTCCACATCCACTCCCAGACCAACCCTGCGTTGTTCGAGGAGCAGGGTCCGCTCGTGGTCGCGCGCGGCGAGGGCGTCCGTGTCTATGACAGCGACGGCAAGCCGTTTATCGATGCCATGGCCGGGCTGTGGTGCGCGTCGCTGGGTTTCGCCAACCCACGCCTGGCAGCCGCCGCGGCACGGCAATATGCCGAGCTGGGCTTCTACCACACCTTCTTCCACCGGACGTCGGAAGCGGTGGCGGAGCTGGCGGAAAAGCTGGTCGGGCTGACCGGCATGACTGGCGGCAAGGCCTATTTCGCGACCTCGGGCTCGGAGGCGAACGAGACCATGGTCAAGCTAGCCTGGGTCTACCATGCCGCCCGCGGCAAGCCGGGCAAGCGCAAGGTGATCGCGCGCGACCGCGCCTTCCACGGCTCGACCATCGCCGCCGCGTCGATGTGCGGCCTGCCGTTCATGCATCGCGAATTCGGGCTGCCGCTGCCGGGCTTCCTGCACACGCTGTGCCCCGCCCCCTATCGCGGCATGCTACCCGGCGAGGACGAGGCCGCCTTCGTCGAGCGCCTGGCGGCCGAACTGGAGCGCCTGATCCTGGCCGAGGGGCCGGACACGATCGCCGCCTTCATCGCCGAGCCGATCCATGCCGGCGGCGGCATCATCGTGCCGCCCGAGCGCTATTTCGCCCGCATCCAGGAGGTGCTGGCGCGGCACGACATCCTGTGCCTGGACGACGAAATCGTCTGCGGCTTCGGCCGGACCGGCAACTGGTTTGGCCGCGAGACCGTGGGCATGCGGCCGGACATGATGGCCCTCGCCAAGGGCCTGTCCTCGGCCTATTTCCCGATCTCCGCCGTCGTCGTGGCGCCCGCGGTCTACGACGCGCTGCGCGAGTTCAACCGGCAGGGCGGCGCCTTCGGCCACGGCTTCACCAATTCCGGCCATCCGGTCGGCGTCGCCGTCGCCGCCGAGGCGATCCGGATCTATGAGGAGATGGACGTTGTTGACCATGTTCGCCGCATGGGCGCCCGGCTGCGCACACATTTCGAGGAGATCGGCCGAGCCTCGCCGATCGTCGGCGAGGTGCGCGGTGCCGGGCTGATGCTGGGCATCGAGCTGGTGCAGGACAAGGCGACCCGCCGGCCCTTCGCCCCGGACCACCAGGCCGGTCCGACCTTCGACCGCCTGGCCTATGAGAACGGGCTGATCGCGCGCTGCATGGGCGACGTGCTGGGCTTCTCGCCGCCGCTGATCGTCGACGAGGCCGATGTCGACGAGATCGCCGACCGGTTCGCCGCCAGCCTCATGCAGCTGGAACGTGTTCTGCCGGCGGGCTGAACAAGCCCAGCCGGGCGCAGGCGGCGCGGAACGCGGCCGGCGACAGCGCCGATTGCAGCGCCAGCGCCGGCCCGACCAGGCCCGCGACGGTGATGCCGTGCCGCTCCAGCGTTGCCAGGTCGGCGACATGCTTGCCGTTGCCGGTCTCCACCGCCATGGCGAGCTTGCGGGCGGCGACGTCGAGCCGGTGGGCAGCGAAGCCCAGCTGCCGGTCGGGAAAGGCCCCCTGCCCCACCGGCGCCTGGTCCACCACCCAGTTCAGCACGACCGATTCCGCCGGCCCCGCGGCATAGGTCGCCTCGCATTCGCCGTCGTCGTCGCGCAGACCCGTACGGACGAAGCCGGCCGCGGTCAGCGCCGCATGGTCGCAGGCCATGGCGCGCGAGGCATCCGGCCAGCAGCGGTGATGAATGTCGAAATCGCCGGGCGGCCGGCCCAGCAGATCCGCCAGCACCAGGCTTCCCGCCCAGTAGCTGACCGAGGAACGGTGCGGGCGGAGCAGGCCGACGATCCGTCGATGCAGGGCGGGAAGCGGCATGGTCAGCCCCCCGCCGCAGCATAGGCCGGGCCAGGCACCGCGGCCTGCGCCACCCAGAGCGGGTTGGAGTGCTGGGCGCATTCCAGCAGCAGCGCGTCCCAGCTGCCGATCCGGCCGAACGCCCGCCGGATCCGGGGCAGCATCGGCTCCTCCCCTGCCAGGAAGGCATCGACCAGGTCGCGCACCGCCGGCTCCCGCGCCGACAGCCCGGTCAGCCAGGCGACCAGCCCGCGGCCGGTCTCACGCGCATCGCCGTCGGCCGGCAGGTCGGGCAGGCCATGCCCTGGCCACTGGCGGGCCGCGAGCCGGGCGAAGGTCAGCAGCCCGGAATGCCGGACGCCCGGGTCCGGCCCGACATCCGGTGGGGAAAAGGCTGCGGCCGTGCGGCGCGACCTCAGGATCTCCGCCTCCTCGGCCATCATCGGATAGGTGTCGCTGACATGGATCAGGTTGCAGACCGGGTTGTCGCACCAGAAGCGGCTGCGCACGGTCCCGGGCTCGGCCCGGGCGGGCTGGGTCGCGCCCTTGACCCGCTGCAGCCGCGCCAGCGGATCGGCGCCGCGCCATTCGGTGACGCAGGCGGCCCGGCCGTCGAACAGGTCCACCACCAGCGGCCAGTGCCGGCCGCCGGTGCCGCCCGACAGGCCGTAGAACGCCTCGATCGAGCGGGCGTCATGGACCACGGTGCCACGGCCGGCCGGGACCAGCCCGGTGGCCTCGGCGATAAAGCGGTCGAGGGCCCCGACCAGGCCGGACAGCACGGCATCGGGGGAATAGACGGTCAGCGCCCGTTCGGGCGACGGCACGATATGCATGATCGATGCTCCTCGATCCGGGTCAGGCAGCCGCGCGCCGCGGCGCGGCGCCGGTGATTGCCGTGCTGGTCGCGGCCTGCCTCCGGGCCCAGGCGGTCACCCGATCCGGATGCAGGCCGTTCAGCACCGTGCAGTCCATGCCGCGCGCCTGCAGGAAGGCCACGGCGCAGGCATCGATCGAGGTGTGGCCCATGCGCAGCAGCTCGGCGGTGGAGATGGCAGCGATCAGGTGATCGGGATCGCCGATCCGCCCGGCCTCGAACACGCCGTCGACATCGGTCAGGATGGCGACGCGGCGGGCCCCGGTCAGCCAGGCCAGCCAGACCCCGACCGCATCCGAGGTGATCTCGAAGGTCTGCTCGACCGGGTCGACATCGAACAGCAGCCGGGACGGCAGCAGCACGGCGACCTTGCCCTGCGCGAGCGCCGCGCGGCAGGCGGCCAGCGTCTCGCAGGCCACCAGCCGGTCCGAGAAGGCCGGATCGGCCAGGATCAGGCCGGTCTGATCCTGGGCCAGGGCGCAGGCCCGGTGCGCCGTGTCCGGCGCCAGCGGCCGCTCCCGGTCGATCGCCTCGATCACCTTGTCGGTGCGGCCGCCGCCGGGGAGGATCAGGATGCGCTGCCCCTCCGCGGCGAGGCCGGCGATCGCCCCGACCAGCTGCCGGCAGCGCTCCAGGTCCCGGGTCAGGCTGCCGCCGAATTTGAGGACGATGTCGACGTCGTAATCGACGAAGCCCTTGATCGTCTGGTTATGCATCGCCGCCTCCCTCAGTTCGTCGCCGTGCCGCGCCGCGCGATCTCCGCCCGCAACTCGGGCAGCGCGCTCCACACCTTCTCGAAGGCGTCGGCATAGGCGTGCATCGCGGTGTCGTCGTTCGGCGGCGCGACCTCGGACAGGTAGAACATGGTGTCCAGAAGCGTCCGGGTGTTCGGGAAATCGGCCAGCGACCAGCGGTCACGCCAGAACGGCAGATGCTCCCACACCGGCTTGCGCAGCCAGACCCAGACCGGGACGCCCTCGGCCTGCAGCAGTTCGACGATCAGGTCGCGGGCGGCCGGCCCCGGCGGCAGGCCGAGCCGGGCGGGATCGATCCGCAGCGGGAAATTGAGGAAGGAGTTCCGCGGCCGGGCGGCATCGTACAGCCGCAGCAGCCCGGGCAGGCCGGCCAGGCGGTCGCCGAGCACGGCCGCATTCTGGCGGCGCTGGGCCAGTTGCTCGTCCAGCTCCGGCAGCCGGCTGAGCGCGACCGAGGCCGAGAACACGTTGGGCCGGTAGTTGTAGCCGGCGGTCATCGGCGAGAACACGCGCTCGCCGTTGCGGGCCGAGCTGGTCAACGAGACCCGGTCGACATGATCGATCAGCCCCGGATCGACGGTGCAGAGCAGCCCGAGCTCGCCGGCGCCGAGATGCTTGGCGCCGTTGCCCGACAGGGCCAGCGCGTCGCTGTCGAGCGGCGCCTCGCCGTCGCGGCTGGTGGTGACCGCGATCGACTGGGCGCAGTCGTCGACCAGCCGGACCCGGCCGGTGGCCCGGACCGCTTGCCGCAGCTCCGGCACCAGCACCGGGTTGCCGAACAGATGGGTGATCAGCACCGCGGCGGTGTCGCCGGACAGTGCCCGGATGGCGGCCGCAGGATCGATCGCCGCATCCTCCAGGACGACGTCGACGAAGATCGGCTCCAGCCCGGCGAAGGCGATCGGGCCGATCGCCCCGGGCCAGTTCAGCGCGGCGGCGACGACCTTCGCCCCCTGCTGCCGCGGCCCCTGCTCCCGCGCGTAATCCAGCGCCACATGGATCGCGGCGGTCCCGGTCGACACCGCGCGCACGGTCCAATGGCCGGTCCAGGCTGCGAAATCCTGCTCCAGCGCCATCACCACCGGGTGGTTGACGCGATGGTACTTGCCGCTCCGGATCACGCGGTTGAGCGCCGCGAGATGGCCGCTATGCGCCGCCGGCCAGGACACGACCAGATCCTCCGGCACCGCCCGCTGGCCGCCGAACGCCGCCAGCTGCGCCTTCGCCGAAGCAGCTTCCGGCCGGGCATAAGCCAGCGCAGCGGACCTTGTATCATCCTTGAGCAGCATCGCCTTCTCCACATCCAGCATTATTCAGGTGAAATCGAAAGCATTTTGCGTAATTATTTCGACGCAACTGCTTCCGTCGATTGATCTAGAGATCTCTGTAACCGAACTGTCAAAATATTTAAGAAGAATATGCGAAATATATTCGGCCAATTTACTGATCATCTGTGAAGATCAACGGATGAGTGGATCTTCATTGGACTGAGCCGGATGACACGCCCTGTCCCGATCACCCCTGCCGCGGGCGCGGTGCTGCTGATGGCCGCCAGCGCGGCACTCGCCCCCCTGGCGGACGCCGCCGGAAAGGAGCTGATCACCGCCTATGCCGCGGTCCAGATCGCCTGGATGCGGTTCGCCGTGCATGCCGTCCTCGCCGGCGGTGCGGCCGTCGCCACCGAAGGCGGCCTGGCGGCGCTGCGCCCGACCCGGCTGCAGCTGCTGCGCGGCGGCGCGCAATTCGCCTCCTCCCTGTGCCTGCTGTGGGCCCTGGCGCTGCTGCCGCTGGCGGCGGCGCTGGTCATCGTCTTCACCGCGCCGCTGCTTCTGCTGCTCGCCCGGGCGGCGTGGCGCTGCCCGGATGCGGACGGCACCACCGTGGCCCTGTCGCTGCTGTGCCTTGCCGGGATCGCCGCGGGCTATGCGCAGTCGCCCGGGATCTCCCCGGCTGGCGCCGGCCTTGCCTTCGCCGCCGCCGCGCTACTGGCGCTGTGCTTTGGCCTGACCGCCCGCACGGCGCGGATGACGGGGGGTTTCGCCAACAGCTTCCACATCGCCACCCCGGGCGCGGTGCTGGGCCTGGCGCCGATGATCGCCCTGGGCCGTTGGCCCGAGGGCACGGACTGGCTGGTGGCCGGGCTGATCGGCGTGGTGTCGGCCCTGACCCATGCCCTGATCGCCTGGGCGATGCGGCTGCACCGGTCCGGCGCCCTGCCGTCGATCGGCTATCTCGAGATCCCATTCGCGCTGGTCTATGGCTGGCTGCTGTTCGGCCACGCGCCGACACCGGCAGAGACCGCCGGGGCCGCCCTGATCCTGCTGGCCGCCGGTGGCATCGCCCTGCGCCTGAACCGCGCCGCCCCGGACGCCTTGGTGCAACGGGCGGGGAGTGCTATGGCTCGCGGCGCTCGGCGCTGACGCGCGGCACGATCCGTGGGGGCCAGATCCTTGGGGGATGACGGCATGGCTGGCGAGAACGAGCTCCGGGCGGCGCCGGACCTGCCGGAGGCGGAGCTGCGGCCGCTCGCCTTCATGGAGCGGAACCTGGACAGCTTCCCGCCGGCACTGGCCCGCGCGGCGAAGTACCTGCTGGAGAACCCGGAGAAGGTCGTGCAGTTCACGCTGCGCGAACTCAGCGGCTTCTCGCGGGCCGGCGAGGCCAGCATCGTCCGCCTCAGCCACATCGCCGGAGCCCCGGGATTCTCGCAGCTGAAGATCGCCGTCGCCCGGGAGCTGGCGCTGCGCAACGCCGGGCGGCCGCGCGAAGGCGGGCACGACGCGCTGCAGGAGCTCGCCGCCGATCTCGCCGCCTCGATCACCGACACCGGCGCTGCGGTGGACGCCCGCGCGCTGGACGCCGTGGCCCAGGCGCTGCAGGGCAGCAGCCGGATCGACCTGTTCGGGTCCGGCGTCTCCGGCATCATCGCCGAGTTGTTCTCCTACCGGCTGCTGCGGGCCGGGGTGAACGCGCATTGCATCCGCGACGCCGTGCTGGCGCATGAGGTCGCGAACGGACTGGGCCCGGACAGCGCCGCCATCGCCATCTCCGAGTCGGGGGCCACCACCGAGACCGTGGCCTTCCTGGAGGTGGCTCGGAAAGCCGGGGCCTTCACCGTCGCCGTGACCTGCCAGGAGCGGAGCGCCCTGGCGGCCCACGCCGACGCTGTGCTGCTGATGGCGAGGCTGCAGCGCCCGGCCTATGGCGGCACCATCACGCCGGTGCCGCGGGCGGTGTTCCTGGCCGAGGCCCTGGCCGGCCGCCTGGCTCCGCCGCAGCGCCTGCCTCGATAGAGCAAAACTCCATCCACTATTCATAAAACTGAAGTCACACTCCGTTATGGTCTCCCCGACTCGATCGGGAGCCTCGGATGACGGACAAGGCACTGGTGCTGCGCGGCGTGACGAAGCGTTTCGACGCGACCGACATCCTGCGCGGAGTCGATCTTGAGCTGGGCGCGGGCGAGTTCGTCGCCCTGGTCGGGCCGTCGGGCTGCGGCAAGTCCACCCTGCTGCGCCTGATCGCCGGCTTCGACGCCGCCGATTCGGGCTCGATCGCGATGGCTGGCCGGCCGATCGACCGGCTGCCGCCGCATGAGCGCGACATCGCCATGGTGTTCCAGAGCTTCGCGCTGTACCCGCATATGAGCGTGTTCGAGAACCTGGCGACGCCGCTGGCGGTCCGCCGGCTGTCGCTGGCCGGCCGGCTGCCGCTGACCCGCCACGCCGTGCCCGGCGCGCGTGCCGCCTGGGCCGGTATCCGGCAGGATGTCGCCGAGATCGCCCGGATGCTGCAGATCGAGCCGCTGCTGGGCCGCCGGCCGGGCCAGCTGTCGGGCGGCCAGAAGCAGCGCGTCGCGCTGGGCCGCGCCATCGCCCGGCGGCCGCGGATCTTCCTGATGGACGAGCCGCTGTCGAGCCTGGACGCCGCGCTGCGGACCGAGCTGCGGGTCGAGCTGGTCGAGCTGCAGCGCCGGCTCGGCGTGTCCTGCCTCTACGTCACCCACGACCAGACCGAGGCCATGACCATGGCCGACCGCATCGCCGTGATGCTGAACGGCCGGGTGGCCCAGGTCGGCACCCCGGCCGAGGTCTATGGCGACCCGCAGCACCTCGCGGTGGCGCGGTTCATCGGCACCCCGTCGATCAACATCCTGCCGGCGGAGTTGGGCGCGGACGGGCGGCTCCTGATCCTCGGCCAGGCCCAGCCGCTGCGGGTCGCGGCCGATGCCGGCCCCGACCTGACCGCCGCGATCCGGCCGGAGCACCTGGCCTTCCGCCGGACCGCCTCGCGCGCCGCGGAGCCGGGCGACCTCCTCGCCTCGGTCCGCCATGTCGAGCATCTGGGTCATGAGGCCATGGTGCAGTTGGCCCTGGCCAGCCGGCCGGACCTCGCCGTCAGCATCCGGGTCGGCCAGGCCCGGCTGCACGAGGCCCTGGCCCTGGCGCCGCAGGAGCAGCTGGCCCTGCGCATCGCCCCCGAATCCCGGCTGGTGTTCGATGCCGCCGGCGACCGCCTGCCGGCCAAGCCGGTGATCGGCCAGCCGGTTGCGACCGCGGTGGCGTCGTGACGGCCGCGACGCTGGCCCGCCCCGCGCCTCGCCCGGCCACGGCGGGGCGTGAGGCGCTGCAGGGCTGGTGCCTGGCGCTGCCGGCCACGCTGCTGCTGGTGGCGATCGTGCTGGCGCCGCTGGCGGTGGTGCTGGGGCTGAGCCTGACCGATTACAGCCTGGGACAGACCGACACCCGCTTCGTCGGCACCGGCAACTACGCCCGGCTGTGGAGCGATCCCGCCATCCGCCGGGCCCTGGTGAACACCGCGACCTATGTCGGGCTGGTGGTGCCGGCCGCGGTCGGCATCGGCCTGGGGCTGGCCCTGCTGATCCAGGCGCGGCGCCGGCTGCGCCATGTCTACGAGGTCGTGTTCTTCCTGCCGGTCACCAGCACCTTCGTCGCCATGGCCTTCGTCTGGCAGTTCCTGCTGCACGGCCGCATCGGCCCGATCAATGGCTGGCTGCACCAGCTCGGCCTCGGCCGCGTCGACTTCCTGACCGACCCCGCGGTCGCGATCTATGCCCTGGCCGCCATCGGCGCCTGGCAGCTGATCGGCTTCAACGTCATCCTGTTCCTGGCCGGCCTGGCCTCGCTGCCACGCGATGTGCACGACGCCGCTTCGCTTGACGGGATGCGCGGCGCCGAGCGCTTCGCCCGGGTGACCTGGCCGCTGCTGGCGCCGACCGCGCTGTTCGTCACCGTCACCTCCTGCATCACCGCCTGCCAAGTGTTCGACTCCGTGGCGGCGCTGACCCGCGGCGGCCCGATGGGGTCGACCGACGTGCTGCTGTACCGGATCTACCAGACCGCCTACCAGCAGCTCGACATCGGCCTGGGTGCCGCCCTGTCCGTCGTGTTCCTCACGATCATCGTGGCGATCTCGCTGCTGCAGGTTGCCATCGCCGACCGCCGGATCCACTACTCATGAGCGCCCTCGCCCCCGCGCGCCGCGCCGTGGGACCGCTGCTCGGCCATCTCGTGCTGATCGCCGCGGCCACCGTGGTGCTGCTGCCCTTCGCCTGGATGGTGCTGACCGCGCTGCGCCCGCCGGCCGACGTGCTGTCCGAGCCGTTCGGTCTGCCGACCGACGCCGGGGCCGCGACCGACAACATCCGCCGTGCGGTGACCTCCGTGCCGATGCTGCGGCTGCTGCTGAACGGGGTGGTCGTGGTCGGCGGCATCGTCGCGGCGCAGCTGCTGGTCGCCATCCCCTGCGCCTATGCCCTGGCCAAGCTACGCTTCCCCGGCAGCCGCCTGCTGTTCGGCTTGGTCCTGCTGGCGCTGTGCATCCCGGTCCAGGTGCCGATGCTGCCGCTGTATCTCGGCCTGGCCAAGCTGCACCTGCTCGACAGCTACGCCGCGCTGATGCTGCCCTTCCTGCTGTCGGTCTTCGCCATCTTCCTGCTGCGCCAGCACTTCCGCGGCTATCCCGACGCGGTGCTGGAGGCGGCGCGGCTGGACGGGCTGACCCAGCTGGAGATCCTGCTGCGGCTGATCGTCCCCAGCGCCCGTCCGGCGATCGCCGCCTTCGTGGTGTTCTCGGCGACCGCCCATTGGAACGACCTGTTCTGGCCGATGATCGTGGTCTCCTCGACCGACATGGCGACCCCGCCGCTCGGCCTCCTGTTCTTCCGCGACGGCGAGCTGGGAGCGAACTACGGCGCCCTGATGGCGGCCGCGCTGATCGTCACCGCGCCGCTGGTCGCCACCTTCTTCGCCGCGCAGCGCCAGTTCATCCGCGGCATCGCCATGACCGGCCTGCGATGAGGCTGGTCATCCACTACAGGGAAGCATCGTCATGAAACGGATCTGGACCGGTCTTTCCGCCGCGATCGTCCTGGGAGCGGCCCTCGCCGCGCCCCCCGCCGCCGCCGCCGCCGAGCAGGTGACGCTGCAGGTGCTGCACGCCTGGCCGTCGCACAAGCGCTTCCACGAGCCGATCGCCGAGGCCTTCATGAAGGCCCATCCGGACATCCGGATCGAGTTCCAGGCCCCGGCCGCCAGCTATGGCGATGCGCATCAGCGGATCGTGCGGGCGGCGCTGACCGACACCCTGCCGGATGTCTACTACGCCGCCTACAACACACTGCCGGAGCTGGTGCGCACGCTGCAGCCGCGTGGCGAGATCGAGCCGCTGGACGGCGTCCTGCAGGCCGAAGGCGCCGCCTGGACCGCGGCGAACTACAGCCCGACCGTGCTGGCGCTGGGACAGGTCGACGGCAAGCAATGGGGGCTGCCGTTCAACGCCTCGACCCCGATCGTCTATTTCAACCGCGACCTGATCACCAAGGCCGGCGCCAATCCGGATGCCTTCCCGGCGGATTGGGACGGCGTCATCGATCTGGCCCGCAAGATCAAGGCGTCGAGCGACGCCGACGGCATGTCCTACGCCGTCGACGAATGGGGCGACGACTGGCTGTGGCAGGCGCTGATCGACAATTTCGGCGGCCAGGTGATCGACCCGCAGACCCGGAAGGTTGCGTTCGGCGGCGACGCCGGCCGCAAGGCAGTGGCGCTGGCCCGGCGCTTCGTCGCCGAGACCGAGATGCCGTTCCTGAACGAGGACCAGGCGATCCAGCAATTCGCCGCCGGCAAGCTGGGGATCTTCATCGGCTCGACCGCCGAGGTCCGCAGCATGGGCGACGCCATCGGCGGCAAGTTCAGATTCGGCACCGCGCCCTACCCGGTCGCCGACAAGGCCAAGGGCGGCCTGCCGACCGGCGGCAACGCCGCGGTGATCCTGACCCAGGATCCGGCGAAGCAGAAGGCGGCGTGGGAGTTCCTGAAATTCGTCACCGGCCCCGAGGGCCAGACCATCGCCGTGCTCGGCTCGGGCTACATGCCGACCAACCTGCAGGTCACCAAGCCCGAATATCTCGGCGACCACTACGCCCGGAACCCGGACTGGACCACCAGCATGAAGCAGTGGCCGATCGCCAAGTCCTGGGCCGGCTATCCGGGCAACAAGAGCGTCGGCATCTGGGACGAGCAGAAGGCCATCCTGTCCGCGATCATGCGCGGCTCGGTGACGCCGGAGGAAGGCTTGTCCCAGCTGGTCGCGGCCACCGACACGATCCTGACCAACTGACCGAACCCTGACCCATCACCGCCGGGCGGAGCCATGCGCAAGATCATCCACCTCACCGACCTGCATCTCTGCCCGCCCGGCGGGCGGGTGATCGGGTTCGAGCCGGAGAGCCGGCTGCGGGCCTGCATCGCCTCGATCAACAGCCGCCACGCCGATGCCGATCTCTGCGTCGTCACCGGCGACCTGACCGATGCCGGCGACGCCGCGTCCTATCAGCGGCTGCGCGGCATCCTTGCCACGCTGCGGATGCCGGTGCGGCTGCTGCTGGGCAACCATGACCGGCGGGCGGCGTTCCGGGCCGCCTTCCCGGAGACGGAGTGCGACCCGCACGGCTTCGTCCAGTCGGTCCTGGATCTCGACGGCGCGCGCCTGCTGTTCCTCGACACGCTGGACGAGAGCCAGCCCGGCGCCGGGATCCTGTGCCGCGACCGGCTGGGCTGGGTCGCCGACCGGCTGGCGGAGAGCGGCGACCGGGCGGTGACGGTATTCCTGCACCACCCGCCCTTCGCCATCGGCGTCGAGTATTTCGGCCACATGCTGCTGGCCAACGGCGCCGAGCTGATGGATCTGCTACGCGGCGCCGGCAGCCGGGTGCGGCACCTGGCTTTCGGCCATTGCCATGTCGGCCTGTCGGGCCAGCGCGGCGGCCTGTCCTTCAGCGCCAACCGCGGCACCTGCCACCCGATCGATGTCCAGCTGCGGGGCCTGCGGGCGCTCTATGTCGATCGCCGGCCGACCTATGACGTGCTGCTGCTGGAGGATGGCGACGTCGTCGTCCACAGCGTCGAGCCGGGCAGCGAGGAGGACGTCGTGGCCGAGGAGCGGGCCGAGCTGGACGGCGGGTCCGGCGTGATCGAGATGCGCCGGCCGGTGCTGGCGGTGGCGCGATGAGGCCCGGCTTCGACCTGCTGATCTGCGACTGCGACGGCGTCCTGATCGACAGCGAGGTGATCGCCTGCGAGGTCGATGCCGAGATGTTCACCGCCGCCGGCTTCCCGCTCAGCGTCGTCGAGGTCCGCCGGCGCTTCGTCGGCATGTCGCAGGCCGGGATGCGGGCGACGCTGGAGCGCGAGGCCGGGCGGAGGCTGCCGGAGGATTTCGACGCCCGCCTGACGGCCCGCTTGGCTGCCGCCTTCGAGCAGGAGCTGGCGGCCCTGCCCGATGTGCGCCACGCCGTGCTGGCGCTGGGGATGCCGCGCTGCGTCGCCTCCAGCAGCTCGCCCGAGCGTCTGCGCCACACCCTGACGCGGACCGGGCTGTACGACCTGTTCGCGCCGCATGTGTTCAGCGCCGCGCAGGTCGAGCGCGGCAAGCCGGCCCCCGACCTGTTCCTGTACGCCGCCGCCCGCCTCGGCGTCACGCCCGGCCGCTGCCTGGTGGTCGAGGACAGCGTCGCCGGCGTCACCGCCGCGCGGGCGGCCGGCATGACCGTGATCGGCTTCACCGGCGGCGGCCATTGCGACGCGGGCACGCCGGGGCGGCTGCGCGAGGCCGGCGCCCATCACATCGCCCGCAGCTGGCGCGAGTGCCAGGAGATACTCGTCCCGGCCTAACTTCCTTAATAAAACCTCAGGAAACAAATCTACTTATCCGCTACATAGATTTAAAGTAGAACCAAATATTAAGAATAATTTCATCTTTCACTGTATTGACTCTCGAAATTCGATCTGGAATCTATCCAACGCGACCCAATGAACTTTTCTGAACTTCTAGTACGCCGACAGGATTTCTGCCTTCACGCTCGGGAGTGAGACATGACCGGTCTCGGCCTTTACGATCCGACCCTGCGCCTGCCGGCGGCCCCGCCCGCTTTGCCGCCCCTGCGCCTCGCCGGCGCCTCGGTCGAGCCGCCGCGACCGGCGGCGCTGGACCCGGCCCATGTCGGGCGGCTGGTGCGGACGGCGTTGAAGGCGGTCGCCGCCGGCACGGCCTATGGTGAGAAGGTGGTGCTGCAGCCGGGAGAGCCCGAACTGCTGGAGCTGCTGCAATCCCCCGCGCTGGACAGCCGCTTCACGCAGGAGCGGCTGAACTGGAAGCTGAGCGCGCTGGTCAGCGTCAACGAGCGCTACGGCGGCGTGAAGATCGTCGGCTCCAACGCCTATAACCGCCTGCTCAACCTGCCGCGATCGCGCTCGACCATCCTGCTGTTCGACAAGCTGACGATGCAGCCGCTGGCGGTCTACGACGGCACCGAGATCTCGGCCGCGCGCACCGGCGCCTATGCCTCGATCGCCGTCGACCTGTTCCTGGCCGGGCTGCCCTCCTTCGCCGTCTTCCTGTTCGGGGCCGGCGCGGTGGCGGAGAAGCTGGTCGCCGACCTGCAGGCGCATCACGGTCCGCGGATCACCGCGGTCTACGTCAAGAGCCGGACGCCGGAGCGCGCCGCCGCCTTCGCCGCGGAGCAGTCCGCCCGCACCGCCTTCCCCGTCATCGCAGTGGCGGATCAGGATCGGCTGCCGGCCTGCCGGCTGGTGGTCACGGCGTCCAATGCCCGCGAGCCGGTGTTCGACGCGGCGTCGATCGGGCCGGAGGCGGTGGTGCTGCATCTCGGCGGCGACGAGACCCCGCCGGCGCTGATCCGCAGCATGCTCGAGCACGGCACGGTGATGTGCGACGACGTCCATTCGGTCAGCCACCGCAACTCGCAGAGCCTGGCGCTGTATTTCTCCCGCGCCGGCCGGTCGCTGGAGGCCGAGGCCGGGCGCTACCAGATCCTGAGCGCCTGGCAGGCCCTGGCCGGCCAGTGTGCCGCCTGGCGCCGGCCGGCGCTGCTGACCTGTGTCGGGCTGCCGGTGCTGGACCTTTATGTCGCGCAGAGCATCCACGAGACCCTGACCGGAAGCCCGCGCGCCGTGATGGGCGCCGCAGCGGCGTGACCGCGGCGCTGCTTGCGGCCTGCGCGCCGCTGCGGTCCGGGGCGTTCCGGTCGCTGTGGATCGCGACCATGATCGCCAATATCGGTGCCTGGGCGCAGACCGTCGGCGCCGCCTGGCTGCTGGTCGAAGGCGGGGCCGACCAGGTCGCGCTGGTGCAGGCCGCCAGTTCCGCCCCGGTCGTCCTGTTCTCGCTGGTCGGCGGCGTCCTGGCCGACCGGCGCGACCGGGTGCTGGTCCAGCTGCTGGCGCAGAGCTGGAGCGCCGTCGCCGCCCTGGTCCTGGCGGCACTGGTGCTGCAGAGCATCGCCACGCCGCCGGCGATCCTGGTCCTGACCTTCCTGATCGGGGCCGGCATCGCCATCCGCGGCCCGGCCTGGCAGGCGGCGATCTGCGACCTGGTGCCGGCGCCGCAGGTGCCGGCCGCCGTCGTCCTCAGCAGCGTCGGCTTCAACCTGTCGCGCGTCGTCGGCCCATTCGTCGGCGGGATGGTGGTGGCGACACTCGGCGCCGCCCCGGCCTTCCTGATCAACGTCCTGACCTCGCTCGTGCTGATCGCCGTGCTGCTGCGCCGCCTGCGCCTGCCGGTCGCCCGCCCGGGCCGGGGAGGCGACCGGGCGACGCTGCGCAGCGGGCTGCGCTCGATCCTGGCCAACCCGGTCCTGCGGGCGGTGCTGGTCCGCGCCGTGGCGGTCGGCATCCCGGCCAGCGCGGTCCTGGCCCTGCTGCCGGTCCTGGCCCGCTCGGGGCTGGCCGGCGGCGCCCTGCTGTACGGCCTCCTGCTGGGAGCCTTCGGCGCAGGCGCGGTGGCCGGGGCGGTGCTGCTGGCCGGGCTGCGCCGGCGCTGGCCGCCGGAGACGGTGCTGAGCGGCGCCAGCCTCCTCTTCGCCGCGGTGCTGGCCGGCCTGTCGGCCGCGCCGCCGGCCGCCGCCGCCATGGCGCTGCTGGGCCTTGCCGGCATCGGCTGGATCGCCATGCTGTCGACGCTGAACACCACCGTGCAGCTGTCGGCGCAGCCCGAGTTGCGCGGCCGGGCCCTGTCCGCCTACATGACCTGCGCCTTCGGCGGCCTGGCCGTCGGCAGCGTGATCTGGGGCGAGATCGCCGCCGCCGGCGGTCTGCAGGCGAGCTTCCTGGCGGCGGGCGCCACGCTGGCGGCCGGGGTGGGTCTGCGCCGGCGCTTCGCCCTGCCGGTGCGGGACGGCAGCCCGGCCTAGACCGGCCGGGACAGCGCCGCCTCGACCCGGCGGTCGGCGTCGCGCTTCAGCCGGGCGAGGTGCAGCAGGAACTCGGTGACCAGCAGCGAGCGGGCGGTGGCGGCGGGGAACACCGCCTGCATGGTGAAGGGCGTGCGCGGCGAGAAGCGCCGCAGCACCACGTCGCCGCGATCGAACCGGTCGAGCGCCGAGATCGGATCGGCGATCGTCACCCCGGCGCCGCTGGCCACCAGGGCGCAGGCCGTGGCGGAATAGCCGGTCTCGATCACCACCCGCCGGGCGACCCCCGCAGTCTCGAATGCACCGTCGATCCGGTGGCGCAGCGCGGTGTCGCGGCCCAGCGAGATGAACCGCTCGCCTTCCAGGTCGGCGGCCCGGATCTGCTCCCGGCCCGCCAGCGGGTGCTTCAGGGGCAGCACGCAGACGCTGTCGGTCGGCTCGAACGCCTCCATCACCACGCCCGACCCGGCCGGCGCCCCGGACACGAACCCGAGATCCGCCTGCTGGCCGGCCACCCATTCGGCGACATAGCTGGAGGCGCGGACGTTCAGCGTCACCGTCACCTCGCGCCTGGTGGCGAGGAACGAGGCGATGGCCCGCGGCAGGAAGTCGAGCGCCAGGGCGGCGAAGGCCACCAGCCGCAGATGCCCGGTCTGGACATTGGCCAACTGGCGGGCGTTGCGCCCGACCTCCTCCATCGCCGCGAACAGCTTGTCGACATGCTGGAACAGGGCCACCGCTTCCGGCCGCGGCACCAGCCGGCCCTTCACCCGCTCGAACAACTGCAGCCCGCTGCCCCGTTCGAACTGGGCGATCAGCTTGCTGACCGTCGGCTGCGACAGCCGCAGCAGCTCCGCCGCCGCGGTCGCGGTGCCGACCATCATCACCGCGCGGAACGCCTCGAGCTGGCGGACATTCATGGTGTCGTCCTATGCCAACAAGGCATGCTTACGCGAAATCATGGAATTAGACAGCATAGTCCCGGCTTCTCATAGTGCGGCTCATATGTCAATTCTGTGACAACGGGAGCAAGACCGTGTCGCTGACGAAATGGGGAGGATTGCCCGGCATGCTGCCGGCGATCGGGGTGATCCTGGGCCTGGCCGCCATCGGCGCGCCGGCCCGGGCCCAGCCGACGCTGGTGTTCGCCGGCTATGGCGGGTCGTCGGAGACGGCGTTCCGCGAGCGCATCCTGCCGCCGTTCGAGCAGGCCAATGACGTGCGCGTCGACTATGTCGCCGGCACCTCGGCCACCAACCTGGCCCGGCTGCAGGCGCAGCGGTCCAGGCCGGAGGTCGACGTCGCGCTGCTCGACGACGGGCCGATGCAGCAGGCGATCGGCCTTGGCCTGTGCGACCCGCTGCCCACCGCACCGGTGTTGGATGACCTCTATCCCCTGGCCAGCGCCGGCGGCGCCGGCCGGGCCGTCGGCATCGGCATCGTCGCCACCGGGCTGGCCTACAACACCGAGACCTTCCGCAAGCTGAACCGGCCGCCGCCGCAATCCTGGGCCGAGCTGGGCGACCCGGCGCTGAAGGGGCAGGTGCTGGTGCCGTCGCTGAGCAACAGCTACGGCCTTCACGCCCTGCTGGCCCTGGCCAGGACCGAGGGCGGCGACGCCCGGAACATCGAGCCCGGCTTCCGCTTCATGAGCGACGCGGTGGCCCCCGGGGTGCTGTCCTTCGAGACCAGCTCAGCCAAGATCTCCGAGCTGTTCCAGACCGGCGAGGCGGCGCTGGCCGTGTGGGGCAGCGGCCGGACCCTGGCGCTGGCCGACACCGGCTTCCCGGTCGCCTTCGCGACGCCGAAGGAGGGCGCCGTCGCCCTGGTGTCGATGGCCTGCCCGGTCGCCGGCAGCGATGTCGCCGAGCTGTCGCGGCAGTTGATCCTCTATCTGCTCAGCCCCGAGGTGCAGGCGGCCCTGGCGGAGCAGGCCGGCTGGGGGCCGGTAAACCGGCAGGTGATCCTGGCGCCGGCGGTGGCCGGCCGCGTGGTCTACGGCCCCGAGGCGATCGACCGGCTGATCCGGGTCGACTGGGCCGAGGTCAATGCGGCGCGGCCGGACTGGACCCGCCGCTGGGCCCGCGAGATCGAGCGCTGACCCCGCCGCCCGACCAGCCCGACGCCCATCCGCGGAGACCCGATCGATGCCCGACCTCGTCCTGGACACCCTGTCGAAGCGGTTCGGCGCCGTCGCCGCGGTCGACGGGCTGTCGCTGACCGTCAAGGACGGAGAGTTCCTGTCGCTGCTGGGGCCGTCCGGCTGCGGCAAGAGCACCACACTGCAAATGATCGCCGGCTTCATCGAGCCGACCGGCGGCGCCGTCCGGCTGGGCGGCCGCGACATCGGCCGGGTCCGCGCCTGCGACCGCGGCCTCGGCGTGGTGTTCCAGAGCTATGCCCTGTTCCCACACATGACCGTGGCCGAGAACGTCGCCTTCGGGCTGGAGATGCGCCGCATCCGCCGTGACGCAAGGGCGCGGCGCGTGGCCCAGGCCCTGGCGCTGGTGCGGCTGGAGGAGCTGGCGCAGCGCATGCCGGCGCAGTTGTCCGGCGGCCAGCAGCAGCGCGTCGCCCTGGCCCGCGCCCTGGTGATCGAGCCGCCTCTGCTGCTGCTGGACGAGCCGCTGTCCAACCTGGACGCCAAGCTGCGCGACGAGATGCAGCTGGAGTTGCGCCGGATCCAGCGCGAGGTCGGCATCACCACCCTGATGGTGACGCATGACCAAGCCGAGGCGCTGGCCCTGAGCGACCGGGTGGCGGTGATGCGGGCCGGCCGGATCGAGCAGGTCGGCACGCCCCGCGAGGTCTATGAGCAGCCGGGCTCGGCCTTCGTCTCGTCCTTCCTCGGTAAGAGCAACATCCTGGCCGGCACGCCGATCCGGACGCCGTCCGGGTTCGAGTTGGAGCTCGGCGGCCGCCGCATCCCGGCGCCACCGCTGAACGGCCATGCCGGAGCGGACCGGCTGCTGCTGTCGCTGCGGCCGGAGCGGATCCGGATCGACGGGAATCCGGCCGAGGACGGGCTGGCCGGCATCGTCCGGGCGCGGGCCTTCCTCGGCAACCATTGGGTCTACCAGGTGGATTCGGCCCTCGGCGCGCTCCTGGTCTACCGCCAGAGCGGCAGCGCCGCCTTCGCCGAGGGCGAGGCGATCCGCCTGTCGTGGGATGCCGAGGACCTGCGCGTCGTCGACGGCCGGGAGAACGGCCATGCGTGACGGCACCCGGATCCCGTATCTGCTCTGCGCCCCGCCGCTGCTGTTCACCGTGCTGCTGCTGGCGACGCCGCTGGTCGCCACCCTGCTGCTGAGCCTGCACGGCTTCCGGCCGGAGAGCGGGATCGAGGCGACGACGGGTCTCGGCAATTATCTCGAGATCCTGTCCGACCCCTATTACCACGCGATCTTCCTGCGCACCCTGGCCCTGGCCGCCGTGGTCACCGCCGCCTGCGTGGTGCTGGGCACGATCGAAGCGGTGGTGCTGTCGCGCATGAACCCGCCCTGGCGCGGCATCTTCCTGCTGGTGATCCTGGGACCGCTGCTGATCTCGGTGGTGGTGCGCACGCTCGGCTGGGCCCTGCTGCTGGGCGGCCAGGGGCCGGTCAGCCTGGCGCTGCAGGCGCTCGGCGTTGCCGGCGGGCCGGTCTCTCTGCTGCAGACCCCGGGCGCCGTGGTGCTGGCCCTGGTGCATGTGCTGGTGCCCTTCATCGTCGTCGCGGCCTGGGCGTCGCTGCAGCGCCTGAACCCCGAGATCGAGCGCGCCGGGGCGTCGCTCGGCGCCGGCGAGCCGACCATCCTGCGCCGCCTGCTGCTGCCGCACATGCTGCCCGGCATCCTGGGCGGGGCGGTGATCGTGTTCTCGCTGGCGGCGACCGCCTTCGCCACCCCGGCGATCATCGGCGGCCGGCGGCTGAAGGTGGCGGCGACCGCCACCTATGACGAGTTCCTGAACACGCTGAACTGGCCGCTGGGCGCCGCCATCGCCGTGCTGCTGCTGGCCGCCAACATCGCCATCCTGCTGCTGTGCGGCCGGCTGCTGGAGCGCCGCCGCGGCGGCATGGCTGTGCGGCGGGAGGCGGCGGCATGAGGCGCAACGGCCCCCTCGCTTTCGCCTTCCACGCGCTGTTCATCGGCTTCATCCTGGCGCCGCTGGCCATGGTCTGCCTCGTCTCCTTCACCGACAAGGCCTACCTGTCGCTGCCCTTCGACGGCGCCTCGCTGCGCTGGTACCTGGCCCTGATGGAGCAGCCGGAGTTCCTGCGCGCCCTGCGGCTCAGCCTGCTGGCGGCGATGGCCTCGGCGACCCTGGCCACGGCCCTGGCGCTGCCGGCGGCGCTGGCGATCGCCCGACGCGACTTCCCCGGCCGCGACGTCATCAACGCGGTGCTGCTGTCGCCGCTCCTGGTGCCGCATGTCGTGCTCGGCGTCGCCTTCCTGCGCTTCTTCACCGGGCTCGGCCTGTCCGGCGGCCTGCCAGCCCTGATTCTGGCCCACACCGTGGTCGTCCTGCCCTTCGCGCTGCGGCTGACCATGGCCGCCTGCGCCGGCCTGGACCGGCGGGTCGAGCAGGCAGCCGCGTCGCTCGGAGCCCGCCCCTTCACCGTGTTCCGGCGGATGACCCTGCCGCTGCTGACCGCCGGCCTCAGCAGCGGCTGGATCCTGGCGTTCATCCACAGCTTCGACGAGCTGACCATGACGGCCTTCATCGCCTCGCCTTCGACCACCACCCTGCCGGTCTGGCTCTATCACCAGATCGAGGAGACGATCACGCCGCTGGTCGCCTCCGTCTCCACCCTGCTGATCCTCGGCGCGCTCGGCGCCATGGCGGCGCTGGAGCGGCTGTATGGCCTCGACCGCATCCTGGCGGGGCGGAGCTGACCATGGCCGCGTTCTCGCGCATCGCCGCCGCGGCCGAGCCCGTCCTCCTGGAGATCGAGTTCGACGGCCGCCTTCTGCCGGTTCCCGCCGGCGCCTCGGTCGCGGCCGCCCTGCTGTTGCATGGCCGGCAGGCGCTGCACCGCGCCGCGGTCAGCGGCCTGCCGCGCGGCCCATACTGCATGATGGGGGTCTGCTTCGACTGCCTGGTCGAGATCGACGGCCGGCCCGGGCAGCAGGCCTGCCTGGCGGAGGTCCGCCCGGGCATGCGGGTCCGCGTCACGGGTCCCGGCCGGTGACGGATCGCTGCCAGCTCGCCGTGATCGGCGCCGGACCGGCCGGCATGGCTGCCGCGGTCCAGGCCGACGCGCTCGGCCTGGACACGGTGCTGTTGGACGAGCAGGCCGGGCCGGGCGGCCAGGTCTACCGCTCAATCGACAGATCGCCGCTGCGCGGCACCCGGATTCTGGGTCCCGACTATGCCGCCGGGGCCGGCCTCGTTTCGGCCCTGCGGGACAGCGCGGTCGAGTATGTCCCCCGGGCCGGCGTCTGGCACATCGAGCGGGGCTTCCGGCTGGCCCTCTCCGACGGCGACGGGATCCGCCTGATCACCGCCGACCGGGTGATCCTGGCGACCGGCGCCCTGGAACGCCCGATGCCGGTGGCCGGCTGGACGCTGCCGGGCGTGATGACCGCCGGCGCCGCCCAGCTGCTGCTGAAGTCGAGCGCCGTGGCCGTCGACGGCGCCGTCTTCGCCGGCTGCGGCCCGCTCTTGTATCTTGTGGCGGCGCAGTATCTGCGCGCCGGCCTTTCCATCCGTGCGATCCTCGACACCACCGATTCGGCCCATCGCCGCGACGCCCTGGCATCCTTGTCGCTCAGGGGATCCGCGCTCCGCACCCTCGCCAAGGGCCTGGGCCTGCTGGCCGAGATCCGCCGCGCCGGCGTGCCGGTGTTCCGCGGGGTCGAGGACCTGCGGATCGCGGGCCGCGGCCGTGTCGCCGGCGTCGCGTTCCGGCGCGGCGGCGCCTGGCAGCCGCTCGACGGCGTGACGACGGTGTTCCTGCATCAGGGCGTCGTGCCCAACCTCCAGCTCGCCTGGGCCGCCGGCTGCCCGCCGATCTGGGACGCCGACCGGCTGTGCTGGACAGTGGAGGCCGATGCCTGGGGCGGGACCACGGTGCCCGGCCTGCTGGTCGCCGGCGACGCCGCCGGCATCGCCGGGGCGCGAGCAGCGGCGGATCGCGGCCGGCTGGCGGCCCTGGCCGCCGCCTGCTCCCTCGGCCTCCTCTCGGAGCAGCGCCGGGACGCGCTGGCCCGGCCGCGGCAGGTGTCGCTGCGGCGCGAAGGCGCGATCCGGCCGTTCCTGGAGCGGCTCTACCGTCCGCGCTTCGGGCTGCGGGTCCCGGCCGACGATGGCGTGATCGTCTGCCGCTGCGAGGAGGTCACGGCCGGCATGGTCCGGCAGGAAGCGCGCCGCGGCGTGGCGGAGGCGAACCGGCTGAAGAGCGCGCTGCGCTGCGGCATGGGGCCCTGCCAGGGCCGGATTTGTGCCGGCACGGTCAGCGAGCTGGCCGCCGCCGCCTGCGACATGCCGGTCCAGGCCGTCGGGCGCTTCCGCGTGCGGCCGCCGATCCGGCCGGTGCCGCTCGACCAGCTGGCGCGGCTGGCGGCCCCGGAAGCGGCGGAGGCGTGACGTGAAAACGATCTCGGACGCAATCGTGATCGGCGGGGGGCTGCAGGGCTGCTCGACGGCGCTGCATCTGGCGCGACGCGGCCTCGGCGTCACGGTGATCGAGAAGGATTATGTCGGCCGGCATGCCTCGGGGGTGAATGCCGGCGGGGTCCGCACCCTGGGCCGGGTCCTGCCCGAGCTACCGCTGTCGGTCGCGGCGAAGGCGCTGTGGCGCCAGATGGAGGCGCTGGTCGACGATGATTGCGGCTTCCGTCCCAGCGGCCAGGTCCGCGTCGCGGAGACCGCCGAGGAGATGGAGGGGCTGGGCCGGCGCAGCCGCGCCGTCGACGCGCTCGGGCTGCCCCATCGCGAGGTGGTGATCGACCGATCGGAGCTGCGCCGGCTGCTGCCCGAGGTCGCGCCGCATTGCCTGGGCGGGCTGCATGTCGCCGATGACGGCTTCGCCGACCCGTTCCGGACCACGACCGCGTTCCGGCGCGCGGCCGAGCGCGAAGGAGCGCGGATCGTCGAAGGCGCCGCGGTGACGGCGGTGACCCGCCCGGATGGCGCCAGCTGGCGCGTGACCGCCGGAGGCGAGCGGCACGATTCGGCCCTGCTGTTCAACTGCGCCGGCGCCTGGGGCGGCCGGCTGGCGGCGGCGCTCGGCGATGCTGTGCCGCTGGCGGCGAACGGATCGATGATGATGGTCACGGCGCGGATGCCGCGCGTCGTCGGGCCGGTGGTCGGGGCGGCCGGACGAGCCCTGTCCTTCAAGCAATTCCAGAACGGCACCGTGCTGATCGGCGGCGGCCACCGGGCGCCGGTCGACCTGGACAGCAACGCCACGGCGATCGACGTCCGCGCCCTGTCCCGGGCGGCCGGCAATGCCGCGGCGCTGTTCCCGATCATGGCGCGGGCGTCGATCATGCGCTTCTGGTCCGGCATCGAGGGCTTCACCCCCGACGGGCTGCCCGTGCTCGGCCCCAGCGCCTCGGCGCCGGGGGCGTTCCACGCCTTCGGCTTTTCCGCGCACGGCTTCCAGCTCGGCCCGATCGTCGGCCGCGTCCTGGCCGAGCTGGCGCTCGACGGGACCGCCTCCCTGCCCGTCGCCCCCTTTCGAGTCGATCGCTTCCGGCGCGACCCGGCCTCCGCCGTCGCGTCCGGAACGATGGCCTGCCCCGCGGAGTGAACCGACATGTACTACGGCGTCGAGAGCCGGAAGGTGGCCTCGGTCTATTCGAAGCTGAAGGAGCTGGTGGTCGATTTCCAGTTCCGTCCCGGCGAGCATCTGCACATCAACGAGCTGTCGACCACCTTGAAGGTCAGCGTCACGCCGGTCCGCGAGGCCCTGATCCGTCTGACCGACGAGGGGCTGATCACCACCCAGCCGAACCGGGGCTTCTTCACCAAGATCCCGGACCTGCACGAGATCGACGACGTGTACGGCCTGCTGCACATGGTGCTGCGCAGCTCGCTGGAGGCGCGGCAGGACGATTTCGTGGCGGCACCGTTGTCCGGACCGGACGCCGAGATGGCGGCGCCCGACGCCGCACGCCTGCTGTGCATCCGGTTGGAACGCCTGCATGACCAGATCGCCCGGATGTCGCTCAACCGCGAGCTGGTCCGGCTGACGCGGCAATGCAACGAGCGCACCCGATATGTCCGCCTCGTCGACTGTGGCTCGCGGCATGCCGGCGAGATCCGGGAACAGCTCAGCGCCCTGGTCGCCGCTCTTCAGGGAAGCTCGGCGCACCAAGCGATCCAGGAATTGGATCGCCTCCTCCACTCGCAGCGCACCCGGCTGACCTCGATCGTGAGGGAAGTCGTCTCCGGCGCCGCCATTAACTTCTAGGAATCGCCGCTGCTCACTTCGATTATTCGATGTCGGCTGACCCTCCGGGCCAGAGATCGTTGCCCAGGTGCTTCCACACGGGCTCAAGCCACTGCGGACATGGCCGGAAGAGGTCGATTGCCTGCCGCGACAAGCGGCATTCCGGCGCATCCCTGCCAGCACGTCAGCGAGCACCGGACCTTTGGTCCTAATGTCGATGTCACACTCGGATGGTACTAATCGGAATGCTGCACAATCGTGACGGGAGATACCAAGTCATGCCCTATCGCCGAAGCTATGCCCTCACCGAAACGGAGATTCTGGCGCTTCAACTGCACCGGAACCTGCACGGCCACAGCACATATTCTGAGGACGTTCAGGCCCTTGTCTACGAACTTGAGCAACGAGTTCGCCGATCAGATGGGGTCGAGCAAATCCTGAATGAGGGACGTCGCCACCTCACAGGGCGGAAACGAACTGGTTGAGGAAATCACATTGGAATCGCCAGAATTTCATCCCTTGCGCCAATCGGTGCGGAGCCGGTGCCGAGCTTGCCGAAGCTGAGGTCGAAGTGAACGCAGGCTTGCACCGCCGCCCTCGCTGGGTGACCTATCTCTGCCCATCTCTTTCGCATACCCAGCCTGCTAATCGACGTGGCTCATCACTGCCGGCGAGTATTGCTGGTCGTGCATGACCAGACTGCATCGTGACCGGGTAATCGAACGTGGTCCGCCAGCCCTACCCTCCGGCCCAGGGACCGACGCAGGCTCAAATCCTGGACAGGATACCACCGATACCCATACAGGCTCGCGGTAGCCTTATAAATCCGAAGCGGAGCGACCTCGTATTCTCAACACGATCAAGCACCCATTTAGGACCTTGCCGAAGCCCGCCGCTGCGCTCCAGACAAGATGATCACGCAACAAGCTTTCCAATGCGCGATAACCGTCCCTGTTGTCGCGCATTGGGGTTGATGTGGCGCCGATCCCATGCCGAACCTTCCGGCAAAGGCACGTGCCGCCGCTTGGTAAGCGTTCGGCTGGCACCGCGCCCGAGCCTGACCAGATTGTGATCGCCGGACTCTCGTTGCGAGGTTAGGGGATCTCGGTAGAGTGGCAGGGAATGGCCAAGCGACAGAGTGGCCTGATCTGTCCATGGTTGCAGTCCAACGAAGGCACACAGACTCCTTGAGCAGATCGGATCGACTGAAAATTGGCTCGATGCGGCCGCGTTGCTCCATGCCGCCGGAAGATTCGAGATGGGTCTCTTCTCGAATTTTGCCAGTGAGGCTTTGTGGTCGTTCACCCGCTCCCTAGCCAAGGAAGAAATTATGAAGACGCCTTTTCCAGCACATATTTTTGAGTTCTCGTCGAACCGACCGGAGGCCTCTTTCGTCTGTCTTGGATGCCTAGTCTGGGTTCTCGATTCAGCCTTGTTTGTGCGGGGCTATGTTCTTATTGAAGAGAAGTGGGGACGGTTTCCCGGGACCGGCATCCTCACTGGCGACGGCTTTTCGTTTCATCCCGGAGAAGGAAGTGGGACCGGAGAGCACCTTATCAAGGCGACAATAGCCGTTGCTTGATCAATCGCGGCAATTGCTTCGCACAATACGACTGTCGAAAAGGTATTGATGCCCACGGCTCGCAGCAAGAAGCGCCTTCAGTGTGGGCACGTTCCACTCTTCGATTATCATCTCGTGACCATCCGACAGCGAGCAGATCATCCGATGACGCGATCACCTGGCGAGAAGGATGTTCCGCGAACGAGTCCCACTGCGCATTGGCGTCGAGGGCACTTCAGGGCGCTAGCGTCAGGACGCGAGTTCGGGTCGCCCCGGCTTTGGTTCGAGCCGCGGACAGTGAAGGGCAGCGGAAGCGGATGGCCGGAACGACGTTCCCACGACCCTCACCATAACTGTCCCAGTGTGCTTGTTCACACTGCCCGCCCAATTCTGGCGAGAACTGGGTCATCGGACAGCGCTGCTTGCTTGAGCAAATTTGAGTTGATCTTTTGAGCGCGCTTCGCCGCGACCAGTCCATACCGTCTCTCCAATACACTCTCGGATTTCATCATTGCTTCGATTGCGTCCTCGTTGAAGGCGCTCGAATTAGTTATCTTTGACATCCCAGTGGCATGATCGATCTCATTCTGAGCTTCGAACAGCACTTTTGAACTAGCTAGCTGAGTCTCTGAGGCGCGAGCTAGAAGCTCAACTGCCCTCGCTGCGATAAATTCGTCAACATCCGTCAGGCGTCGGGCAATGCAGGATATCATCTCAGATCGATTTTGACGAGATCCAAGCATAATCACATCCATTGCATAGTATCTAAGATACTTTTCGGCGTCTGATGATAGTACTGCAGCTTCGTCCAACAATTGTTCGCATTTCGACGGCAATTCAGATGCAATCCACATCGCCGCCTTTCTTACATTTTCGTTATCTGATAACATGTAACGCTTCAGAAGACGAACATTGCTGTCTGATCCAAATAGAGTCATGAGCCGACTGATCTCTGATGCCGTCGATCCGCCGGGCCTCATTTGGCTTATTTTATCAAATAGCTGCGCTATTTCGCTAGATTGATTCACAACGCTTCCTCCGACTCATCGGTTCAAGATTCTGTCAATTCGATTCTTTAGATCTCTCTCCTGCTGAATCCGGAGGCCGTGCTCTGGATCGGGCCCAAGCTCTACTGCCTCCTTCTCTCTAGTCTCGATGCTTACTCCGAGGTCATCGCTCAGTTGTTCGAGATCATCATCGGTCCATTCTCCCGGGATATCATCTCTAGTTTCCGGAAGATTCACTCCATTGGGATCAGGAACGTTGAGCCCAAAACTACCATGAACCTTGCCGGTAGCATCCAACTCCGGGACGGGCCTCTTTGCCGGATCTTCTTCAGAAAAAAGACACCCCCCACACATATAGTCAATCGATCTAATAAACGAATCCGCCCACGCTTGATTTGCGGGAGTTCCTGGGAGCACAGGGCTGTTCGGAGCCGGAACGGAAGTGTAATAGTCATATTCGTCTGTGGCTGCAATCTGTCGTGCTGTTGGATCTTGATAGCCGCCATGATTGCCCCGCCCTTGTCCGCCTTCGTTGCGCGCTTGAGCATCGGCAAGGGACCGATTGTTGAGACCTCGGGTCCGTTCCCTTTCATTGAGTTCACGTGTGCTCTCACTCCCCGTGTAACCGTCGTCATCAGTTGTGATATGTCCCGTGGGGTCGGAACTGCCAATAGGATTGTTCCCGGCATATGCATACCGGTTGGTGCCGACCCCGGGCTCCGTCGGGTCCCACCAGTCCGGCGAAAGGAATCGCCCGATCTCCGGATCGTAGTAGCGGGCGTTGAGATAGAGCAGCCCGCGCTCCGGATCCGGCAGCCCCGTAGCCGGGTCGATCAGCCCGGTCTCCGGGTCGTCCCGCTGCCCGATATAGCCCAGCCCCTCATCCGTCGTGGACAGCCGCACCTGCCGCCGCGCGCCGTAAGGCTGGTAGGTCGACCACTCGACGATGTTGCCGGCCCAGTCCGTCACCTGCCGCACCGAGCCCAGCCCGTCCCGGTGCAACAGGTACGTCTGCACCGTTCCGCTCCCCACCCGCTTGATGTTGGCGGTCACGTACTTGGTCCAGGTCGGAATCACCGTCCAGAGCCCGGCGACGCAGACCGAGCGCTCCACCCGCTCCATCTCCGCCCCGAACGTCCAGGTCACCGTGTCCGGCGGCGCAGTGGCGCAGGCCGGGTCCCGCGGCGTCGGCGCCGTCTTCCGCCAGCGCGACCCGTCCGGGCCGTAGGCATAGTCCACCGTCACCGACACGCTGCCCGACGTCGCCGTGGTCCAGTCCGGACGGTTCTCTCCGTCCCAGGCGATGCTGCGGCCGCGCCCGGACAGCATGTTGCCGACCGCGTCATAGCTCATCGCATGCCCGCCCACGCTGGTCGGTGCATGCGGCCGCGCCGACGTCCCCGGCGGATAGACATAGCCCCCCGCCGCGGTCGACTGAGTGATGTTCCCGCCCAGGTCGTAGCTGTAGGTCTGCGACTGCGCCGGCTGGGTCGGGCTCGTCACCGTGGCCGTCGACAGCCGGTCCAGCCCGTCATAGCCGTAGCTCCAGGCCTCCTCCAGTGCCGAGGTCGAGACGTTGCTCGACTGGATCCGCCCCAGCTTGCGGTTCTCCGAGCCGAGATCGCCATAGTGATAGGACGCCCCGAACCGGCTGCCCGGCGACGGCGTCTGGTAATAGGTGAAGGTGTTCAGGAGCCACATCCGGGTGGTGTCGTACCCGTTCTCCGTCACCGTGCCGTTGGCGTAGCTCACCTTCGTCGCCTGCCCGGCCGCGTTGTAGGCGATCGACCCGATCAGCCCCGGGATCGACCGCAGCCGACCCGCCCCGTCATACTGCCAGGCCGTCGCCCCGCCGGTGCCGGTGCCGACCACGTCGCCGTCCGGGTAGGTCTTGCCGATCACCCGGCCAGCCGCGTCGTACCGCGCCAGCACCTGCCACGTCCCCGCCGGCGTCGTCGCCGGGCAGGCCTCGGCCTGGTCCTGGCCCGCCGCCCAGACCGTCCAGCGCTGACGCACCACCCGGCCCAGCGCGTCATAGTCCAGGCAGACACGGCCAAGCTCGTTCACCTGGCGGGTCAGGCCGCCTCGGTTGTAGTAGCCCTCCTGGAACTCGTCGTAGAACAGGCTGGTGACCGCCGGCTGACCGCCGCCCGTCCGCTGCACCGACTTTTTCGTCGGCCGGCCGAGCGCGTCATAGGTGAAGCTCGTCACCGTGCCGCGCGCATCCGTCGCCGTCAGCACCCGGCCGGCCTTGTCATAGGTGTAGCTCGACTGGCCGAGATCCGGGTCGTTGACGGCGGTGCGCCGGCCCAGCGTGTCGTAGGTGTAGCTCCAGGTCGCCCCGATCGGATCCTTGATGCTGCGCAGCTGCCCGAGCGCGTCCCAGCCATAGGTCGTGGTCGCAAGAGTGCTGGTGTCGAGATAACGGTCCGTCCGCACCGTCCGACCATAGGCGTCCCGCCAGGCCACGCTGCTGCGCTGCGCCGGGTCGACCACGATCACCTTGTCCAGCGCCCAGGGCGCATCGCTGGCGTAGAACGCCGTCCGGGTCGCGTCGGTGGTGTCGATGAAGTACTCCGGCGTCGCGCTGCGCACCTCGCGGTCCAGCGGGTCCACCCGCCGGGCGTTCCAGCCCGCAGGGCTCTGCCCCTCGGTGTAGGGCAGCGACACGCCCATCAAGTTGCCGCGGCTGTCATATTGCCGCTGCACCCAGGTGGCATCGCTCGTCCCGGCCGAGCCCGACGCCTTGGTCGCGATTACCTTGCCGAAGCCGTCGAACCGCGTGGTGGTCCAGACGTTCGATGCCCCGACGGCGCCCGGTGGCGTCGAGACGGTCACCTGCTGCGCCGCCGGGTCGCCGATGTTCTGATAGCTCCATCGGGTGAAGGCACCGAGCGGCCCTGCCGCCTCGGTGCGCCGGCACAGCGCATCGAAGCTGGTGGTCGAGATCGACCCGTTGAAGTCCTGCGCCGCGGTCGGCGCCAGGCAATTTGGATGGATCGCGGTCACCAGCGTCGACTGGCCGAGAGCATTGGTGACCTTGATCGGGATCTGCCGGTAGACCGCGTCATACTCCGTGCGGGTGGTCGCCCCCTCCTCGTCCGTCTCCGACGCCACATTGCCCCCGGCATCGTAGGAGAAGGCCCGGGCCACGATGGCGTCGCCGGACGCGGTCTTCAGCAGGCGCTCCAGCCGGGTCAGCTTGCCCTTCACCGGCGCCGCCAGCTGGCCGGTGACCCCATCGTAGAGCCAGCGCACATCGCTCAGCACCGTGGCATTGTCCGCCCCATACACCTCCTCTCGCACCGGCAGCCCGACGATATAGGCCGTGGTCGTGTTCGGCAGAACGCTCGTCCGGGTGTACCGCTCATCCCCGGACACCGCCTTGTTGCCGAGTTCCCTCAGCTCCACGACGTTGCCGTAGGTCATGTCCCAGACGAAGCCGTCGAAGCTGCGCTCGGTCCTGAGGGTCTTCACGTCACTGCCGAACACCTCGTCCACTTCGGTCGCCGTGTTCAGCGACCGATACGGCACGGTCAGCCGGTCTGCGTACGACTGCCGCACCTCGCGCAGCAGCGCCGTCTGGTCCGACGGGCCGGCGAAGGTTCGGGTCCGCAGCGCCTGCCCGGCCGAGGCGAGCGTCTGGCTGAAGTCGGAATAGATCCGCGGCCGGGCGGAGACGCCCTGCGGCACCCAGGTATCCGGCCGCTCCATCCAGACGCCGGCGAAGCCGAGGAAGCGCCGTTCCGACGGGCTCCACAGCCCGCCACGGTAGTCGCCGAAGGTGGTGATCCCGCTCCCGCCGAGCCCGTCCTGCCGCTCCACCCGTGTCACCGTCTGCACCAGGAACGGCATTCGCATCGTCCCGTCCGGCGGGTTGCCGTGGCTCATCCAGGCCGAGGACGGGGTGTAGCTGATCAGCGTCTTGCCCCCGATCGGATTGGTCGCCGAGGACATCAGGTCCGGCGCGCCGCCGCTCGAGAGCCATGCCGTGACCCCGTTGTTCGGCCGGTCCACGGTTCGCGTTGGCTAAAGGAGACCACGACGGCCGCGACCTGTCTGGGGACGCCGTCTGTCACCAAGGTCTACTCCTTCGGCCCGGAGCTGGAGCGGACGGTGGAGCCGGTGTGCGGGACGGGCGGGTGGTCGAATTCGATCACCTGGACGAAATACCCGCACGCCGACGTCAAGCGAGTGGGCGAAGGCACGGCGACCAAGACCTTCTACCTGCACCGGGACGGGCTGAACACAGTGCGGCTGGTGACCACGAGCACCGGCGGGGTTGAGGAGCTGTCGACCTACACGCCCTATGGCAAGCGCAGCCAGACGCCGGCGGCGAGTGCGACGACGGAGGAGACGAAGGGTTTCATCGGGGAGCGGGAGGATCCGGAGGTCGGGCTCGTCTATCTCAACGCCCGCTACTACGACCCGGCCATCGGGCGGTTTGTTTCGCCGGACTGGTGGGATCCAATCATCCCTGGAGTTGGCACAAACCGGTATGCTTATTCAGACAACGATCCTATCAACAAATCAGATCCATCTGGGCACCTCATCATGCCCTATTCACTTTTTGATACACTAGAGGCTCTATTTGGTCCCTGCACCTGTACTATGCCAGATGACCCAGATGTCGAGGGACAGGTGGTGGAGTCTGGTGGATATACGGGGCCAGGGAGCTTTGGAGATTGGGGGAATAAAGGAGCTCATTGGAAAGGCCCAGGATATCGAGGAAAAGGGACCGTTGAGGTTGGAATTACGGCAGACGCAGATGGAGACTTGGTTCTCGCTCCCGCGCCTGGATCTGGTGCGCGTGCCGGCAAGGACTTCGATGCCGCTGCCGGTTGGGTTGGCAAGGAGTTGGAAACGGAAGCCGGCCTCCAAAAACTTCTCAATCAAGTGAAAGGGGCTCTTGATAGCCCAAAGAACGACAAGATAAGCGATAGCAAGAGAAAAGAGCTTGAAGATCTTCGAGACGCAGCCCAAGCTAAGCTTGATAAAATGCGGGACTCTCAGCAAAGTACGGATGATCAATCGAAAGACGGCAGCGGCGATGGCGGAGAAAAAGATGACAATAAAGATTCCACACCAGAAGAATAATACGGAATCTTTTATCAACCTACTCGATATTGCTCGGAGTGGATCAATCGGACCTATCTATATTGGCGCGCATCTGGACGAATTTGCGAACATTATCGGTCCGCCGAAAAGCTGGTACTTTGCTCAGGATTATCAGAATACCTTCTGCGTCATGAGATTTGGCGTCGTGGAGGCCCATTTTCGCTCGGATGGCGGACGATTGATTCTAAGTTATGCAGAAATTGATGTAAGCAGTCTACACAAGGGTGCTTTTCCATTTGCACGCGATCAGAATCTGAATCAGATGCGAGTTATTGTGCCTGAGCGGCGATTTCTCCGACATAGTGCGCTCGAATTAAATCTGAATAATGAAGACATCCCGTTTTCATCAACTATTGACGAGCCAGTATCGGAAGAAACATCTGCCGTAATGGCATTTAGTTGTGGCGTGAAATTCTACTTCGCAGGCGATCAAAATCCTGTCCTTTCGGTTATCTGTTTGTCCTAATGCAGCACGCTGTCGGATCAATCTGTCGACATTTCTTGAAGGGCCTTCGTAGGCAGTGCTGAGCTCAACTACGGAGCGAGAGTAGCGCCAGAAGCTAACGGCATCGCTATATCAGCTACCACGCGCGAAAACTGCTAATGTCGCATTTTAAATCAGCTGTCTATTACTCGCGCAGTTCGCATCTGTATTCATCGCGATGATACTTCGCAGATGAAGAGGCGAAAGAGTGCCAGATCCGACCTTCGGTTACCCGTCCAACAGTCTGTCGGTAAAATTCCCCTGCCACAGACTCGAGTGCCGCCGGTACCCTCGGGCGGTGCGCGCATCTTTCCATCGCCCGTGCTGCATCGCCGCCTCGAGCGGCACGCCCTTCCGGTCCCCAGCCGTCATCATCCCAGCCCTCAAGCTGTGCCCAGAAAACTCCCCCTCCCCCAGCCCGACCCCCTTGATCACCCGCTTCACCAGGCGGGCCACCGTCTTGGTGTCGATCCGCTGCAGCCGCTCGTCGAGGCCAGTGGTCAGATGGCCGCCGCGGTCGATCCGGCAGAACAGCGGCCCGGGCCCATCGCCGCGGGCGATGAGCCAGGCCGAGACCGCGGTGACGGCGCAGAGCGGCGAGCGCGGCACCACCTGAATGCCGACCTCCTCCCCGTGCCGCTCCTGGTCGGTCTTCACCCGGCTCAAGAGAGGGTCAGCCTGCCGCGGTCTGGTGATCGGGCGCGATCTCCCGGCCCGAAGCCGCCGATTCGAGTATGGCGAGACAGAATTCGAGCGTCGCCACGTCCCACTCCCCGGAATGCAGGGGGCCATACTCAGCCTCGCGGCGACGTAGAGCTCATCGACGACCTCGGCGCGGGGTACATCTGGTGCGCCCAACGGCTCTAGCCAGCATCGATCGTCGGCATAGATCATGACCTCATCCGCTATCGGCCGAAGATCGGCGCTCTGGCACGAGACGACGATATGGCCGAAATGGTTGTGCCCCGCTGCAGCGTACGACGCCAGGGCGACGTCCTTCGCGACGTCGTAGGTTCGGGTATTCTTGAACGACGCCTCATCTGGCCTAGGCGCCGGGGCTTGCGATCCACGCGCGGGCTTGTGTTATATTTCCAACTTTCTAGTTGACACAAGTTAGCAATATCACATAACTCTGCCTGATGCCGAGAGGCACAAGAGAAATATCGGGAGGAGAACAAGATGAATTTCTTGAGCGGATCCCGCACGCGGGCTGCGGGCGCGGTGTTGCACGGGGCAGCCCTCGTCGCGATGGGTTTGTTTTGGGCCGTTCCGGCCTTCGCCGACGATGTCATCCGCATCGCTTCGCCTTACCAGACTACGACACTCGATCCGATGCGCTCCGCGGCGGCCGGCAATATCGAAACCTACGGCCAGCTTTATTCGCGCCTGCTGCGCCGCAACTTCGAAACCGGCGCGCTGGAGCCCGGGCTCGCCGAGAAATGGGAGATTTCGTCGGATGGCAAGACCTACACCTTCCATCTGCGCGATGCCCAGTTCTCGGACGGTTCGCCGATCACGGCTGGCGACGTGGCCTTCAGCCTCGACCGTATCCGGAGCGACAAGAGATCGGCTTATCCTGCACCGCTGGGCTCCGTGGAATCGGTGACCGCGGCGGACGCGAAAACCGTGGTGATCACGCTCAGATCGGCCTTCGCGCCGTTCCTCGGCAACGCGGAAATCTGGAACATGGGCATCGTCTCGGAGGCCGATGTGGAGAAGCGCGGCGAGGAGGCGGCTTTCACCACGGTCCCGGTTACGTCCGGCCCCTATGAGGTCAAGCAGTGGAAGCCGAACGAGAAGCTCGTTCTCGAACCCAATCCGCACTACTGGCGCAAGGGCTATCCGAAGTCGGACGCCACGGTCGAACTGATCGAGATCGCATCACCCGAAACCCGCATCGCCATGCTCAAGGCCGGCGAGATCGATGTGGTGCGCGCGGTGCCGTGGGCGCAGATCGACGAGTTGAAGGCGGCCGAGACGGTGGATATGCGGCTCGAGCCTTCGACGACCATCTACATGATCCTGCTCAACCACAAGCGCGAGCCCTTCTCCAAACTAAAGGCGCGGCAGGCGGCCGGCATGGCGATCGACAACAAGGCCATGGCCGCGGCCATCACGCGTGGCTATTCCGAACCGGCGAACACCACGCTGCCGGGCAGCGTCGATTTTCATGACAGTGATTATCCGGGCATTCCGCACGAGCCCGCCAAGGCAAAGGAATTGCTGGCCGAGTCCGGCATGGCGGGGCGCGAGGTAAAGATCCTGGCGACCGCCGATGCGCCGGCGCAGCAGACGGCACTGCTGATCCAGGCCCAATGGCAGGCGATCGGGTTGAAGCCGGTGATCGTCAATGTCGATAGCGGCGCCTGGTGGGATGCCACCGGCAAGGGCGATTACGACGCTGCTGCCAACTGGTGGTACAATGAGACCCCCGATCCTGACCTCGCCGTGCGCTGGGCCGTGTGCGGATCCTGCGGGTCGAACTCCTACAACACCTTCTATGCGAACCCGAAGGTGGACGCGCTCGTGGAGCAGGGCACCAAGGAGGCCGATCAGGCCAAGCGCGCGGAAATCTACAAGGAGATTCAGAAGATCACCACCGACGAGGTCGCGCAGATCCCCCTCTATTATGCGCCGAACGCGGTTGCCTATTCCAAGCGTCTCCAGGGTCTCAAGCTGACGCCCTCGCTGCAATGGACGCTGGAAGAAACCTCCATCGGCCAGTGAGCCTCCAAGCGCGCCCTGCGACAGGGGCGCGCCCTTGACGCTCGAACCGGAGAACCGGATTGCCCCTTCTGCAACTCATTGCGCGGCGCCTGCTGCAATTGATCGG
>Ga0136846_1221174_pt1 | contig 38729 bp, 37 predicted proteins | sample HopSoiMetagenom2_FD_96841 | JGI IMG/M metagenome (GOLD analysis project Ga0136846, IMG submission 96841) | Grasslands soil microbial communities from Hopland, California, USA - 2 Assembly 2016 (version 4) | ecosystem: Environmental > Terrestrial > Soil > Grasslands | place: USA: Hopland...
CTTTGAGCCCAAGTGGCGGAATTGGTAGACGCGCACGTTTGAGGGGCGTGTGGGGCAACCCGTGCCGGTTCGAGTCCGGCCTTGGGCACCATCCTTTCTGAATTGGATTTTCCGGCCATGACCGAACCCACTGAAGTCAGCTTCAAGCCGGAGGCGCCGCCCGAGCCGTCCCGGCCCGACAAGTCTCCCGGCAAACCCGCTCCGCCCGCGGCCGCGGCGGCCCGCGCGCTGCCGTCGCCCGAGGAGATCGGCGACTGGATCCACGGCGCGGACCTGCCGACCCTCGGCGCCCTCTTCGAGGGGCTGCCGGTGGCCAAGTTCGACGTCCTGGTGATGCAGGTGCGCAAGGAGGAGCTGGTCCCCCAGCATTGGCAGGCCCTCTCCGACCACACGCCGCCGGACGATCTCACCTTCGAGCGCCTGCCGGAAGTGGGCCGGCTGCGGGTGCGCTACAAAAATCAGGAGCTGTCACGCCGCCGGCTGGAGCAGCTCCGCTACGGCTGGCGGGAGCTGGGGGGCCTGCGGCCGGCGATGTGGACGGTCGCCGACCTGCTCGCCGCCATGCGCCGGGTGATCGAGAAGAAGCACCCCGTGAGCTGGAACGATTTCCTCACCGCCCAGCGGGACGTCTGGCGGGACCTCGACCTGCCCCACGGCAGGGAGCAGCTCGAGGTCCTCTGGAACTGTCTGGTGCAGATGCGCAAGAGCACCAAGAAGTAACGACTCTCTACTTCTTGGCGTGGACGATCGTCGCCTTCTTGATGACGACCGCCTGGGAGGGAACGTTCTCGTAGCTCCCCTTGCGGCTGGTCGGCACCTGAGCGATGGCGTCCACCACGTCCAAGCCCTCCACCACTTTGCCGAACACCGTGTAACCCCAGCCCGAGGCCGTCTTGCCCGTGAAGTTGAGGAAGCCGTTGTTCTTCAGGTTGACGAAGAACTGGGCCGTGGCGCTGTTCGGATCGCCGGTGCGCGCCATGGCGACGGTGCCCCGCTCGTTGAGGACGCGGTTGTCCGCCTCGTTCTGGATGGGCGCCTTGGTCGGCTTCTGGGTCATTTCGGACGTGAAGCCGCCGCCCTGGATCATGAAGTCGGGGATCACGCGATGGAAGATGGTGCCGTCATAGAAGCCCGATTTGACGTACTGGAGGAAGTTCTCCACCGTCTTGGGAGCCTTGTCGGGATAGAGCTCGAGGACGATGTTCCCCTTGCTGGTCTCCAGCAGGACCTGGGGGTGGGCGGGAGCTGCCGGAGCCTTCTCCGGCTCGGCTCCGGAGGCGGACCCCACGATGGCGAGCAGACAGGCGAGGCAAACGAGACTCAAGTTCATACCGGATTCTCCTTCGGGTTGACTTCAGGCCGGGATGGTAGCACGGAGTCGGCGGGATGACGGGGCGCGGCGCCGGGTCGCCCTGGCTCGGAGGGGTCGGTCTGGTCCTCGCGGGCGGCGAGTCGCGCCGCCTGGGGCGCGACAAGGCCCGTCTGGACGGCGCGGCTCTGCCGCGGCTGGCGGCGGAGCGGCTGGCGGCCGTCTGCTCCGAGGTGGCAGTGGCGGACCGCGGCCGGGAGCTGGTACCTGGCCACCCCTCGCTCCCGGACGCCGCCGGGCGGGGTCCCGCCGCCGGCATCCTGGCAGGGGCGGCGGCCTACCCCGGCCGGCCGCTGCTGGTGCTGGCCTGCGACCTCCCGGGGGTGCCGGCCGGTCTGCTCGCGGAGCTGGCCCGGTCCGCCGGCTGCGACTGGGCGGTCCCCCGCTGGGCGGGCGGTCTCGAGCCCCTCTGCGCCCTCTACGGACCGGCGGCCCTGGAGGCTCTGGCGGCGCGGGTGGCGGCCGGCCGGTTCGCTCTCCACGGACTGGCTGGCGAAGGCGGGCTGGCGATCCGGTACCTGGAGGGAGAGGAGCTCCGCCGCTTCGGCGACCCCGGGGAGATCTTCCGCAACCTCAACACCCCGGAAGACCTGGAGAGCTGGCGGCGGCAGCCCTAGCCGTCCAACTCGGCCGGCGTCTCGCCGTGACGGCCGCAGGGGCAGATCTCGCGCAGGAACTCGAAGCGGTAGATGCCGGTGCCGTGGCCATCGGAGAAGCCGATGGAGATGGCATAGTTGCCCACCGGCTTGATGGACTCGGCGGTCACCGGCCGGGCCGGCGGCAGGTAGCGGACCTTGAAGCCGGAGTGCCCCTGGCAGCCGGCACAGGGGCACCACCCGCGCAGGTAGTCGTAGTCGTACTCGGCGACGTGACCGTCGCTCCAGGTCAGCCGCAGGCGCCGCTCTTCGGACAGCCGGCGGACTTCGGTGAGGACAGGGGCCATGACACCCGGATGGTAGCACCTGCGAGCTCTGCGATAGGATCTCGGGCTGCCATGCCACGCCACCCCGGCTTCTCCCCTGCGGTCCATGACATCGCGGGCGCCGTCTACTCGGCCCTCGCGCACCGGCTCGCCACCCACCGTGGCGAGGTCTATCCACTCCACGTCGGCGATACCTGGATGGAGCCCGCCGCGGGCTGCCGCATGGAGGACCTGACGGTGGCCGAGCACCCCGGGATGCACCGCTACGCGGCGCCTCAGGGGATGCCGGCGCTGATCGACGCCGTCGTCGAGCGGGTCCGGCAGCGCACGGGCGTGCCCACCGAGCGGGAGAACGTCCTGGTGGCCACCGGGGCCACCGGCGCCCTGGGGGCGGTGGCGGGGGCGATCGTGGCACCGGGCGACGAGGTGCTGCTCCTGGCGCCCCACTGGCCGCTGATCACGGGCATCGTCCAGTCGTTCAACGGCGTGCCGGTGGACGTCCCCTTCTTCGGCGTGGCCGACTCTCCGGAGACCGCCGTCGAGGTCGTGCGCGAGCGGCGGACGGCGCGCACCATCGCCCTCTATCTCAACACGCCGAGCAATCCCACCGGGCAGGTGATCCCGCGCTCCTGGATCGAGGCGCTGGCCGAGTGGGCGCGGCGCGAGGACCTGTGGCTCATCGCCGACGAGGTCTACGAGGACTACGTCTACGCGGGGGAGCACACCTACACCCGGCCGCTGGCCCCGGAGCGCACCTTCGCGGCCCACTCCTTCTCCAAGGCCTACGGCATGGCCGGCAACCGGTGCGGCTACGTGATCGGCCCCGCCGCCGCCGTCGCCGAGCTGCGCAAGATCGGCATGCACAGCTTCTACAGCACGCCCACAGCGGCGCAACTCGCCGCCCTGCGTGCGCTGGGCCCGGCGGGCGACGCCTGGGTGGCGCGGGCCCGGGAGCTCTACCAAGCGGCTGGAGAGCGGACGGCGGCGCGCCTGGGCCTCCCGGTACCCCAGGGGAGCGCCTTCCTCTTTTTCGATGTCGCCCCCCACCTGGACGCGACCGGCCTCGCCGGATTCCTCGAGCGCTGCGTCGACCGCGGGCTCTTCCTGGCGCCGGGAGCGAGCTTCGGCCCCTATCCCACCCACGTCCGTCTCTGCTTCACGGCCGCTGCGCCGGACGTCGTCGAGCGCGGCGTCGAAGCCCTGGCGCCTCTGCTGGGCCGGTAGTCCCCTAGTTGCAGTACCGCGCCAGCTCCCGCTGGTTGTGGACGTGGATGCGGTGACCGGGATCCACCGAGATCAGGCCGCGCTGCTTGAAGCCCACGATCACCTGATTGACCCGTTCCCGCGACGCTCCCACGATCTCTCCGAGGTCGCTCTGGGTGAGGCGAAGGGGGATCCGCACTTCGCCGCCGGCCTCCGGGCTGCCATAGCGGTCGGCCATGGCCAGGATCTGGCGGGCCACCCGGCCGGGGACGTCCAGGGTGCAGAGGGCCTGGATCTGCTCGTTGGCGAACCGCAGGCGGTGGGAGAGGAGGCGCACCAGGTTGTTGGCCAGGGGGGTGAAGGTGCGCACGCAGGTCGAGAAGGTCGGCCGGTCCATCCACAGCAGGCGCGACCGCTCGGTGGTGACCACGTTGGCGGAGCGGCCGGCGCTGTCCACCAGGCTCATCTCGCCCACCGTGTCACCGCGGCCGAGGAAGGCGAGGATGACCTCCCGGCCGTCGGAGAGGGTGACGTAGATCTTCACCGTCCCCTCGAGCAGCACGTAGACGACCTCGCCGGGCTGCTCGGCGGTGATGAAGTGGGTGCCGGCCTGCACCGTCGAGCCCCGCAGCAGGCCGTTGAGCGTCGCGAGCTCCGCCGGCGCGAGACCCTGGAACAGCTCCAGCTCGCCCAGCAGGCTCGGATCGTTTACGGCGCCCATAGATATATTTCATTTTATCTCTTTCTCCGCCACGCGGCTTGCGGCCGGAGAGAAGGAGGAAGAGGAAGGCCGCCAGGGAGAGCCCGAAACCCCCGCAGCCGGCCACGAAACCCGGGGGCAGGAAACGCAGCTCGACGCGGGAGACCCCGGCCGGGAGGCGTACCCCGAGGAAGGCGCCGTCGACATGGAGCGTGGGGAGCGCCCGGCCGCCGGCGCGGGCCGACCAGCCGGCCGAGAAGGGGACGGAGGAAGCCAGCAGCGCCTCGCCTCCCCGGCGCACCGCCAGGACGACGCGGCCGGGGACTGCGGACACAACCCTTGGGTCGGGGGCCGCCGGGCCTTCCGGGACCGCCCGCCAGGGCCCTGCCTCGTCCCGGAAGACGGCCACCCGGCGGGCCTCGGTCATCGCCGCGATCCAGCGCTCCAGGTCGCCGCGGCCGATGGCCGCCACCCCCCGCGGGAAGAACCAGCGCGGCAGGGCGTCCGGGTTGCGCATCAGGGTGAACGGCATGAACCGGCCCTCGTCGATCCGCGTCAAAGTGCGAGAGGGGGGCACGGCGGGGCTCCCCACCACGGCTCGAACGCCCAGGAAGTCGAGGAGCGGGTGGTCGACGTTGGCGACTGGGGAGAAGTACTGCTCCATCGAGGGGCTGAACCCGAACGCCACGTGCAGCACCCGCAGGTAGTCCGCGGGAGCCAGCGGGTTGTGCGGCCGGAAGTCGGCCATGCCATAGACCGCGAGGAGGCCCGGATAGACGAGGTAGTCGGCGCCGGTGGCGCGGCCGGCCGCCGGGTCTCCCGCCTCCTGAGCGAGACGGTCCAGGAGCGCGGTGCGCGGATAGAAGAGCGCCGGGTGTCCCGACGGCAGGAGACTGCGGGACCAGGGGACCAGATCGAGAAGGAGCACCGCGGCGAGGGCCACGGCGCCCCAGCGCGGTCGCCAGCGGGCCACCGCGGCAGCGGCCGCCAGCAGGACCCAGAGCGCGATCGTCCACCCGTCCGCCGCCACCGCCAGGCTGCTCAGGGCCGCCAGGGCGAGGGCGCCCCAGATCGCGGCCCCCCTCCTGTCGAGGTCGCGTCCCCGGCGCAGCAGGAGGTCGGTGCCGAAGGCCCCCGCCACGCAGAGCGCCACCGTGACCACCGGCAGCAGGCGGGCGTAGGCGGGGATGCGCAGCGGCGGCACCGCATACAGCAGGTGGGCGAGAGGGAGGAACCGCGCGACCACGAGGAGCCCGACGCCGGCGAACCCCAGGAACGGCCAGGCGCGGCGGTCGCGGGCGGCGAGCAGGGCCAGCCAGGCGCCGGCGAACGCCACCAAGCCGGTATAGCCGGCCTCGCTCTCCGCCCAGTTGAAGGGACCCCGGAACGGCTCCCGGTAGGGACGGCCGAAGGCGTGCGGGCTGGCCGGAGCCAGCAGGAAACCGCCGTAGCCCGTCTGGAACCAGGAGAGCGGGTGGAGAGGGCTCATCTTGCCGTCCGGCCGCGCCCGGTCGAGGGTGTCGTGGGCGCGCTGCGACTCCGGCACGCTCGCCAGGAACGGCAGGAGCAGAGGGGCGGCGAGGCCGAAACCCAGGGTCGCGGCCAGGGCCGCCGCCGCGAGGCCCCGTCCGAACCCGGTCGCTCGCCGCCGCAGGCCGAAGCCGCAGGCGCCGGCGAACAGTCCGCCGAAGGCGGCGGTCTCGGGGTGGCCGGAGAGCAGGATGGCGGCGGTGATCGCCGCCACGGTGGCGACCGCTCGCCGGCTGGGGTGGCGGAAGAGGTGGACCGTGCCGGCCGCGAGCCACGGCACCCAGGCCGCCGTGGCTGTCACCGGGAACAGGGCCCAGGAGAAGAGGCCGCCCCCCAGGGCGAAGCCGGCTGCCGCCAGCAGCGACGAGGCGCGGCTGCGGCCGGCGAGGCGGGCGAGCAGCCACGTCCCCTGAAAGCCCACCAGCAGCTTGAGGATCAGGGCTCCCAGCAGGTGGTACTGGAGGGGCAGGGGGCGCACGGCCATCTGCAGCGGGGAGAGGGCCCCGGCCTGGGGATTGGACCAGGGCGAGCTGCCGCCGCCGAGGTCGTCCGACCAGAGGGGGAGCCGCCCGTGCGCGAGCGCATGCCGCACTTCCAGCTCCCAGGGCAGGATCTGATAGACGACGTCGTTCAGCAGGTCGTAGCGGCGGTCGGCCGCGAGATACGGCGCGCCGGGCGCCCCTTCCTGCAGCAGATTGCAGGGCACCAGCAGGGAGTGACCGGCCAGCCAGGGGGCCAGCACCACCAGGGGCGCGATCCAGCCGCCGAGCACGACTCTCCTCTCCAGTCGCAGCCCCAGCCCCCGGACGAGCAGCCAGCAGAGGGCCTGCGTTGCCAGCATGGCCGCCAACAGCGGCACCACGACCTGGAGATTGAGGAAACGCATTCACGAAGCTTCCGACCGGCATTCTAATTTACGTGCCGGCGGGCGCTTCTGTCATGGTAACGTCAAGGCGGAACCTTGGACCTCGATATTTTCCTGACGGGTGTCCCTATTTCTCCGTTTAACGATACATATTAGAGACAGATGCGGGTTTCTGGCGTCAATCCTGCCGCCGTGTACCCGTTTCTCGGAAAAAGGAGGGATGCGTGTTCTCGAAAAAAGTGTCTCGCGGCGTGATGGCAGCCCTGTTCGCGGCTCTCTTCCTGATTCCTGCCGTGGTTCAGGCAGGCGGCCGGGGCATCTCCAGGGAGGGGTCGAAACCCGCGGTCTCCCGTGTCCAGGAGCGGGGAGGTGTGTTCCAGGCCCTCTGGCATGGACTGATGGGGCTGTTCGAGAAGAACGGGGCTTCGATCGATCCCAATGGGAAACCTCCGGCAGATACCGAGACTGGTAACGCGGGGACCGATAACGGAGCCTCGATCGATCCTTCTGGCTCTCATTAGGTTACCCAGGGCCATCCTCGGAAATGAGAGGACCATGGGCCGGGCGACCGGCCCCAGATTTTTCTTTTCCGCCTGTGCCACGATTTCCCGGCTTTCTGATACTTATCTTGATGGGGGCGGTCTCCATCTGAGATAGTTCCGTGTCCCCGTATCCCATTGGGGGAAGGGAGAGAGCTTGGAAAATCACCTGTCACTCGAAACGATGGCGAGGCTGTTGGCGGGCGACCTGAGTCACGACGAGCTCGTGACTCAGGTGATCCCCCACTTCCTCGATCGCTGCCCGGAATGTCGCCAGCGGTACGGGGAGGTCCGGGATCTCCAGCAAGAGGTCGGCCACTGGGATGAGAGGGTGGCCGTCTTTGAAGGGCGGGAGGCAAGGGAGCTCTTTGCCGCCCTTAAGGATCTTCCGTTCGACGAGCAGCTCGCCCTCGTGCTGGACGACGAGGGCTTCCAGACCTGGGGCCTCTGCCAGCTCCTGCTGAGGCAGAGCCTGGAGGCGGGCTTCGAGGACGCCGCCAAGGCCATCAATTACGCCGAGCTGGCGGTGAAGATCTCCCTGCACCTCGAGGAGACCTACGACCCGCATTGGGTGCTGGACCTCCGGGCCCGGGCTCAGGCCCATCTCGGGAATGCGCGGCGGGTGCTCGGCGAGTTCCGGAGCGCCGAGAAGGCGTTCCGCGAGGCCGAGCGGTTCCTGTCCAAGAGCATGACAGGCAACGAGATCGTCCGCGCCGAGGTCCTTCACCTCAAAGCATCCTTTAGATCGGCACAGCGTCTCTTTCCGGAGGCCCTGGCTCTGGTCGATCAGGCCTTGGCGATCTACCGCGATCACGACGATTCCCATGGCTCCAGCGTCTCCCTCCTAAAGGCCAAGATCCTGGAGGACGGCGAAGACCTCGAGGGCGCCATTCGAATCCTCAAGGGCCTGCTGGGAGAGTTGGACCCGGAGCGGGAACCTTTGTTGTCGGCCTATGCCTGGCACAACCTGGTGCTCTGTCTGGCCGCGGCCGGACGGTATCAAGAGGCCGAGCCCCTGCTGCCGGAGGTCCGCGAGCAGCTCACCGCCCAGGGAAAGGCGCTGAACCTCGTCCGGCTCCGCTGGACGGAGGGCAGGATCGCCCTTGGCTTGGGCCGGACCGCCGCGGCCGAGGAGATGTTCCGGGAGGTGCAGCGGGATTTCCTGGGGCGGGGCATGGGCTACGACGGGGCCCTCGTCTCCCTGGACTTGGCGATTCTCTACGCTCGCGAGCACCGCACCTCCGAGCTGAAGCGGCTGGCCGCCGGCATGGCGCCCATCTTCGAGTCCCGCGACGTTCATCGCGAGGCCTTGGCCGCCCTGCTCATGTTCCGCAACGCCTGCGAGGAGGAGCGGGTGACCGTCGAGCTGGCGACGGAGCTCGCCTTTCAGCTCCGCCGCTATCGCCAGTCTCTCCCGTAAGGGGCTGCCGCCGGCTGAGGAGGGAGACCTCAAGGACGGTCGAGATGCGCGCGTAGCCAGCCGACCACCGTGTCGGCATAGCCGGGAGCCCGCTTGGCCCAGACCCAGTAGCCCTCGGGCCAGCTCCAGGTGCCGGTGCGCAGGTCGCCGAACCATTCGAGGTTGTGGCTCGCCCGGGGGAAGATGCGGATGGTGACGTCCCGGTTCCCCGCCTCTTCCAGGTAGCGGCGCATCAGGTCAGCGTTCTCGGCAGGAGGCACCAGGGTGTCTCTGGCGCCGTAGACGGCGAGGACGGGGATGGTGGTCCGGCGCAGGACGGCGGCAGGATCGTAGCGCTGCCGCCGCCACCCCTCCAGGTCGGCCGGGGCGGTGACGAGCTGCACCTGCCCGGCCCATTTCGTACCCTTCGCCTTTTCCGTGGCCGCGGCGAGCCCGGCCCAGTCCGCCCCCCGGTAGGCGGCGTCGAACACCTTCCGGGTGTAGGCGGCGGCATGGGCGACGTCCTCTTCGGAGAACCCGTCCGCGGCCAGCCCAAAGCGCACGTGCTGAAGCTCCTGCTCCTCGACGCTCACCGCGGGCGCCACGTGGAGGACGAGGAAGGCGACGCCGTCCAAGCGGCTCGCGGCGAGGGGCGCAAGCCAGCCGCCCTGGCTGTAGCCGGCCAGTCCGAGATGGCGGGCGTCCATGTCCTTGCGGGTCTTCAGGTAGCGCACGGCCGCCGCCGCGTCGTCCGCGAGGTCGCCAAAGGTGGCGTTCTCGAAGCCGGACCGCTTGTCGTAGATCAGCGCCGCGAAGCCGTGGCGGGCGAAGAAGATGGCCTGGGAATGGTATCGGGGCTCGGTCCGCGTATTCCAGGCCGAGCCTTGGACGAGCACCAGGGCCGGATGGGGTCCCTGCGCCAGCGGCTGGACCAGGGTGCCGGCGAGCGACAGGGAGCCGCTGGGGAACTGGACCTCCTCCTCCCGGAAATCCGGTGCCGGGGTCTCGGCCCGCTTGAGGTGGACCCGCACCTCGGGCTGCCAGGCCGGGATGACACCGGTCATCTCCTCCGTCTCGGTGTCCACCCGCAGGGCGGCGTCGCCATAGAGGAACTTCAGCCGCAGGGTGGGCGGAGTGTACTCGACGATCTCGGCCGGCATGCCGACGAGGCCTCGCTCCGGAACGTCCACCGTCGCGCCGAGCTTCCCCTCCTGCTCGCGGAAGTCGACCTGGAAAGGCTGGATGGCCCCGAGCCGAGCCACGGCGCCTTCCCAGTGCCCGGCGAGCGGATAGGGCGCCGCGGCCGAGGTCCGCGGAAGCCCGAGGAGCAGCGCGAGAAGCAACATCTTCTTCATGGGATTTCCCTCCTCCGAAAGCGACCGGCTCAGCCCTGGGGTACGGCGGTGAGGAGGACCACGAGAGCCTCGTCCGAGCCGTCGATCTTGGAGGTGCCGACCACGATGGTTTCTCCCTTCTTGAGCGAGAAGGTGGTGGAGATCAGGTCGCGCAGCGCGCGCGGGGCGACCCCCTCGTCTCCCTTCTTCGCTTCGGACGCCGGCCGTGGCGTGGAGCGCTCCTCGCTCAAGTTGAAGAAGTCCACGAAGAGGTCCCCGTTGCCGGTGGTGCGAAACCGCAGCCGCAGCCTGTAGCTGGCTCCGTCCCTGCCCACCACTCGTCCCTCGGTGGGGTTGTCCTGCGTGGTGCGCAGCCAGGCCGAGTCGAGGAGCTGGTAGCTCTTGAAGGGCAGGAAGCCGCGCAGGTCCGCGAGGGCCTTCTGCGCGTTGGCGGGCACCTCGGCGCCGCCGGAGCCGGCACGGGCGCTGGCGGCCAGGAGGAGGAGCTGGAAGCTCTGGGTGCGCGGGGCGGCGTCCTCGCGGGCCAGGGCCCGGGAGACCTTCTGCTGGGTCTCCGGATCGGCCCCCACGTCCATGATGCCTTTGACCGCGCCGGCGACCTGGCTGGCGACGGCGATCCGGCAGCGGTCTTTCGTGGTGCACTGCTCCCAGGCGAGTTGCTCGGCCGCGTGCAGGTCCATGTAGCGGATCTCGTAGCGGATGGTCTGAGTGGGAGTGGGCTGGGGCGTGCCCTCGGCCTTCTCCTGCTGCGGCCGGGCGGCGGCCAGGGGTACCGCCGCGAGCACGAGCAGGCTGGCGAAGGCGATCCTGTGGATGCTGCGGATACACGAAGTCTTCATAGGCGTCATCTCCTTGTCAGGCCGCCCGAAGGCGGCGTTTCTACAGCGAGCTCGAAGAGCTGACCCAGATGATCCGGGTCCCCCCCGGGGTCGAGAACTGGACCTCGCGCACGGCCGGTCCCGAAGCGGCGAGGGCAGGCTGCTTGGAAACCGAGGCCACCGCCATGGATGCGGCATGGTGCCGGACATGGAGCCGGCGCGCGGGCCGGGAGCTCTTCACAGGCTCCTGATGCGGGGCCGCCGGCGCGAGAGGCGGGGGAGGTGCGATCGCAGGGGCGGGGGCGGCGGCCACCCGGACCGGCGGCGCAGGAGGAGCCGGCGTCCGATGCCAGGGCCCGTGAGAGACGGCGAGGGCCAGGACGAGCAGCGCTGCCGCTCCCGTTGCGAGGGCGGGGAGCCAGACCAGCCGGCGCCGCGGCTCCGGGATCGCCGTCAGCACCATACGGCGCATGGCATGGGCTTCGTCCTCGGACAACGCGGTGTCCTGGGCGGCGGGATCTCCCTCTCGCAGAATCTGGCGCAGGCGATCGTCGTTCATTTCGGGTCCTCCTTGAGCAACAGGCTCGCGAGATCGCGCCGGGCGGCCAGCAGGTGCCAGCGCACCGTCACCTCGGCGACTCCCAGCAGGCGGGCCACCTCGCGCACGGCGACTCCTTCGAGCTCGTGCAGCACCACCACGGCACGCCGCCGGGGAGAGAGGCGGGCCAGGGCGGCTTGCACCGTGGCCCGGGCCACGGCCGCCTCTTCGGGATGTCGAGGGACGGTCTCGCGCTCTTCCCGCCGGATCTCAACGGCCGCCCGCGACCTCACACCGAGCCGGCGGTAACGGTCGCGGCAGAGGTTGACGAGCGTCCGCACCAGCCAGGCCTCCTCCGGCTTCTCCCCCCCCGGCACCGCCCCCGGCTGGCGGGCGGCGCGGAGGAAGGCCTCCTGCACCAGGTCCCTGGCCTCCTCGCGGTCGGACGACAGCCGCCGGGCGAGCCGGAACAGGCGCTCGTGATGGGCGTCGAAGAGGCGGGCCAGGCGGTCCGTGGCGGTCTGGGGTTGGGGCCTGTCCAAGATCGCGCTCGTGGTCATGGGCATGTTCACAACCAGGTAGACGCACGGCGGGGAGAAAGTGTTGGGGGCCCAGCGCAGGGTTCGTCGATCCTGTGTAGAGATTCGGGAATCCTGTGTAAGGCCTCGCGAAGCCCGGACCGGGGCTCGCCAGGCCCGGACGAGGCCTCGCGAGATCTCGTGAAAAACTGGCGAGCCCGCTACGAGAATTCGCCAGGCCCGGAGCAGGCCTCGCGAGGCCCGGACGAGGCTTCGCGAATTCTCGTGAGGCTTCGCGAGGCCCTACACAGGCTTCGCGGATTTCTACACCGGGCTCGCCGGGAGAACCGGTCGTTTACTGAAGAGCGGAGATGGAGGCCGGCTCTCTCTTCCCTGCCACGGCCATCGCCTCGCGGGCCTCGTCGAGCAGCGCCCGGGCCGAGATGGGCCGCCCGACGGCGCCGCGCACCCAGGCCTCCGGGGTGATACGCCCCTGGCGGGCGATGCGCTCGATCTCGGCGCCGAAGTCCCGTCCGCGGAGCTCGCGCGCGATCTGGAAGGCGATGACGTGGCCGAGGGCGTAGTCCGGAAGGTAGAGGCCGTAGACGATCATATGGGAATAGATCGCCAGGATCTCCGAGTCGCGCACTCCAAAGACGGGGGCGAAGTAGCGGTTCCAGACGTCGCGGGCGATCTCCAGTGTCGCCTCCCGCAACTCGGCCGGGGTGGCTCCGGGGTGCTGGTACATCCAGTTCCACACCCCCATGTCCACCAGGGAGACGCCGGCGATCTCGTAGGTGTTCCAGAGGCCGGCCAGGGTCTCGTTGTGCCAGGCGTCTTCGATGTCCGCGCCGTGGGGCTGCAGCCCCAGCATCTCCAGGTCGCGGTGCTGGAAGATGAAGGCGAACGCCTCGGTGCAGGCGTTGTTGGGAACGCTCGCCAGCGGCCAGCGATCGATGCCGTTCAAGGAAAAAACCTGCTCGACGTTGTGACCGAGCTCGTGCATGGCCACGTTGTATCCCTTGTAATCCATGCCGCCCTGGGGGACCCGCGTCCGCAGATGCGCCTTGTCCTCCCGCCGCAGAGCCTGCACGGCGTGGCCGGCTCCCCGCGCCGGGTCGACCACGATGCGTTCGGCGAGCCAGCGCGCCCGGTCCGGCGAGAAGCCCAGCCGCTCCAGCAGGTCGGGCAGAGTGGCCGCGAAGGCGGCGAGGTCGGGGTAGCGCGCCCGCACGGCGCGGTCGAGCTCCGCCTCGGGGAGGCCGGCCCGCGACTTGAAGCCGGAGTACCAGATGTCGAACGGCTCCAGGGGGCGGCCGAGCCGGCTCGAAATGAACCGCGCCAGCTCCGCCACCTCGGACGCCGCGAGCACGGAGGCGAGGAGCGCCTCGACCTCGCGCTCGGGGATCTGGCGGTCGCGCTCGAAGCGGCGGGCGATGAAGGTCGGTTCGTTGGGGCTGTAGGGATCTATTTTGGAGACCGCCTGGAAGACCCCGAGGAGGGTGGCGTAGCGGGTGTCCGGCTCGCGCGCGGCGAGGTCCCGGCCTCCGTCCTCCCCGGCCGCCGCACCCTCCGCCGGCCGCACCTCGTTCGTCTCCGGGTCCCAGAGGAGGCCGGGGTTGTCGATCGCCGCCGCCGGGATCTCCTGGCGCACGATGCGCTCCATGACCTTCAGGATGAGCCGCTGCTTCGCGAGGCCTGCCGGGCTCGGGTCCGCGTAGTGGGAGGCCAGCTCGTCCCGCAGCCCCCAGTGGGAGATGAGCCGCAGGCCCTCAGGGAACGGCCGCTCGCCCGCCGGCGTGATCAGCCGGTCGAGGCGGAGGTTGTAAGCGGCGATGTACTGGTCCGCCGCGGTGAAGGTCCGCGTCGTCTCCTGCTGCACCACCGCCGGCACCCGGACGGCGAAGCGGTCCATCAGCCGCGATCGCGCCCAGGTCTCCCGGTCCCACGACGGGCCCTGCTCCAGGCGCTCTTTCAGAGTATGCACGGGGAAGTTGAGGAGGGCCAGGAAGGCCACCCGGGTGCGGAAGAGGTCCTCCTCCACGTGGGCGGCCAGGTCGAGATCGGCGAGCAGGCGGTCGACGGTGGTGATCGGCCCGGTGTCGAGCTCCAGCGGCGTGGTGAGCTCGCGGCGCACCTCGTGCAGATGCCCGTCCACCTGCTCCATCACCCGCTCCAGGCGGCGGAAGGTGGCGGCGAGATCGCCGGGATCGACGAGGAAGTTGGCTTCGCAGAAGGCGGCGAGCGCCGCGGCGTCCCCATCCTCCGGCCACCAGTGCCGGGCGACCTGCATCACCCCGCGGCGGATGCGGCCGGCGTGCTCGGCACCGTGGCGGGCGATGAGTCGTTCGACGGTCTGCTCGGCGGTCTCCTGCATGGGCTCTCTCCCTCTCTGCGGGTTTAGACCGCCGGCCGCAGGGCCTCGGTCACCAGCTTGTCGTCGATGACCAGGCGGTGGGGACCGCCGCCGCCATTGACCGGCACCACCTCCTCGCGGGAGAAGGGGTCGAACTCGAACGGCTTGATGATCCTGCCGTAGACGGACTTCAAGGCCCGGGCGCCGATGCGGCTGCTCTTGGCGGCCTCCTCGGCGATCTTGTGCACGGCGTCGTCCGTGATGTCCAGCTCGATGTCGTACTTGCGGAAGAAGTTCTGCGACGTCTGGAGCACCCCCTCCCGCGGCTCCTTGAAGATGCGGGCCAGGGTCTGCGAGGACAGGTCCTCGAGGATCACGGCGTTGTCGAAGCGCGACAGGAACTGCGGCTGCATGCCGTACTCGAAGAGGTCCTCCGGCCGGAAGTGGTGGCGGAGGGTGAAGTACTCGCGGATGGTGATCTTGCCGTTGACGTAGGTCGTGGTGGTGGGGAGCTTGATGCCGCTCTTGGGCGAGGTGACGCGGTGGAAGACCTGGTCGTAGAGGGTCTCGAAGGCGCCGGCGCAGAGGAAGAGCATCTTGCCAGTATCTACCCACACCGTGCTGGAATCGAGGAGGCCATCCTTGGGCGCGGTGATGCGCAGGGGCACCCGCTCGCCCTCGATCAGGGTCAGCACGGCCTGCTGGATGTTGATGCCGGTGACATAGGGCTTGCCGCCGATCATCCCCGACACCTTGTCGATCTCGTCCAGGCAGACGGTGGCCCGCTCCATGGCGCGCCCGATCTGCTCGGCCGTGGCCCCCTCGCCCAGCACCTGGCGGGTGCGCTCCTCCAGGCGGGCGAAGAGCCGGCTGGTATCGACCGCGCCCTCCTCGGTGGCCAGGGTGTTGGCGTTCATGATGAGCACCACCCGGTACTCCGCGAACTCCTCGTGGGCGTTGTAGAGCCCCTCGATCCCGCGCATGATGGTGGTCTTGCCCGTCCCCGAGTTGCCGATCAGCAGGAGGTTGCCGTACTTCTCCCCCTGGAGGTGCTTGAAGATGGCGACGGAGACGTAGCGCAGCGACTCGTCCTGGCCGATGACGCTCTGCGACAGGACGTCGTGGATCTCGACGGGCTTCATGGACACGGTGTGGTTCCTTTCTTCGCACAGCCGTCGCAGCCATCGTGGCGGCCGGCACTCCTTCTACGGACAAGGTGCTCCTGGCGCCTCGATCCGTCCCTCCTATCCTAAGCCGATCCTGGAGTCCGGGCATTCCCGGAAAACCCGGTGTCAGCCAGGGCCCGACAAGGATATGCTCGGTACATGATACTTTTGCCACCTGAATAGGGATGAATTGCAGCAACTTTTATCCGCAAGGGCGAGCGATGCGCTCGCTGGGTTAGAATAGAGCCTGGACGGAGGAACCCGATGATGGAGCCAACCCTACGAGCCGTCGTCTTCAAGGAAGGCGACTGGTGGATCATCCAACTCCTGGAGTACGACCTCGCGACTCAGGTCCGGCGCCTTGAGGACGTGCCCGGCGAGTTCCGGCGGCTACTGCTCGGCCAGATGGCAGCTAACGCTTCACTAGGCGTAGAGCCCTTTTATGGGTTCTCCAAGGCTCCACGAAGGTTCTGGACCATGTACGAGCAGGCTCGGGCGCTCGTGACGCCTACTCCCCTGGAAGAGGTGGAGAACGAAGTGGCTCCCCGATACGAGGCGCGGTTGGCCGCCTGAGACTCAGTCCTCCTCCGGTTCGGGATGGAGCCCAAAGTCCTCCGGAGGAATCCCATAGAACCGGCAAAGGCTGCGGAGCACGCTGATCGAGAGAGTCTCGTCCTCATCAATGAGAAGGAAAAAGGCCCTTCCATCCTTCCTCAGGAACCGGCTTGCGACCCTCGCGGCGAGGGAGTACTCGATCTCGATTCCGTAGTTCCTCCACACGATCTCGATGAACTCCCGCAATGTCATTTCCCAGGGGTGTCTGGCCAAAGGTCGGATCTCCGGAAGTTTTTCCTTATAGGGCGGATCGGGCTCTGTCCTGTAGCGAGCAAGCATGTCATGGCGGGCCGCTAAAGCCAAGTCTTCTCTTCATTTACGCGATCTCGTCGCGTCCTCGCGTGTGGCCGGCCGAGTCCGTCGCTTGCCATCCCCCCTCCCCCTCGGACAAACTCCCCCCGTGAAGAAAGCCGTCGTCCAGGAGATCGAACGCCAGCTCAACCCCGAGCAGGTCGCCGCCGTCACCCACGGCGAGGGGCCGCAGCTCGTCCTCGCCGGCGCCGGGTCGGGCAAGACCCGGGTCATCACCTACCGCATCTACTGGCTCATTGAAGAGATGGGCGTCGACCCAGGGCACATCGCCGCCATGACCTTCACCAACAAGGCGGCGGGCGAGATGCGCGAGCGGGTCGAGGAGCTGATCGGCATCCACCCCCTTCCCACCTCGGTGGGAACGTTCCATCGCTACGGCCTTCTCCTGCTGCGGCGCTACGGCGAACGGGTGGGGCTGCGGCGCGACTTCCACATCCTCGACTCCGCGGACCAGCTCGGGCTCGTCAAGGAGGCTCTCGGCGCCGAGGGGCTCTCCGAGACCGCCTTCTCTCCCCGCTCGGTGTTGAGCCAGATCAGCGCCGCCAAGAACCGACTGATCGACGCCGCGGCCTACGAAGCGCAGGCCCAGAACTTCTTCGAGAAAAAGATCGCCGCCCTCTACCGTCGCTACCAGGGACTCTTGGGCCAGGCCTCGGGGGTGGACTTCGATGACCTCATCGGCCTCGCCGTCAAGCTTCTCTCGACCGATGCCGAGCTGCGCGAGCGGATCCGCCGCCGCACCCGGTTCCTGCTGGTGGACGAGTACCAGGACACCAACCACGCCCAGCTCCGGCTCGTCCAGGAGCTCAACGGGCCGGACGGCAACCTGACCGCCGTGGGCGACGAGGACCATGGCATCTACCGCTGGCGGGGCGCCGACCTCAACAACATCCTGGAGTTCGAGAAGACCTTCCCCAACGCCGTGGTGCGCAAGCTGGAGCGCAACTACCGCTCGACCCAGACCATCCTCGACGTCTCCGGCGCCCTCATCGCCCACAACGTCAACCGGCGGGGCAAGCGCCTGTGGACGGACAGCGGCGCCGGCGTCAAGGCGGAGCTCTACAAAGCGAGCGACGAGGGGGATGAGGCGGCCTGGATCATTCGCACGCTGCAGCGCCTGCGGGCCAACTACAAGCTGTCCGAGATGGCCGTGCTGGTGCGCACCAACGCCCAGACCCGGGCCATCGAGGACGAGTTGCTCGCCCAGGAGATCCCCTACTCGCTGGTGGGCGGGGTACGTTTCTACGAGCGCGCCGAGATCAAGGACCTGGTGGCCTACCTGCGGGTGCTGCGCAATCCGCGGGACAACTTCTCGCTGATGCGGATCGTCAATCAGCCCCCCCGTGGGATCGGCAAGTCCACCCTGGAGCTGCTGCGCGACCGCGCCGTCCAGCTCGGCCAGCCGCTCTGGGACGTGCTCTACCTGGACGACCTCGGCACGCTCCCGGCCAGGAGCGCCGCGGCCTTGCGCAAGTTCCGGGACCTGATCGTGGGTCTCCAGCACACCGCCTCGGAGCTGCCGCTGCCGTCCCTCCTCGACCGCCTGCTGGAGGCCACTGCCTATACCAGCCTGTTCAACGAGGACGACTCCGAGGACTTGGCGCGCTTGGAGAACATCCGGGAGTTCCTCTCCGCGGCCCAGGAATTCACCGAGGCGAACAGCTACAACAACGCCAGCGATCAGGATCTCCTGACGTCCTTCCTCGACCACATCGCCCTGGTGTCCGACCTGGACTCCTTACAGTCCGAGAAGGGCGTGTCGCTGATGACGCTCCACAGCGCCAAGGGGCTGGAGTTCCGGGCCGTGGTGGTGGCGGGTCTGGAGAACGGGATCCTTCCCCACTTCAACTCCCAGGGCGCGCGGGAGGACGTGGAAGAGGAGCGCCGGCTGCTCTACGTCGGCATGACGCGCGCCCGGGAGCGGCTCTTCCTCACCTGCTGCCGGCGCCGGCGGATCGCCGGCCGCTATCAGGATCAGGCCGAGTCCCCCTTCCTCGCCGAGCTGCCGGGCGACCTGCTGAACGCCACTGCGAGCCCGGACCTCTTCTACTCCGAGCGGCCCGACCCGCGGGCCCAGGGCGTCTACTCCTTCTTCAACCAGGGCCGCCCCGCCTCCAGTCCGGCTCCAGGGGCGCCGCCGCCCCGTCCCGCCCCTTCCTTGCCGCAGCCGCGGCAGTCATCCGCTGGCTTCGGACGCCCCGCGGCTGCCTCGCCGGGCGGGCGGCAGGTAATCCCCGACTCCGAGCACGCCGCGCCTCGACGGGCCATCCGGCGCGGCAGCCGCGTCCGCCATCCCACGCTGGGCCCCGGCGTGGTGCTGGAATTCGAGGGCGAGGGCGACGAGGCCCGCCTCACCGTCTTCTTCGAAAAGTCCGGCAAGCGGAAGCTGGTGGCGAAGTTTGCGAACCTGGAGATGCTGTAGGGCGCTTAGGGATCAGGATCAAGGTAAGAGATCCTGTGGCTTGGGGATCGACTCACGCTCCATGCTCTCAGGGTCTCCGGCGGGGAGGCGCATGGCGGTCAACTCTCGCACGGCGGCCAACCGGGCCTCGATCGAGATCAGTCCATATTGGATCTTGCAGGCCTTCCGCACGAGCTCCCCTGGATTTCCATAAGTTTCCTCGCGACGACGGCCTGGGACAATCCCTATTCAGGGTGATGTCCCAGGCCAGGCTGTTGCTTCCTGCCTGCTCAACACCGGCAAACGTTGTTCACACAGGAGCCGCGGATCGCGCCGAAGGTGCATTGACCGTTGCTGTTGCAGAACCTTTGCATCGGGCAGCCGCCTCCGGTTCCAATGGAAAGCAACGGTGTCGCGAAGACGGCGAGAAGGACAGCGAGGGCAAACAGGATACGCGTTCTCATCGGTAGATCCTCCTTTGGGGTCAAAGCCAGCGGTTTGCTAAAGACTGTTGCGCTCTTTACTTTCCTACCATGCCCCCAAAGCCTGCCGCACACTGACGATCTGCCCGAGGTGGTAAGCGTTGTGGTCCGCCACCAGCAGGGCTTCGCGGAGGATCGTCTGGCCGTCTCCCCAGGGGATCTTCGCGTAGAGGTCGGTCTTGGGATCGGCGACCAAGTCCTCCATGGCCTTCAGATCCCGGTGGAGGGCCTCGACGCTCCGGTCCCAGGCGGCATCGTCCGCTGGCGCGGCGGTGTCGGGCCAATAATCGTCGGGCCATTTGGGGGCGGTGTAGTCCCGGTTGCGGCTGAACTCCAGGATGTCCCACTGGGCGATGCGGAGGTGCTCCAGGAGCTGCCAGACGGTGTGAGGCAGGCTCGGTGCCTTGGCGCCGCGGAGCTCCTTCGGCAGCTCGCCGATCGCCTGATCCAGGCCGAGATGGGCGTTGCCGCCCCGCAGCAGCTTGACGAGCTGGTCGCGCAGCGATCGATCCTTGTCTTCCGTGCTCATGGTTCCCCCACCAAGCCGTCCACCAGGGCCTTGCTCCCCTGCACGGCCACTCTTTGAAGATAGAGCTTGACGCCCACCAGCCCGCCCAGCTCCTCGCCGCCGCCAGCCCGCCCCGGACCGCCGTGGAGGGTCTGCGGCAGGGCCGCGCCGGAGCCGGGGGCGTCCGCGGCGGAGCCCTCGGAGCCGAGGTAGATCCGCCCCGTGCCGCCGCCCCCCCGGGCCACGAAGTCGCCCGCCCAGCCAGCATCGTCCGTGTAGGCCGAGGTCACCAGGGTGCCGCCTCCCAAGGCCACGATCTCGGCAGCGTCGGCCGCCGTGCCGTCGTAGGGGAGGAGGGTCGCCACCGGCGCGAAGACCTCCCGGCTGTGGACGGGGCCGGCGCTGCGAGCGTCGTCGCTGCGCAGCAGGGTGGGCTGGACGAAGAAGCCCTTGCCCGCGGGCGCGCCCACACCGTCCGCCCGCTGGCCCGTGCCATGGACGATCCGCGCCGTCTTGCCGAGCTCCCCGATCCCCGCGAGGGTGTCCCGGAGCTGCTGGGCGGTCGCCACCGGTCCCATCCTCACGGCGGGATCGGCAGGATTGCCCACCACCACCGCGGAGAGCTTGGCGATCAGAGCGTCCTGGACGCCGCCCAGGCGATCCGCCGGCACCAGGATGCGGCGCACGGCCGTGCACTTCTGCCCTGTCTTCTGGGTCATCTCCCGTACCACGTCCTTGAGGAACAGTCCGAAGGTCGCCGAGCCGTCCTGGACGTCGGGGGCCAGCACGGCGGCGTTCAGGCTGTCGGCCTCCACGTTCACCCGCGTGTTGGCGGCGAGGAGGTTGCCCCGCGAGCGCAGGGTGAGGGCCGTGTCGGCCGAGCCCGTGAAGGCGAGCACGTCCTCGGGACCCAGGCGGTCCAGGAGATCGCCTGTGGAGCCGACGATGAGCTGGAGAGCGCCGTCGGGGAGGAAACCCGCTTCGACGATCAGCTCGATGCAGCGCTCGGTCACCAGGGCTGTGGCGGTCGCCGGCTTGGTGATCACCGGCATGCCGGCGAGCAGGGCGCAGGCCGCCTTCTCGGCGAAGCCCCAGGCAGGGAAGTTGAAGGCGTTGACATGGACGGCCACCCCGGGCCGCGGCACCAGGATGTGCCGGCCGTAGAACCCCTCCGTCTTCGCAAGCTGCACGCCCTCGCCCTCGGTCAGGAAGGTGCGGTCGCCCAGCCGCCAGCCGAGGCTCGCGTAGTAGGCGAGAGTCCCCGAGGCGCCGTCGACGTCGAAGGAGCCGTCCGGCCTGGTGGTCCCCGTGTTGCGGGCCGAGAGGTCCAGGAGCTCGTCCCGGTGGTCGCGCAGGGCCTTCGACATCTCCTTGAGGAGCGCTGCCCGCTGGCCGAAGGTCATCGCCCGCAGAGCCGGACCGCCGCGCTCGCGGGCATGGGCCAGCACGGCGCCGAAATCGATCCCCTCGCTCGACGCGCGGGCGATCTCCTCCTCGGTCGAGGGGTCGACCAGCGTCACGAAGCTGAGGTTTCCCTCCTTGCCCTCCTGCCAGCTCCCAAGGACATAGCTCTTCAGCGTCTTCATCGCTCTCCTCTCCGGATCGGCTGCGTACAGTCCGCAGCGGGGAGATCCTACAACGCCTCGTCCGGCCTCTCCGCTTTTCCCTCGTCGAGGCTGCGCTTGAGGAGGAGGGCGCGGCGCTTCTCGACGGCTTCGATCCACAGGGGGACGAAGGCCACGAGGTCGCGCAGCACGGTGTCGATCTCCTCCAGGCGGGCGGCGATCCGCCGGCCGAAGGCGGCGTGGCAGTGGATGAGGTCCCGCACGCCCTGCTCCTTCTCCGGCGGGGAGGCGCCCACCGACGCCTTGATCCCCTCCACCGCCTCCAGCGACGTCTCATGCAGGTCGAGGACCAGCCGGCAGCGGTGGGGGATCTCGAAGGCGTGGCGGTCGAGGATCTCCATCTCGTAGAAGCGGATCCCCCGCAGTGCCAGGATCTCCTTCAGCTTCGGGGTGAGCCCGGTCAGCAGCGCCTTCAGGAAGTCGGCGGTGGGCTCCCACTCCTCGCGCGCGGGGACGGCCTCGTCCCGCCGGATGCGCTCGGCGGGCCCCGACAGCCGGAGACGCCGGGCGCTCTCCATCGCCTCCAGGTACTGGCTCAGCCGGACCAGGGTGGAATGGAGCCACTCGGCCTCCTCGATGTCCCGCGGGAAGCGCCGGGAGAGGAAGTAGTCGGCGTCGTGGAGGCTCCGCGGATCGGCCGCCATGACGGCGCCGAAAGTGTCGTGGAGGAAGGAGTGGATCTGGCCGATGGAGACGCAGAGCAGCTTCCGCACCTCCATGAGCTGGCCGGGCGCCACCTCGTCCGGGAAGCGGTCGAGCCCCCGCAGCACGTGGGTCTCGAGCATGGAGAGGGCGAGGCCGGCGCCTTTGCGCGCGTCCTCCAGCCGCGCGATGCGGGAGGGGGCGTCGAGCAAGGGGGCGAGCTGGTTGCGGATCAGGAAGGCGACCTGCCGCACCTTGCCCCAGATGTCCAGCAGGCGCTCCGGCGAGCAGTGGAGGAGGGCATAGTTGCTCTCCAGCACCCCCTCGATGAGCCGGATGCAGCCCAGGAAGGAGCGGATCCGGGGGTTCTGGGAGTTGACCCGCTCCAGGGCCCAGTCGAGGGCCGTCACCCCGTCGGGCAGGGAGACCGGCTGGTTGCCGACCAGGATGACGTGCCGGGGCTTCGAGCTCATGCGACCGCTCCGCGGAAGGGAAAACCCTACCACCACGAACGGCCGGGGAGAAAGATGTCGCAAATAAAAAAGAGCCCCCAGGGGAGGACCCGAAAAGGAGGAGGGGCTTCGTGAGGTGAGTGACGGCCGGGGGAAAAACGTTTCACGCCGGCTTTCACCCGCCTGATCAGGGCTTCCCCACCTCCGCGTCGAACACTCCTGTCCGCACCTGCCCGCCGCTCTTCACCTGCACCCAGATCCGGTAGCGGCCGGGCTGAGGGAACTCGTAGGGGAAGGAGACAGTGCTCGCGGGAGCCTGCCCGGCGTGGTCCATTCCCGGCATCCCCGGCATGCCGGCCATTCCCGCCTTCGCCGCGAAGGACTCCTGGGCGGCCATGTTGATGGTACCCATGGGGTGGAGGTGGACGAAGACCTGGCCGTCGTTGCGGGTGATGACGGCGTGGCTCAGCATGCCCATGTAGGGCTCCAGGGGGAGGGGACGCCCCTCCGGATCCCTGGCCTCGAAGCGCAGAGTGACCTCGCGGTTGACTGCCAGCGGCTCCTGGTGCCAGAGCAGGGTGCCACCACCCGCGAGCATCGCGACCTTCGGCCCGAGGACCGCTCGCGGCGCCAGGGGCTCGACGGCACGCCAGGAGTCGTCCGGGTCCGGCGGGACCTCGGTCGCGGCCTGGGCTCCGGCCACTGGGGCCGCGGGGAGCGTCACCTTGTCCACCAGGGTCTGGGCGAAGCCGCTCTCGTGGACCACGTCGGCGTAGAGGCGGTAGGTGCCCGCCGGCAACGGCGGCAACGCGGCCACGAAGCGGTTTGGGTCCTGCCGCACGGGATGGAGGTGGGCGAAGGCGTCGAGGCCCGGCTCGCGGAGCAGGAAGAGGTGCATCAGCTTGCCGTGGTCCGGCATCAGGGGCGACCAGTCGCGGGTGCGCTCGTCTTCGATGGTGAGGGCTAGGATCGGTTTCCCCGCCGCGAGCCTCGCCGCGGAGGTGACATGGAACGGTTTGTAGAGATTTTCCCGCGCCCGGGCCTTGACGCTGTCCCACCAGGACCTGCCGCCCCACAGGGCAAGGGCGAAGAGCACCGCCGCCACGATTCCCGCCATCCGCGCCCGGGTGCGCTGGCGCTCGTCCGGAACCTCGCCGGGCGGCAGCGCGCTCTCGCGCACGCCGGAGACCACCAGAGTGACCGCTCCCGCGAACAGGAAGAGGCCCAGGGCCGCGAGCACGACCCCCAGCCCCTGCTTCATCTCCAGCACCCGGCTCGGCACGGCGGTGACGGGCACCAGGACCTCCCCCACGCCGGCCGGTCCTTTCACGTGCACCCGCACACCATAGGAGGAACCGATCATCAGCCAGAGCTGCGCGCTCCACACCCCCGGGGCCCCGGGCACCGGCGCCGCCACGTCCGGCGGCGGCGCGCCTTTCGTCCCCGCCTGCCACTGGATCGGCTGAACGGTCACTTCGTCGGCTTTCGCATCCCCCAGCTTCACCGTGATCTCCGCCAACCCCGGAATCACCACCGGTGGCCGGACGATGACCCGCACGGGGTAGGGGCCGGCGCTGCCGTCGTAGAAGACATTCGGGCTGCCCACGTGCGCCCCGGCGGGGAGCGCCGCCGCCAGGAGCATGGCCACGGCGACGAGCGGTCGCAGGAGCCGGTCGCTCATCGCTGCACCTTCGACAGACCCGAGCCCCGCCAGAGGCCGGTGCCGGAGGAGACTGTCGCCAGCGCCAGGGCGATCCCCAGCGAGCGGAGGGTCAGCGGGTCCGTATCGGGATGCCAGAACTGGTGGCGGTAGGGGCCGGGCGTGGAGGAGTACTCCCAATGCCGGTCGCTGGCAAAGAACCAGTTGTGCGCCGCCGGGGAGATGAGGAGTTCCGAGAAGAACCACTGCACGGCCAGGAACAGGACGAGGAAGGCCACGGCGATCAGCAGCGCGTCCCGCCAGCCGGCGCGTTTCCCCTCCCGGCGCTGGACGAGGAAGTCGACGGCCAGGGCCGGGACGATCAGCAGCAGCGGGAACAGCGGCGCCACCATGTGGTCCACCGGCGTGTTGATGGGCCCGAGCTTCGGGTGCGCCGGAAACAGCGGCAGGATCCACACCATCGAGCAGGCGAGGAGCATGTAGAAGGCGCAGGCGGTGGTGGCCGCCCAGCGCCGGCGCGACGAGCGGGCCACGGAGACCAGGGTGAGGGGGAATACGCCGCAGGCGATCTCGTAGAACAGTCCGCCGTGGTGATGGTTGGGATAGCTGTACTCGGTGATCAGCGTCGCCGCCATCAGCAGCACGATTCCGGTGGCGTAGAGATGGGCCAGCCCGAGCGCCCTCCCCTCTCCTGCCGGCGCCCGGTTCTGGAGGGCGAGCGCCATCAGCATGGCGCCGATCTGGATGGTGATCATGCCGGCTCCGAGCAGGCTGTGGGGCGGCGAGAGGATCTCCACGTCCAGCCCGTAGGCGTTGTGCCACCAGTCGTCGAGCGGCGCCGAGGTGAGCATGGCGAAAGCGCCCCAGATGACCACCCAAGCGCCCAGCGGCGCCCGGAACCCCCAGAAGCTCACGGACGCACCCCGCTCCGCCGCGGTGCCGGCGAAGGTGGTCTTGAGGGCGAGTGCGCCGCACGACACCCCCGCCAGCACGCCGCCGAGATAGATGGCCATGTGAGCCGGGGTCCAGAAGGTGTCGCGGCCGATCGTCATATGCCAGGAGATGTCCCACAGCAGACCGATGACGATGCTGGTCGAACCCGCCAGCATGGCGGTGAGGTACCAGGGCAGAGCGGCGGCCGTCTCTACTCGGGGACGGGCGGCTACGGTCTCGACGACGGATTCCATGGATTCTCCTTGAACGTGCCTTTCGGAGAGTAATACGGATTCCGCGGCTGTATGGTTACTTTCATGAGTCGCCCCTTCCGCGTCCCCACCCGCGTCGTCATGGCTCCCGGCTGCATCGGCCGCCTCCCGGAGGTGATCGCTGGCTATGCCCCCGAGCGGGTACTGATGGTCACCGACCCCGGCATCGAGGAGACGGGCTGGCCGGAGCGGATCTGGAAGGCCCTGGCGGAGCGGGAGATCGAGACCATCACCTTCGACGACGTCGAGCCCAATCCTCGCGCCTCGACAGTCGACCGCCTGGCCGGCTGGGGACGGGAGGAGGGGATCTCGCTGGTCCTGGGGATCGGCGGCGGCAGCGTGCTCGACGCCGCCAAGGCCGCCGCCATGCTGATCCCGAATGGCGGCTCCACCGTCCAGTACGAGGGGCGGAACCGCTACGAGACCGAGCCGCTCCCCTTCATCGCCGTCCCCACCACCTGCGGCACCGGCTCGGAGGTGACCTGGGTCTCCGTCCTCACCGACGAAGAGCGGCAGGCCAAGATCAGCGTCAAGGGCGAGACGATGTACCCCGCCTGGGCGCTCGTGGACTGCGAGGTCCTGCGCACCCTCCCCGGCCATCTCGTAGCCTGGACGGGCGCCGACGCCCTCACCCACGCCGTCGAGGCCTTCACCTGCCGGCTGGCCAACCCGATCTCGGACGCTCTGGCGTCGACCGCCGTCTCCCTCCTCTTCCGCTATCTCCGCCGGGCTGCGGCCGACGTCGCCGGCGACGCCGAGGCCCGCGAGGCCGTGATGCGCGCCTCCACCCTTGCCGGCCTCGCCTTCGGCAACGCCGACGTGGCCGCCGTCCACTGCCTCTCGGAGACCCTGGGCGGTCGCTGGGACGTCCCCCATGGCTTGGCCAACGCCGTGCTCCTCGCGCCCGTCACCCGCTTCAACCTCCCGGCGAGCGCCCGCAAGCTCGCCCACCTCGAATCCGTCCTGCCGCCGGGCAGCCGATCCGGGGCCGACGGCGTCCTCCAGGCGATCGAGGAGTTGGTGCGGGACCTGGGCGTCCCCGCGTTCCGCGAGTTGGGGATCTCCCCGGAAGACTACCCGTGGATCGCCGAGCGGGCGGTGCAGAACGGATCGAATCCGTCCAATGTGCGGGAGATGGGGGTGGGGGAGTATTTGGAGGTGCTGGGGTCGCTGTAGTAACTCTACAATATCGCCCCAGCTCTGCCGCCCATCATCGCCCGCCGCACCAGGGGTATGGGCGGCCCGCCGTACGAGAGGAGACGGTCGTGGAACTCCCGCCAGGCCGTCCGCCCTCCGCGGGGGCCGGTCCAGTCCTCCCGCAGCTTGCGGATCATCAGCTTGCCCAGGGTGTAGTTGAGGAAGCCAGGATCGAAGGTCCCGCGCGCCGCCTGCTGCCGGGCGTTGGCAGGGTCCTGGAAGCCCTGCTCGCGGAACATGTGCTCGGCCTCTTCCACCGTCAGGTCGCCGGTGTGCAGGCCGAGAGCCACGAGGTAGCGGATGTTGCGCAAGAGGGCGTTCTGGAGCTGGCCGATGTGCAGGCAGGGGTCGCCGCCGCCGAAGCCCGCCTCCCACATCAGCTCCTCGGAGTAGTGCGCCCACCCCTCGGCAAAGCCGTAGCCCACGAAGAGCTGGCTTAAGGGAGAGGCGGCGCGGTTGCTGTGGAGGAACTGGAGGAAGTGCCCCGGCCACACCTCGTGGGCGGAGACGAACAGCAGGTCGGCCTCGCCCGGGACGTACTCGGCCTGCTCCTCCGGCGACCACGAGGGGTCCGGCGGGGCAATGTAATAGATGGAGGGCAGGTGCCGGTCGTACGGCCCGGGGATGTCGATGTAGGCCGAGTTCCACCGCTGGTATGGCGGCGCCTCCTCGACGCGGGCCTCCTCGCAGCCGGGGATGGAGACCAGACCGTTCTCCTCGATGAAGCGGTGCAGCCGCGCAAGCTGCCGGCGGGCCGCCTCCACCGGACCCTCGGGCGGCTTGCGCGCCATCACCCGGGCGAGGCACTCGGCGACCGAAAGGCTGGGATCGCAGGCCGCGCAGGCCTCCCGCAGCGCGGCGAGGTTGCGCGCCAGCTCCCGCCGGCCCGCCGCCTCCAGCTCGGCCAAGGGGACGTCCACCCGCTCGGTGGCCGCCAGCATGCGGCCATAGAGATCCGCGCCCAGGCGGAACTCCCCCCCGGCCTCCCCGGCGGGGGGGATCTGGTCGTGGAACCAGGCGCCCAGCTTGCGCATGGCCTGCGCGGCCTCGGCATTGGCCTCGCGCATCTGGCGTTGGAGATCCGGATCGTCCACGGCCGCGAACACCCCGGGCACGTCGGTCTCATAGTAGCCGGCGAGGCCGCCGAAGGACATCTCCCCCAGCTCGGCATAGGTGCGCGGCAGGGGCGTGCGCAGGTTGGCGCGCACCTGCTCCGCTGCCCGCGGCACCTGCCGGGCATAGGCGACGTAGGACCGCAGCCGCTGCTCCAGGGGAGCGTAGTCGCGGGAGAGATAGAGGTTGGGGTCCAGCGGGCCGGAGTAGAAGAGGGGGTTGCGCCGGTGCCACTCCGCCTCTTCGAGCCAGAAGAGATCGGCGTCGGTTACCGCCACCAGCAGCTCGCGCTCGAAGCGACGCGGCTCGTCGAGGGCCGCGGGGTCGAAGGCGAGCGCCCGCCGGCGGTCCTCCCGAAGCTGCGCCACCTCGTGCTCGAACGACCCCGGGCTCCAGTCGGGCAGGCGGCCGTCGAACTCGTGCCGGCCCGACCCGGCGCCGAAGGTGGGATGGGCCTCGAAGTACCTCTCGACAAACGACTTGACGAGGCTATCCCATTGCGCCGCCGCCGCAGTGGCCACAGCCGGCAGCGCCTTCCCTGGCGTCTCCATGCGCGGAGTCTACCGCAAGGTATCCGCATCCCGTAATGCGCTCCGTAACTTCTCCGGTGTAGGGTATTCTCCTCTCGCACGCATCCGGCCGCCCTGCCTCCACCCGGTTCGCGGCTCTCGTCGTCCTGAAAGGAGATTCAATGTCCATCGTAGATATTCTGAGCTCGCAGCTCGGCACGGAGGGCGTCGAGACGATCGGCCGTCAGCTCGGCCTCGACCCGTCGAGCACCCAGCAGGCCGTCTCGGCCGCCATCCCCGTGCTCACCGGAGCCCTCGCCCACAACGTCTCCCAGCCCGGCGGGGCCGACGCTCTGCACCAGGCCCTGAACGCCCACGACGGCGGCATCCTCGACCAGGTCGGCGGCTATCTCGGCAACAGCGGGGCCGCCACCGGAATCGGCGGCGCCATCCTCGGCCACATCCTGGGCCGCCATCAGGACAACGCCACCACCGGCCTGGCCAACGCCACGGGCATCGGCGCGGGGCAGGCCGGCCAGCTCCTCGCCGTCCTGGCCCCCCTGGTGATGGGCGCCCTGGGCCGGATGAAGCAGCAGCAGGGCCTCGACCCGGGCAGTCTCCCCGGCGTGCTGCAGGACGAGCACGCCCAGGCGCAGGCCGCCGCCCCCTCCGGCCTCGGTGGCCTCGCCAGCAGCATCCTGGGCGGTCTTTTCGGCGGCGGGAGGTAGGTCGCCGCGGCGCTGCTCGCCAGGGCGGAGTACCATAGTCCCCACGCATCCAACCTCCTGGAGGGACCCATGGCTGATCAGACGTTAGCGACGCACCGGAAGTTCGTTCCCGGTTTCCACTTCGTTACCCTGGGAATCCTCGTCATCAACATCATCTGGTCGCTGGTGCGGGTGGTCTTCCCGATTCCCTTCGTGCCAGTTCAGGACCGCCTGCTGAACCTCGCCGTGGCGGTCGCCCTGGGGCTGCTCGCCTGGTACACCCGGAGCTTCCCGGTGCGGGCGCAGGACCGGGTCATCCGCCTGGAGGAGAGGCTGCGGCTGGAGAGGCTCCTGCCGCCGGACCTGAGAAGCCGGATCGGAGAGCTCTCGACCGGCCAGCTCATCGCCCTGCGCTTCGCCAGCGACGCCGAGGTGCCGGAGCTGACGCGCGTCGTGCTCGACCAGAACATCGGGAGCCAGAACGACATCAAGAAGAAGATCCGCGACTGGCGGGCGGATCATCTGCGGATGTGACCCGGTGACTCGGAAATGAAAATCCCGGAGGGTCTCGCGATCCTCCGGGATATCGAATCGGGCAAGCGTCGAAGCTATTTGAGGGCGACCTTCTTTGCCAGCTTGCCCCCCTTCAGGCTGTCGTAGTGGACGGTGACGTCGCCGTCGCCCTGCACGAGGAAGAAGAGGATGCGCGTCGAGAGCCCCTCGACGCCGGGCACCATCAGGCGCTCGGGCCGGTGCGCCTGGACGTCGATCTTGTCGAGATATTGATCGTTCACGATGCCGCTTGAGATCACCTTGCCGCCGGTGACGGTGGCGACGTCCTGGCGGTGGAGCTTGTTGTTCAGCGCCATGGCGGTCATCGTCGGGATACCCCGGTCGTTGAGCACCGGCACCTCGACCTTCCACAGGTGATCCCCCACTTTCTTCACCACCGCCTCGCCGATCGAGAGACGCGGCAGGTGATAGGCGTTGAGCAGCACGAAGGCGTTGTTGCGGTGCGTCTCGTCCTCCAGGGCCCAGCCTTCGGGCACGCGGCCGACGTCGCGCTTGAAACCGCCGATCTCGATGGGACCGTACTGCGGATGATTGAACGGATGCCAGTCCACGAACTGCCGGCCGAGGGTGAGGAGGTCGTTGAACTTCATCAGCTCTTCCTGCGTGACCTCGCCGTTCTTGTCGAAGTCGGCCGGCGGATTGTACATTTCGTTGGTGAAGGCCAGCACGCCCATGATGCCGTAAAAGTGATCGGTCGTGGCGCCGTGGACGGTGTAGAGGTCCTTCCACGAAATGTAATAGTGATAGCCCGGCAGCAGCTTCTCGCCCTCTTTGCCGATCAGGTCGTAGACCTTGAGGTCCTGCGGCGGGTAGGGCGGATCGGCCTTGGCACCGGGACCGCGAAGGATCATCTGGCCGTTGTTGTGGTAGCTCTCCACGGCCGCGATGTTGGGGTGCTGCAGGGCCCAGTTGGCGATCGATCGCGTTTCGGGAATCGAGAATGGATACTTGCCGGCGCCCGACTGCACGTACTCAGGCTCCCAGGAGTAGCCCCAGGTGCGGTTGGGATCGACGTAACCCACCGGATCCTCGTTGACGCGGCCGTCGCCGTCGTTGTCGAAGCCCTCCTTGCCCAGGAAGAGGTAGTCGCCCAATTCGCCGGGCTGGACGGGCACCAGCAGGCGCGGGTCCTTGGGATCGAGCCTGTGGGTGCCCTGACCCAGCGGCACCTTCTTGCGCATGGTGGTGATGTAGCCGTCGCCGTCCATGTCGTCATAGCCGTCCTCGTCCAGCTTGCCGTCGCGGTCGTCGTCGACCGGCATCATGACGGTGCGGGGGAAGTCGGCGTCGGAAGGCCCCTTGAACCAGAGAGCGCGGCCGTCGGGGTTGACCATGGGGAGGACGTAGAAGACCGAGCGGTCCATCATCTCGGTCACCCGCGGCAGCGAGCCGTAGCTCTTCAGCAGGTAGTCGACGGTGTAGAGCGCCGTCTCGGCCCCCTGCACCTCGTTGGCGTGGATGTTGCCGTCGATGTACATCGCCGGCTTGGACAGATCCGGGCCGGTGGCCTGATTGTTGATGGTGAGCATCCAGAGGTCGCGCCCCTGGATGCTCTTGCCGACGCTTTCGAGCTTCGTCCACTTCGGATAGGCCGCGGCGTAGGCCTTGAGCAGATCGCTGATCTCCTCGTAGGTGTGGAGGCGGTTGAACGTCGCCTCGGGCGGCTTGCCCACGGGCTGGAGAGGGGCGGCGGCGGACGGGACGGTCGCCAGTAACAGGATGAGGACTGCGATGTGCGATCTCATGCTCAGGCTCCCTTCCCCGCGGTCCCGGCAGTTATGGACTTCTGGTCGTGGCCGGCGTTGTCGGTCATCAGGTCGACGACGATCTTCGTGCCGGGCGCGGCCTTGACGAGCCATTCGCCCGCCAGCGTCCCGGTGGTGCCTTCGAGGCGCTCGGCGGTGACGGCCGGATAGCCGGTCACCAGCTCGATTCCCTTGCCCAGCTCGAGGACGAGACGGACGGGGATGTGGGCGTGGGCGCGGGCCGCCTGCTTCGTATGGCTGGCGAGGTAGCCGCGATTGCCGGCCACGGCCTTGACGCGGTAGACGCCACCGCCGAGGTCGGTGACCTTGAGCGAGAGGATCTCCACCCGGGCGAGCTTGCCGGCGAGGTCGAGCACCGTCTCCGTATGGGCCGCCACCGCAGGCTTGAGGATCGCCAGGGGTGGATTGAGCTCGACGAAGGGATCGAGCCCGCCCACCTCGACCCTGGTGCCGTCGGGCAGGGTGACCGGGGCCCAGGGCGTGAAGGCGCCGGGCGTGTTGGCGTCAACCCAGGCCAGCACCTCGCGCTCGCGGGCACCGGCCTCGCCCGGCTTGCCGCCGACGGCCGCGGCGCCAGTACCGCCGGCACCGCCGCCCATCTGCTTCATGCGGTCGATCATCGCCTTGGGCGTGATCTGGCCGCCCTTCATCGCGCCGATCACCATGTCGGCGCTGAACTGGGGCGGCACCTTGTTCTCCTTGAGGAAGGCTTCGATCTTCTCCTTGCCCAGAGCGACGAACTGGTCGCTGGTCATCGCCGCCACCTTGTCCGGGGTGAGAGGCTCCTCGCCCGCCTTGGCCTCGCTCTTCTTCTCGGCCTTGGGGATGCCCCAGACGTCGAGCTCCAGGGCCATGGCCCCGTACTGGTAGTAGAGCCACGGGGTGAAGCCGCCCCGGCCGTACTGGGCGCCGGGCCGGTCGGCGGAGAGGCCGGCCTTCTTCAGGCGCTCCTTGTAGCCCTCGGCAAATTTGTCGAGGAAGGCCTGGTCGTCGGCGTCCACCTTGGTGGCGGGACCGGCGCCGAGGAACTGCGTGAGCTGCTCCTTGGTGATCCCGTTCTGCCGCACGAAGGGGAGGTTCTGAGCGACATCCCAGATCTGATCGATGGTGTACTCCTGCTCGGGGTCGAAGCCCAGGGCCTTGGCCGCCTGCGGCGGCACCTTGAACTTCTGCGTTCCCAGGTCGCCGCCGCCGCCCAGGCTCTGGGGCGCGGCAAGGAGGTTGTTCGCCGGGCCGTAGACCACCGCCAGCGCGACGTTCCTGCGCTCGAAGAGGAAGTCGAGCAACGCCCGGGCCTCCGGAGCATAGCCGGCCCACGGCCCACTCTCGGGAGTGTAAGGGAAGACGTGGGGGAAGCTCCGGTCGGGCCACACGCCGTCGGCGGCGTCCTCGTTGTAGTCGCCGTCGCCGTCGTCGTCCTTCCCCTCGGTCTCCACGCGGTAGGCGCCGGCCTTCTGGGCCAGCGAGTCGGCCTTCACCAGCACCCGCGGGTCGGTGGCATCCGGCAGCCAGCCGCCGGTGGCGTCGGGGATCCGCATGCGGGTGATGACGCCGTCGCCGTCGAGGTCGTCCGGCCCGTCCTCGCCGGTCAGGCCGTCCACGTCGTGGTCCACCTTCTGGGCGTTGCCGCCGCGGCGGACGCGGGGAGTGGCGAAGATGCCGTCGTGAGCGTCCGGGTTCAGCGCCGGGCCGACGTAGAAGGTGGTGGTGGCGAGGAGCTTCGCGGCCGGGCTGCCGGCCGGCGCCGTGGCCAGCGTCTGGATGAGGTCGAGGGCGGCCTCGGTGCCGGCGTTGTGGTAGCCGGCGACGTTGGCGCCCACGAAGACCGCCGGCCGGCCGTCGGGGTCCGGGCCGGGGCCGGCGATGCGGACGACGTAGAGGGGCCGGCCGCCGGCCGACCTGCCGACGGTGAGCAGCTTCAGCTCCTGCGGGTGGTCCTTGCTCCAGGCCTGGAGCTGCTGCTCGACTCTGGCGAACGAGTGATAGTCCTGATAGCTCACGGCAGCCACGGCGGTTCCACCCCAGACCAACAGGCCCAGGGCGGCCGCCGCCGCGGCAGTCCGCAAGCCGGAGAGCGTCCTGTTCACGAGCACCTCCTCGAATTCAAGTAAAAGCGAACGGGTACACGGGTTCCGTCGCAGTCTATACGGGGAGACCGCGACGGAGTTTCGCCTCTCTCGGGAAGGACCGCCGGTGCTGGTGAAAAGATTTCGCCTTCGTCCGCGATCGACCGGCTCGCGTTTTACCGCGGCGGGGTGACGGAGACCTCGGGGACCTTGATGTCCTTCTTCTTGGTCTTCACGGTCACGTCGGTGGGAACTTCGATCTGCTTCGTTTCCGTCTTCACGTCGACCTTCGGTCCCTTGACGTCGTACTTGGGAACCTGGCCGCCCTTGACATCCACTTCGGGCATCTTACCGTCCTGCGTCTTGGTGACCTTGCAACCGGTCGCGGAGACCGTCAGCAGGGCCGCGCTCAACAGAAACGGCAGGGCCGCTTTCTTTCGGTTGATACGGACCATGAGGAACCTCCTCCTTTTCGTTGAACTATGCTCCATTCGGCTCGTGCTTTGACTGCCAGACGAAGAGGAGGAAATGCAAGGTCCATTCCATGATCGATCCCCGAGGAGGCTTTCGCTCGCGGGTCAAGACCGGGCCCGGCGGCGCGGCGCGTCGAGGGTGACGTAGTCGAGCTCCCGCCCCTCCCGGGCCGCCCGCAGCATCATGGCGCCGCGCTGCATGTCGCCCGCGCCAGCAAAGTCGCGGGGGAAGAGGAGACGGTCCCCGAAGACCGGCGCCAGGAGGTCCAGGTACTTGCCCGTCGCCACGCTGCCGAGGAGGACTACCCGGGCCGGCTCCGGCATCACCTCCCGGAGCTGCCGGGCGTGGGCGCTCAGGGGCTCGCAGTAGTCGGGGTTCTTGAGGTCGACCGGCGTGCGAAGGGTCGCCAGGCGCTCGCGGGTGAGCCGCCAGTCGGGCGGCACCAGCCCGACGCCAGGGGCGATCACCAGGATGCCGTCGTCCTCCGTGCCGGCCGCGAGGGCCGGCGGCGGCGTCGCGAAACGGCGGGCATAGGCCATCTTGCCGCGGAAATAGAGGGAGCTCATGAAGCTGAAGGCGTCCGCGATGGGCACCCCTTCGGCGCTGCGGTAGCGTACGGCAGCCTCGAAGCCGGCCCGCGGCGAGGTGAGCTGCCCGGCCCGCACCCCCGTCAAGCTCGCGGGGGAGAGGAGGAACACCGTGGGCGCGCGGTTCTCGATTCCCATACCGTATACTCACAACGGCGGGCCGGCGTCGCGCATTCCCGGAATCTCCCGGGTTGAGGCCCCTCACCGGAGGAAATCGAGCAGCAGCCGGTTCACCCTCTCCGGCTCCTCGTGCTGCACCCAGTGGGTGGCCTCGGGGATCAGCTCCAGGCGGCCGTGGTCGCAGAGGGCGAGGCTGGGCATGGCCATCTCCTGACCGAGAAAACGGTCCTGCGTCCCCCAGATCAGCAGAGTGGGGACGGCGACGCGGGGGCTCTCCGGCCGCCGGGGCCGGGCGCGCAGGCCGGCGCGGTACCAGTGGATCATGGAGCGCATGGCGTGGGCTTGAGCCCAGGCCTCTTTGTAGCGGGCGACGTCCTCGTCGCTGAAGGTGTCCGGCCGGCTGGAGCTTCGCAGACTCTTCTCGGCGTATGCGAAATCGTTCCGGGAGAAGACGTGCTCGGGGAGCCAGGGGAGCTGGAACCAGAACATGTAGCGGCTCTTCTTCCGCTGCACGGAGCTGTGCCACAGGGTCTGCTGCATCACCAGCGGATGGGGGATGTTGAGCACCGCCAGACGCTCGAGCCGCTGCGGATACCGGATCCCCAGCCACCACCCGACCACGCCGCCCCAGTCGTGGCCCACGACGCGGGCCTTCTCGACGCCCGCCCCGTCGATCATTGCCACCACGTCGCGGGCCAGGAGGTCGAGGTTGTAGGAGGAGACGCGCCGCGGCTTGCCGCTGAGGTTGTAGCCCCGCTGGTCGGGCACCAGGACGCGGTAGCCCGCGGCGGCCAGCGGACCGATCTGATGACGCCAGCCGTACCAGAACTCCGGGAAGCCGTGGAGGAGGACGAGGAGGGGGCCGTCCTCGGGTCCGGCCTCGACGGCGTGCAGGCGGACGCCGTTGGCGGCGAGGGTGCGGTGGCGGATCTCGGGTTCCAGGTCCATGTCCCCCCTCCCTGCCGGGCGTCCGGGCGCTCAGCGATCGACCGTCCGGACCGAGAGGGTCAGGATGCGGTCCCAGGCGGGCTCGACGTTGGAGAGGGCGCCGAGGAGGGCGAGGCCGACCCCAGCGGTCCCCTCCAGGAAGCCCGAATCGTCCCGCCAGCCGAGCTCGTCGGGCCCGCCGATCACGCCCCAGGCGCGGTAGCCGCCGATCCCCTGGCCCGGCTCCCGGAAGGCGAGGGTGCGCTCGAACCAGAAGCGGGCGGCCTCCCCGAGCCGCTCCTCGCCGGTGGTGTGGTACATGCGGTTGAAGAGGTGGCCGAGCCCCGCGGCGCCGTGGCAGATGCCGGCGTCACGGATGCCGGAGGTCGGCCCCGTGCGTTCGGCGGCGGCGAGGGCGACCTCCAGGGCCGCTCGTTCCCAGGCGGGCTCGCCGGCGGCGCGGGCGGCGGCGAGCAGGGCCGCGGCCACACCGGGATCGCCGTAGCACCAGGCGAGGCGGGAGGCGGAGGGCGGCTCCCAGGGCGCATAGGCGGTGCTGAAGCAGGAGCCCACGGACGGCTCCTGGCGGCGGGCCAGCAGGAAGCGCACGGAATCGTGGAGCAGCGGCCCCGCCTTCTCGACCCCTGCGGCGGCGGCGCCGGCGAGCACGGCGACGACCGCGGGCAGGCCGTGGGCCACGCCGAGGTTGTAGTTGCCGCGCGGGTGGTACTCGCGCTGCCAATCCGGCAGCTCCTCGGGGCGGGTGAACCAGGCGGCCCCCTCTTCGCTGATGTCGGCCCTCTCGGACAGGCGGTCGACGATGCTCGTGAGCAGGCTCACCGCCGCCGGCCGGGGGAGGCGCTCCAGGGCGTAGACGGCCAGGCCCACCAGGCCGGTGATCAGGTCGTAGTCGCCCGGCCAGGGGGAGCGCTGGAGAGGGATGGCGAGCGCCTCGTCGATCTCCTCGACCGGGTCGTCCTCGTCCCCCTCGTCCTCGAACAGGCGGCCGCGGAGGTGCTCCATGGTCCAGGCCACGCCGGCGAAGCCGGTGTAGAGGTTGGGCGGCAGGGGCTGCACCGCCAGCGTCTCCGCCGCCTGCTCGACGAGCTGCGCCGCCCGCTCGGCGGCGGCCTCATCGCCGGTATCGAGGGCGAGGTAGGTGTAGAACAGCGCCTCGCCGGACTGGCCGCCGGCGATCGAGGACGACCGGGCGCCCTCAGGGGAGACGGTGGACTCCAGTGCGGCGGCGATCTCCTGGATACTCTGGCGGGCCTGCGTCGCGAGGTCTCCTTGCAACAGGGGCTTCCATTCAGTGCTCATGGCAGGGGATTCTGCCTCAAGTCGGGGCCGGGTGTCCCGCTTTGTTGTCCCGCTATAATCATCCCGATGTCCTTCGAGTCTTTCCGGCGCGCTCTCCCGTCCCTCGTCCTTCTCCTCCTGGCCGGCGCCGGTCTGGCGGCGGCGCCGAAGCCCGCCGCGCCGCTGCCGGAGGGGGTGGTCCCCCTGCCCGCCGCGGGCGCGCAGCACATGCAGACCCTGCTGGCGGCGGCGGAGAAGTACCGGGGGCTCCACGCCCGCGCGCCCATCCCCGCCGGCAGCCTGGACGAGGTGGAGCTGAAAAAGAAGCTGCTGGAGACGATGCGGCAGCATCTGAAGCCGGAGTCGCTGCGGGCGGCCGAGGAGAGCCTGAAGGCGTTCGGCCTCATCCCCGAGACCCTGGACCTGGGCAAGTACCTTCCCGAACTGCTGACCAGCCAGGTGGCCGGCTACTACGATACCGAGCGCAAATACCTCGCCATGGTGCGGCGGGGCGGCGGCGTTGCGGGGAAAGAGGGGGATGGGGATGGCAACGACGACATGGTGCTCGTCCACGAGCTGACCCACGCCCTCCAGGACCAGAGCTTCGACCTGGAGAAGCTGGAGAAGGACGACGATCCGCTCTCCGACGCCGGCACCGCCGTGACCGCCCTCGTGGAGGGGGATGCCACCCTGACCATGATCGACGTTCAGGCGCAGGCGAGCCTCGAAAACGCGCCCGGCGCAGACCAACTGATCTCCTCGCTGCTGGGCGACCCCGAAAAGCTCGCGCAGGCGATGCCCGACCTGCCGGGCGCCGACCAGTTCGCGCGGGCGCCGGAGTGGCTGCGGGACAATTTGCTCTTCGGCTATCTCCAGGGCATGACCTTCTGCATGAGCGTCCGCAGCCGGGGCGGCCAGAAGCTCCTGGACTATGCCTTCAGGACCGATCCGCCCCGCTCGACCGAGCAGATCCTGCACCCCGGGAAGTGGCACACCCGCCGCGACGATCCCGTCGTCGTCCGTCTCCCCGACCTCGCGGCGGACCTCCCGGGGTATCGCAAGGCGGCCGAGGGAGTGATGGGCGAGCTGAGCATCCGCAGCCTGCTGCACGGGGGAGGCGCAGACCGGGCGCGTGCCGTCGTGGCGGCGGAGGGTTGGGGCGGCGACCGCTTCGCCGTCTACGAGAAGAAGGAAGGCGGGCGGTTGCTGGTGTGGGTCAGCGAGTGGGACACCGAGGCGGACGCGCAGGAGTTCCAGGCGACCCTCGCGAGTCCGGGGAGCGGCTGGCAGGTGGCGGGCGTGGCGCCCCGGCGCGTGGTGGCGATCCGTGGCGACCTCGCGAACGAGCGGCGGGAGGCGGTCCGCGCCAGGCTGGCGGCCGCCCCCGCGGAGCGGCCTGCCAACCGCGACGTGGACCTGGTGGCGATCGGGGCGAAGCCCGCGTCGCGCTAGGCCTGGGAGATCAGCCGGTCGAGGACCGGGACGTGCTGGCGCTGCTTCTCGATCAGACCGCGGATGAGGGTCTGGCAGTCGGCCGGCAGGTTCTTGTCCTCCAGGGCGTCCTGGTAGTCCTTGAGGCCGTGCTCCTCCCCCTCCTTGAGGGCCTTCAGGGCGGCGGCGTTGCCGAGCAGCTTCGCCGTGCCCTGCACGAGCTTGGCCCAGGCGCCCCAGGGGCCGGAGCCCTCGGAGGGCTTGCCGCCGTGCTGCTCGATGTGGTGCCACAGCTTGTCGGCGGCGTCGCGGTGGTCGAGCTGGAAGCGCTCCAGATCGGCGGCTCCCGGCTCGCCCGGAGCAACCTTCTCGCGCGCCTGGCGGTAGGTCTCGATAGCGGACATCTCACCGCGCAGCAGGCTGTTGAGGGCGCTCACGTCGGTGGTGGGGGTTGTGGTGGTGGTCGTCGTCGCCATGGTTGAATTCTCCTCTGAAGTATTTACGAAGTGCCGGGGGCCTTGGACAGCCCGCATCCTCCCATGGTGCAAGGCATGTGCCGCATCGGGGGGGTTGGCCCGGAGCTTCAGCCGGGGTTAAACTCATGCCGTTACACACATCCTTGCCAGTCTATGCGGCCCTGCCCTTCGAAGCCTCACCCCCGGCCCCTCCCCTGTCCCCCCTCCCGCCCCCTCGCCACCCCCCTCCCCGGGAGAGGGGAACCCGGTTGGAGCGACCTTGCTGGTCTCCCTCTTCTCCCGGTGAGGGGGGTTGGGAGGGGGC